>WNGE01000460.1_pt1 | contig 52436 bp, 46 predicted proteins | sample 5400651 | NCBI WGS metagenome assembly WNGE01 (sample SAMN13153370, study PRJNA577476) | soil metagenome | isolation source: 60 cm soil or saprolite under grassland replicate 2 | place: USA:California | collected 2016-06-15 | reverse complement strand
CGTGGGACATCCCCGGCGTGCACCTGGTGCTCACCGGCGAGATGATGGCGACCAGGAACCTGGCCTGGATGCCGACGCTGTCCTACGACACCCAGGCCGTGCTGGCCACCGACAAGGTGCGGTTCCAGGGCCAGGAGGTGGCCTGCGTCATCGCCGACGACCCGTACATCGCCAAGGACGCGTGCGAGGCCATCGACGTCGACTACGAGCCGCTGCCGGTCATCGTCAACCCGCGGCAGGCGGTCGCCGAGGGCGCCCCGGTCATCAGGGACGACAAGGAGAGCCAGGCCGGCAACGTCATCTACGACTGGGAGGTCGGCGACAAGGCCGGCACCGACCGGGCCTTTGAGCAAGCCGACCTTGTTTCGAAGCTGCAGCTGCACTACCCGCGCTCGCACCCAAGCCCGATCGAGTGCTGCGGGTCGATCGCGGACTTCAACCGGGCCACCTCCAAGCTCACTGTCTACATGACCACCCAGGCGCCGCACATCATCCGGGCCGCGGTGGCGCTGGTGGCCGAGCTGCCCGAGCACATGATCCGGATCATCTCCCCGGACATCGGGGGCGGCTTCGGCAACAAGGTGCCGGTCTACCCGGGGTACGTCTGCTCGATCCTGGCCTCGATCCTGCTGGAGCGGCCGGTCAAGTGGATCGAGGACAAGTCGGGCAACCTCATCTCCACCGGCTTCGCCCGGGACGTCTACCTGGACGGCGAGATGGCGCTGCGCCGCGACGGCAAGATCCTCGGCGTCCGGATCCACACCGACGCCGACCACGGCGCGTTCTTCTCCGACGCCCAGCCGAGCAAGTTCAAGATCGGCCTGATGCACTCGGCCTTCGCCGCGTACGACATCCCGGCCGCGCACCTTACCGCCCGCGGCACCTACACCAACAAGGCGCCGGGCGGGGTCGCCTACCGGTGCTCGTTCCGGGTCACCGAGGCGATGTTCTTCCAGGAACGCATGGTGCAGGCCGCGGCCGACGACCTTGGCATGGACCAGGCGCAGTTCCGCCGGATGAACTTCGTCCGCGACGAGGACTTCCCGCACCGGACCCCGTTCGGCTTCCTGACCGACTCGGGCCAGTACGCCAAGTGCCTGGACGTGGGGCTCAAGGCGATCGACTACGAGGAGTTCCGCCGTGAGCAGGCGGAGGCGAGGAAGCGGGGCCGGCTGCTCGGCCTGGGCATCTCCACCATGACCGAGCCGCTGGGCGCGGGCAACAGCCGCGAGTACGACATCCTCGGCATCAAGATGTTCGACTCGGCCGAGCTCAAGGTGCACATGACCGGCAAGGCCATCGTCCGTACCGGCGCCAAGACCCAGGGCCAGGGCCACGAGACGACCTGGGCGCAGATCGTCAGCCACGAGCTCGGCATCCCGGCCGACGACATCGTGGTCGAGGAGGGCGACACCGACACCGCGCCGTTCGGCATGGGAACCTACGCCTCGCGCAGTACCCCGGTCGCCGGGGCCGCGGTCGCCATGGTCTCCCGCAAGATCCGGGCCAAGGCCCGCAAGCTCGCGGCGCATCTGCTCGAGGTGTCCGAGGAGGACGTCGAGTGGGAGCTCGGCCGGTTTTACGTCCGCAGCGCCCCGGACCGCGGCGTCACCATCCAGGAGTGCGCGATGGCGGCGTACAGCAACATGCCCGATGGCATGGAGCCCGGCCTGGAGAACACCGCGTATTACGACCCGCCGAACCTCACCTGGCCGTTCGCCGTCTACATCGTCACCGTCGAGGTCGACCCGGAGACGGGTGTCTGGGACGTGCTGAAGATGGTGGCGGTGGACGACTGCGGGGTACGGATCAACCCGATGATCGTCGAGGGCCAGATCATGGGCGGCCTGACCGAGGCCTACGCGATGGCCAACATGCAGTTCATCACGTTCGACGCGGACGGCAACTGCGTCGGCTCGAACTACATGGACTACCTGCTGCCGAGCGCCTGGGAGACGCCGGGCTTCGAGCTGCACAGCGAGGTCGTCACGCCGTGCCCGCACCACCCGATCGGCGCCAAGGGCATCGGGGAGTGCGCCGCGGTGGGCGGCCCGGCGGCCTTCGTCAACGCGGTCATCGACGCGCTGGGCGATACCGGCGTCCGCAACATCGACATGCCGCTGCTCCCGGACCGGGTCTGGGAGGCGATCACCTACCGCCGCGACGTTTCCGGGGCGCCGCCGGTGCGAGCGGACGACTGACATGGAGGGCCTGGGCGTACTGGAGGAGATGGGCGAGCTGACCCGCCGGGGTGAGCCGTTCGCGCTCGCCACCGTGGTCTGGCGGCAGAGCCCCTCCTCCAGCCAGCCGGGCGCGCGCGCGATCATCACCGCGGGCGGCGAATTGCACGGCTGGATCGGCGGCGCCTGCGCCGAGCCGGTCGTGATCAGGGAGGCGCAGCAGGTCATGGCGGAGGGCACGGCCCGGTTGCTGCTGCTCGGCACTCCGGAGCAGTTCGGCGCGGCGGTGCCGGATGGCATGACCGTGATCCCCATCTCCTGCCAGAGCGAGGGGGCGCTCGAGGTCTACATAGAGCCGGTGCTGCCGGTGCCGCACCTGGTCATCGTGGGAGATTCCCCGATGGCCCGGACGCTGGCCAGCCTGGCCGGGGCGCTCGGCTGGCGGGCCGAGGAGATTCGCGGGCCCGACTTCACGCCGGAAGCCGCGGACGGGCGTTCCATGATCGTGGTGGCCACCCAGGGTCACGACGACGAGGACGTGCTCGAGCGCGCGGTCGCTGCCCGGCCCGCCTACCTGGGCCTGGTTGGCTCGCGCCGGCGCGGGGCCACCGTGCTCGGCTACCTGGCCGACCGGGGTGTGCCGCGCGACCAGCTCGACCGGGTACGGGTGCCGGCCGGACTGGATCTTGGCAGCACCACGCATCAGGAGATCGCGGTCGCCATCCTGGCCGAGCTGGTCCAGCTGCGGGCGTCCGGCGCGCTGGCCGGGCCGTACGAGCGCCGGCCCGCCACAGAATCCGCGCGGCAGGCTGGGCCGGAAGGGGGCCGGCCTGCCGCGCGGCCAGCGCTCGTCACCGATCCGGTCTGCGGGATGACCGTGTCCGCGGACTCGTCCCGCCCGGTGCGTTACGAGGGCACCGACTACCACTTCTGCTGTGCCGGCTGCCGCCAGGCGTTCGAGCAGGACCCTGACGCCTACCTGAAGAGAGAGACCCGATGCTGATCAAGAACGAGTTCGAGGTCGCTGAGCCGGTCGAGAAGGTCTGGCAATTCTTCGACAACATTCCCCAGGTAGCCGCGTGCCTGCCCGGCGCCGAACTCACCGAGGATCTCGGCGACGACAAGTACAAGGGCGCGGTCGCGGTCAGGATGGGCCCGGTGCGGCTGCAGTTCGCCGGGACCGCGGACATTACCGAGCGCGACGAGACGGGCAAGCGGGTGGTCGTCCACGCCAGCGGCGCGGACGAGAAGGGACGCGGGCAGGCCAGCATGGTCGTGACCGCGACGCTGACCCGGGCCGGCCGGGGCACCAAGGTGGGCGTCACCCAGGACCTGCAGCTGTCGGGCGCGGCGGCGCAGTACGGCCGCGGCATGATCGGCGACGTCACCGCGGTGCTGATGCGTGACTTCTCGGTGAACATGCAGGACCGGATCGAGCGGATGAAGAAGGGGGAAGGGGAGGTGGGCGGGGAGTCTGCCGAGCAGATCGCCGCGGCCGCCGCCACCCCGGCCAGGGGCTTCACCCTGGGCATGCGGGCCGCGCTGATGGCGCTGAGCCGGGTCTTCCGGCGCTTCTTCCTTCCCTACCAGCCCGCGAGCTAGGAGCCAGTCATGGTCTTGTGGTGGATAGGCAACGTGATCTTGCTGGTCGTGGTGCTGCCGGTCGTCATCTTCCTGCTGAACCGCGTGCTCGCGGCGGTGGAGAGGATCCGGCACGCCACCGACGACATCCTGTCCGGCGGGGTGGCGCTCGTCGGCGAACTCACCGGCGTGCCGGAGGCCCTGGCCGTCACCGACACGACCGTCAAGGAAGTCTCCGTGGGAGCCGTCCGGTACGCCGGATCCGTCGCCAAGCTACTCGGTTAGGCAGGAAGGAGAACAGCCATGCCAGCTGCCGCCTGGTTCACACTGATCGTCGCCGCGCTGATCATCGCGATCACCGCGGTGGGCCTGCTCCGGGTCATCTTCCACCTCCGGGCGATCCGCAAGACGCTGGTCGCGACCACCGGGGGAGTGCAGGCCGTGGCGAGCCTGACGAGCACCGTGCCGGACCGGCTGACCTCGGTCAACGCGAGCCTGAAGCCCGTCAGGGACTTCTGCGAGACGGTGTGAGGAGCCTGTTATGGAACCACATGTCCTTGCCGCGGGCACCAGCACCACCGGCTGGGTGGTGGGCTACACCATCGGCATCGTCATCGTGCTCGTCGTGGTGGCGCTCGTCGTGCCGATCCTGCTGCTGGCCCGCTCGATCGGCAATGAGGCGCCCAAGATCAACGACGCGCTAGGCGAGGCGGTGCAGAACACCGCGCCGCTTGGCGCGCTGCGCACCACGATCGAGCACGCCACGATCATCATCGGCGGCCTGCAGCGCGGCCGCGCCAGGCTGGGAGGGTAAGCGATGCACCATACGCTGGCCATGTCCTCGACCGAGCACAACCTGTGGACGATCGCCAACATCCTCGGCATCGTCGTGGTGGTCGCGGTCGCGGCTCTGCTGAGCCTGCTCATCTACCTGGTGAAGATCATCGACCGCCGGGTCGTCGCCGTCAGGGACACGCTCAAGGCGGCGGCGGCGAACACCTCGGACACCGTGCTGATCCCGCAGGTCGCCACCGGCGTCGAGGCCGTCCTCGCCGAGGGCCTGCAGCATCACCTGTTCCTCGGCCGCGTCCTCGGGAAGGTGAAGTCATGACCGGGCTCGTCGTGTGGACGGTCATCGACGTCCTGCTGCTGGTCGCCGGGCTGGCGTTCTACCTGTTCTGGGTGGGCACGCTGCTTACCCGCATCGCCGGCAACCTGGAGGAGTGCGCCGAGATCGTCCGTACCATCGTGGGCCACGCCAAGCTCATCGGACCCGGGGTGGAGCACATCAACGAGACCGGCGGGGTGGTGGCGGGCGCGCTGCCGCTGCTGTACGGGATGGCCGAAGGCATCGTGGCCGGCGTCACCCCCAGGCCCGAGGCGCCCGCGGTGCCCGAGCCGGCCCGGCCCGCGTCGGGGACGCGCCGCTCGCGCCTGCTGGACGCGGTCGGCTTCGCCCCGAAGGCCTGACGGGCGCGACGGGCTAGCCGGGCGCGCTCTCTGGTCGCGCCGGGTCCTTGGCCAGGCCGGGGGAGGACGAGGTGGTCCCGCCGATCCACTCGTCCTTCCACGCCTGGTCGAACTGCTGGTCGTTGCACCGGGGCTGGTAGATCGCGGTCAGCTCCCTGGCGATCTGCTCCCGGTGCGGCCTGCCTCCGCCGGGCACCTCGTAGGTGCAGATGTAGACCTTCCACCTGGATCCGGCGCGCTTGATCCAGCAGTGCGCGCGCGGGTGCTGGAACGGGAACCGCTCGGCCGACAGGTCGTCGGAGTGGCCCACGTAGATGACCGCGTAGCGGTCCGGGCGGGCGTCCGGCTCGGGCTTGTAGGCGATCGCGTACACCGCCGCCGTGGCCGGCGGCGTCCAGCCGGCCAGCAGCCTGGGGCCTTCGAACGGGTAGCCGGCCAGCGAGCCGAGCCGGATCATCCGGCGGCGTCCTCGTCCTCGCCGACCGCTTCGGTCCGCGTCAGCAGGGCCGTCGGCAGGCCTGCCGTCCGGGCCGCCCGCCAGAACTCCGCGGTGGCCCGCTCGATCGCCTCCTCGCGGCTGGCCGCCTCCACGATCAGCTGCGCGCCGAACCGGCTGGTGCCGATCCCGGTGGCGATGCCGCCGCCGGCCGCGACCGCGTCAGCCAGTTCGACCACCTGCTCACGGGTCAGCACGCGGTCGCCCTCGGCCTCGATCCCGACGCTCCACCTCACGGCACGCTCACTACTGGCACGGTCCTAGTTAAGCACCCGCGTGCCGGGAGCCGGCGACGGACCAGGCCCGACTTGACGTGGCCGTTACCAGCGGCACGGAGCCACGCGATGCGTCAGCGGCCCGGCCCCGGCCAGAACTCGTCCGGCAGCTCGGCCACCTCGTTGCCGGACCGTTCCAGGTCCGCGGCCCACGGCAGCATGCGCTGGAAGACCGGCTCACCGCCGTCGGCGAACTGCCGGATCATCGCGACGTTGCGCTCGACACGCCCGATGATCGCGTCGCGGATCGCGGTTCGGTCGCCGGTGTATCCGTACGCGTCCAGCAGCAGATGGAACCGCCGGTGCCGGCCGGCTGCGTCACCAAATCCGGCTGGCTCGGCGATCTCCGCCGTCAGCAGCGGCACCCAGGTCAGTGCCGAGAACGCCAGGTCATCCTCGCGCCGGGACGGGCTGGCCGTGTCCCAGTCGACGAAGCCGGCCAGGGCGCCGCCGGCCCATACGGCGTTCCACGGCGACGCATCCAGATGAGCGATCACAAGTCCCGGCTGCCACGGCCGGCCGGTGAACCAGACGGCGTCTGCGGCCGGCCGGAATGCCGCGGTCGCGTCGTGCAGCCGCCGAAGCCACGCACCGACCTGCCGGAGCGCGTCGTCGCAGCGCAGCCAATCCGGCCATGGCGTAGTCTCGCCCAAGGTCTGGCCGGGCAGGAACGTCAGGCGTTCGCGGCCCTGGTCATCGAAGCCGCGGGCGCGCGGAGCGCCGTCGAAACCGACGTCTTCCAGATGCCGCAGCACCGAGTGCACGGTCGCCGTCCACGGCTGCGCGGGGCGGCGGACTTCGTCGCCGGCGCGTACGGCTCCGAAACTGCGCCCGCCGGGCAGCCGTCGTTCGGTCATCTGAAGGTTCTACCGCGATCAGCGGTCCCTGGCGACCGAATAACCGGCTCCGCCCGCGTCGAACCCTGCCGTGAGATCTGTGCTGGCCTACCGGGCCTGGACGATCCGGGTCAGGCTGCGTACGGCCCGGCCGTGAGCACGGCGTTCGGTTAATTCAGGCTGGGTAGCACGGCGGCGAGCTTCTCCAGGCTGGCCAGATCGTGGCCGGACAGCAGCAGGTCGATGTGCGGCGCGGCCACCATCATCCCGAGCGTGCTCGGCCGGAAGGACCGGTCGTCGCCCTTGTGCGGGTTCAGCCAGACCAGCCGGTGGCACAGCAGGGACAGCCGCTCCATCGCCGCGGCGAGCACCGCGGGGTCCCCGCGGTCAAGCCCGTCCGAGCAGATCACCACGATGCCGCCCCGGCACAGCCCGCGGCGCGCCCAGCCACGGACGAAGGCGTCCAGGCTGTCTCCGATCCTGGTCCCGCCGTCCCAGTCGAAGGCCGCCCGCGCCGCCCGTTCCAGCGCCTCGTCCGGGCGCCGGCACGCCATCGCCCCGGTGACCCGGGTCAGCCGGGTGCCGAAGCAGAAGACCTCGACGCGCCCGGCAGACCGCCCCGTCGATCGCAGGGCCGAGTGCGCGAACTGCAGCAGGCTGCGGGAGTAGTCGGCCATCGACCCGGAGATGTCCAGGATCAGCACCAGCGGCCGCAGCCGGACCTTCCGCCGCCGCCAGTACAGCCGGGCCGGCTCGCCCTGCATGCGCATGGATTCCCGGACGGTCCGCCGGGGGTCGGGGCGGGTCCCTGACCTGGCGGCCGTGCTGCGCCGGGTCCGCCGGCGCGGCGGGGTGAGCCGGATCCTGGCCATGATGCGGCGCAGCGCCGCGAGCTCCTCGGGCGTGCAGGCCGCGAACGACTTGTGCTTGAGGGCCTCGACGTCGGAGGCCATCCAGCCGAGCACGGCCTCGTCCTGTTCGCCGGAATCACCCGGCTCGACCGCCGGGATCGCCAGCGCACCCTGGGCCTGCGCCGACGCGCGCAGCATGAGGGTCAGCTCCTCGTCCGGGCCTTCGGTGCCGAGGAAGAACCGGCGGAACACCTCGTCGTACCGGGCGATGTCGCCGGGCCGGCTCACCAGCGTGACCCGCCCGGCCCAGTACAGGTCGACCAGGTCGGACGGGTCCAGCCTGGCCAGCGCCGAACAGTAGACCAGCACGTCGCCAGAGCCGACCGCGAGCCCGGCCGTGCGGAGTTCGGCGGCAAACCGGACGAGCAGCCCAGTGAGGGCGTCCTCAGGCACCGGAGGTGATCTCTTCCAGGTTGTCGTGCACCACCTCGAGGTCATCGCGGTCCTTGACCACCGCGCCGAGCGTGTCCCGCGCGTTGCCGGGATTCAGGTCGGTCTCGCCCAGGAAGTCCAGCGTCCGGGCCCAGTCGATGGTCTCCGCCACTCCCGGAGGCTTGGCCAGGTCGAGCTGGCGGAGCCGGTGCACGGCCGCGACCACCTTGCGGGCCAGCGCCGCGGACACGCCCGGCTCGCGGATCAGGACGATCTCGACCTCCCGTTCGGCGGCCGGGTAGCCGATCCAGTGGTACAGGCAGCGACGCTTCAGCGCGTCGTGCAGCTCGCGGGTCCGGTTGGAGGTCAGCACCACCAGCGGCGCGCTCTCCGCCGTGACCGTGCCGATCTCGGGGATGCTGATCTGGAAGTCCGAGAGCACCTCGAGCAGGAAGGCCTCGAACTCGTCGTCGGCCCGGTCGATCTCGTCGATCAGCAGCACCGCCCGGTCACCGGCCCTGACCGCCTCGAGCAGCGGCCGTTCCAGCAGGAACTTCGGGCCGAATAGCTTGTCCACCGCGTCGTCGCCGGCCAGCTGGTGCTCGGACAGGGCCCGGATGTGCAGCATCTGGCGGGCGTAGTCCCATTCGTACAGCGCCTGGTTGGTGTCGATGCCCTCGTAGCACTGCAGCCGGATCAGCTTGCGGCCGAACGCCGACGCCATCACCTTGGCGACCTCGGTCTTGCCGACCCCTACCTCGCCCTCGAGCAGGACCGGGCGGTTCAGCGACAGCGCCACGAACAGCGCCGTGGCCAGGCCGCGATCGGCCAGGTAGCCGCCCTGCCGCAGGGTCTCGGTCAGCTCGCCGACGGTGACCGGGCTCGCCATCCGTTAGGACTCAGACCCGAGAATCAGATCCCGCACGCTGCCCGCGCCGGGGTCCAGCTTGCCCTCGCGGGCCAGCTGGGTCCGCCAGGCGAGCCGCAGGTCGCCGTCGGTCTCCTCGGCCAGCCCGTCGAAGCCCACGTCGGTCATCCGCTTGCAGGACTTGGTGGTGCCGCAGGCTTCCTCGACGTCCTCGGCGGACTGGCCCTGGGCGCTCCATACCTCGCGGAGCACCTCGAGCGCCTCTTCGGTGTTGCCACTCATGTGTCGACTGTAGGTCCTGGTCGCGGTCAAGGCGACCGCGGATTAAGAGAAGGCTTATCGGCCCGAACGGGCCGGGTAGCTGTCTCAGCCTTCCAGCGCGCCCCGCATGGGCTGGAGCTTGACCAGGGTCTCCGCGAGTTCGGCGGCTGGCTCGGAGCCCGCCACGATGCCGCAGCCGGCGAACAGCCTGGCGGTGCGCCCGGACAGCTGGCCGCACCGCAGCGCGATGCCCCACTCGCCGTTCCCGTTGGCGTCCACCCAGCCGACCGGCCCGGCGTACCGCTCCCGGTCCATGTGCTCGAGGTCACGGATCAGCTCGAGCGCGGTCCCCGGCGGGGTGCCGCAGACGGCGGCCGGCGGGTGCACCACGGCGGCCAGAGCCAGCGCGGACCGCGGCGCCGTGCCGTCGGCCAGGATGCCATGCACCTGGGTGCCGAGGTGCTGCAGGTTCGGGAACTTCAGCAGCGACGGCCGCGCCTCGACGTCGAGCGTGTCGCAGAGCGGCCCGAGCGCCTCGCGTATCGAGTCGACCGCGTAGGCGTGCTCCTCCTTGTTCTTCGCCGAGGCCAGCAGTTCCTCGCCCAGCGCCTTATCCTGGGCCGGGTCGGCCCCGCGCGGCAGCGTGCCGCCGAGCACCAGCGCGCTGAGGAGGTTCCCGGCCCGCCTGACGAGCAGTTCGGGGGTGGCACCGATCATCCCGTCGCAGGAGAACGTGAAGCAGTCCGGATAGCGGCCGGCCAGCCGCCGCAGCAAGACCCGCGCGTCGATGGGCTCGTCGGCGGTGGCGAATACGTCGCGGGCGAGCACCACCTTGCGCAGGCTGCCCGCCCTGATCGCGGCGACCGCCTCGGCCACCGCCTGCTCCCAGCGCGGCCCGGGCAGGCTGCCGTCGCGCCAGCTCAGGCTCGTCGGCGCGGCTAGCCCGGGATTCGCGGGAGGGGGCCAGGTCGCAGGATCCTCGCCCCGTTCGGTAACTGTGGTGAGCCAGGCCCGGCCACGGCCGTCCCGGCCGAGCACCGTGCGCGGGACGATCAGGACCGAGCCGTCCGACGAGGCATCGAAGGTGAAGGTGCCGAACGCGACCGGGCCCGAGCCGCGCACCCGGACCCGGTCGTCGACTTCGGCGGCGTCGAACACCGAGCGAAGCCACTTCTCCCCGGCGGTGAACCTGTCGTCGCCTGCCGGGAGCGTGACCCTGACCGCCTCGCCCCAGCCGGCCAGGCCGGCCCCGTGATGCACCCAGGCGACCACGTCCGGCTGGGGGATGCGCTCGAGCAGGTCCCCTGGGTCGGGCACGGCGACGGTACGGACCAGCAGGCGCCCTGACCCCGGGCGCTCCGGACGGCTCAGCACCCCCACCCTGCCATGGGAGTCCCCTGCGCCGTCTGTGTCACCTGGTCACCCGCCACGAACCAACATTCTAGGTGCCGTCCGTCACTGCCCTGCTTTCCGGGTTCGCCAGTCGGCTCTGCCGCCCCGGGGGGACGACCCCCCCAGACCCCCCCGGACGGGCATGCCCCGGAGGGACGACCCCCCCAGACGCCCCCGGACGGGCATGCCCACGGCGCGCCAGCGCGCTGGGCCACCAGACGTGCCGTCCGATATCCAGGGTCAGCGCGGTCACCAGCACCGAACGGACGATGATCGTGTCGAGCAGGACGCCGAGCGCGACCGCGAACCCGATCTCGGTGAATTCCACCAGCGGCAGCGTGCCGAGCATGGCGAAGGTGCCCGCTAGCACCAGGCCAGCCGAGGTGATAACGCCGCCGGTCGCGGCCAGGCCGGTCAGCGCGCCACGCCGGGTCCCGGACCGGATCGACTCCTCCCGCACCCGGGTCATCAGGAAGATGTTGTAGTCGATGCCGAGCGCCACCAGGAACACGAAGACGAACAGCGGCATCCCGGTATCCGCGCCCGCGAAGCCGAACACGTGCTTGAAGAACAGCGCGGAGATGCCGAGGGCGGAGGCGAACGACAGCACCACGGTGGCGATCAGCACGAGCGGCGCCACGATCGCCCGCAGCAGCAGGCCCAGGATGAGCAGCACCACGCCGAGGATCAGCGGGATGAGCAGATCCCGGTCATGGGCCGCGGCGGTCTCCACGTCCTTGTTGATCGCGGTCCCGCCGCCGACCTTGGCCTCCGCGCCACCGATGGCGTGCATCTCGGTCCGGACCTTGTCCACCAGCGTGTAGGCGGCCGGGCTGTCCGGCGCCGGGGTCATGGTCGCCTGCAGAAAGGTCCGGCCGTCCCTGGTCACCGGCTGGGTGACCGAGGCGATGCCGTCCGTGCCCGCCAGCGCAGTCCTGACCTGCCCCGCGCTGGACGCGGTGGAGATCACGTCGATGGGCTCGCCCGAGCCGGCCGGGAAGTACCTGGACAGCACGTTTTGCGCGGCGATGGACGGCGGGGTGCCGCGGAACGACTGGGCCGTGGTCAGCGTGCCGAACTTGAACCCGATCATCCCGGCCGCGCCGGCCGCCAGCAGGATGGCGGTCACCATCCACACCGTGCGCGGGCGGCGGCCGATGGCCTGGCCGACCCGCGACCAGAACCCGCGGCTGGACGGCTCCGCCGAGCCGAAACCCGGCCTGACCGGCCAGAAGATCCACCGGCCGAAGATCACGAGGATCGCGGGCAGCAGCGTGATCATCGCGATCAGGCCGACGGCGATGCCGACCGCGGCGACCGGACCGAGCCCGGAGATGTCGTTGGATTCGGCCGCGAGCAGGCAGAGCATGCCGGCCACGACGGTGAGCCCGCTGGCGATGATGGCCGGGCCCGCGCGATGCAGGGCCACCGCCATGGCCTGGTGCCGGTCCGCGTGCCTGCGCAGTTCCTCCCGGTACCTGGCGATGAGCAACAGCGCGTAGTCAGTGCTCGCGCCGATCACCAGGACGACCAGGATGCCCTCGCTCTGCCCGTTCACGGTCAGGTTGGCGTGCTGGGTGAGCAGGTAGATCACGGCCTGGGCCACGGTCAGCGCCACGCCCGCGGACAGGATCGGCAGCAGCCACAGCACCGGGCTGCGGTACGTCAGCAACAGCAGCACGATCACCACGGCCAAAGTGGCGTACAGCAAGGTGGAGTCGATGCCCTTGAAGATCTTGATCTGGTCGGCCGCGCTCGCCGCCGGGCCGCCGACGTACACCTTCAGCCCGGCGCTGTCCTTGCTGGCGGCGTTCTTCACGTTCGAGACGAAGCCGCCGATGTCGCTGTTGAAGCCGAGGTCCGCGCCGACGACGGTCTGGATTGCTTTGTGGTCCTTGGACACCAGCGGCGGGGCGACCCGTCCATTCACCGGGCCCAGCGAGGCGAAGTAACGCGCGTCGGCGTTCGCCTTCCGCAGGTCGGCCGCTGTCACCCCGCTGTCGCGCACGTACACAACCAGGGCGGGGTTGAGGTTCTTGGACTGAAACAGGTTCTGCTCGTTGAGTTCCTGGGTGGACTCGGCCGACGACGGCAGGTACGCCGACGCGTCGTTCTTCTCCGCACCCTGCAACTTGCCCGCCAGGCCCCCGAGGGCGGCGACTACGAGGATCCAGAAGGCGACCACCACGTACTTCGAGCGGCGGCCGCATACGAACGCGATCAGGCGGCTTCCGCCTGATCGCGGCCGGTCCGGTCGTTTTCCCTTGGCCCCGTCGGCTCCGGGGTCCCCGAACCCCGGAGCCCGTGAGTTTCTCGTGTCCTGACCCGGCGCATTTCGGGGCGCCCCCGCGGTCCCGCGTGCCACGTCGTCCTCCTCACGTCTGGAAAGATCCTGATATTATGCTCAAGGAATACGATGTATCTCATTGCTTGGGTGTGTCAAGTTATATCTCGATGTTTCGGTCCCTTTCGGGAATTTATCGCTGTCCCGTTGTCCTGAGCCAGTCTTCCGAGGCCGCGCAGGCGGCGGGATCGGCTGCCCGGCCAGCCCGACCGCGTCGGCCGGCCCCCCGCCGGCCGGCGCCCCCCGCCGGCCGTCTGGCCCCACGGCATCCATCGTCCGGCTGACCCAGCCCCGCGGTTCGCATGCACGCCCTGATCCGGCCAGTCCGCGTTCCGGCGGGGTCCGCGTTCCGGCGGGGTCCGCGTTCCGGCGGGGTGCGCGTCCCGGCCCGGCTGTGCAGTTGCCGATGCCTGGCAGTCGGCTGATCACACCATCCACACGCGCCGCTCCGGCCACGGTGTCTCCTGCCCGGCGCCACGTCGGCCATGATCGCGAAGGCTTTGCTACTGCAGGGAGTAGTAAACCCTTCGCGATCATCGAAATCCGCTCCGAAATAGCGCGCCTACCATGATCGCGAAGGGTTTTTGGTCTCCGCGGGCGTGTTGCAAAGCTTCCGGAAGCCGTTTGGCTGGCAGGGACAGGATGCCGGGACGCCGGCCGGCCTCCGGGCAGTGTTGGCGGTGCTGCTGATGCGCAGGTCCTCTCACGAGGCGCGTGCTGCGCTCATCCCCCACCGGCATAACGCGGTGAAACCCCGGATCCAGTACGCCCTGACGCAGTGAAAGCCCAGTTCCATCGCGTTCCGGCCGCGCTGCCGCCCGGGCCCCGGCCTCGCCAGTTTTGCAACACGCCCCGCCGACTAAATACCCTTCGCGATCAAGGAAACCTTGTCGCCGCGTGGGGTGTGAGCTGTGGCTAGGCGCACCGGGGCGCACGCCTATCCCACCGGGCACGCTGGTAACGCGCAGTCGGTGGCTGAGCCCTTGTGAGACGTCATGAACCGGTGGGGGTTCCACGGTGTTAGAACGCGCTGAAGTGCCGGTTCCATGCGCTGCCGCGGGGCCGTGCCTACGCGAGGGCGCTGCTGAGGGCCGCGGCGCGGCGTTTCCGAGCGTGCCGCTGCCGGGCGTGCCGCTGCCGGGCGTGCCGCTGCGGGGAGCGGAGCCACGGTGCGTGGAGCGCTGGGAGGGCTCAGAGCAGGGTGAGCTGCTCGGGGGGTCCGGGGGGCCTGGGGGGCCGCGCGTCCTTGCGGGCCGCGGAGACCTCGGTGGCTGACCACGGCTGGGGGAGCCCGGGTTTCCCGGCCGCCGTGAGGGGTTGCGCGGCCCACTGGGGTCGGTGCGTGTCCGGAGGCCTGGGAGCGCTGAGGACCTGGTGCCCGGGTGCGGCAGCGCGGCGCGGGCGGCCGATGCCGTGCTTGTCGGCGAGCTCGCGGACCTGGCCCGCGATCCGGTTCTGATAGGCCTTCGGGGCGTAGGCGCCGTGGCCGTACAGGTCCAGGTATCGGTCGACCAGCTCCGGGTGCTGGGCGCGCAGCCAGGCGAAGAACCACTCGCGCGTGCCCGGGCGCAGGTGCAGCACGATGGGCGTGACGTGGGTGGCGCCTGCCGCGGCGATCTGCCCGACGGCCGCGTCGAGCTGGGCGGGGGAGTCGGACAGGAACGGCACCACCGGGCCCATGAGGACGCCGCAGCGAAGCCCGCGCTCGTTCAGCGCCGCGCACGCCTCCAGCCGCCGCCCAGGCGCGGGCGTGCCCGGCTCGATTGATCGCCATAGGTCTTTGTCGACAAATCCTGCGGAGACATTGAGCCCTACCTCGGTGACCTCGGCGGCCTCGGCGAGCAGGTCGATGTCCCTGAGGATCAGCGTGCCCTTGGTCAGGATGGAGAACGGGTTGGCCGCATCCCTGAGCGCTCGGATGATGCCGGGCATCAGCTGGTAGCGCCCCTCCGCCCGCTGGTAGCAGTCCACGTTCATGCCCACCGAAATGTGCTCGCCCTGCCAGCTCGGCGAGGCCATCTTCTTGCGGACCAGTTCGGGCGCGTTGACTTTGACCACCACCCGGGTGTTGAAGTCGGCGCCCGCGTCGAAGTCCAGGTAGGTGTGCGACTTCCTGGCAAAGCAGTTGTGACTCACCACGCCGTTGGCGATGAAATCGCCGGTCCCGGTGGTGATGTCGTACATCGGCACCTGCAGCCCGAGCCGCTCGACGCCGGTCACCCGGAGGCCGTCGCCGGTCTCTACCGCCGCGGCCTCGATCGACCGCCGATCGGTGACGGCGGGATCGGTCGTGTGGAAGAACCGCAGCGCCCCGCCGAGCCCGCCGCGCACCCGGACGCACGCACGTCCGGCCGGCCGTTCCACCGCGTAGCCGAAGCCGAGGGATTCCAGCGAGAACACCAGCCAGCCGTTGATCGCCGGATCGGCCGGAGCCAGCCGCAGGGCCCCGTCCCGGTAGCTCCCGTGCGCGTCGAAGACACCCGCCAGGAAGCCCTTGTGCCAGTCCGGGGCCGGATGGTCCGGCCAGTCCAGCAGCCAGCTGAGCGTCCGCACCTGCTCGGCGCTGGCGGTGCGGACCGCCGTGAGCTCCCGACGCCCGGCATGCCCCGCCGTGCCGGTCTCGTCGGTGAGGCTGAAGCCGACGCACCCGATGCCCGCCCTGGCCAGGTAGCCGGCCGTCCTGGCCACCCCTTCCCGGTTCTCCTGACCCCCCAGCGGGAGCCGGAACAGGAAGGTACGGTCGGCGGGCCGGTCGAGCTGGGGATAGGCGTAGTGGCCGTCGCTCCCGTCGCCGCGGATCAAGCCGCACAGGTACCCGCGCCGGTAGGCCGCGGTCTGCTTGGGCGGCTCGGCGAAGCCGCCGGCGCCCATCAGGGCCTGGCCGGCTGACAGGTGCGGACGCCGCCGCAGCCCGCCGAACCCGCCCCCGGTGACGTACCTCCACCCGCGCTCGGTCAGGAAGCGGTGATCGCCGCTGCAGACGAGCTGCGTGCCGTCCTCGAGCAGGACCCGGTAGGCGGACTTGACCGTGGACCAGTGCGCCAGCACGGTGGTACGGACGTACTCGCGGCCGCTGCCGCGCCGGACCGTTCCGTAGATCCCGTCCCCGGCCCGTAGCTGAGCCAGGGGCCTGGTCCTGCCGTCTGCCATCAGGATCGGCGTCTCGCCTTCGAGGCAGTAAACGCAAGCATGCTGGCAGCCGCGGTAGGGGTTGATGGTCCACTTGAACGGCATCCGGGACGCCTCCGGCACCCGGTTCACCACGGACTTGGCCTGCACCTCGAAGAAGGTCATGCCACGGAAACCCGGCGTGTCGAAGGTGCGGGCGACCGCGCCGCGCTCGATCAGCGGGAGCGCCCGGTCCCGGGGCGCGGTGAAAAGGTCCCCGCCCTCCGCGGCCTCCAGCGGCTCATCGAGCCGCAGATTGTCCCAGCGCATATCAAACACGATAGAATGGATGTTCGATGATCGCAAGGGTGCCGTCCTCCGGCTCGCCGGAAGTATTCAACCTCGCCCGGCGGGGGGTGGCCGGGCAGTCGATATGAGAACGGGCGAAGTACAAAGCCAGAACAATTGGATAAAGACTGGCTCCTGAGAGATAGTGAGAGGGTACCCACCCGGTACACGACGTGGAGGTTGCTGAATGGCGCTGTCGGCGGACGAGCAGCGTGAGCTCGCCGAGATCGAGCGGCGGCTCGCGACTGACGATCCGGGGCTGGCCACCTGCCTGACGGCATTCCGGCGCCCCGGGCCGGGCCGCGTCCTGCGCTCGCCCCGGGCACGCATCATCGGCTCGCTGTTCACGGTCCTGCTCGTCGCGATGGTCTCGCTAATGGTCTACGCGATGATCCCGTTCCGCACGCACGCGCGTGCTCCCGGCCCGCCGACCGCGGGCACCTCGAGCAACGTGTCGATCACGCGCACCGGGCCCGGCAGCCCGGCGCAAAACTCCCCGCTCGCGTCGGCGATTACAAGCGCCAGCGCGACCGGTGCCGCCTCGTCCGCGCCGCCCTCGGCCTCGATGAGCACCGCCTCCGGTCAGGCCACGTCGGCCGAGAGTCAGGCAGCCGGCCAGGCCGCGTCGCCAGTCGCCCGCCCGTAACCCTCGTCAGGGCGGCTAGGAGCCGCGGGCTGAGGGCCGTTGCTCGCTAAGGACTCACGCCACAGCTGGACGAGGTAGCGTTCGAGACCCTCGAGGGTCTTCTTCTCCTGTTGGAACTCGTCACTGAGCGGATTGCGGTGCCGGTCGAAAAGCTGCGCGTAACGGCGCGTCACCTGATCGCGGTTGCCGGCGTAGACACGGACCGAGTAGTCCCCGACCCCGCCCGCGAGCCGCAGCCCGCGGACCGCGGTGCCGGCCAGGCCCATGCTGATGCTCAGCTGCCCGCGCAGGTAGATGCTGCCCTTGGCCTCTTCGTCCCACGCATCGCCGCACGGCGGCGGTGCCTCGTCCCACTCTTCGAGCACGAGCCGGACGTCGATATCCTCCTGGAGGCTGCCGACCCAGAGCTGCTCGCGGTTGGTGCTGATGAGCGCGCCTACCGGGGGCAGTGGACCGCCCGGGGCGTCCGGGTCGACGGACGGGTCATGAATCCGGAACATCCTACGCTCCGGAGTCACCGGTATAACCAGCTGTAGAAGCCTGCGGCTCATGGCTTACCCCTCCCCCCTTGGCACGTAGCTACCTTGTACAACAGCCCGCTAGCTAGCAAATCTAGACTGCGGACGCCGATCATGCAGGGCGAAACGACGCGGAAATGCTAATCGTAACCACTTGACTACATGCTGCAACGGTGTACCGTCATATCTGTTATGAACCTTGTGTCCGAACTTGACCTGCCTGTGTTCGATTACTCGGCAGCTGACTTCTCGGCCGACCGCTACCACCAGCAGCTCGCCGAGACCCGTCAGCGCGGCTGGCTGGCCAAGTCGCCACTGGCTTATATCGTCCTCGACCACGACGCCGGGGAGTTCTTCCTGCGCTCGCGGAAGACCGCGTTCCCCGGCCGCCAGCTCGCCGAGTTCTTCGGCGTGACCAGCGGCCCGCTGGCCGAGCACATCGACGCCAACATCCTGAACCTCGGCGGGGAGCAGCACCGGCGGCTGCGGGCCCTGGTCGGCCCGGCGCTCACGCCCCGCGCGGCGGATCGCTGGCGGCCGGTGATGCGGGGCTTCCTGGAGCAACTGTGGGCACAGCCCGCCGCCCACGCAGGGTGCGACTTCGTGGCCGCGGTGGCGCGGCCCTATCCATCGCTGACGATCGCGACCGTGCTCGGGGCCCCGCACCAGCACGCGGAGCAGCTGCACACCTGGTCCAGCTGGGTGCAGCGGCAGTTCGATATCCGGGCGCTCGAGATGAACCGGGACGACATCGAGCGGGCGGTCACCGAAGTCCGGGATTACGTCACCGGCCTGCTCGAAGCCAAGCGCGCGGCACCGGGCGAGGAGCTGATCAGCGACCTGCTGGCGGCTCGTGACGAGGGGGACCGGCTGTCCGCCGACGAGTGCGTCCAGCTGGTGACGAACCTGCTGGCCGGCGGCATCGACACCACCACGGGCCAGCTCGCGCATGCGATTCGGCTGTTCGCCGCGCGCCCCGGGCAGTGGGCCCTGCTGGCGGCCGAGCCGTCGCTGGTCCCGCGCGCCGTCGAGGAGGTACTGCGGTTCGAGCCCGTCACGCCGTTCACCGCTCGGATCTGCCTGGAACAGGTCGAGCACCGTGACGTCGTCTTCCCGGCGGGCACGATCGTGGCGGTCTGCGCGGAGCGGGCCAACCGCCAGGGCGAGGACGGCGAGAACTTCGATATCACCGCGCCGCGCGAGAGCCGGCTGCTCACCTTCGGCGCGGGCATCCACTACTGCCTGGGCGCGAACCTGGCCCGGGCCGAGCTCGAGGAGGCGCTGGCGTTCCTCGCGCCGCGCACCCCAGGACTCGCCCTGGACGGGCCGCCCCAGCTGGGCGGGGTCGAGGGCATCTACGGGGTCGACAAGCTCCCGATCACCTGGTCGGATTCATCCACGATGAACCCGAACCACGGTCCGGCGCCGGACGTGTCATAAGTAGGCGGTACTCGTCCGCGGCGAGTACGACCTGAGGGGTTCGCACGATGCAGGCACCAGCGAAGTCCACTCACCGGAGGTCACGTAACGTGCCCGCTCGACTACCAGAACGGATGCCTGTGCCCGTCCTGGGACTCGAGCTCGCCGCGGGCCACCCCGCCGCGGGTCACCCCGCTCCGGGTACATACCCGGCCCGGGGACCGCATCCAGGGTCGGATCCCTACCCGGGCCTCGCTGCGGGCGCGCGTCCGCGCCCGCGCCAGCCCGCCGCCCACGGGCCTCTCCCCGCCGCCCACGGGCCTCTCCCCGCCGCCCACGGGCCTCAGCCTGCTGCTCCGGTGTCCCTGCCCGCCGCGGGCCGCGGTCGCCGCGGCCTGATGCTCGCCGTCTGCTGCATGAGCCTGTTCATGGTGGGCCTGGACAACACGATCGTGAACGTGGGGCTGCCGGACATCGGCCGGGACCTGCACGCCGGCGTCTCTGGCCTGCAATGGACGGTCGCCGCCTACACGATCGCGCTGGCCGCGCTGCTGATGTTCTCCGGCGCCGTCGCCGACCGGATCGGGCGACGTACCATCTTCCAGGTCGGACTCTCGCTGTTCACCCTCGGCTCCTGGCTGTGCAGCCTGGCGCCGAGCCTGGGCTGGCTGATCGGCTTCCGGATCCTGCAGGGTGCCGGCGGCTCGATGCTCAACCCCGCGGCGCTCGGCATCATCACCAACACCTTCACCCGCCCGGCCGAACGCGCCCGCGCCATCGGCGTGTGGGATGGCGTGTTCGGCCTGTCCATGGCGCTCGGCCCGGTGCTGGGCGGCGTCCTGGTCGGGACGGTCGGCTGGCGCGGCATCTTCTGGGCGAACATCCCGGTCGGGCTGGCCGCGGTCTCGCTGACCGCGCTGTTCGTGCCGGACTCCAGGGCGCCCCGGTCGCGCCGCGCCGACCCGGTGGGCCAGTTCCTCATCATCGTCATGCTCGGCTCGCTCGCCTACGCGATCATCGAGGGGCCCGGGCTCGGCTGGCGCTCGCCGGAGATCTTCGGCTTCTTCGCGCTGTCGGTGGCCGCGCTCGCGGTACTGCTCGCCTTTGAGCCCCGCCGGGCCGAGCCCATAGTCGACTTCAGGTTCTTCCGCAGCGTCCCGTTCACCGGGGCCAACCTCAGCGCGGTCTGCGCGATCGCCGCCATGGCCGGCTTCCTATTCCTGTCCACCCTGTACCTGCAGGACGTCCGGGGCCTGTCCGCGCTGCAGGCCGGCCTGACCATCCTGCCGATGCCCGTGGTCATGGCGCTGTGCGCCCCGCTGGCCGGGCGGATGGTGGCCAAACGCGGCCCGCGGATTCCGCTGGTCATCGCCGGCGCCGCGCTGACCATCAGCAGTGCCGCGCTGTCCCGGCTCACCGGCACCACCGGGCACACCTACCTGATCGTCACCTACGCCCTGTTCGGAATCGGGGCCGGCATGGTGAGCTCGCCGATCACCAACGGGGTCATGTCCGGGGTGCCGAAGACCCAGGCGGGCATGGCCTCGGGCATGAACTCCTCCAGCCGCCAGCTCGGCCAGTCGCTGGGCGTGGCCATCGTCGGCTCGGTGCTGGCGGCCAGCATGCGCGGGTCGATGCAGGCCGGCTTCGTCCGGGCCGCGCACGCGGGCTGGTGGATCCTCGCGGGCTGCGGCTACATCGTGCTCCTGCTCGGCCTGGTCTGCACCACGCGGTGGGCCAGGGCCACCGCGGGCAAACTGCCTACTTGACCTATTTGACTGAGCCGGCGGTGAGGCCGCCGACCACGCGCCCCTCGATGAGGGCGAACAGGATGAAAACCGGGATCGTGGCCACGACGGAGGCGCCGAACAGGTGCTGCCAGTCCACCGTGTACTGGCCGATGAACGAGTCCAGGCGCACCGTGAGCGGGTAGTCGCTGCCGTTGGTGGTGAGGGCGAGCGCGGAGATGAACTCGTTCCACGCCGCGATGAAGGTGAAGATCAGCGCGGTCACCACGCCGGGCATCGCCAGCGGCAGCGTGACCCGGAACAGCGCGCCCAGCCGGGTGCTGCCGTCCACCATCGCCGCCTGCTCGAGCTCGACCGGGATCGACCCGATGTAGGCGTTGAGGATCCAGACCGCGAAGGCCAGGTTGAAGCCGGCGTTGACGAGGATCAGCGACCAGACCGGGTTGAGGTTCAGCAGCCCGAAGTTGAGAAACTCCTTGTAGATGCCGACGATCAGAGCGGTCGGCTGCAGCATCTGGGTGGCCAGCACGAGGAGCAGGAACGCGCCGCGCCCGCGGAACCGGTGCCGGGACGTGTAGTAGGCCGCGGGTAGGGCCACCAGCAGCACCAGGAGGGTAGCGCCGCCGGCGATCTCCAGGCTCACCCGCACGGCCGACGTGATGCCGAACGCGGCGCCCCACATGTTGGTGAGGTTCGACCAGGCGAAGTGGTGCGGCAGGTAGTTCGGCTCGTACAGCTCGCGCTGCGGCCGCACCGCGGTGATCAGCATCTCGAGGTAGGGCAGCACGAAGATGACGGCGACGACGTAGGCGGCGGCCGCGATGATCGCCGTCCGCAGCGAGGGGAGCCGGCGGTCGGCGCGGGCGGCGGCCGGCTGTGGTGCGGCCTGCTTGCCGGTGGTGAGCGTGCGGACGGCCATGTCAGGCTGCCTCCTGACGGTTCCACCGGTTCAGCCGCAGGAACACCAGGACGATCACCACGACCAGGGTGAAGTTGACGATCGACATCGCCGCCGCCTGGCCCACGAAGGTCCCCTTCAGGTCGTACATGAACACGGTGGTGGTACTGGTCTCGTAGCCGGGGCCGCCCCGTGTCATCTCCCAGATGATCGGGAACGAGTTGAACACGTTCATCAGGTTGATGACCAGGGCGACCAGGAACGCCGGGCGGAGCAGCGGCAGCGTGATCCGCCGGTAGGCGTGCCAGGGCGAGGCGCCGTCGACCCTGGCCGCCTCGAACAGCTCGTCCGGGATGGACTGCAGCCCGGCCAGCAGCACGTAGGTGGTGAACGGCAGCGAGACGAAGACAGCCACGCCGATCATCCAGACCAGGGCGCTATCCGGCCGTCCCAGCCAGTCGGCCTGGTTGGAGTTGAACCGCACCAGGCCGAGCTGGTGCAGGAACACGTTCACGACGCCGTTCTCCGGCTGCAGCACCCAGCGGAAGATGAGCGCGGTCATCATCACCGAGGCCGCCCACGGCGCGATGATCGCCCACCGGGCGAAGCGCCTGCCGGGGAAGCGCTGGTTGTAGAGCTGGGCCAGGCCCAGGGATATCACCATGGTGATGGCCACCGTCGCGGCCACCCAGATTACCGTGCGCACCAGGATGCCGGGCAGGTTCGGGTTCTTGAACACCTGGCTGAAGTTGCTCAGCCCGGCGGACCCGATCGTGATGCCCAGCGGGGTGATGTTCTGGAACGACGTCTGGACCATCGTCACGATCGGCCACAGCACGACGACCGCGATCAGGGCGATCGCGGGCCCGATCCACAGCAGCGGCTCCAGGGCGGCCAGCCTGTGCCGCTTCGGCCGGACCGTGCGGCCGGCCGGCGGCCCGGCGGGCGGCCCGGCGGGCGGGCCCGGCTTCGGTGCTCCGGCCGGAGGTCCAGGCTCGGCCGCGGTGATGTCCGACATCAGGGTCTCCTAGGGGCGGCATGGGACGGCAAGGCGGCGGCCCGAGACGATACCCGGGCCGCCGCGTCGTGCTCCGGCCGGGCTCAGCTGCCGCTGCTGGCCGTCTGCTGGATCGCGCCCAGGACCTGCGCCGGGTTGCCGGTGATGGCCTGGCCGACCTGGGTCTTGATCATGTTCTCGACCGACGTCCAGTTCGCCAGCGACGGGTAGTTGATCGAGTTGGTGATGTTACCGAGGAACGCGGAGAACGTCGCGTCCTTCGCCATCGTGGTCGCCGCGCTCTGCGTGGCCGGCAGCAGGTCGTATTCGTTGTCGAACTGCAGCTGCCACTTGTCCTGGTAGACGAAGTCCAGGAACTGCTTGATCGCGGCCTGGTGGCTGGTGCCGCCCGCCTTGAACGCGACGATGTCGTCATGGACGCCCAGCGTGTCGCTCAGCGGGCCAGCCTTGCCCGGCACATCCGCCGTCCCGTAGTCCGCGGCCTTGAGCACGCCGGCCTGCTGGATGATCGGGATGACGGCGGGGGAGCCGAGCACCATGCCGATCTTGCCCTGGGCGAACTGGGCCCAGACCGTCTTGCGGTCGGTGCCGCCCGGGTTGGGCTGGGTGTCACCCGAGGCCGCCATCTGCTTCATGAAGTTCAGCGTGGCGATGTTCTGCGGGCTGTTGATGTCGTATTTCCCGCCGGAGCTCAGGTAGCCGCCGCCGTTGCCGAGGAACCACAGCAGCAACTCGGCCTGCGCCTCCTCGCTGCCGAGGGGCATGCCGTAGCCGATGTCGCCCTTGGCCTTGATCTTGGCCGCGTCGGCCTGCAGTTCGGCCCACGTCTTCGGCGGGGCGGAGATGCCGGCCGCCGCGAACATCTTCTTGTTGTAGTACATGGCCCGGGTGCTGGTCGTGAACGGGATCCCGTAGTTGACGCCCTGGTACTGGCCGTCCTTGAGGAACTTGGGGATCAGATTGCTGGCCACGCTCGGGGACAGCACGTCGGACACCGGGTAGATGAGGCCGGACTGGGCGTACGGCGGCGCCGGGTTGCCCTCCATGATGTCCGGATACTGCTTGTTCTGGATCAGCGTGGCGGACTTGGTCGGGAAGTCGGTCCAGTTCACCGTCTGGACGTTGACCGTGATCGACGGGTGCGCCTGGTGGAAGGCCGTGGCCACGGCGTCCCAGTACTTGGTGGTGCTATTGGACGGCCCGGTGCCGTAGTCGGCGCCGAAGAAGGTCAGCGTCACCTTGCCGCTGCTCGACGCGCTGCTGCCGCTGCTCGATCCGCAGCCCGCGACGGCGGCGAGCGCCGCGGCGCCGATCGCGGCCGCGGCCATCAGCCGTGATTTCATTCGATCTCCTCACCTGCTCCGAAAGGTGGTCCCGGCATTTCTCGATGGTGGGGGCAGTCGCCGCTCGGAACGCAGACGGCTTGTGCGAGGTTCACGCGCATCCCCAGTGCTTCATTGTGCTTAGCTTGAGCCGGTTCCATGCAGAAAGCAACATTAAAAATGATTAAAACGCGGGCCGGGCCCCCGGCGGAAGGTGCTGCGGGGGAGGCCGTACACCCCTCCGGAGGGCGCCACCCGGACCCCGGACGGCTTACCGACGGTGACGAAAATCTCAGCCGCCCGGCCTTGCCTCGTATCGGCCGCCCCAATAGGTAGTTGTAGAGAGGCAATTACGTTCGGTCCAGTCAGACCGGGTGATACCGCTGCCAGAGCTCAGCCGCCGGCGCCGCCTGCTGGTGCTCGTGATCTGCTCATCCAGCCTGTTCATCGTCGGCCTGGACGGCACGATCGTGAACATCGCGCTGCCGGCCATCGGGCGTGACCTGCACGCTTCGGTGGCCGGGCTGCAGTGGACCGTCGACGGCTACGCGCTCGTGCTCGCCAGCCTGCTGATGCTCTCCGGCGCGACCGCCGACAGGATCGGCCGCCGCCGGGTCTTCCAGGTCGGCCTGGCCACCTTCACCGCCGGCTCCGCGCTGTGCAGCCTGGCGCCCGGCCTGGGCTGGCTGGTCGCGTTCCGCATGCTGCAGGCCATCGGCGGGTCCATGCTCAACCCGGTGGCGATGTCGATCATCACGAACACGTTCACCGACAAGACCGAACGGGCCCGGGCCATCGGCGTCTGGGGCGGCGCGTACGGCCTGTCCATGGCGCTCGGGCCGGTTGTCGGCGGTCTGCTCGTCGACTCCATCGGCTGGCGGGGCACGTTCTACGTGAACATCCCGATCGGCCTGGCCGCGATCGCGCTGACCGCCAGGTTCGTGCCGGAGTCGCGGGCCCGGCGGCCGCGGCGGCCCGACCCGGTGGGGCAAGCGCTCATCGTCGTCATGCTCGGCTCGCTCACCTACGCGATCATCGAAGGCCCGGCGCTCGGCTGGCGCGCGCCGGTGATCGTGACGCTGTTCGCGGTGTCGGCCGCGGCGCTCGCGGTGTTCGTGGCCTACGAGGCGCACCGCACCGAGCCGGTGCTCGACCCGAGGTTCTTCCGCAGCGCGCCGTTCGCCGGGTCGGTGCTGACCGCGATCAGCGCCACCGCCGCCATCGGCGGCTTCCTCTTCCTGGCCACGCTGTACCTGCAGGAGGTGCGCGCCCTGTCCGCGGTGAGCGCGGGCTTGTACCTGCTGCCGATGGCGACCATGGTGGCGCTCGGCGCGGTGGTGTCCAGCCGGGTCCTGGCCCGCCGCGGCGCCCGGCTGCCCATGCTCGCGGCAGGCCTTGGGCTGGCCACAGGCGGCGTGCTGCTGTCCCGGCTGACCGCGACCTCAGGCCTGGCGCCGCTGGCCGTCGCGTTCGTCGTGTTCGGCATCGGCGGCGGCCTGGTGAACGCGCCGATCACGTACACGGCGGTGTCCGGCATGCCGGTCTCCCAGGCGGGCGTGGCCTCGGGGATTGCCTCCACCAGCCGGCAGATCGGGCAGTGCCTCGGCATCGCCGTCACCGGCTCGATCCTGGCCGGGAACCTGGCCGGCCGGCCGCTCCGGTCCGGGTTCGTCGCGGCCAGCCACGCCGACTGGCTGCTGCTGGCCTCGATGGGCGGGGTGGTCTTCGTGCTCGCCCTGGTCACGACCGGCCAGTGGGCGCTGGGCACGGCGGCCCGCACCGCCGCCACGTTCGACACAAGCGATCCCGGCACGGGCGAGCCGCTAGCCGCCGCGCCGCTACGGCTGCTGCCCCGCGATCTTCCGCAAGGTCCCTAGGTCGGTGATGGTGATGTCCCGCTGGCCGGTGCGGATGATGCCCCGCCGCCGCCAGTTGGACAGGGCGCGGGTCACGGTCGCCCGCGACGCGCCGGTCAGGCTGGCCAGTTCCTCCTGCGTCAGCGTCATCGCCGTCTGGAGTTCGCTGTCCGCCAGTTCGAGCAGGAGCCCGGCCAGCCGCTGCGCGCCGCTGGTCACCGAGCGGGCGCGCAGCATCGACTCCGCGTCGTTCCACCGCCGGGTGACCATCCGCCGGTAGGCGCGATCCGCCCCGTCGTGCGAGTCCAGGAACGAGCTGAACCTCTCGTACGGCACGATCAGCGCGCGCACCGTGCCGACGGCCTGCACGGTGGCGTTCCGGTAGCCGGTGGTCTCGCCGGCCACCTCCCCGACAGTGTCCCCGCGACCGCGCAGCGCCAGGGTCAGCTCGTGCCCGTCACTGGTCACCCCGACAATCTTGACCCAGCCGTCCACCAGCACGAACACATGGGTAGCCGGATCGCCCTCGACGCACATGACCGCGCCGGGCGGGTAGACGGTGGTCCGGCCGAGGCCGGCCAGGACGGTGCGCTCGTCGTCGCTGAGCAGAGGCCAGAAGCCCTGGGCAGGTCCCGTCCCGTGCAGGTTCATATCACCGTGGCAGTTCAGCAACCGGCCAGCGGGTTGGAGCCGGCCCCTGCTTCTACGATGAGCCATTCCGGGACGGTTGACAAACTCCGAGGTAACACGCGCGTCTTCCCGGCCCGCTGAGCTATTGGGGGAACGCTGCTCGGCGGGCCGGGAAGAGCCGGGGGAGGCGGGGGCTAGGCCCCCAGAAGGACCGCCGCGGTCCAGAGCAGGAAGCACGCGACGGTAATGAAAGTCCAGGTTTCCGCCGACTGGATCCGCTCCCGCCGGACCCGGGCCGCGCCGAGCATCATGTCCACCTGCGCCCATGACCAGGCCGCCTCGCTGTCCTCGACGGACGGCGTGCTCAGCCACCGCACCCGGGGATCGAGCGGGGCGCCGGTCCGCCAGCGATGGTCGTTGAGCTGGTCGAGAACCGGCCGGCTGGCCAGCAGCAGCAGCCCGGCGGCCCGGAGCCAGCACACGATCACGCAGCCGAGCAGGCTGGCGGTCACCACGCCCACGAGCCCGGGGCGCAGCACGGAGGGCGAGAACGCGGCCTCCAGGGCGATGCCGATGGTGAGCGCGCTCAGAACGCTTCCGCCCAGGATCACGCTGCCGCGCGTGTTGCTCAGTAGCACGGCCATCTCGGCGATCTGGTTCTGGGCGGGCCCCCGATCTGGCGCCTCACGGTCGGCACCGAGATGATCGTCACCGAAGCTGTGTCGCCCTCTCATTGCTTTCGCCGGTACAGCCACGGTCACGGCCATCGTCCTCGCCTCCGTACGTGCGATTCACCTTCGAGATAAGGGAATCAGGCGAGACCGCCGGAGCGCTGCGGCACGCGAGACAGCCAGGCTGTCTCATCTGACGCATCCGGGGATCAGCGGCAGCCGCAGGCCCCGCCGCAGCAGCCTCCGCCGCCGGAGGGACCGCCAGAAGGACCGGCGGCACGGCCGCCCACCGCGACCGTCGACAGAAGCTTCACCGTGTCGTCGTGGCCCTGCGGGCAGGTGCACGAAGCCGAGGACTCGGCCATCGGCCGGTTCAGCTCGAACGTGTCACCGCAGGCGCGGCAGCGATACTCATAGCAGGGCACAGTTCCACTTTACCCGCCGGGCGCGCTCTCGGTATCCCTCCTGGCCGGGGCGGTTGGCGTGTCGCTGCTCATTCGCGGCGCGGGGGAGGCAAGACCCAGTCCGTTCGGGACCATGGCGGCCGAACCGCCTGCGGACGGCACCTTGTCGTCGTAGTAGAACTGCTTGCCGCGCAGCAGCGAGACCAGTGCGCCGGTCACCGACATGATCGCGGCCGCGGTGAACACGATGACCAGGCCGTGGTGGAACGGCGCCGAGATCAGGTGCGGGAAGAACTGCCTGCCGGTGAGCACCGCGACGTTATGCGGCGGCAGGTGCGCCAGCACGTGCGACGGCGCCAGCAGGTTCTGGATCGGGTTGTAGCCGAGCAGCGCGGCGAACATCGTGCTCACCGGGGGCAGGTGGCTGACGTGCGTGGCCACCGCGGCGGGCACGCCCTGGGCGGTCAGGCCGCTGGTCAGCGTGCGCGGCAGGGTGGACGCCAGCCCGGCGATCATCAGCGAGAAGAAGATGCCGATGGACAGCGACATGCCCGAGTTCTGGAAGGTCGACCGCATGCCGGAGGCCGAGCCGCGGTGCCTGACCGGCACCGCGCTCATGATCGCCGCGGTATTGGGCGCGGCGAACAGGCCCGAGCCGATCCCGTTGCCGAGGATCAGCAGGGCGAACAGCCAGTAGGAGAAGTTCACCGGCAGCAGCATCAGCCCGCCGAAGCACAGCGCGGCCAGCACCAGCCCGGCGGTGGCGAACGGCCGCGGACCGTACCGGTCGGACAGGGTGCCCGAGATCGGGCCGGCGATCAGGAACCCCGCGGTGAGCGGCAGCATGTAGATCCCGGCCCACAGCGGGGTGACCGCGAAGTCGTAGCCGTGCAGCGGCAGCCAGATCCCGGCCAGCCAGATGACCAGCATGAACTGCAGCCCGCCGCGGGCGATCGAGCCGAGCAGGCTGGCCAGGTTGCCGGCCGCGAACGCCCTGACCTTGAACAGGCTCATCTGGAACATCGGCTCGGCGATCTTGGTCTCGACGACGCAGAACACCACGAGCACCGCGGCGCCGCCGATCAGCCCGGTGATGATCCACGGGTTGGTCCAGCCGGTCGGGTGCCCGCCGTAGGGCTGGATCCCGTAGGTGATGGCGACGAGCAGGGCGCCCAGACCGACCACGAACAAGACGTTCCCGATCCAGTCGATCCTGGCCCGCCTGGTGGTCGCGATCTCGCGCAGGGACTTGTACGCCCACACCGTGCCGAACAGCCCGAACGGCACGTTCACCCAGAACACCAGGCGCCAGTCCCAGGCGGCCAGCACGCCGCCGAGCAGGAGCCCGACGAACTGCCCGGAGATCCCGGCGATCTGGTTGACGCCCAGCGCCATGCCGCGCTTATTAGCCGGGAACGCGTCGGTCAAGATCGCGGCCGAGTTCGCCATCAGCATCGCCCCGCCGAACGCCTGCACGAAGCGCCAGCCGATCAGCCACATCGCCCCGTCGGCGCCGGTCAGCGGGTCGAGCGAGAGCGCGATCGAGGCCAGCGTGAAGACGACGAAGCCCAGGTTGTAGATCTTCACCCGGCCGTACATATCGCCGAGCCGGCCCAGCGTCACCACCAGCACCGACTGGACCAGCAGGTAGCCGATGATCATCCAGAGCAGGTAGCTGATGTTGCCCGGGTCGAGCGGGTTCAGGTGGATGCCGCGGAAGATGGCCGGCATCGCGATGATCACGATCGAGGCGTCGATCGTGGCCATCGTCATGCTCAGCGTGGTGTTGGACAGGGCGATCCACTTGTACGTGCTAGCCCGGGGGGACTGTGCCGGCCCGGGGGGGCGACCCCCCGGAACCCCCCGGTCACGGGGGGGAACCCTCCCCCCCGTACCCCCCTGGCCCTTGGAATCAACACTTTGCCGCACGTTAACCCAGTCTAGCCCTAGACACTTGCTTAATGGCAACTATTAATCTCGGTAGCTTTCAGGCCACGGTCTCGTCGCCGGAGCGGTCGGGGGCGGGGTAGACCGGGGTGTTCTCTAGGACGTAGTACACGGCCACCAGCGCGATCATCACGAACGAGGCCACGGCGCTGAAGAGCGCGATCACGAGGGCGAGCACGTAGAACAGGGCGCCGCCGACGAACCGCAGCCGGGCCGGCCAGTGCCGCGCGGGCGGCAGCGGCTGGGACACCCGATCGCCGTGCAGCGTCCACTCGAAGATCCCGCCGAAGCCGGCCGACATGCCGAGGAAGACGCCGGCGTACAGCACCATCGCGAGCCGGGCGTCATCGCTGTTGGCCGGGAAATAGTCGGCCTCGGTGGCGGTGGCGAACGGGATCAGCACGACGAACAGCAGCAGCACCAGGTTCAGGAACAGCAGCAGCCGGTCCACCTTGGTGATGGCCCTGACCAGCGCGTGGTGGTTGACCCACATGATGCCGATCATGAAGAAGCTGATCAGGTAGGCCAGGAAGGCCGGCCACTTGTCGTAGAGCTGCTCGACCAGAGGACCATGTCCGGGCCCCTCCACGGTCAGATCGAGCGCGAGCAGCGTGATCGCGACGGCGAAGACGCCGTCGCTGAACGCCTCGAGCCTGGACCGGTCCATCAGCTCCCCAATCGTCAGCTGGCCGCGGGCTTGAGATCGACCCTTGGCCAGGATCTGGTCCAGGCGCCGATGGGCCGCCGTGACCAGCAAAGTAACGACTGCCACAAACTAGCGCTCTTTCCTGGGAACCGGCACGCTCGTCCCTGTCCGCCAGCGGTCGGCCGGCCTCCTTTTGGTGCCGAACGGACCAGGCTGACGTCCCCCGCATCAGCGCGTGTTGAAGTCCTGTCCTCCCACCACCGCACCGTCGACGAGCGTGCCTTCCAGGATCAGGTAGGGAAGCCCCAGGCCGGTGGCCGTCTCCAGGGCCTCGCGCAGGGACGGCGCCTTCGCGGCGAGCACCCCGATGGCCTCGTTCAGGTACCGGTACGTGGCCGTGATCGCGGTCTGCTCGGCTGGCAGTGAGTCGAGCCAGGAGATTACCCTGGCTCAGGGGCTGCATGCGTGAGCTCTGAGATGACATCGCCAGCAGCCCCTGCCGTGCTAACTGCCCGCCGGCAGCCGTTCCAGCTGATGGGCGCGGGGTTAGGTTGACTCTGGGGTGCGGGCCGGCCGGAAAGGGAAAGCATGGCGTTGCGGGCGGTGGTTGTCGGGGCCGGGATCGGCGGGACCGCGGCGGCGCTGGCGCTGGCGCGGGCCGGGATCGACGTCCGGGTATACGAGCAGGCGCGGCAGCTGGCCGAGGTCGGGGCGGGCGTGTCGCTGGCGCCGAACGGGCTGCGGATGCTGGAGCGGCTCGGGGTCGGCGAGGGGATCGGGCGGCTAGGCTCACGGCATGTGTCGACTCAGCTCCTGCTGTCCGACGGGCGGCCTGTGCGGCACGAACCTGATCAGTTCGCCCGGGCCGGAGGCAACGTGGGGATCCACCGGGCTGACCTGCTCGGGCTGCTCGCCGGGCAGCTGCCGCCTGGCACAGTGCGCACCGGGCACCGGTGCACGGGTTTCAGCCAGGACGCGGATAGCGCCATGGCGGGCTTCGCCGGCGGGACCACAGCCAGGGCAGACGTGGTGATCGGGGCGGATGGCATCCACTCCGTGCTGCAGGGGTTCGTGGTGGAACCGGCCGAGCCCGCCTTCTCCGGGGTGGTTGCCTACCGCGGCCTGGTGCCGCGCCTGGATGAGTACCCCGCCGGCACGATGCGGATGTGGGCGGGCGAGACCAAGCACTTCCTGGTATTTCCGGTGCGGGCCGGGCAGTTGCTGAACTATGTGGGATTCGTCCCGTCGGACACAGCAGTCCGGGAGTCGTGGTCGGCGCCCGGCGACCCGGCCGCGCTGGCCGCGCACTTCGCCGGCTGGGATCCGGCTATCGCCAGCGTGATAGCCGCAATCAGCGGGCCGGGCGGCAGCGGGTTCCAGTGGGCGATGTACGACCGCGCACCGCTGTCCCGGTGGAGCAGCGGGCGGCTGACGCTGCTCGGCGATGCGGCGCATCCGATGCTGCCGCACCTGGGCCAGGGCGTGAACCAGGCCCTCGAGGACGCCGTGGTCCTGGCCGCACTGCTCGGCGCGAGCCCGAACTCAGCTGACGTGCCGCACGCGCTGGCGACGTACGAGGGGCTGCGGCGGGACCGGACGGCGCGCGTCCAGCTCGGCTCACGGCGGAACGGCGCCGGTTACGATAGCTCCGGCCGCCAGCTGACTGACCGGCGGTGGATCTACGAATACGACGCATGGGCCGAAGCCGTTGCGCTCACCTGAGCAGGAGACCCCAGGCAATTGGCTAGAAAAGGCTCACTAGTACCGGGCGGTGCGGCGTCGGGTCAACCTCCACGACGCCCTCGACCGCAGCCACGTGCACTGACCGGACCCAACTCAGGTTCCGTGGCTGACCCTGCCCCGGCGACGTCGCCCGCGGCGTGCCTGTCGCGAAGGCAGTGTGCTAGCCGTTGGGCGCCCGCTCACCCTTAATGCCTCACTGAGACGTCGCCGGGCGTGCGGGCGTGGCAGGCAATCCCGTCCATCGCAGGAACCGCGCCAGTGACCACCCTCCCGGCAGCTCGCAACGCAGCGGCCGGCGCGGGCTACTGGGTGGTAACGGATGGTGGCGGATCGGGCCGGGCTGCCCGTAATAGTCTTGGCAGGTGGCGGAGGAAACCAGCCCGCGGGAGGCGGACGGCACGGCGGTCTTCGCAGGCCAGGGGCCAGACGACGAGCTGGTCCCGGCGGGATTCCGGTTGCGCCCCGACCCGGGGGCGCGCACGCTGGCCGGCGGGACGGTGATCACGGGCGGTTGCCCCATCCGGGTGCTGCGGCTCAGCCCGGCCGGGGCCCGGCACGTGGCCGGCTGGTGGGACGGCACCCCGGTGCCGGGCAACGCGAAGGCCCGCGCGCTGGCCCGCCGCCTGCTCGACACCGGGATCGCGCACCCCCGGCTGGAAAGAGACCAGGCAAGGCCGGACGTGACGGTGGTCATCCCGGTCCGCGACCGGCACGCCGAACTAGCCCGCTGCCTGGCCGGGCTGGCGGGTACGCCACGGGTAATCGTGGTAGACGACGGCTCGGCCGACCCGGCCGCGATCCAGAGCGCAGCGGCCGCGGCCGGGGCCAGCGTCGTGCGGCGACCGGTCAACGGCGGGCCCGCGGCGGCCAGGAACACCGGCCTGGCGGCGGCGCAGACGCCGCTGGTGGCCTTCCTCGATTCCGACTGCGTGCCCGGCGCCGGACCCGCGAACTGGCTGGACGCGCTGCTGCCGCACTTCGCCGATCCCGCGGTGGGCGCGGTCGCCCCGCGTATCGTGCCGCACGAGGCCGGACGCACCTGGCTGGCGCGGTACGAGGGGGCGAGCTCCACCCTGGACATGGGGCGGCGGCCCAGCATCGTCCGGCCGGGATCACGGGTGCCGTACGTCCCCGGCGCCGCCCTGGTCGTCCGCAAACAGGCCGCCGGGATCGGCTTTGCCGAGGACATGCAGGTGGGGGAGGACGTCGACTTCGTCTGGAGGCTGGCCGCGTCGGGCTGGCGGGTGCGCTACGAGCCCGCGGCCACCATGGGCCACCAGCACCGGGTGCGGTTGCGCGAGTGGCTCTCCCGGCGGAAGGACTACGGGACATCCGCGGCCACGCTGGAACAACGGCACCCGGGCGCGGTCCGGCCGCTCTACGCGTCGGCGTGGACCGCGGCGGCCTGGCTGGCGGCGGCGTTCGGCCATCCGGAGGCCGGCGCGGTGGTCACCGGCACCGGCACCGCCCTGCTGGCCCGGCGGCTGGCCCGGGTCACCGGCGAGGCCTGGCCCATCCCGGCCGGATCGGCCGCGTGGCGGCTGGCCGTGGCCCAGGCCGCCGGCGGGACGCTCGCCGCGGCCCGCCCGCTGGGCAGCGCGATCTGTCGGACCTGGTGGCCGGTGGCGGTGCCGGCCGCGATCGCTGTGCGCCGGCTGCGGCTGCCGCTGGCCGCGCTGGTCCTGGTGCCGCCGCTGCTGGACTGGCTGGACCGCAGGCCGCCGCTCGACCCGGCGCGGTACGTGGCTGCCCGGTTGCTCGACGACGCCGGGTACAGCGTGGGGGTGTGGCAGGGATGCGCGGAGCGCCGGACCGTTCGGCCCCTATTGCCGGTGCTGCGGGGTCGCGGTCACTTATGCGCTGTCATTTTTGCAGGCCCCGGCTGAACTCGGCGGGCACGATGACGTCATCCCGGGACAGCTCGCCGATGGAGGACCGGCCGAGCGCGAGCAGCGTCGAGTCGATGCCGCCGCGGAGCACGTCGAAGACGTTCTTGACGCCGGCCGAACCGTTCGCGGCCAGCCCCCACAGGTAGGCGCGGCCGATCATGACCGCCCGCGCGCCCAGCGCGAGCGCCTTGACCACGTCGCTGCCGCGCCGGATCCCGCCGTCGAGCAGCACCTCGATCTGCCCGCCCACGGCGTCGGCCACGCCGGGCAGGGCCCGGATCGAGGCCGGGGTGCCGTCCAGGTTGTTGCCGCCGTGGTTGGACACCGAGATCGCGGTGGCCCCGACGTCGACGGCACGGCGCGCGTCGTCGGGTCGCATGACGCCCTTGACCATGAACGGGCCGCCCCACTGCTCGCGCAGCCAGGCGATGTCGTCCCAGGTCGGCGGAGGGGTCTGCATCCACTCGCCGTACACGCCGAAGAACGTGGGCGCCGGCTCACCCGGGGCGGCCATGTTGGGCACGGTGAGGTCGGGCAGGCCGCCGTGGAGGAGCCACTCGCGGACGTAGCCGAGCTTGAGAATGCCCTCGGGGGCGAGGCGCACCAGCGTCCGCAGGTCCATCTTCTCCGGTATCGCCGGGCTGCCCCAGTCCCGGCCGTTGGAGAACGACCAGTCCAGGGTCACGATCAGGCCCTTGGCCCCGGCCTGGCGGGCCCGTTCGGTCCGCTGGATCATCTGATCCCTGGCGCCTGACCAGTAGATCTGGAAGAACAGCTTGGGGTTGACCTCGGCCACCTGTTCCACGGGCATGCTGCCGAACGAGCTCAGGCCCATCGCCGTCCCGGCCTCAGCCGTGCCACGGGCGACCCCTACCTCGCCGTCGGGGTGCACGGCCTGCACGCCGGTCGGGGACGCGATCACCGGCAGCGCGATGTCCTGCCCGAGCACCGACGTGGCCAGGTCCCGCGCGGCGGGCAGGTTCGCGATCCGCGGCGGGGCGAACCGCAGCTCGCTGAACGCCGCCAGGTTGTCCTGCAGCGTGACGCCCTTCTCGGCCCCCGCGACCAGCGCCATGTACACCGGTCTCGGCAGCCGCCGCCTCGCCCTCCTGCGCGCCTCCTCGACCGTCTCGAACCACTCACGTGTGCTAGCCATGGTCTCCCTCGCGCTGAACCCAAGCCTGGCCGTCGATTTTGGCACCCGGTGCCGTAAATATCTAGTAGGGATACCCCGTAGTATCCAGGTTCATGTCTGCCGAGGCCAGCGGGCTCGTGCCCGGCGACCATCCCGACCGGATCAAGTGGAACGCGAAGTACGGAGCCGGCTTCGTGCCGTCCTTCAGGCCGCACCCGCTGGCGGTGCGGGCGCTCGCCCTGGACCTGCCCGACGGTCCGGTAGCCGACCTGGCCTGCGGGCCGTCCGGCGCGGCGTTGCTCGCCGCCGAGCAGGGGCGCCGGGTCACCGCGGTGGACGTCTCGGAGGTGGCGCTCGGCCTGCTCGGCGACGAGGCCAGGCAGCGCGGGCTCGGCGACCTGATCACGCTGGTCCACGCGGACCTGTCCTGTTGGACCCCGGAACCGCGGTCGTACGCGCTGGTCCTGGCCACCGGCTTCTGGGACGCGGCCACCTTCGCCGCCGCGGCCGCGGCCGTGGCGGACGGCGGCCTGCTGGCCTGGGAGGCCTTTACCGACGACGCCCGCCGGACGCGTCCCGGCCTGCCGCCCGAGTGGTGCCTTCAGCCGGGCGAGCCCGCGTCCCTCCTGCCGCCGGGCTACTCCGTGCTGGATCAGGCCGAGGTGCCCGGCCGCGACCGCCGCCGGATGCTAGCTCGGAAATAACCCGGGTCGTTCCGTGGAGGGTGCCCGCATCAGGTGCCACAGCCGTTACAGCCCTCGTGATTGCGTGACGCGTCTGCGCGATGGCCCGCGATCCGGGTACAGCGGCGCCGAGGAAGGCCACCGCCTCGCGCACGGCCAGGTACTCCCGCAGCGCCGTTAACCCAGGCTTGTTCACCCGACTCAGTTCCTCGCGCCGCTCCGGCGGCAGCCCTTCCAGGTAGTCATCGGCCATATCCCCGCCCATGGCCCCGATTCTCCCGCATCTCGGGGCAAACCACAGCCACTGTCAGTGAATGGCTTGGGATGGCATCGTGCCTTCCGCCGGCCCGGGCGATGACCCATGGTCGCTGATCAGCCGCCGAGATACGATATCTCCCTCGGCCAGCGACGCAGGGTGATGGAATATGAGTGCGGACGAATACCCGGTATGGAAAAAGGGCGCGGATGAATACCCGGCTCCGCTTCGGGTGGTTGGGCCTGGCGCAGTGTTCGTGGAGCACCGGCTTAGGAGCCCGCAGGTAGCGGAGTCGGCCTACATCGCGCCGACGGCAGTGCTCGCCGGCGATGTTACCGTCGGTCCGCACAGCCGGGTGCTGTTCGGCGCCGTGATCACCGCCGAGGGCGGCTCGGTGGAGATCGGGGCGAACTGCGTGATCATGGAGAACGCCGTCATCCGGGGCGTGCCGAACCAGGACATGCGCATCGGTGACAACGTGCTGGTCGGCCCGCACACCCACTTGACCGGGTGCGTGATCGAGGGAGACACCCGGATCGCGACCGGCGCCGTGGTGTTCAACGGCGCCCGCATCGAAACCGGCGCGGAAGTGGAGTTCCACGCGGTGGTCTACGTCAATACCGTCGTTCCCTCGGGGATGGCGGTCCCGATGGGCTGGTTCGCGGGCGGACAGCCCGCCGAGCTCGTGCCGCCGGATGACTGGGACCGAATCCGTGCCATCATGGGCCCGCTGGACTACCCGGGCACGGTCTTCGGCGTGGGAGCCCGCGAGGCCCCGATGCCGGACGTAGCCCGTCGCTACGCCCGGGGACTAGCCCTGCACCACAACGATCACATTATCCCCGATTACGGCCATTCACCCTCCCGCGAGGGCTAACCGGAGGCGCTAGCGGCCTGCTGGTGCTGTTGCGCCCACTGGGTGATGTCGCGGCGCTCGATGGCGGCGGCCATGAGGTCGGGGAAGGCGTCCGGGGTGCAGGCGAACGCGGTCACCCCGAGCCCGGCCAGCGCGGCGGCGTTGTCGTGGTCGTAGCCGGGGGCTCCGTCGTCGGACAGCGCCAGCAGGACGATCACCTGCGCGCCCGCGGCGGTCATGTCCGCGATCCGGCGCAGCATCTGGTCCCGGTTGCCGCCCTCGAACAGGTCGCTGATCAGGATGAAGATCGAGGCGGCCGGGCGGGTGATGAGCTGCTGGCAGTAGGCCACGGCCTGGTTGATGTCGGTACCGCCGCCGAGCTGGGTACCGAACAGCACGTCGACCGGGTCGCTGAGCTGGCCGGTCAGGTCCGCGACCGAGGTGTCGAAGGCCACCACCGAGGTGCGCAGCGACCGGATCGAGGCCAGCACCGCGCCGAACACCCCGGCGTACACCACGGAGGACGCCATCGAGCCACTCTGGTCCAGGCACAGGATGACGTCGCGGGCAACCGCTTGCTGCTTCCTGGCGTACCCGATCAGCCGCTCGGGCACGACGGTCCGGTGCTCCGGCAGGTAGTTCCGCAGGTTGGCGCGGATCGTCCGGTCCCAGTCGATGTCGGCGGGCCGCCGCGGCCGGTTCGTCCGGCTGGCCCGGTTCAGCGCCCCGGTCACCGCCGACCGGGTCCGCTGGCTCAGCCGCCGCTCCAGGTCCCTGGTCACCGTGCGGACCACGGCGCGCGCCGATTCCCTGGCCTGCTCGGGCATCACCCGGTTCAGGGACAGCAGCGTGCCGACCAGGTGCACGTCCGGCTCGACCGCCTCCAGCATCTCCGGTTCGAGGAGCAGCCGGGTCAGGCCCAGCCGCTCGATGGCGTCCTTCTGCATGACCTGGACCACGCTGACCGGGAAGCACGTGCGGATGTCGCCGAGCCAGCGAGCCACCCGCGGAGCCGACGCGCCGAACCCGGCCTGCCGCCGCAGAAAGCCCTGCTCGACGGCGCCCCCGCCGCCGTCGCTGTCGTACAGCGCGCCGAGGGCCGCGTCGACGCGCGCGTCGCCGCCGCTCAGCGGCATCGTGACCCCCGCCTCGCCGAGGACAAGGCGCCAGCGGCGCATCCGCTCGTCGGGGCCGTCGGTCATGAGATCACCCCGAGGATCAGGGCGGCGGACCCGGCCGCGAGCGCCGCCCGTTCGGAGTCGAGATCCTCGCCGGCGTCCGTGACCGCGACGGGGCCGCGTCCGCTGCCGTCGAGAAGCGCCGCCTTCTGCCCGATCGCCCGCCGTTCCGGCGGCGCGAAATCGCCGAACGTCCGGCGCAGCGCGGGCAGGACCGCGGTGAAGGCGTCCGTGCTCAGCCCGGCCAGCCAGCTGTCGGCCAGGGCGAGCAGCTTGTCGTCGTGCACGAGCAGCAGGCCGCTGCCGGCCAGGAACCCCTCGGCCCAGCCCGCGGCGGCCGGGGCCGGCACGGCGGCGGACAGCGCCCGCGACATCCGCAGGCCCGCCTCGTCCGCGCTGACCCGGGCCGCGTCGAGCAGCAGCCGGGTCAGCCGCCCGGAGATCACCGGGGGGCAGCGCGGGACCAAACGGCCCAGCGTATCCAGCCACTGCTCCCGGCTCGTGCGGTCGGCCAGCAGGCCGGTGGCCGCGTGCACGGCGTCGATGCGCTCCCGCATGGCCCGTTCGGCCGTCTCGTCCAGCGATGTCACCGCGCCTGGCAGGCCCGCGCAGATCCTGGTGATCAACTCGGTGGCGACCTCGCCCAGCCGGGCCGGGTCGGTGCCGCGCACGTCGCCGTACCTGGCCGCGCGGACCAGGGCCGGCAACGCCGCCATCAGGTGGGCCACGTCGGTGTCGAGCGCGGCGCGGTCCCTGACCGCGGCGAGCACCTCGGCCAGGGCGTCGCCGAGGTCGGCGAGCAGGCACTGCTCGGTCAGCGCGGTCAAGGTGTCGAGGGCGGTGGCGTCGGCCGCGATCGACCGGGCCCGCTGGGCGGCGGCCGCCGCGACCGTGCTGCCCCACATGCCCGCCTCGATCAGCGCCAGGTCGAGCTCGGGCCGCCAGGTCAGCTGCCAGCTCTCCCGGAACGTGCCGATGTTCCTGGTCCGGCCCTGCTGCGCCGTGCCCCACGGCACGTCGAGCAGGGCGAGGCGGTAGAGCAGGCGGCTGCGGGCCAGGTCGTTCGGCTTGCGCAGGTCCAGGTCGTAGTCCCGGGGCGCTGCCTCGGGCCGTAGCTTCAGGCGGCGCTGCCGGTCCTGCAGGTCGCGCTGGAGCGGCACCATGGGCGTGGCGGGCGGTACCGTGCCGAGCCGCTCGCCCACCACCAGCCGGCGCTGGATCAGCGCGACGAGCAGGTCGCTGCCCTCGCACAGCACCGCGTGCGCGGCCTCGGTGACCTCCTCCAGGCCGGCCAGCGGACGGCCGCGCAGCGCGGCGAGCGCCGCGGCAAGCCGAACGGACTCGATCACGTGCGCCGATGACACCGGGACGCCGTCGGCGCGCAGGACGGCGGCGGCCCGGGCCAGCCACCGCTCGATGGGCTGGCCGGGTGACGAGAACAAGTGGTCATACCAGCCGGGGGAGCGGATGCCCGCCCCGTAGCCCGAGGCGTAGGACAGCCGCCCGTAGGTCCACGGCACCCAGGTCATGGCGGCCTTCACCTTCGGCAGGCCGCGCAGCAGCCGGTCGTCGGAGGCCGCTGACGGCATCTGCCGCAGGGCCGGCACGTGCCAGGCGCCGCAGACCACCGCGATCCGCTCGAAGCCTTCCCGGGCCGTCCGGCGCAGCACCCGGCGCATGTGTGCCTCGCGGACCGCGTCCCGTGAATCAGGGTCCTCGGCGTCGGCTCGCAGGATGGTGATGGCCTCGGCCAGCGCGTCGAAGACCGCGGGCCCGGGGACGTGCTCCACCACGTCCTCCCACCAGCGCTCCGGGTCGTCGTACCCGGCCGCGGCGGCCAGGTCGCTCACCGGGTCGGTGCGTCGCCGCGGCTCCGGCTGCTCCGTCCGGGCGGCCTTGAGGGCGAGCTGATGCGCGGCCGGCAGGTCGCAGAACCTGACCGGGACGCCCGCGTCCAGCGCGTACGTGATCGCCTGCCACTCCGGCGAGAACACCGCGAACGGCCAGAACGCCGCCTGCCGCGGTTCCCCGGGCACGTAGCCGAGCAACGCTACCGGTGGCCGCACGTCCGGGTCCGCGGCCAGCGCGACCAGGTCGTCTGCCTCCGGCGGACCCTCGATCAGCACGATGTCGGGGCGCTGCCCGGCCAGGGCGGCCCGCACCGACCGCGCCGATCCGGGCCCGTGGTGCCGGATCCCGTAGACGGCGGTGCCTGGGTTAGTCATCTGGGCTGGTCATCCGGCGGCGTCGCGGCAGGCGCGGTAGAAGTCGCTCCAGTCGTCCCGGTCCCTGACGACCGTCTCCAGGTACTCTCGCCACACCGCGCGGTCCGCGACCGGATCCTGTACGACGGCGCCGGTGATGCCGCCCGCCATGTCGGCCGGCCGCAGCACCCCGTCGCCGAAGTGGGCGGCCAGGGCCAGGCCGCTGGTGACCACGGAGATCGCCTCCGCGGTGGACAGCGTGCCGCTCGGCGACTTGACCTTGGCCCGGCCGTCCTCGGTGACGCCCTGGCGAAGCTCGCGGAAGACGGTGACCACCCGCCTGATCTCGTCCGCTCCGTGCGGCGTGTCCGGCAGCCCGATCGAGCGGCCGAGCTGGGCGACCCGGCGGGCGACGATGTCCACCTCCTGCTCGGCCGAGGCGGGCACCGGGAGTACCACGGTGTTGAACCGCCTGCGCAGCGCGCTGGACAGGTCGTTCACGCCGCGGTCCCGGTCGTTGGCGGTGGCGATGACGTTGAAGCCGCGGACCGCCTGCAACTCGGTGCCGAGCTCGGGAACCGGCAGCGTCTTCTCCGACAAGATGGTGATCAGCGCGTCCTGCACGTCCGACGGCATCCGGGTCAGCTCCTCGACCCGGGCGATCTGGCCGCCCGCCATCGCTCGCATCACCGGGCTGGGCACCAGCGCGTCCCGGGACGGCCCCTCGGCGATCAGCCTGGCGTAGTTCCAGCCGTACCTCACCGCCTCCTCGGCGGTGCCCGCCGTGCCCTGCACCATCAGCGTGGAGTCGCCGGATACGGCCGCGGCCAGGTGCTCGGATAGCCACGTCTTGGCCGTGCCCGGCACGCCGAGCAGCAGCAGCGCCCGGTCGGTGGCCAGCGTGGCCACCGCGACCTCGATGAGGCGGCGGGAACCGATGTACTTCGGCATGATCACGGTGCCGTCGGGGGCCGCGCCGCCCAGCAGGTACACGGTCACCGCCCACGGGGACATCCGCCAGCCCGGCGGCCGCGGCCGGTCGTCGGCCGCGGCCAATGCGTCCAGCTCGGCCCGGTGCTCCTGCTCCGCGTGCGGCCGCAGGACCGCGTCCCCGGGCTCAGCCAGCCCGGGTTTAGCGAGCACTGTCGTCATAGCTCCAGCTCCTTCAGCATGTCGTAGCGAAAGCGCAGCACGCTGATCGCGTCGCGGATGGGCAGCGGTATCTCCGCGGCCGGGCCGGCCGTCGTCTCCCGCGCGCAGCGCGCCGGATCGGCCCGCCGGGCGAGCTGGCGCAGCGTCTCCGCACCGAACAGGGTGCCAGTCGGCCCGCCCGCGAGGACCCAGTCGATCAGGGCGGTCATCCAGTCCTGGTCGCGCTGGGCCATCGCCGCCCGCGACCAGCCGGTGAACAGCACCGGTGCCCAGGCGCCCGACGGCACCGCGAGGATCTGTTCCGCCGTCCGGCCGAACTGACCGGTCCAGGTGCGCAGCGGCGTCCTGGCCAGCACCTCGTGCAGGAGTTGGGTCCGGCCGTCCATCTCCGCCAGGCCGCCGCCGCGGCGGGACGTCACGCCGTCCCTCCGCATGGCGGGGTCGCAGCCGGCGGGCGGGGTGACGATCAGCCTGGTGCCGTGCACCCCCCGTTCGATGCGCAGGCAGCCGGCGGCGCGGCGCGCCATCCGCTGCCCGAGGGCAGACCCGGCAAGTGCGGCGAGCACGTCGGCTGCCATCTTGTGTACCCAGGCGCTGCCGTCGTCGAGCGCGGCGTCGAGCAGTGGCTCATCGGCCAGGCTCAGCCCGTCCGCCATCGCGGTGACGAACATGAAGCGCTCGTCCGGCCCGGCCGCCGCCCAGCTCCGGGTGATCAGTTCCCGGGCGGCGGCAGGATCGCGGGCCCGCAGCGCGGCCAGGTAGCCGCGCCGCTGGCTCTTACCGCCCAGCCGCCAGGTGTCGTCGCCGGACTCGGTGAGCGCCGTGACGAACCTCCAGTCCGGGTTGAGCCGGGCCAGCCACCGCGCCCGTGCCCCGCCGGCGTCGGCCGACAGGCGGCGCAGTTCCGGGTCGGACGGCGAGACCCGCCGGACCCGGTCGAGCAGCGCGGGCAGCAGACGGGGCGGGACCCGGCGGCCATGGGCTACCGCCGCGGCCAGCCACTCGGCCAGCAGGTCCGGGTGCTCGCCGCCGAGCATCCGGGCGAGCCGGCGGGCAGCCGCCGGGCTCACCGCGCGAGCCGGGTCCGGTTCGGCCGCGGGAAGCGGCTCGGCCTGGAACCCTGATCCGGCCGGGCGGATCAGGGTTCCGCCCCGCCGCGCGACCGTCAGCAGCGCGGCCCGGTCGAGCAGCAGGGCGGCGGGATCATCCGGGACGGCGCCGGCCCGGACGGGCAGGCCGGGGACGGCGGGCGCGGGAACCTCGGCCCGTTCGGTACCGATCAGGCTCGCGGTGACCAGGTCCTGCCATTCGCTCACAGCGGTACCGCCCGCCCGGCCTCGTCCCAGGCGGTCAGCGGCCACAGGCCGCGCGGCGTCCACTCGCCGGCCAGCGTCACCGGGTGGCCGCCGGAGAGGGCGAACAGCGGCCAGCAGTCGCCGGCCCCCGGGTGCAGCGGCAGGGACCCATCGGACCCATCGGACCCATCGGACCCGCCGGCGTCCGCGCCGCGGACGGACGGGGCGGGGGCGCGGACCGGGATGATCTCCACTACGGCGAGCCAGCTGTCCAGCCAGGGATCGGCGGCCAGCGCCGCCGCGTACCCGGCCAGCAGCCCGGCGATCGTGCCGCCGTCGGGCGGCCCTCCGTCCGGCGGCCCTCCGCCGGGCGCGCCGTCGTCGCCGCCGTCGTGCCGGGCCAGCACGGCGCGCAGCGGGACCGCGCCGGGGTAGAACACCAGGTCCGCGTCGGCGTCGGTGCCGACGGCGAGCGAGTCGTCCAGCGCCTGGCCCGCCGCCGCGAAGCTGAGCAGCAGCGCGTCCCGGCCGGTCTTGCGGCCGCGCAGCCAGGTCCGGCGGGTCCGGATCCGGTCCTGCTCGAGGTCGCGCCGGGCCAGCACCTGCCAGTGGTCCCTGATCGGCTGCCCGCCGGCCAGCACGTCGGCCTGGCGGAGGCTGAAGCCGATCCGGGACCGGACTGTGTCCCGCAGCGGCGGCGGCAGCTCGGCCTGCCGGCGGTAGGCGACGGCGACCAGGTGGAGGAGCGCGTACTCCTCGAGCAGCCGACCGTCCCAGCCTGCCCCCGAGTGCGGGACCGAGGCGAGGGCCCGCAGACGCTCGGCCAGGCCGGGGGCTTGCGCGTCGACCATCCGGGCGGCGATGTCGTCCCAGTGGGCGTAGCCGGCCTGCTGGCTGGCGGCCAGGCCCTGCCGCACCTGGTCGCAGAGCCATCGGTCGAGCTCGGCCAGGCCGGACGCGACCCTGGTCTCGCGCTGCTCGGCGCGGCGGGCCGCCGCCCTGGGGTCCTTGGGCTCGGCCTGCTCGCCGGATGACGTACGGCCGGCCCGCTCGGCGCGGGCGACGAGCCAGGAACCGGCCCAGTCGGGCGGCCCGGCCGCGTCGTCCGGCACCGAACCTTCGGACCAGAGCAGCAGCAGGGCCAGCACGTGCTTGCACGGGAACTTCCGGCTGGGGCACGAGCACCGGTACGCCGGGCCGGACAGGTCGACCACGGTGCGGTACGGCACGGAGGCGCTGCCCCGGCATTCACCCCATACCGCGTCGGCTCCGGCGGCGGCGCCGGTCGCCGGCCAGGCGCGGGCGGACGCCAGCGACAGGGCGGTCCGCTGCGAGGGGGCGTCGGGGGCCAGCGCAAGTACTCGCTCGCGATCCCAGCGTTCGGCCACGCTCGAAACCCTAGCCTGTGGTACTGACATTCGAAGAGGGTTCGGCGCCCGGTAGGCTCCGGCGCCAGCGGGCATACCCGGGACGGTCGCGAGGTTGACGGGTCTTGGGAGAACGGAGGCAGGCTGATGAAGGCAGTACGGTTCGACGAGTACGGCGACATCGACGTCCTCAAGGTGGTCGACGTGCCGACCCCGGTGCCGGGACCGGGCCAGGCGCTGGTCCAGGTCAAGGCGGCCGGGATCAACCCGGGCGAGGCCAAGATCCGCGAGGGCCTGCTGCACTCCCGGTGGCCGGCCACGTTCCCGTCCGGGCAGGGCAGTGACCTGGCCGGGGTGGTGGCTGCGACCGGCGCCGGTGTGACCGGCTTGGCGACGGGGGACGAGGTCATCGGCTACACCGACAACCGGGCCAGCCAGGCCGAGTACGCCGTGGTCGAGGAGCGGAACCTGACTGCCAAGCCCGCGGGCGTGCCGTGGGAGGGCGCCGGGGCGCTGAACGTCGTCGGCGCGACCGCCTACGCCGCGGTCCGCGCCGTCGCGCTGACCAAGGGCGACACCGTGGTGGTCTCCGGCGCGGCGGGCGGGGTCGGCTCGCTGGCCGTCCAGCTCGCCAGGCGGGCGGGCGCGACCGTGATCGGGCTGGCCAGCCCGGCGAACCACGACTGGCTGGCCGGGCACGGGGTGATCCCGGTGGCCTACGGCGACGGGGCTGCCGACCGGATCAGGCAGGCGGCGGGCAAGGTCGACGCGTTCATCGATACGTTCGGCGCGGGCTACGTGCAGCTGGCCCTCGAGCTCGGCGTGGAGCCGTCCCGGATCGACACCATCGCCGATTTCGAAGCGGTGGCCAGGTACGGCGTCAAGGGCGACGGAAACGCGGTCGGCGCCGGCGCGAGCACGCTGGCCGAGCTGGCCGCGCTGATCGCGGACGGCCAGCTCGAGGTGCCGATCGCCGCGACGTACCCGCTCGGCCAGGTCCAGGAGGCCTACCGGCGGCTGGCCAGCGGCCATATTCGCGGGAAGATCGTCCTGACGTTCTGAACGCGGGCGCCGTCGCGTAGTATCGTGTTATGGGCGAGATGCTGCCGTTGTTCCCGCTCGGCGCGGTGCTCTACCCCGGCATGCTGCTGCCGCTGCACATCTTCGAGGAGCGGTACCGGCAGCTCGTCAGCGACCTGCTCGACGGGGCCGAGCCGCGCCGGTTCGGCGTGATCGCGATCCGCAAGGGACGCGAGACCGGCATCGACGGCGTGCGCTCGCTCTACGAGATCGGCTGCACCGCGACCGTGCGCCGGGTGGACCGGCACGAGGACGGCCGGTTCGACATCGTCACGGTCGGCACCCAGCGGTTCCGGCTGCTCGGGCTCGACCAGACGCGGCCGTACCTGCAGGGAGAGGTCGAGCTGCTCAGCGAGGAGCCGGCCGACCCGGCGGCGGCCGGGCCCGCCGTGCGGCTGATCCAGGCGGCGTTCCGCGAGTACCTGGACGCGCTGACCGAATGGGGCGGCGCCACGGTCCGGATCGAGGAACTGCCCGACGAGCCGGAATTGCTCTCCTTTATCGTCGCCGCCGCCATGATCATCGACCTGCCGCAGCGCCAGGCGATGCTGGCCGAGCCGGACACGCTGCGGCGCCTGGCCCTGCAGCGGGCGCTGCTGTCGAGGGAGACCGCGATGCTGTGCACGACCACCTCACGGCCGGCTCCGGATCTGCGGAACACGCCGTACAGCCCGAACTAGGACGAGCCGGGACAGCGCATGTGGGACAACGGGGATCAGGGGTAGGGGTAGTCCATGGCAGAACCGGAAACCGAGGGCACCGGCATCTCGCTGCGCGCCGCCGAGGTGGCGTCCGACGTCAGCGAAACCGACAAGCCGCAGGAGCGGCAGCGGCTGGTGAGCACGTTCACCAGGGCCGTGACCTCGAGCGCGCGGGCGGCCGGCCGCGGTACGCGGGCCGTGCGGCGGCGGGCGGGTGACGGAGCCGGCTGGCTGGCCGATCAGGTGGTCGCGATGGCGCCACGGCTCCGGGTGCGTGATCAGGCCGCGCTCGCGGCCCAGTTTCCCGGCCAGTCACCCGACGAGGTCGCCGACGCGCTCATCGAGGGCGCGGCCCGCGCCGCCGCGGCGGCGGGCGGGGCGGTGGGCATGGTCTCCGCGCTGCCGGTGCTGCCCGCCTTCCCGGCCGAGATCGCGGCCGAGACGCTGATCCTGGTCGGGATCGAGCTCAAGCTGGTCGCCGAACTGCACGAGGCGTACGGAACCCCCGCCCCCGGGAAGTTCCCCGAGCGGATGAGCGCCTACGTCGGGGCGTGGGCCCATCGCCGCGGGGTGTTCATGATCGAGGGCGGGCTGATCTTCGCCGCCGGATCCCCGCTAGCCCGGCTGCTGCGCCGGCGGCTGGTGGCGCGGGCCGGCCGCAGCGCGTTCTCCCTCGGCCCGGCGCTTACCGGCGCCGCCGCGGGCGCGCTGTTCAACCGCAGGGAGACCAGGAAGCTCGGCCGTGAGATACAGCGCGACCTGCGCCGCCGCGCCGTCGAGCCGCCCCACGGCCCCTGGTGGCACCGATGACGCATCTCGCCTTCGAGCTCAGGACCTGGTGGACGCGGCGATCGCGGCGTTCTAGCCGCTACGGCTGGATCGGAAGCGGACCGAGGAAATCACGCAGGGCGTGGTAGTACGGCACGACCGTGCGCAGGTCGGCGTGTTCGTCGGGGCCGTGCTGGCCCGAGCCGCCCACGCCGAAGGCCACGGCGGGGATGCCGAGCTCACCGTAGAAGCGCCCGTCGCTGACGCCGTGCTTGCGGAGCAGGTCACCCGGATAGCCCTGGCGGCGGGCCAGGTGCTGGAGCCTCAGCACCTCGGGCCGGTCCTGGTCGGCGTGGTGCGGCTGGTCGAGGACGTCCACCACCGGCGTGACCCCGGGTTCGCAGAAACCCTGCAAGAAGGCGGTGACGTCGGCGACGGTCCTGCCGCTCAGGTCCGCGTCGCCGGCCGGGAAACGGATGTCGAGCAGCGCCTCCGCGTCGGCGGGCACCTGGTTGCGGGCCTCGTTCCTGGTTCCGATCCGGGCGAGGTTCACGGTCGTGCGCCAGACCTCCTCGGTCGCGACCGGATACCTGGCGAGCAGGCTGGCCACCGTGCGCTGCAGCTTGACCAGGGCGTTGTCGCCAAGCCACTGGTAGGCGGCGTGAGCGGCGCGGCCCGCCGCGAGCAGGCGCACGACCAGCATGCCCTTGGACTCGTTGACGATATGCAATCCGCTGGTCTCGCCGACGATGACGAACCGTCCCCTGACCCCGTGGTCGAGCTGGTGCCGCGTCCCGTCCCGGCCGCCCACCTCCTCGTCGGTGACCAGCTGCAGCGCGACGGGATACGGGAGCGAGGCGGCCAGCTCGCGGAAGACCTGGGCGGCCAGCAGCCCGGTCACCTTCATGTCCTGGGCGCCGCGGGCGAACAACCGGTCTCCGTCGCGGCGCGGGCGGAACTGGTCCGGCGGAGCCGGGACGACGTCCAGGTGGGCGTTGAGGATGACGTGGAAATCCCGGCGTTCCGTCCCCGGGTAGACCAGCGCGCTCGGCTTGCCGCCGGACTCGAACCGCTCCACGGTGAAGCCGGGCCCGGTGAAGTCGAGGACGTAGTCGAGGGCGCGCCGCAGCTCGGCTGGCCGCTCGCTGGTCGAGGGGATGGCCAGCAGCTCACAGGCGCATCCGAGGAACACCTCAGTATCCATGACCCTATGGTCACACCGGCCCGCCCCGTTCCGTTAGCGCTCTTTGCCTCCCCGGGGATCTTCCGACCCGGCGGGGAAGCGGGCAGGCTAGGGGCATGGGCCGGGTGCTGGTGGGACGCGATGCCGAGTGTGCCGCCCTCAGCCGTGCCCTGGCCGCGGCTCAGGGACGCCGGACACCCGTCGTCCTGGTCTCCGGCGAGGGCGGCGCGGGAAAGACGACGCTCGTCGAGCATGTCCTCGCACGTACCGGCGTACCGGTGCTGTCCGGCCGGGCCGCCGAGTGGGCCGGCGCCGCCTACGACGTGCTGGCCCGTGCGCTACGGCCGGCGGTCAGGGACATGGCCGGGCCGGTGCCGACGGTACTCGCCCAGATTTTTCCCGAACGGGGCGAGCCACCCGCCATCCCGGATCCGGCTGCCCTGGCGGCGGGGGTGTGCTCGGTGCTGGGCCGCCTGGCCGCAGGCCGGCCGCTCGCGCTATTCCTCGACAACCTGCAGTGGGCCGATCAGGCCACGCTCGGCTTGCTGCCCGCGCTGGCCGACGCCGCGAGCGATATCCCGGTCATGCTGGTCGGCTGTTACCGCAGCGAGGAGCTTCCGCGCGACCACCGCCTCCGCGCCGTCCGCGCCCAGCTGCGCCGGAGCCGCCAGCTCGCCGAGATCGACGTCGGTCCGCTTGACGACGAGGACGTGGCCCGGATGCTGACCCATCTGCTCGGGGCGAAGCCCGGGCCGGTCCTGGTCGCGGCGGTGGCCAGCCGGGCCGAGGGGATCCCGTTCGCCGTGGAGGAACTGGCCCTGGCCCTGCGCGACGGCGGTGCGAGCGCGGCCATGGTGCCCGACGGCATCCGGGAGGCCGTGCTGTTGCGGACGGCCCGGCTGTCCGGTCAGGAGCGGACGCTGCTCGAGACGGCCGCGGTGGCGGGCCAGGAGTTCGACATTGACCCGGTCCTGGCCGTATGCGGCCTGCCGGCCTGGCCGGACGGATTCACCGGCGCCGGGCTGCTGACCGAGGTCCGCGACGGCCGGGCGGCTTTCCGCCACTCGCTGACCCACGAGGCGGCATACGCGGACATCGGTTGGTCACGGCGGCGCGACCTGCACCGGGAGCTGGCCCGCACGCTGGCCGCCGGCGGCGCGGTGCCGGCCCTGATCGCCAGGCATCAGCTCGCGGCCAGGGACTTCGAGGCCGCCCGCGAGGCCCTCATCGCGGCGGCGGACGCGCACTGCGCGGTGCACGCGTATCGTGACGCCGCCCGGGCGCTGCGGACGGTGCTGGAGCACTGGCCCGCGGACCGGGATGACGACGGCCGTCTGGCCGTTGTCGGCCGGCTGGCCAGGTGCGCGGAGATGTGCTCGGAATACGCCGAGGCCGTGACGCTCCTCCGCGAGCTCGCCGACGGGCATGAGCGCCGCGGCGAGGCCGGTTCGCTGGCCGTCGCGCAGCGACGGCTCGCGCTCGTGCACGAGCTGCGCGGGCAGTGGGAAGCGGCGCTGACCGCGCGGGAGGCGGCGGCCGTGGCGTTCTCGGCGGCGGGCCTGCGGGCCGAGGCGGCCATCGACCGGCTGGCCGTGGCCGCCCACCTGCGCGCCGCGGGGAGTTATTCGGCCGGCCTGGGCACGCTGGCCACGGCCCGGGCCGACGCGGAGGATTCCGGGCGGATCGACCTGCTGCTGCGGGCGGAAGGCCTGCGCGGCAACCTGCTGGCCCGCCTCGGGCAGTCCCGGGAGGGCGTCGCGGCGGTCCGGGCGGCGCTGGATCAGGCGCTGGCGGCCTCGCTGACCGACACCGCCGCGGACCTGCAGCAGCGCCTGGCCGACGCGCTCGAGCACGCCGGTGACTACCGGGCCGCGACGGCGGTCTACGCCGCCGCCTTCCAGTTCTGCGACGCGCACGGAGCCGACGCGGTCGGCCAGCTGTGCCGGGCTTGCGCCACCGTGGTGCTGTTCACCCGCGGCGAATGGGATCGCGCCGCCGTCGTGTGCGAGGACGTGCTCGCCTCTGCCGCGGCGCCGCACGCGCGCGGGGCGGCGGCAGGCATGCTCGGCCTGGTGCACGCGATGCGGGGCGCGGCCCGGCAGGCCCGGCCGCACCTGCTGGAGAGCCACCTGATCGCCACCCGGATCGAGCTCGTGCCGATGGAGCTGTTCTCGTCCTGGGGTCTATGCGTGCTGGAGAGTTCGGCCGGGTCGTGCGCCGAGGCCGCCGACCGGGCCCGGCGGATGCTGGCCCGGCTGGCGCGGACGCAGGAACGGCACTTCAGCGTGCTGATCCTGCAGTGGATGGCCGCGTTCTTCGCCGAGCAGGGAATGGACGCCGACGTCCGCGCGTGCGCGGCCGCCCTGGCCGGGATGGCCGAGACCACCGGCCAGCCCGAGGCGATCGCCGCGCTCGCCCACGCGCGGGGCGAGACCCTTCTGGCCGATGAGCCGGAGGCGGCACTGCGCGAGCTGCGCCGCGCGGCGGAGAAATTCGGCCAGCTCGAGCTGCCCTACGCCACGGCTCAGGCCCAGCGCCGGGCGGCCGGGGCCGCGGCGCGGATCGGCGACAAGACCGCGGCGGTGGAGCTCTTGCACGCGGCCCACGACACCGCCGGCCGGCTGGGTGCGCGCGTCCTGCGGACCGCGTGCGCCGCGGCACTGGGCGAGCTCGGCGGCAAGCCGCGGCCGCCCGCTGCCGGCCGCGGCGCACGCGGGACCCGCACGGCGGGCGGCCTGACCGGCCGTGAGCTGGAGATCATGCTGCTGGTGGCCCGGGGCAACACCAGCCGGAAGATCGGCGAGGCCTTGTTCATCAGCCCGCGCACGGTCGAGATGCACGTCCAGGGCAGCCTGCTCAAGCTCGGCTGCCGCACCAGGGCGCAGGCCGTGCGGAAGCTCGCCGAGCTGGGCACGCTGCCGCCCGAGGGAGCCCCCCGCTGACCTGGGCACGCTGCCGCCCGAGGGAGCCCCCCGCCGAGCTGGCTCAAGCCGATGTCGGACATGCCGCTTGATGCGCTGGGCGTCGCGCGGCATGAAAACGGACATCAGTCACTCCAGCACTATCCGTACCAAACCATACTGCATGGTTGCCGCGCTCATGCAGCTCCAGGGTTGGCCGCGATTCCTTCGGTGCTCAGCAGCACCACCGTGGCGTCGGAACCGAGAGCCAGCGCGGCCCGCCGTGCCTGCGCTTCCTCGCTCGTCAGCGCGGCCCGGACCCCGGCCAGCGACGCCCCGCCGCACGGGCCGGAGGGTATCCCGTAGCCCGCCAGGTCGCGAGCTGCCACGGCGGCTTCGGCGTTGGCCACGGCGATGGCCGCGTCTAGGCCGTCACGCAGGTAAGGCCAGGCCAGCCCGGACGGGGTGCCGCAGTTCAGCCCGGACATGATGGTCTCGCCGGTCGCGACGGTGCCGAGCTCGCCGCGGACCAGGCTGGCCAGGACGCAGGCGGCGGAGCCTGGCTCGACCGTCAGCAGGGATGTCGCACCGGAGCGCGGCCGGCTCCGGTAATGGGTGACGCCGGCCTGGGCCAGCGATCCGACGCCGGCCGGGATCGCTACCAGGCCGGGACCGGTCGCCCCGGCGTCCGCGAGTTGCTCGTCGACCTCGGCGAACAGGGTCGAGTAGCCGTCCACGATCCAGCCAGGCACCTCCTCATAGCCAGGCCAGCCGGCGTCCTGCACGAGTTCGGCGTCCGGTTCGCGGGCCGCCTTGGCGGCGAGCCGGACCGCATCGTCATAGGTTCCCGTGATCTCGGTGACCTGCGCTCCCTCCGCCGCGATGGCCGCGATCGCCGTAGGGTGCACGCCGCTGGGGACGAATACGTGCGCCCGCTGCCCCAGCAGCCTGGCCATCCAGGCCAGCGCCCGCCCGTGGTTGCCGTCGGTGGCCGCCACCAGGGTGACCGGCCTGGCCGCGTCCCGCCGGGCCAGCACCTGGTGAACCGCCCAGGAGGCACCGAGCACCTTGAAGGCGGCCAATCCCATCCGGGCCGACTCGTCCTTCACGAACACCCGGCCCACGCCCAGTTCGGCCGCGATCGCCGGCACCTCCGTCAGCGGAGTCGGCGCGTACCCAGGCAGCCGGGCATGAAATGCCCGTGTCCCGGCCGCGGCAGCGGGAGCGCAGGTCCAGGCACGGGCGGCCGGCCGCGCGAACCAGGGCGGGCAGCCCGGAGGCAGGCCAGGGGGAGTAGTCATCCCCCTACCATGCCGTCCCGGCAGCCGTGCCGGCTAGATGACTTGCCGGTCGCGTCCTGGGTGTCTCCCTTCGATACATCCGTTGCCGGTGAGTGAGTGATAGTGCTCATCGCGCCGGCACCCCGTCTCGGGGTTGTTCGGCAGCCGTGCGGCTGCGTCCCTTCCGCGCTTCGGCGCCACCTGCCGGGCGGGGCCCGGTCTTACGGTCGGCTCGGCGCTTGACGGCGGCCCTGACTGGGCCGACGGCGCTATCGCCCGTGGCGGGCGGCTCGTAGCGCGCGAGGTTGACAGCGGCGTTGTCGTCCCGCTGGTGCCTGGTCCCGCATTGCCCGCAGGTCCAGTGCCCGGCCCATCCGATGTCCTGCACGTGCCCGCAGGCATGGCATGTCTTCGACGACGGGTAGAACCTGCCGGCGGTGATTAGGTTCGACCCGTACCAGCCGGGTAGGGTGGGCTGCCCAGCGAGGTCCCGATAAATCGGGCCTTTTCCGGGCAGCCTCCCTCCAAACCCGGCGTGCCCGCTTTCCAGGCACCGGGCTTTCCCGCGATTCATGCCGCGTGCGCGGCGGGTTCTGCGTGG
>WNGE01001893.1_pt1 | contig 52515 bp, 45 predicted proteins | sample 5400651 | NCBI WGS metagenome assembly WNGE01 (sample SAMN13153370, study PRJNA577476) | soil metagenome | isolation source: 60 cm soil or saprolite under grassland replicate 2 | place: USA:California | collected 2016-06-15 | reverse complement strand
AACGACATCTGGTTCCTCGTCTGGGCGGCCGGGCTCGCCGGCTATTTCGTGCCGAACTTTTACTTGAGGCGCCGCATCCACGCCCGCGAGAACGAGCACCGGGTGGGTTTCCCGGATTTCATGGATCTGCTGGTCGTATGCGCGGATGCCGGGCTGAGCATGGAGGCGGCGCTCGATCGCGTCGGCCGCGAGCTCAGCGATTCCTACCCTTCGCTGAGCGCCAACATCTACATGGCGACGCTGGAGATCCGCGCCGGCCGGACCTTGAGCGAGGCGCTCGAGCATTTCGGCGACCGGCTCGGGCTCGACGAGGCGCGCTCGTTCGCGACCCTGCTGCAGCAATCCGAAGAGCTCGGCTCGAGCCTCACCGACGCCTTGCGGGTCTACAGCGACGACATGCGCCACCAGCGCCTCTCCCGCGCCGAGGAGAAGGCCTATAGCTTGCCGGCCAAGCTCTCGGTGCCGCTGACGCTGTGCATTTTTCCGGTGGTCATCATCGTCATCATGCTGCCGGTGTACGTCCGATTCAAAGTCGGCGGCTGATGCCCCTCGGATCGTGGTTCCCGCACGCCGGGTTCGGGCCTCGAATGGCCCCGGCGCAAGAAAATTAACCATCGTCGGCTAGCTTCCAGGTCTCCGGTTTCGGGATTGCGGCGTCGTCAGCCAGCGCGCCTTGCGCGGGATTGGCGGCTCGACGCGGCGGAGAGCGTACGGATGAGACTAGTTCGCGTATTCGCGACGGCCGCATGCCTGTTGTGGCTGACCGGCTGCGAATCCTGGAACAAGACGGTCGCGTTCCTCAATCCGGGCCAAAGCGATTCCGCCGCGACGACCGCTTTCGCGTCTCCGGCGTCTCCGGCGACGACCGGCTCGATCGCGGCCGATCGACAAATCGTCGCGGCGGCGCCGGCCGAGCCCGAGGACCCGAACGACGATCTCAACCTGGGCAAGCGGCATTTCCGCGAAAGCGATTTCGGCTTGGCCGAGCGCCATTTCCGCCGCGCGGTCGAAAAAGGCCCCGGCGACACCCGTCGCGACGCCGAAGCCTGGCTCGGCTTGGCGGCTTCCTATGATCGGCTGCGCCGATTCGAGCTCGCCGACCGCGCCTATGCGCATGCGATCAAGATCCTCGGGCCCACCCCGGAGATCCTCAACAACCAGGGCTATTCTTATTTGTTGCGCGGCGATTACCGGCACGCCCGGGAGAGGCTCGTCGCCGCCCGCGATCTCGATCCGGGCAACCCGTACATCCAGAACAACCTGGATCTGTTGGCGAAGAGCGCTCGGTGAAACCGCCGGGGCTGTAGCCCGGATGGAGCGCCGCGCAGCGGCGCGGAATCCGGGATCATTGAAGAAGCTCCGCCGAACAAGGCGTCGCAGCGGGTATTCGCACGGTCAGCCCCGGATTGCGCTTCGCTCCATCCGGGCTACGGCAAGTGCTTACGCCGCCACCCGGTGCATGGCCCCGGCGCTGCGGTAGAGGCCGTGGATCGCCCTCACCGAGCGATCGATCGCGGACCACAGCGAAGAAATCTCGGCCGCCGCCTGCGAGCGGGGGTCGAATTCGGTCACCCCCTTGCCGGCGCCGAGCGCATAGCCGTAATCCGCCCGGTTGGTGATTTGGCCGCCCCAGACCGGAATATCGAGCCGCGAGATCACTTCGCGCGATTCGGTGACGAAGGGCGCTTCCGTGTGGTCGCGCCGCGCCGGCGCCGCGTTGATGACGACCGCGTAGGGCACGCGGTTGGCCCGCGCGAGCTCGATGGTCTCCCTGATCGCCGCGAGGTCGAACACGGCGAGCCGGGCCGGAATGATGACCAGCGTGGCGGCCCGGATGGCGTCTGCCACCACGGCCGACATGTTGGGCGGCGTATCGACGAACGCCCATTCGTGCTCGCGCTTGGCGGCCTTGATGATCTCGCCGACGCCGCGGGTGCCGCTGCGGAGCGCCGGCTCGCCGCTGCCGCGCAGCTTGTGCCAGAGCGTGAGCGAGCCCTGCGGGTCGGCATCGATCAACAGGCAGCACGCGCGCTTGCTGGCAAGCGCGGAAACGTGGGCGGTCAGCATGCTCTTCCCGCTGCCACCCTTGCGCGAGGCGAAAACAATGACGTTCATTTCGTGCCGGCCCCGCCTAGTTTAGCCATGGGGAGCGGCGATTCGTCAAAGCCCACGGCGCCGTATCGAAAGGAAAGATCGATGTTGCGGCGCGGCATGGATGGGTCGCCGGGCCTTGCGCAGGCGGGTTGTGTATCCGCCATCGCATGCTATGGGCCGGTAACCGACACCCGGAACGTCCGCTGATCTTCATGTCCCGGACATTGCAGGCCATCTATCACGTTCGCTCCGATGCCTCCTCGATCGAGGACCGCGCCCGCGCCATCGCGGTCGAGCAGAGCGTGGAGATGCCGATCGAGGCGATCGAGGACGACGGCGTTCTGGCGAACATCGTCGGCCGGGTCGCCGGCATCGAGCAGAAGGCGGGCGGCAGCTTCGAGGTGCGCATCGCGCTTGCGGTCGAGACCGTCGGCCAGGACCCCGGGCAGCTCATCAACATGCTGTTCGGCAACAGTTCGATCCATGACGACGTCGTGCTGCACGATGCTGAAATTCCCGCCGAGCTGGCCGCGTATTTCGGCGGCCCGCGCCACGGGCTGCACGGGTTGCGCCAAAAAGCCGGCGTGGGCGCGCGGGCCTTGACCTGCTCCGCGCTCAAGCCGCAGGGCCTGCCGGCCGAGCAGCTCGCGGCTTTGGCGGAAAAATTCGCGCAGGGCGGCGTCGATTACGTCAAGGACGACCACGGTCTCGCCGACCAGGCCTATTCGCCGTTTGCGGCGAGGGTCGCGGCGATCGCGCCGGCGCTGCGGGCCGTCGAGCGGGCGACCGGCCGGGCGGCGCACTACGTGCCGAGCCTCTCGGGCGATCTCGATTCCATGCGCCGGCAGGTCGCCATGGCCAGGCAGGCCGGGATCGATAGCGTGATGGTGGCGCCCATGATCGCCGGCCTCGCCAATTTCCACCGGCTGGTGCGTGAGAACGCCGGGCTCGCGTTCTTTGCGCATCCGGCGCTGGCCGGGGCGTCGAAAATCGCGCCGCCGCTCCTGATCGGAAAATTGTTCCGGCTGCTCGGGGCCGACGCCGTCGTATTCCCCAATCACGGCGGCCGCTTCGGCTATTCCGCCGATACCTGCCGGCGGATCGCCCGGGCTGCGCTGGAAGATCGGGCCGGGATGCGCGCGAGCGTGCCCACCCCGGCGGGCGGCATGTCGCTCGAGCGCGTTCCGGAGATGCTTGATTTCTACGGAACCGATACGATGTTGCTGATCGGCGGCGCGCTCTTGGCCGAGCGCGAGCGCCTGGTAGAGGCGACGGCGGCCTTCGTGACCGCGGTCGAGCGGCATGGGCATGGATGAGAGAACCGCGCGCGGCAAGCCGATCCACCGCAGGGCACAGCGCGACTACGGCTGGGAGGGCGTCGAGCGCCTGCCCTACAAGGAGGACGAGCGAGCCTTATTCAAGTCGGTGTCGCGGCAAATCCTGTTCTCGGATCCGGACCTTGCCGGGGAGCTGCGCTATTTCGAGGTGCAGCCGGGCGGATTTTCCTCGCTCGAGCGCCACGAGCACATGCACGGCGTGCTGATCCTGCGCGGCCGCGGGAAATGCCTCGTCGGCAGCGAGGTGCGGGCGGTCAAGACCCACGACCTCGTCACGGTGCCGGCCTGGACCTGGCACCAGTTCCGCGCGACCGCACACGAGCCGCTCGGCTTTCTGTGCATGGTCAACGCCACCCGCGACAAGCCGCACCTGCCGAGCGAGGCGGATCTCGCCGAGCTCAAGGAAAAGCCGGAGGTGGCGGAATTTTTGGGGGGCGGGTCGAAAGCGACATGAGCTTCCTTCACGGCTTGCCGGGTCAGAAGCGACACGTCGTTTTGCAGCCTTGCGAAGCTAAGCTCGTTAAAACATTCGGATCGGATCTGGCGTTTTTGAAACATTCGTTGCAGGAACCGCTGCAATCCGCTAAAGATCGGTCATGGGAGCTGCAGCGCTCGCCGCCTTGCTGAAGTCCGAGTTCGAGGGCCTATCGCCGCAATTGCAGGAGGCCGCCCGCTGGATGATCGACCATCCCGCGGATGTCGCGCTGCTGACCACGCGCGAGCAGGCGCGACGCGCCGGCGTGGCACCCGCGACCATGACCCGGCTCGCGCAGCGCATCGGCCTGAAGGGCTATGACGAGGTCCGCAAGCTCTATGCCGAGGCGGTGCGGCGGCGGCCCGAAAGCTTCCGTGCGCGCGCCGCGGAGCTTCTGCAGCGGCGCGACACCGAGGGCGAGGCTGCCCTGGTGCACGATCTACTCTCCTCGCTTGCGCAGCACCTGCAGGCATTGGCCTCGCCGGAATCGATCGAGCGCTTCACCGCCGCGGCGAAACTGATCGCCGGCGCCGAGCGGGTGTTCTGTCTCGGGCTGCGATCGAGCTTTTCGGTGGCCTATATCTTCCATTACGTGCGGTCGCTGTTCGGCGCGGCGTCCGTGCTGATCGACAGCGCCGGCGGGACGGGCGTCGACCTGCTGCGCACGATCGGCGCCGCCGACGTGATGTTGGCCATTTCCGTCAAGCCGTATACCCGCCACACCATTCACGCCGTGCGCTACTCGCGCGCACGCGGGGTGCGCATCGTCGCCGTCACCGACAGTGAAATTTCGCCGCTCGCCGCACTCGCTGACGAGACGCTGATCGTGCCCACCGCGACGCCGTCGTTTTTCCACACCATGGCTCCGGCTTTCGCAGCGGTGGAGTGCCTCGCCGCCCTCGTCGCCGCGCGCCACGGCTCGCAGACGCTTGCCGCCATCGCCGCCAGCGAGAAACAGCTCGCCGCTTTCGAGACGTTCATGGGGCGGTCCCGGAACGGGCGGTCGCGATCATGACCCGTGTCCTTCATCGCCGCATCGCACATCCCTATCCTCGCGCGGCGAGCGGTCACGGCGTCACCATTCGCGACACCGCGGGCAAGGAATACATCGATGCCTCGGGGGGCGCGGCGGTTTCCTGTCTCGGGCACTCGCATCCGGACGTGCTCCGCGCCATGCATGAGCAGGTCGACCAGCTCGCTTATGCGCATACGAGCTTCTTCACCACCCAAGTTGCCGAGCAGCTGGCGGATGATCTTGTCGCGCACGCGCCGGACGGCATCGCTCACGTGTTGTTCGTCAGCGGCGGCTCGGAGGCGATCGAGGCCGCGCTCAAACTTGCGCGGCAATATTTCGTCGAAGGCGGAGAGCCGCAGCGACGATACTTCATTGCACGACGCCAAAGCTATCACGGCACCACGCTTGGAGCGCTTGCGGTCGGCGGCCGGGAGTGGCAGCGCAGGCAATTCGCGCCGCTCCTGGTCGAGACGCACCATGTATCGCCGGCGCACGAATATCGCGGCCGCGGCGCGGACGAGACGCCGCAAGCCTATGGCGAACGCCTGGCCCGGGAGCTGGACGCCAAGATCACCGAGCTCGGCGCCGACCGGGTCATCGCGTTCGTCGCCGAGACGGTCGTCGGCGCCAGCCTGGGCGCGGTCCCGGCGCCGCCGGGCTATTTCCGACGCGTGCGTGAGATCTGCGACCGCCACGGCATTCTGCTCATTCTCGATGAGGTGATGTGCGGCATGGGCCGCACGGGGAAGCTGCATGCTTGCGAGCACGAAGGGATCGCTCCGGATCTGATGACGATCGCCAAGGGTCTCGGCGGGGGCTATGCGCCGATCGGCGCGCTTCTGCTGCAGGACAAAATTTTCGAGGCCGTTGCCGGAGGTTCGGGCGCCTTCCAGCACAGCCACACTTACATGGGTCATCCGGTTGCGTGCGCCGCGGCTTTGGCCGTGCAGCGGGTGATACGCCGCGACAAGTTGTTGGCGAACGTGCGGGTGCAGGGCGCATACCTCTCGCGCCGCCTCAACGAGCGGTTCGGAAATCATCCCTACGTGGGCGATGTGCGCGGACGCGGTCTGTTCCAGGGCCTCGAGCTGGTCGCCGATCGCGGCACCAAGGAGCCGTTTGATCCCGGGCTGAAGCTGCACGCGCGAGTCAAGAGCGAGGCGATGGCGCGCGGCCTGATGGTCTATCCGATGGGCGGGACGGTCGACGGCGTGCGCGGCGATCATGTGTTGTTGGCGCCGCCCTTCATCGTGGACGCGCCATTGCTGGACACTGTCGTAGAGCGGCTCGGCGAAGCGATCGACGCCGCGACAGCGAGTTGAGCGTTTGATGGACGCCTGGCGTCCGGTTCCGTGGAGGGTCAAAAATGCGCAGTTCAGCAAGCATCGCCTTGACGGCCTGCATCATCGGTATCGTCTCGACGACAGCAGCCGCACAAGATCTTGAAGGCACCCTGAAGAAGGTCAAGGACGTCGGCACTTTCACCATCGGCTACCGTGAGAGCTCGCTTCCGTTGTCCTATCTCGACGACAAACAGCAACCCGTGGGCTTTTCCATCGAGCTCTGTCGGCACGTCGTCGAGAAAGTGAAGAGCAAGCTCGCAATGCCGAATCTCAAGGTGGAATACAATCCGGTCACTTCCGCGACGCGCATGCCGCTTGTCGCCAACGGCACGGTCGATATCGAATGCGGATCGACCGCCAACCAGCTTGCCCGGCAGAAGCAGGTCGCATTCTCGGTGACGTTTTTCGTGCCTCAGTTCAAATGGATCGTGCGCGCCGACGGCGGCATCAAGACGGCCGACGACCTGAAGGGGAAAACCGTGGCGGTGACGGCGGGCACCAATACCGCGCAATTCGTCAACAGGATGAACAATGACGAGAAGCTCGGCCTCACCATCATGCAAGGCAAAGATCACGCCGAGTCGTTCCTGCTCGTCGACACCGGACGTGCGAGCGCCTGGATGGAGGATGATATTCTGGTCGCCGGATTCCGGGCGAACGCGAAGAATCCCGGCGACTTCAAATTGCTGGAGCAGGCCTACCCGTCCGATCCCTACGCGCTGATGTTCCGCCGCGACGACCCGCAATTCAAGGCGCTGGTCGACGAGACCCTGACGGGCCTGATGCGCTCGGGCGAGTTCACGAAGCTCTATACCAAGTGGTTCGAGAACCCGATCCCGCCCAAGGGCATCGACATCCAACTGCCGATGTCCGACAAGCTCAAGGAGCTGGTCAAGGAGCCGAACGACAAGGCCAACTCCTGATCGGTCGTTTCGCTTCGATACGGAGACTTGCGGCAGCGGGGCTCAAAGACTGATCCCCGGCCAGCCTTTGAACCGGACGCATCACCCCTTCTGCCGCTCCGCAAGCGCGCGGTCGTAATTGAGCACGGCCTGCAGCAGCACCTGGGCGCCGGCCGCGCATTGCTGCTTCGAGCTGAACTCGGCCTCGTTGTGGCTGATGCCCTCGCGGCAGGGCACGAAGATCATAGCGGTCGGCGCCACCCGAGCGACATAGGCGGCATCGTGGCCGGCGCCCGACACGATCTCGCGCGCCGAGAGCCCCGATTGCGCCGCGGCCTCGCGCACCGCGGCGATGCAGTGCGGATCGAAGGCGACCGGCGGCTGGTCCCAGATCTTCTTCGCCGCGCCCTCGAGCCGCAACGCCCCGCAGATCTGCGCGACCGCGTCGTGCAAGCTGCGCTCCATGGCATCGAGCACGGCGGTCTCCGGATGCCGGAAGTCGACCGTGAAGTGCACTTCGCCCGGCACCACGTTGGGCGAGTTCGGCTTGACCTCGAGCGAGCCTACCGTTCCCACGGCGAGCGGCGGATGCCCGCGGGCGATCGCATCGATCTGGTCGACCAGACGGGCGGCGCCGAGCAGCGCGTTCTTGCGCAGATGCATCGGGGTGGCGCCCGTATGGGCGTCCTGGCCGATGACGTTCGCCTCGTACCAGCGCATGCCCTGCACGCCGGTGACGATGCCGATGTCCTTGGCCTCGGCCTCGAGAATCGGGCCCTGCTCGATGTGCAGCTCGAAGAACGCCGAGAGCGGATGCGCCCCGCATGGTTCCGGGCCGCGATAGCCGATCGTTTCGAGCGCGGCGCCGAAGCTTTCGCCGGAACGGTCCTGGCGCGCGACCGCCCACGCGCGGTCGAACGCCCCCGCGAACACCCCCGAGGAGGTCATGGCCGGCGAGAACCGCGCGCCTTCCTCGTTGGTCCAGTTCACCACCTCGATCGGCGCGAAGGTCTCGTAACCGGCCTCGACCAAGGTGCGCAGCGCCTCGAGCGCGCCGAGCACGCCGAGCACGCCGTCGAATTTGCCGCCGGTGGGCTGGGTATCGAGATGGCTACCGAATGCGATCGGCGGCACGTCGGCCTGCCCCGGCCTTCGCGCGAACATTGCGCCCATGTCGTCGATGGTCACGGTGCAGCCGAGTTGTTCGGCGCGCGCCTTGAACCAATCGCGCACTTCTCGGTCGAGATCGCTCAACGTGAGCCGGCAGATGCCGCCCTTGGGCGTGCCGCCGATCACGGCAGTCTCCATCAACTCGCCCCACAGCCGCTCGCCGTCGATCTTCAGATTCTGCATGCGTGTCTGTCGCTCCCTGTGCCGTCATTCCGGGGCGCGGGCGTACGCCCGCGAACCCGGAACCTATGAACACCGACGGTTCAATGGTTCAAGGTCTGTGGTCATGGATTCCGGATAGCCGCGGAGCTTGCCCCGGGCGGCGATCCGGGGCAGCTTCCGGAACGACGCTCGATAGGTTGGATCCCGAACATCGACGCGGCGAATCGCGGATAGGCCTCGGCGAGTTCGGGCGCCACGATCTCGCGCAGCAGTCGCAAGGTTTCGGCCGAGGGCGGCGGTGTCTGCGGCACCTGCGGGGCGCGGTCGAAATCGAAGCCGGTGTTTTCGATGACTTCCTCGACGCCGTGGCCGGGATGCACGCTGTCGAGCCGGAAGCGTTTTTTCTCCCGATCGAATGCGAACAGGCACAGCGGCGTGATGAGCGCGATCGGTCCGCCGGGGCGGTAGACGTTGTGCGGGCTCGTTCCCGGCGCGCTGATGAAATCGACCTTCTCGACCAGGGCGCGGCGCGAGTGCTCGAGCCGGAACAGGATGACGCGCGGCACGACGAAATACAGATAGCCGGAACCGAACGAGCCCGAGAACCGTACCTTGGGCCTGCGGTAATCGCCGACGCTGATGAGATTGATGTTGGCTTCCCCGTCGATCTGCCCGCCGGACAGGAAGAACACGTCGAGCCGGCCCTGTCCGGCGCAATCGAACAATTCGCGCCCGCCGTCGGTGAAGAAATTGTGGGTGCGGCTCTCCAGGATCGACACATGGGGCCGTCCGCCGCCGCGCTCGCGCGCCAAGATCGCGGCAGCCGCCGGAATCGGCGATTGTGCGCCGACCGCGACGTGACGCGCGTCCCCGATCAGCCGGCTCATCACGTCGGCCAGCAGCTCCTCAGTGCGGAATTTGCCGTCAGGCTGCGCGCCGCTCATGGACGTAAAGGTCGAGATAACGCGCAAACCCGTCGGCCGTGGCGGCGAGCCGCGCATATTCGGCGAGATGCGCGTCGTCGCGCCCGTAATGGCCCGGCAGCGCCAGCGGCCAGGCGCCGCGCGGGGCAATTGCGATTTTCTCGACATAGAAGCCCGGAAGCGTTCCGGCCGCGAGCACCGGATCCTCGAGCAGATTCTTGTCGTGAAGCCTCTCGACCGTGACCACGGTTGCGCGCGCAGCATGCGCCATGGTGATGAGCTCGCGCGTCGCGCCGATCCACACGTTGCCGGCCGCGTCCGCCATCGGCGCGTGGAACAACGCCACGTCCGGTTTGATCGCCGGCAGCAGCACGATCGGATCATGGTTGGCGAACGGATTGTCGATCACGCGCCAGTCCGGCCGGTATTTCACCAGGTCCGAGCCGATCAGCCCGCGCAGCGGCAGGAACGGCACGCCCTTCTCGCTCGCCTGCAGCGCCGCATGAAGCGCCGGACAGGTCGTGTCCTTGACCAGAATCTCGCCCGCGCGCAGGGCGGCCGCAAAGCGCGGCGCGGGCCCGAGCTCGCCGAGGCTCACGCCCGCCGCCTCGATGCTCTCGACGCATCCCGCGCCGATCAGCAGGTCTGCCTGGATGCCCGAGGTCGGGACCGCGACCAGGTTGAGCCGTTTGACGCCGCGCCGGACCAGCGCCCGCGTCGCCGCCATCGCCACGCCGGCGTTGCCGCGCGGCACCAGCAGCGTGCAGCCGTCGGCGATCGGCGCCAGCGCCTCTTCGAGCGAGCCGGCGGCTACCGGCATGGACCTGCGCCTCCAGGGTTCTCTTGCAACCGCACCGGACTGCACCCGTTCTGCCTGCACCCTGGCAGGCCGCATCCGCTAACGATGATACATTATAGCGCTGTTCCTGGGCGCGTTCCTATGGCGGGTCAGCTTGCTTGAGCAAGACCCGGCAGTATACTGCCGGTTCGGCGCACAAGTTCCCGGATTCCAAGCTCGGATCGAGCTTTTCGACGCGTTGCCGATGGGAGCCGGTCACGATGTCGAGCGGGAAAGATGTCCGCCACGGTGCAAGAAAGAATCCAGAGGGGAGGAATTGGAAAAATGAAAAAACCATCCATCGCGTTGGCCGCCGCGCTTGCGTTCGCGACTGCGCCAGCCCTGGCGCAAGGCTCGGTGAAGATCGGCTTCATCGACACGTTCAGCGGCCCGACCGCGGTGATCGGCAACGACATGCGCAACTCCTTCGAGCTCGCGCTCGATCACCTCGGCCGCAAGATGGGCGGCCTGCCGGTCGAAGTCATCTACGAGGACGACCAGCAGAAGCCCGAGGTCGGCAAGCAGAAGACCGAGAAGGTCATCCAGTCCGACCGCGTCAATTTCATCACCGGCTACATTTGGTCGAACGTGCTGCTGGCTTCGCTCAAGCCCGCGGTCGATTCCCAGACCTTCCTGATCAGCGCCAACGCCGGGCCTCATCAGATCGCCGGGGAATTGTGCTCGCCGTTCTTCTTCTCGACGTCCTGGCAGAACGACCAGACGCCGATGGCGATGGGCGAGCACCTCAACCAGAAGGGCGTGAAGACGGTGTTTCTGCTCGGCCCGAACTACGCCGCCGGCAAGGACATGCTCACGGGCGTCAAGGCTACCTACAAGGGCCAGATCATCGGCGAGGAATACACCAAATGGCCCGACCAGCTCGATTTCTCCGCCGAGCTGTCCAAGGCCCGCGCCGCCAAGCCGGAGGCGATCTTCGTGTTTTATCCGGGCGCGGCCGGCGTGCAAATTCTCAACCAATATGCGCAGGCCGGGCTCAAGGGACAGATCCCGCTCTACACCGTGTACACCATCGACGAGACCACCCTGCCGCTGCAGAAGGATCTCGCGCTCGGCGTGCCGGGCGCGCAGGAATGGGTCAACGACCTGCCCAATCCGGCCAACCAGAAGTTCGTCGCGGATTTTCGCGCCAAGCACGGGCACGGGCCGTCATTCTACGGCGCCCAGGCCTATGACGCGGTGAACCTCATCAACAGCGCGGTGGTGGCCCTGAAAGGCGACCTGACCAACAAGGACGCGATCCGCAACGAAATGCGCAAGGCGAACTACGCCTCCGTGCGCGGCCCCTACAAATATGGCAACAACCATTTCCCGATCCAGAATTTCTACCTGCAGGAAACGGTCAAGAACGCCGACGGCACGTTCGGGCTCAAGACGGTCGCCACCATTGTCAAGGACAGCCAGGACCGTTACCACGACAAGTGTCCGATGAAATGGTGACGCCAGGATTCGGAAATCGGAAGTCGGTGGTCGGAATCCGGAAGCCTGATTCCCGGCCACGGATTGCCGATTTATGGTACTCTGATTTCTGACCGCCGACCACTGACCTCCGATCCCTGACCCGCATGTTGCTCCTGCTCGAGCAGTGCCTCAACGGGCTGCAATTCGGTCTGCTGCTGTTCCTGCTGGCCGCCGGGCTGACGCTCGTCTTCGGCATCATGGATCTCGTCAATCTCGCCCACGGCTCGCTCTACATGATGGGCGCGTATTTCGCGGCGAGCTTCTCGGCGTGGACGGGCGATTTCTTCGCCGGCGCCTTGCTCGCGCTCGGGGCGACGCTGCTGCTCGGCATCGTCCTGGAGATGGTCGCGCTCAGACCGCTTTACGGGCGCGATCATCTCGATCACGTGCTCGGCACTTTCGGCCTGATCCTGTTCTTCAACGAGCTGGTGCGGCTGGTGTGGGGCCCGGCCGGCTTGAGCCTGCCGTTGCCGCCCGCGCTCAACGCCGCGGTCGAAATTTTCGGCATCTATTATCCCGTCTACCGCCTGCTGATCATCCTGGTAGCGCTGCTGGTCGCGCTGTTTCTCTACCTCGTCGTGATGAAGACCCGGCTCGGCATGCTGATCCGCGCCGGCGCGTCCAACCGCGAGATGGTCGGCGCGCTCGGCGTGGACATCAAGCTGCTGTTCACCTTGGTGTTCGGGCTGGGTGCGGCCTTGGCGGGTCTCGCCGGCCTGATGCAGGCGCCGATCCTGACCGTGCAGATCGGCATGGGCGAGAATATTTTGATCCTCGCCTTCGTGGTCATCGTCATCGGCGGCATCGGCTCGATTCGCGGCGCGTTCGTGGCGGCAGTCTTCGTGGGCCTGGTCGACACGCTGGGCCGCGCGTTTCTGCCCGATCTGCTGCGATTGGTGCTCAGCGTGACGGCGGCATCGACGGTAGCGCGCTCACTCTCCTCGATGCTGATCTATCTGCTCATGGCGATCGTGCTGGCGCTCCGCCCGCAAGGCTTGTTTCCGGTCGCCGGCAGATGAAAGCCGCGCTCGAACTCCGCGCTCCCTTCGTCCTCCTCGTCGTCGCCGGCCTGGCGCTGTTGCCGGTCTATACGGCGGCGAGCGGCGACCAGTTCGTGCTGACGCTGTTCACCCGCATCGTCATCCTGGCGGTCGCGGCGACCAGCCTCAACCTCATCCTGGGCTACGGCGGGATGGTGAGCTTCGGTCACGCCGCCTATCTGGGCATCGGCGCCTACGCGGTCGGCATTCTCGCCGAGGAGGGCGTCGGCTCCGGGTTCGTGCAATGGCCGTTCGCGTTGGCGCTTTCCGCCTTGTTCGCGCTGATCGTCGGCGCGCTGTCGCTGCGCACCCGCGGCGTCTATTTCATCATGATCACGCTGGCGTTCGCCCAGATGGTCTATTACGTGGCCGCGGGCCTCGACCGGTACGGCGGAGACGACGGGCTCACCATCTATTCGCGCAGCCGGTTCGCCGGGCTGATCGATCTCGCCAGTCCGACGCAATTCTATTACCTGTGCCTGGCGCTGCTGCTGGCGAGCATCGCGTTCACCTGGCGGCTGATCAACTCGCGCTTCGGCATGGTCATCCGCGCGTCGCGCTCGAACGATCGGCGCATGCGCGCGATCGGCTTTCCGACCTTTCGCTACCGGCTCGCCGCCTTCGTCATCGCCGGGATGTGGTGCGGGCTCGCCGGCGCGCTGCTGGCGAACCATACGGACTTTGTCAGTCCGGCGATGATGTACTGGACCCGTTCCGGCGATCTCATCGTCATGGTCGTGTTCGGGGGCATGGGCTCGCTGTTCGGGCCGTTGTTCGGCGCGATCTCGCTGCTCGTGCTGGAAGAGGGTCTCTCGCGGGTGACCGAGTATTGGCCGATCATCCTCGGCCCGTTGCTGCTGCTCATCGTGCTGTTCGCCCGCGGCGGCATCGACGGCCTGCTCGGGAGGATCCGGCGTGGCTGACGCAAACCTCCTGGAACTCGAACAGATCGAGACTTTCTACGGCTTGAGCCAGGTTCTGTTCGGCATCTCGCTGTCGATCGGGCGGGGCGAGATGGTGACCCTGATGGGGCGCAACGGCATGGGCAAGACCACGACCGTGCGCTCGGTCCTGGGGCTGACGCGGGCGCGCGCCGGCTCGATCCGCTTCGAGGGGCAGGAGATCCGGGCGCTGGACGCCTATCGGGTGGCCAAGCTCGGCGTCGGGCTCGTGCCGGAAGGCCGGCAGATTTTCCCGAACCTTACCGCGCGCGAGAACCTGGTGGCGACGGCCGCCAACCGCGCCGGCGCCGCCGAGCCGTGGACGCTCGACCGGGTATTCCGGCTGTTCCCGCGGCTCGCCGAACGCGGCGCGAGCATGGGCACCCAGCTCTCCGGCGGCGAGCAGCAGATGCTCGCCATCGGTCGGGCGCTGATGACCAACCCGAAACTGCTCATTCTCGACGAGGCGACCGAAGGTTTGGCGCCGCTGTTGCGCGCGGAAATCTGGCGCTGCCTGGCCGGCCTGAAGGCCGCCGGCCTCGCGATCCTGCTGATCGACAAGAACGTCGAGGCGCTCACCCGCATCGCCGACCGGCACTACATCATCGAGAAGGGGCAGGTGGTATGGACCGGCACCTCGCCGCAGCTTGCGGCCGCGAGCGACGTCCAGCAGCGCTACCTGAGCATTTGAGCGAATGGCAGCATAGGCGGGGAAATCCGCTGAAAATCCGCCACACTGGCGCTGCCATGTGCTAGCAACGACCCCAGCCTCCGAGTCGTCATGCCCGGCCTGTGCTGCCTTGTGCCGGGCATCCACGGCTTGAACCTCAAATTACAGAGCGCCGTAGATGGCCGGGACAAGCCCGGCCATGACGTGGAAACGAACGGCAATGAGTCTTCCTGCGCGGGCCGGGGACCCCGCCGAGCCGAAATGCTGATCCTCGCGCTTTCCTGCGTGGCGGCGCTGCTCGCCACCGCCGCGCTCGCGGTGGCGCTCGGGCGCACGGCGAGCGCCTCGCCGATCGTCTATGCGGCGAGCCTCGCCGTCTCGTTCGTGCTGCTTGCCGGCGCGCTCGCCCGGCTCGTCGCGGATCCCGCGCAAATCTCCACCCTTACCCTGCCGATCGGCCTGCCGGGCCTGGGCGCGCATTTTCGCCTCGACGCGCTCTCGGCATTCTTCCTGGTCGTGGCCAACCTGGGCGGCTCCGCCGCGAGCCTCTACGCGCTCGGCTATGGCCGCCACGAAACCGCGCCGCGGCGGGTGCTGCCGTTCTTTGCCGCCTATCTCGCCGGCATGAATCTCGTGGTGCTGGCCGACGACGCCTTCACGTTTCTTTTGACCTGGGAGTTCATGTCGCTCACCTCCTGGGCGCTCGTCGTCGCCCATCACGATGAGCCCGGCAACGCCCGAGCCGGCTACGTCTATCTCGTCATGGCGAGCTTCGGCACGCTCGCGCTGCTGCTCGCCTTCGGTCTCCTCGCCGGCCCTGCCGGCGCCTACGCGTTCGACGCGATGCGAGCCGCGCATCCCGGGCCCGCCGTCGCGGCGATCGCGTTGGTGCTCGTGCTGGTCGGCGCCGGCTCCAAGGCCGGGGTCGTGCCCCTGCACGTCTGGCTGCCGCTCGCGCATCCCGCGGCGCCCAGTCACGTGTCGGCGCTGATGAGCGGGGTCATGACCAAGATCGCGGTCTACGGCTTTGTGCGCATCGTCTTCGACCTGATCGGGACGCCGCCGTGGTGGACCAGCATCATCGTGCTGGCCTTCGCCGGACTGACCACGGTGCTCGGGGTACTCTACGCGCTGATGCAGCACGACCTCAAGCGCCTGCTGGCCTATCACACCGTCGAGAACATCGGCATCATCTACATCGGGCTCGGCTTGGCAATCGCGTTCCAGCAGAACGGCATTCCCTGGGCGGCGGCGCTGGCGCTCACCGCTGCGCTGTTCCACGTGCTCAATCATTCGCTGTTCAAGAGCCTGTTGTTCTTCGGCGCCGGCGCGGTGCTGAGCGCCACGCACGAGCGCGACATGGAGCGCCTCGGCGGCCTCATTCACCGCATGCCGCACACCGCGGTCGCGTTCCTGGTCGGCTGCGCGGCCATCTCCGCGCTGCCGCCGCTCAACGGCTTCGTCTCCGAATGGCTGACGTTCCAGGCGATCCTGGTGAGCCCGCAGCTGCCGCAATGGGGCCTGAAGCTGATGGTGCCGGCCGTCGGCGCGCTGCTCGCCTTGTCGGCGGCGCTCGCCGCCACCTGCTTCGTCAAGGCATTCGGCATCACGTTTCTGGGCCGGCCCCGCACCCGCGCGGCGGAGGCGGCGCAAGAGGTCGATCGCATCTCGCTCGCGGTGATGTTCGCCTTCGCGCTGCTGTGCTTCCTCGCCGGAATCCTCCCCGGCATCATCATCGATCGGCTCGGGCCGGTGGTGCAGGGCCTCGTCGGCGAGATGCTGCCGCCGCAATCCGGCCTCGCCTGGCTCTCGATCGTGCCGATCGCGGCCGGCCGCAGCTCGTACAACGGCACGATCCTGCTGATTTTCCTCGCGAGCTCGGCGACGCTGACCGCGATCTTCGTCCATCGCTTCGCGACGCGCGCGACGCGGCGGGCGCCGATCTGGGATTGCGGCTATCCGCAGTTGAGCCCCGCGACCGAATACACCAGCTCGAGCTTCGCCATGCCGATCCGACGCGTGTTCGGAACCACGGTGTTCGCGGTCAGGGAGAAGCTCGACATGCCGGGGCCGGGCGAGACCCGCGCGGCGCATTTCCAGGTCAAAGTGTTCGATCCCGCCTGGCGCTACGCCTATGGACCTCTGGTCCGCACCGCCACCAAGACCGCGGACCGGCTCAATCCGCTGCAATTCCTGACGATCCGTCGCTATCTCACGCTGACGTTCTCGGCGCTGATCGTGCTCCTGATCGTGGTGGCGGCATGGCGCTGATCCTCGATCTCGTCGAGCAGGCCGTGCAGATGCTGCTCGTCGTCGCGATTGCGCCGCTCTTGCTCGGCGTCACCCGCAAGGTGAAGGCGCGGCTGATGCGCCGCCGCGGTCCGCCGCTGCTGCAGCCCTATTCCGATATTTGGAAGCTGCTGCACAAGGAGGCCGTGCTCGCGACCAATGCCTCCTGGCTCTATCGCACCGCGCCCTACGTGATCTTCGCGGCGACCTGGGTCGCCGCGGCCCTGGTCCCGACCTATGCGACGGGCCTGCTGTTCTCCTGGTCGGCGGATCTCATCGCCATCGTGGCGCTGATCGGCACCGGGCGCTTTGCGCTGGCGCTCGCCGGGATGGACGTCGGCACCTCCTTCGGCGGCATCGGCGCTTCCCGCGAGATGCTGATCGCCTCGCTCGCCGAGCCCGCCATGCTGCTCGTGGTGTTCACCGTGGCCTTGGTGGCCGGCACCACGCAGCTCTCCTCGATCGCCGCGCAAATGATCGACACGCCAGTCGGCCTGCGGGTATCGCTGGCGCTCGCGACGTTCGCCTTCGTGTTCGTCGCCGTCGCCGAGAACGGCCGCATCCCGATCGACAACCCGGCCACCCACCTCGAGCTGACCATGGTGCACGAGGCCATGGTGCTCGAATATTCCGGCCGGCATCTCGCCATGATCGAGGCCGCGGCGGCGGTCCGGCTCGTGCTGTATTTCTCGCTGCTCGCCTGCCTGTTCTTTCCGTTCGGCATGGCGACTGCCGACAAGAGCCTTGCGGCGGTGAGTCTGGGGCTGTCGAGCTACCTGGCGAAGATCCTGGCGTTTGCCGTGCTGCTGCCGATCGGCGAGACCCTCGTCGCCAAGATGCGGGTGTTTCGCTACCCGGTGTTCCTGGGCGGCGCCTTCGCGGCCGCGGCGCTCGCCGTGTTCCTGCAATTCGTGTCGCGAGGGTTCTGATGTCGCTCTTCACCGACATCGGCCATCTGCTGGCCGCCGGCATGTTGATCTTGAGCTTCCTGCTGCTCTATCAGGATCGCATCACCGCCACCCTCAACGTGTTCGCCGCGCAGGCGATCGTGCTGGGCCTGGCGGTCGGTTGGCAGGCCCAGCTGCAGGACGCCCCGCACCTGTTCGTGACCGCCGCGATCGCGCTCGTGGTCAAGGGCGGCATCATCCCGATGGCGCTGCACCGGATCGTGCGCCGGCTCGAGATTCACCGCGAGATCGAGCAGGTGATCGGCGGCGGCCCGGTGATGCTGGTCGGCCTCGGCCTGGTTGCGCTGTCGATCATGCTGGTATTTCCGGTCGCCGGCTCCGTCGATCCGCTGGCGCGCGAGGACCTTGCCTTCGCGCTCGCCGTCATTCTGCTCGGGCTCTTGATGATGATCACCCGTCGCAACGCGGTCACGCAGATCATCGGTTTCATGTCGCTCGAGAACGGCCTGGTGCTGGCCGCGACCGGCGCCAAGGGCATGCCGCTCGTCGTCGAGTTCTCGGTGGCATTCTCGATCCTGATCGCCTTCATCGTGTTCGGCGTGTTCGTGTTCCGCATCCGCGAGCGCTTCGACACCGTCGACGTCGGCGCGCTCGACCGCTTCCGCGGCGACCGCGGAGATGAATCATGACCGCGCCGCTCTACGCGATTCTGCTGGTCCCGCTGCTCGCCGCGCTGCTGCTGGCGCTGGTCGCGGACTATCGCTGGGGCGCCGCGATCAACATCGTCGCCTGCGGCCTGACGTTCGCGGCCGGCGTCTCGCTGCTGTTGGTCGAGCGCGTCCGCACCGACGTGCTGCTCATCGATGATTTCAACATCTATTTGGTCACGCTCACGACCTTCATCGGCTTCACCACCAGCATCTTCAGCGCGAGCTACATCGGCCACGAGCTCGAAACCGGCCGGCTCACCCCGAATTTCCTGCGGTTCTACCATGCGCTCTACCAGGCGATGATGGGCGCCATGAACCTGGCGCTGGTCGCCAACAATATCGGCGTGCTCTGGGTCGGGGTCGAGGTGGCCACGCTCTCGACCGTGATGATGGTCGGCATCTATCGGACCACGGCGGCGGTCGAGGCGGCGTGGAAATATTTCATCCTCGGCAGCGTCGGCATCGCGCTCGCCTTCTTCGGCACCATCCTGGTCTATCTCGTGGCCCAGGAAGTGCTCGGCCAGGGGCTGCCTGCGATGGCATGGGACCGCCTGCTGCGCGAGGCCGGCCGCTTCGATCCGCGGATGCTGTCGCTCGCCTTCGTTTTTCTGCTGGTCGGCTACGGCACCAAGGTGGGACTGGCGCCGTTTCACGCCTGGCTGCCGGACGCGCATGCCGAAGGACCGACCCCGATCTCGGCGGTGCTCTCGGGCCTGCTGCTCAACGTCGCGCTCTACGCGCTGCTGCGCTTCAAGATGCTGCTGGCCGCCAATCCGGAGACGCTCGATGTCGGCCGCATCATGATCGCGCTCGGGCTGATCAGCTTGGTGTTCGCGGCGTTCATGCTCTACCGCCGCCGCGACATCAAACGGCTGTTCGCCTATTCGTCGATCGAGCACATGGGCGTCATCACCTTCGCGTTCGGCATCGGCGGCCCGCTGGCGAATTTCGCCGGGCTCCTGCACATGACCATGCATTCGCTGACCAAGTCCGCGATCTTCTTCGCGGTCGGCCATGTCGCACAGGTCAAGGGCACGCAGCGCATGGCGGACATCCGCGGCCTCTCGGTGAGCCATCCGGTGCTGGCGGTCGGGCTTGCGCTCGGTGTCATCGCCATCGCCGGCCTGCCGCCGTTCGGGGTGTTCACCAGCGAGTTCCTGTTGATCTCCTCGACCTTCTCCCGGCAGCCGCTGCTCGCGCTCATTCTGGTGTTCGGCCTGCTGGTCGCGTTCGGCGCGCTGCTGCTGCGGCTCCAGCAAGTGATTTTCGGCGAGCCGACCGGCCCCGCCGGCCGCGTCAAGGCGTCCTACGTGCCGCTGTTTCTCCACATCGGTTTCGTGCTGCTCGCCGGCCTCTGGCTCCCCGAGCCGATGGTGCGCTGGTTCAGGATCGTCGCGGCGCAATTGGGATGAGGCGATGACCGCGATCCTTTCCGAGCTTGCGAAGCATGCGCCGGTTGCCGGGCATCGGCCGTGGCCGCGGCATCTCGTCGATGCGCCGACCTGGACCGCGGTCGCCCGCGCGCTGGGCGCCGGCGCCGCCGACCTGCTGAGCCTGTGGGCGGACGAAACTCATGTGCATCTTGCGTTGCGCTCCCCCGCGCATCCCACCCCGCTCGTCGTCTCGCTAGACGTGAAGAACGCGACCTATCCGTCCGTGGGCCTGCATCATCCGGCGGCATTGCGGCTCGAGCGCGCGATCCGCGATCTTCACGGCATCGCGCCCGCGGAATTGCCCGATGCGCGGCCCTGGCTCGATCACGGCGCCTGGGAATTGCGCGCTCCGCTCGGCGCGCGCGCCTCCGCCGAGCTGCGCGATCCGGCCGACTACGTCTTTCTGCCCGTGCACGGCGAAGGTTTGCACGAGATCCCGGTTGGCCCGGTGCACGCCGGCATCATCGAGCCGGGCCATTTCCGCTTCACCGCCAACGGCGAGATCGTCGTGCGGCTCGAGGAGCGGCTCGGCTACGTCCACAAGGGCATCGATGGGCTCCTCTCCGGTGCCGATCTCGAACGCGCGGGCCGCATCGTCGCGCGAATCTCCGGGGATTCGACCGTGGCCTACAGCTTCGCCTTCGCGCGCGCGGTCGAGGCCGCGCTCGAGATCGCGGTGCCGCCGCGCGCCGCGGTGCTGCGCGGCGTGATGGCCGAGCTCGAGCGCGTCGCCAATCATCTCGGCGACATCGGCGCGATCTGCAACGACGCGGCGTTCACGCTCAATCACGCCCATTGCGGCATCCTGCGCGAGCGCGTGCTCGCGGCGTGCGGGCGCGCGTTCGGCCACCGCCTGATGATGGATCGCGTGGTGCCGGGCGGCGTCGCCGCGGACCTGATGGCCGGGCACGCGCGGATGATCCTCGACACGCTCGACGAGATCATGCCGTGGTTCGCCGACGTGGTGAGGGTCTATGACGGCACGCCCTCGCTGCAGGATCGCACCTGCGGCACCGGCATTCTGCAGCCCGCGCTCGCCGAGCGCTGGGCGGCGGGAGGTTTCGTCGGTCGCGCGTCGGGCCGTGGCTTCGATGCGCGGCGCGATGTGGCTTATCCGCCCTATGACGATGCCGCCTTCAACGTGCCGGTCTACCGGACCGGCGACGTCGACGCTCGCGTCTGGGTGCGCATCCGCGAGGTCGAGGCGAGCGTCGATTTGCTGCGGCGCTGGCTCGCGGCGCTCCCCGAGGGATCGATCCGCACCGCGCTGCCGGCAATCGCGAGCGCGCGCGAGGGCATCGCGCTAGTCGAGGCATTCCGCGGCGACGTGCTGCTGTGGCTGCGGCTCGCGCCCGACGGCCGGGTCGCGCGGTGCCACGCACGCGATCCGTCGTGGCTGCAATGGCCGCTGCTGGAGGCGGCGATCGAAGGCAACATCGTCGCCGATTTCCCGCTCTGCAACAAATCCTTCAACTGCTCCTATTCCGGACACGACCTTTAGATGCGCACGCTGCTGTTCCGCTCGCTGCTTTCCCCGCTGGCGACGACCGCCGCGCCGGCTCCCGGCGATGCCGCGCTCGAGGAGCTCGGCCGCACGCTGGCGGAACGCGCGCGACGCCTCTACGGCCGTTCGCTCGCCATCCGCGAGGTCGATGCGGGCTCGTGCAATGGCTGCGAGCTCGAGATCCACGCGCTCAACAATCCGGTCTACGACGTCGAGCGCTTCGGCATCCGCTTCGTCGCCTCGCCGCGCCACGCCGACGTGCTGCTGGTGACCGGGCCGGTCACGCGCAACATGAAGGTCGCGCTCGAGCGCACCTATGCGGCGACGCCCGATCCCAAATGGGTGGTCGCGGTCGGTGATTGCGGCTGCGGCTGCGGCGTGTTCGAGGGCAGCTACGCGGTGATCGGCGCGGTCGAAAAGGTCGTTCCGGTCGATCTGCACATCCGCGGCTGCCCGCCGACGCCGACGGCTGTGCTCGAAGGCCTGATCGCGCTGGTGGATAAGGTATCGGCGACACCGCGAGGTTAGGCCGTCTTCCATTGCAAACATGCATCGGTTTGCATTCACGCCGGACCGGCATTAGCGTCTCCGATCCTTTTTGCCGAGAACAGAAGCACCGACATGCAGCGCTGTGATTTCGATGCCGTGATCGTGGGCGCCGGGTTCGCCGGGCTCTACATGCTGCATCGGCTGCGCAAACTGGGATTCTCCGCGCGGGTTTGCGAATCCGGCAGCGGCGTCGGCGGCACCTGGTTTTGGAATCGCTACCCGGGCGCGCGCTGCGACGTCGAGAGCATGGAATATTCCTATCAGTTCTCCGACGAGCTGCAGCAGCAATGGGAGTGGACGGAGCGCTACGCGGCGCAACCGGAGATCCTGCGCTATGCCAACCACGTCGCGGACCGGTTCGACCTGCGTCGCGACATCGAGTTCAATACGCGCGTCGTGGCCGCGGCATTCGATGAGGCGACGGAGTGCTGGCGCATCGAGACCGGCGACGGCGTCGAGCGCACGGCTCGCTATTGCATCATGGCGACCGGCTGCCTGTCGTCGGCCAATGTCCCCAATCTGAAAGGGCTCGATGGATTCCGTGGCCGCTGGTATCACACCGGGCATTGGCCGCACGAGCGCGTCGATTTCACCGGCCTGCGCGTCGGCGTGATTGGCACCGGCTCCTCCGCCATTCAGTCGATTCCCCTCATCGCCGAGCAGGCCGAGCATCTTTACGTGTTTCAGCGCACCCCGAACTACGCGGTGCCGGCGCGCAACGCGCCGCTCGACCCGCGCGTGCGAGACGCGATCAAGGCGGATTACGCCGGCCTGCGGCAGCGCGCCAAGCAGATGCGCAACGGCATCCAATATCCGGTCAACGAGGCTTCGGCCCTGGAGGTGACGGAACCGGAGAGACGCCGCGAATACGAGTTCCGGTGGGGGCGGGGCGGTCTGTCGTTCCTGGGATCGTTTTCGGACCTCTTGGTCGACCGGCAGGCGAACGAGACGGCGGCCGAGTTCATCCGCGCCAAGATCCGCGAAGTGGTGCACGACCCGGCGGTGGCGGCGGCGCTCTCGCCGCGAAATACTTTTGGCTGCAAGCGGCTGTGCATCGACACCGGCTATTACCAGACTTTCAATCGTGCGAACGTCACGCTCATCGATGTAAATAACGCGCCGATCGAGGGCGCCACGCCGGACGGCCTCGTCGCCGGCGGCAAGACGTACCGGCTCGACGCGATCGTGTTTGCCACCGGCTTCGACGCAATGACCGGCGCGCTGCGCAAGATCGACATCCGCGGCAGAGGCGGCAAAAGCGTCGGTGAAAAATGGGCCGAAGGCCCGCGCACCTATCTCGGCGTCGCGATCGCCGATTTTCCCAATCTGTTCACCATCACCGGACCGGGCAGTCCTTCGGTGCTCACCAACATGCTTCCGAGCATCGAGCAGCATGTCGAATGGATCGCCGACTGCATCGTGTATGCGCGGGAGCGCGGGCGCGGCTGCATCGAACCGACGCTCGCGGCCGAGCACGAATGGATGGCCCACGTCAGCGAGGTCGCGGACGGCACGTTGTTTCCTTCGTGCAATTCCTGGTACGTCGGCGCCAACATTCCCGGCAAGCCGCGGGTGTTCATGCCCTACATCGGCGGCTTCCCGAGATACGTGGAGACCTGCAGGCAGATTGCCGCCGACGGCTATGCGGGCTTCGCCCTGACATAGAACCGGCACCGTAGCCCGGATGCAGCGCCCGCGGAGCGGACGTGTAATCCGGGAAGGGCGGCCCCGGATTACGCGGCGCTGGGCGCCGCTCCATCCGGGCTACGGCTTGCTGAGAGTTTGGGCCTACGTCCCGCGCCGCCCCGGCACCAGAAAATCGAAATCGCAGCCCTCGTCCGCCTGCAGCACGCTTTGCTGGAACAGCCGGGCGTAGCCGCGATCGGGGTCGTTCGCTTGCGCGCGCGTCGTCTTGGCGCGGCGGGCGAGCTCCGCGTCATCGACCAGCACATCGATCCGCCGCGCCGGAACGTCGAGCCGGATGCGGTCGCCGGTCTCGACCAGCGCGAGCGGCCCGCCGACGGCGGATTCCGGCGCGATGTGCAGCACGATGGTGCCGAACGCGGTGCCGCTCATGCGCGCGTCGGAAATGCGCACCATGTCTTTCACGCCCTCTCGGGCGAGCTTTTTCGGGATCGGCAGATAGCCGGCTTCCGGCATGCCGGGCGCGCCCTTGGGGCCGGCATTGCGCAGCACCAGCACGTCCTCGGCCGCGACATCGAGATCCGGATCGTCCAAGCGCTTCGCCATGTCTTCGATCGAATCGAACACCACGGCGCGTCCGGTGTGCTGCATCAGGTGCGGCGAAGCCGCAGATTGTTTGATCATTGCGCCGCGCGGCGCGAGGTTCCCGCCGAGCACGCACATGGCCCCATCGGCGCTGACCGGATTCTCGCGCGTGCGGATCACGGTCTGACCGGGCACCGGCTCGGCCACCGCGATCGCGTCGCCGATCGTGCCGGCGACCGTCGGCGCCTCGAGCGCGAGCAGATCCTTGATCTCCGCCATCAACCGCGGCAGGCCGCCGGCCTCGTGGAAATGCTCCATGTAGCCGGCGCCGGACGGCTTGAGATCGACCAGCACCGGCACCTCGCGGCCGAGCCGGTCGAATTCCTGATAATCGATCGTCTGCCCGACGCGCCCGGCGATGGCGGCCAAATGAATGATGCCGTTGGTCGAGCCGCCAATCGCCTGCAGCACCACCATGGCGTTGCGGAACGCCGCGCGTGTCAGCACCTCGCTCGGTCGCGGACCGCGATTCTTCGCCATTTCGGCGGCGCGCCGCCCCGTCGCCTCGGCAGAGCGCACGCGCTCGGCATGGGTCGCCGGGATGGTGGCGCTGCCGGGCAGCGAAAATCCCAGCGCCTCGATGACGCACGCCATCGTGCTCGCTGTCCCCATCACCATGCAGGTACCGACCGACGGCGCGAGCCGCGCGTTCACGGTTTCGATCTCTTGCGCGTCCATGTTGCCGGCGCGAAAGCTCGCCCACAGCCGCCGGCAATCGGTGCAGGCGCCGAGCATCTCGCCCTTGTAATGGCCGACCAGCATCGGGCCGGTCGGCAGCACGATCGCCGGCAGATCGACGCTGGCGGCCGCCATCATCTGCGCCGGCAGCGTCTTGTCGCAGCCGCCGATCAGCACCACGGCGTCCATCGGCTGCGCCCGGATCATCTCCTCGGTGTCCATCGCCATCAGGTTGCGCAAGAACATGCTGGTCGGATGCGCGAAGGATTCGTGGATCGAGATGGTGGGGAACTCCATGGGCAGGCCGCCCGCCAGCATGACCCCGCGTTTCACCGCTTCCATGAGCTGCGGGACGTTGCCGTGGCAGGGATTGAAATCGCTGAAGGTGTTGGTGATGCCGACGATCGGCCGCTCGAGCGCATCGTCGGAATAGCCCTTGGCCTTGATGAAGGCCTTGCGCAGGAACAGCGAGAACGCCTCGTCGCCGTAGCTGGTCAGGCCTTTGCGCAACCCGCTGCTCACCGCTTGCTCCTTCAGCCTTCGGCCGTGTTAACTTGCACGGCCAATACACGATCGAGGACACGGGAGGAAGCGCATGCCGACGCCGTTCGATCTCACCGATCAGGTCGCCGTCATCACCGGATCGAGCCGCGGCATCGGCCGCTCCATCGCCGAGACCATGGCATCGCTCGGCGCCAAGGTGGTGGTCTCGAGCCGCAAGCCCGAGCCGTGCGAAGAGGTCGCGGCCGCCATCCGCAAAAAAGGCGGCGAGGCGATCGTCATTCCCTGCAACATTTCGCGAAAACCCGAGGTCGAGGCCCTGGTCTCCGGAACCCTGAAAGCCTTCGGCAAGATCGACATCCTGGTCTGCAACGCCGCCGTCAACCCGGTGTTCGGACCGCTCACCAAGCTCAGCGACGAGGCGTTCGACAAGATCATGGGCGCCAACGTCAAGAGCAACCTGTGGCTCTGCAATCTGGTGATCCCGGGCATGGCGGCGCGCGGCGGCGGCGCGGTCGTGATCATCTCCTCGATCGGCGGCATGCGCGGGAGCGAGATGCTCGGCGCCTATGCGATCTCCAAATCCGCGGATTTCGCGCTGGCGCGCTGCCTCGCGGTCGAATGGGGACCTCGCCCGCGCGCTGTGGGAGGACGAGGCCCGCGTCGCGCAACGCAACGAGCGCACGCCGTTGCGCCGCATCGGCATGCCCGACGAGATCGGCCCGGTCGCCGCCTTCCTCGCCTCGCGCGGCGCGAGCTTCATCACCGGCCAGATCCTGGTAGCCGACGGCGGCGTGACCATCACGTAAGGCCGTGACGATTGCGCCACAACCAACTCTGAGGCCAAGCCACACGCGCGCTTCCCCTCTCCCCTTGCGGGAGAGGGCGGCTCGTTGCGAGTGAAACGAGCAACGAGCCGGGTGAGGGGTATGGCTTTTGTGAAATAATGAAATAACAAGAACCCCTCACCCGGCTCGCACCTCGCAATGGCTCGGTGCTCGCCACCCTCTCCCGCAAGGGGAGAGGGTACCCGCGCCAGCCTCACATCTCGTGAATTACTTCACCTCGACCAGGCCGCCAGCGCGGCCGACTTCGGCGAGGTGATGGTCGGCGTCGCCGAACATCGCGTCGATCGCGGTGACGCGCTTGAAATAATGCCCGACCTTGTACTCCATGGTCATGCCGATGCCGCCGTGAAGCTGTACCGCCTGCTGGCCGACCAGCCGGCCGGAGCGCCCGATCTGCACCTTGGCGGCGGCGATGGTCTTGTGGCGCTCCGCCTCATCCGGCTCCGCGACCATCATGGTGGCGAGCATCGCCATGCTGCGCGCCTGCTCGAGCGCGATCAGCATGTCGACGGAGCGATGCTGCAGCACCTGGAACGTGCCGATCGGCACGCCGAACTGCCGCCGCGTCTTCAGGTAGTCGACGGTGAACTCGTGCATCGCCGCCATGGCGCCGACCGCTTCCGCGCACAACGCGGCGATGGCTTCATCGACCACGCGCCGGATCAGCCCGAATGCGTCGCCGGGCTCGCCGATCATCCCCTCGGGTCCGACCGCGACCTTCGCCAGCGTCACTTCCGCGGCGCGCTGGCCGTCGATCGTCTGATATCCGCGCCGCGAGACGCCCTGCGCGGCGGCATCGACCAGGAACAGGCCGATGCCGTGCGCATCCCGGCGCTCGCCCGAAACGCGGGCGCTGACCAAAAGCTTGTCGGCGCAATCCCCGTGCAGCACCAAGGTCTTGGCGCCGTCGAGCACGAAGCCCCCGCCGTCGCGGCGCGCCGTGGTGCCGACATCGGCGAGATGGTAGCGCGACTGGCGCTCGCTGTGCGCGAACGCCAGCAACAGGCTGCCGTCGCCGATTTTCGGCAACAGTGCCGCGCGCTGCTCGTCGCTGGCGCCGTGGCGCAAGAGCCCGCCGCCGAGCACCACGGTCGCGAGAAACGGTTCGAGCGCCAGCGCGCGCCCGAACGCCTCGGCGACGATCATGGTCTCGACCGGGCCGCCGCCGAAGCCGCCGAAGCGCTCCTCGAACGGCAACCCGAGCAGGCCGAGCTCGGCATATTGGTCCCACAGCTTGCGGCTGAAGCCTTCCGGCGCCTCCATGTAGGCCTTGCGCGCCTCGAACTCGTAATGATCGGCCAGCAGCCGCTCGACGCTGTCCTTGAGCAGCCGCTGCTCCTCGCTCAGCTCGAAATCCATCTCGTCAGAATCCCAGGATCGCCTTGGCGATGATGTTGTGCTGGATTTCGTTGGAGCCGCCGTAGATCGAGACCTTGCGGTAGTTGAAATAGGCGGGCGCCAGCGCCGCGCCCCATTCCGGGCCGACCGGCGGCTCGTTCCAGCGCTCGTCCTCGAGGTATTCCGGCTGATAGGGCAGGGCGTAGGGGCCGACCAGCTCCAGCAGCAGCTCGGTGATCGCCTGCTGGATCTCGGAGCCCTTGATTTTCAGGATCGAGGATTTGGGATCCGGCTTGTTGCCGTTGCGGCGCGCCTCGGCGACGACGCGCAGCTGCGTCATCTCCAGCGCCTTGAGCTCGACCTCGACCGCGGCGAGCTTGGCGCGGAACCGCTCGTCCTCGATCAACGGCTTGTCGCCGTCGCGCTCCATCGCCGCGAGCTCTTTCAGCCGCCGGATGCGCTCCTTCGACATGCCGACCCGCGCGATCCCGGTGCGCTCGTTGCCGAGCAGGAATTTCGCGTAATCCCAGCCCTTGTTCTCCTCGCCGACCAGATTCTCCACCGGCACTCGCACGTCGTCGAAGAACACCTCGTTGACCTCGCGCCCGCCGTCGATGGTCACGATCGGCCGCACGGTGATGCCCGGGGTCTTCATGTCGATCAGCAGGAACGAGATCCCGCTCTGTTTCTTCGCCGCCGGATCTGTGCGCACCAGGCAGAAAATCCAGTCGGCGTATTGCGCCAGCGTCGTCCAGGTTTTCTGGCCGTTGACGATGTAATGATCGCCTTGGCGCTTGGCCGAGGTTTTCAGCGAGGCGAGATCGGAGCCGGCGCCGGGCTCGGAAAAGCCCTGGCACCACCAATCGTCGATGTTGGCGCAACGCGGCAGGAATTTCTTCTTCTGCGCCTCGTTGCCGAACGCCGCGATCACCGGCCCGACCATGCTGACGTTGAACGGCAGCGGCGAAGGCGCCGGCGCCTGCTGCAGCTCGTCGAGCCAGATGTATTGCTGCACCGGGCTCCAGTCCTGACCGCCCCATTCCACCGGCCAGTTCGGCACCGCCCAGCCTTTGGCGTTGAGGATGCGTTGCCAGGTGACGATGTCGTCCTTGTCGAGATGCCGTCCCCCGATGATCTTGTTCCGGGTTTTTTCCGGCAGCTTGGTGCGCATGAAGTCGCGCACCTCGTCGCGGAACGCGAGCTCTTCGTCGGTAAAGCGCAGATCCATGACGGTCTCCTGGTGAATGCCGACCCCTCGGCGCTTCCCCCCGGTTCGACGACGCCCCGATGCTTTGGCGGCTCTATTGCAGCGCGAGCGGATCGGCCTCGTCGAGGAAGCCGGCCGCCTCGCGGAAGAACTGCATCCGGTTCTTCTCCATGATGATGGTGTGCGTGCCCTCGCCCAATTCCACGAACCGCTTGTAGGGAGCGTTGGCCAACTTGGCGAAATAGGCGTGGGCCTGATAGCTCGGCAGATCGGCATCCCACTCGGCGTGGATCAGCAGGGTCGGGACCTTGATGTTGGCCGGGTCGTATTGCGGCTTGCCCACCAGCCAATATGCGCGCAAGTCGGCGAGCACGCCGTTCGGTGCGCGCAGGATCGGCGGATTGTGCTTCGTGCTTTCGGGATCGCTCGCCCAGGTGGCGTCGGCCCATTGCTCGAACCAGCCGGCGGGAATGAGATCCGCCTTCTTGTCCTCGGCGACGCCCTTGAGCCACCGGTCGCGCGCGGAATCCTTCGAGACCGTCCGATAGGCGCCGAGCGGTCCGTCGCCGCCGATCAGCGGCGCCGTGTTGAAGAGCCACAGCGGAGCATAGAGCACCAGCCGGTTGACCTTGTCGTTGTGCTCCGACGTGTACATTCCCATGATCGCCGTGCCCCAGGACCAGCCCATCAGATTGATCTTGGAGACCTTGCGTTTCTGCAGGATGTGATCGACCGCTGCGGCGACATCCTTCACCGCAACCGGCGTGTCGACGATCGGCTTGTTCTCCTGCGGAGGCTTGTCCATCTCCGGGGGACGCGTCGAGCCGCCGTATCCCCTCACGTCCACCAGATACACGTCCCAGCCGCGCCTCGCGATGTAGTCCATCATCGACAGGCCGTTGAGCGGCAGATCGAACGCGGTCTCCGCCGGGTAGGTCGCACCGTGGACGAACAGGAGGATTTTCTCCCCGGGGAAGCTCGTGACTCCCGCCGGATGCTTGTTGCGGATGAACAGCTCGATTCCCGCATCGGCCGCCGGGATCCGGTAGTTCTCGGTTTCGAGCTTGGGTGCGTCGCCCGCCGCCGCGATCGAAGCCAGCGAGAACCATAGAGCGGCGGTTGCGAGCGCGCATGCGCTCCGGAAATTCCGCAGAAGTCCCGCCTGCATGACTCTCCTCCTTGTCCGCTGCACGTGTTCGGCTCGGCGTTGCATGCCGCATTCAACCACAAACCGGGCGCCGCCAACAGCGATGCCGCGGGGCAAGGCCGATGCCCGCCGTGTTGCTTCAGGTCGGGGCGCCGCGCCTCACTGCCGGGGCGCCTTCTTGGATTCCACAAGCGAGGCGAATCCGCGGCGATCGTCGGCGAGTCGCGCCAGCATCGGGGCCGGCTCGAGCCGCTCGTCTTTGGAATGCGCCGCCATTTCGCCGAGCCGATCCCGGATCGAGGCCAGGCCGACGCGGTCGGCGTAGAACATCGGGCCGCCGCGCCACACCGGCCAGCCGTAGCCGTAGATCCAGATCACGTCGATGTCGCTAGGTCGCGCCGCGATGCCCTCCTCGAGGATGCGCGCGCCCTCGTTGATCATCGGATAGATCAGCCGCTCCACGATTTCCTGCTTGTCGATCGGCCGACGCGCGACGCCGTGCCGCGCCGACGTCTCGACGATGAGGTTCTCCACGTCCGGGTCCGGCCGCGGGGTACGGGAGCCGGCCTCGTAGAGATAGAAGCCTTTGCCGGTCTTTTGTCCGAACCGTCCGGCCTCGCACAATTGATCGGCGATCTCGGATTTCAGCCCCTGCGCCTTGCGCATGCGCCAGCTCACGTCGAGGCCGGCGAGATCGCCCATCGCGAACGGTCCCATCGGGAAGCCGAACTCGACGATGGCGCCGTCGACCTCCTGGGGCAGCGCGCCTTCGAGCAGCATGCGTTCCGCCTCGATCGAGCGGGCGCGCAGCATCCGGTTGCCGACGAAACCGTGACATACGCCGACCACGACCGGCACCTTGCCGATGCGCCTGCCGATGCCGATCGCGGTGGCGAGCACGTCGGGCGCGGTCTGCTCGCCGCGAACCACTTCGAGCAGGCGCATGACGTTGGCGGGGCTGAAGAAGTGCATGCCGAGCACGGACTGCGGCCGCTTCGTCGATTGCCCGATGGCATCGACGTCGAGATAGGAGGTGTTGGTCGCCAGCACCGCGTTGGGCTTGGCGATGCGATCGAGCTCGCCGAACACGCGTTTCTTCAGCTCCATCTCTTCGAATACGGCTTCGACGACGATATCGGCCTCCGCCACCCGCTCGAATTCGGTCGAGCCCGCGATCAGCCCCAGCCGGCGCTCCATCTCGTCCGCGGCCAAGCCGCCGCGCTTGACCGTGTTGCGATAGTTCTTGGCGATGGTGTCGAGCCCGCGGGCGAGCGGTTCCTGTCCGGTCTCGATGAGGCTCACCGGGATGCCGGCATTGGCGAACGACATCGCGATGCCGCCGCCCATGGTGCCGGCGCCGATCACCGCCGCGCGGGCGACCTCACGCGGCCGGGTTGCGGGCGAAACATCCGGCACTTTCGCGGCCTCGCGCTCGGCGAAAAAGATGTAGCGCTGGGCCTTCGACTGCTCGCCTTGGCGGAGCTCCTGGAAGGCGCTGCGCACGCGCCGCTCCGCCTCGTCGAACGGCACCTGCAGCGACCAGCGCACCGCCTCGATCGCCGCCGCGGGCGCATGCAGCCCGCGCGTGCGTTTGCTCGAGCTTGCGGCGAGCTCGTCGAACTTGGCGGGGTCTTCCCGCATCGGCGCGAGCTTTTCGTCGAGGTCGCGCACCCGCCGCAGCGGCCATTTTTCCCTGACCACGCGCCGGGCGAACTCGACTGCGGCAGGCGTGAGCTCGCCCTCCAGGATCGAGTCGATTGCGCCGTATTGCAGCGCCGCCTTTGCCGGGATCGGATCGCCGCTGAGAATCATCGGCAGCGCCTTCTCGACGCCGATCAGCCGCGGCAGGCGCTGGGTGCCGCCGGCGCCGGGAAGGAGGCCGAGCTTGATCTCGGGAAGACCGACCCGCGCCCCCGGCGCCGCTACGCGAAAATGGCAGCCGAGCGCGATCTCGAACCCGCCGCCGAGTGCCGTCCCGTGGATCGCGGCGACGATGGGCTTGCCGATCGACTCCATCAAGGCGATCACTTCGGAGAGATGCGGCGCCTTCGGCGGCTTGTCGAACTCGGTGATGTCCGCCCCGGCGATGAAAGTCCGGCCCGCGCAGGCGAGCACGATGGCGGCCACGGCCGAGTCGTCTCGCGCCTGCGAGAACGCATCCGTCAGGCCCACCCTGACCTCGTGCTTGAGGGCATTGACCGGCGGATTGTCGACGAGAACGACGGCGATCTCGTCCTCGCGGCAAAGCTCTACGACGCTCACGGCGAAATTCCTCCCGCGGCCCCGGTGTTCATCATCCGCGCAACCGGCTGTGCGCGCGCCCGTCCGGTGGATTGACCCGGACGCTAGGAAGTGGTGCCATCGCTGTCAATCATCGGTACGCCGTTTTCATCCGCGAAGGATGAGCTGGAAACCTGGGTCCGCGCCGGCGACCGCTGCGATCTGATTGGAACGCCAAGCCCGCCTGAACGGCAGAACGCCGCCGGGCATCGTCTGGATGGGGAACGCCGGCATGGGTCGATTGCGTCGGACCGGACCGCGTCGACATCGGTGCGGCCGATTACGCCCGACGGCTCTTGCGCCATGGCGGCGGATGCGGCCGTGACCGAAGCCGCGCTCGAAGCCCGGATCGATTCGTCCGCTCGACTTGCCGAGCCTTTGCTCGAAGTCAGGGACGTCAGCGTCCGGTTCGGCGGCATCGTGGCGCTCGACGGCGTCTCCTTCGCGGTTTCCCGGCGGCAGATGCTGGGTCTGATCGGGCCGAACGGCGCCGGCAAGACCACGTTGTTCAATTGCCTGAGCCGGCTCTATACGCCCGGCAGCGGCGATATCCGGTTCGAGGGACGCAGCATCCTCGATAGCCCGCCGCACCGGATCGTCGAAATCGGCATCAGCCGCACGTTTCAGAATCTCGCCCTGTTCGGGCGCATGTCGGTGCTCGACAACGTGCAGGTCGGCGCCCATCGGCGCGGCCGCAGCGATTTCCTCAGCGACGCGCTGCATCTTCCCCGGGTGGTCCGCCAGGATCGCGCGCTCGAGCAGACCGCCTGGGACCTCCTGGACTATCTTGCCCTGCGCGAGGTCGCGCATCAGCGGGTGATCGATCTGCCGTTCGGCGTGCAGAAACGGGTCGAGTTGGCGCGCGCGCTCGCCGCCGATCCCAAGCTCCTGCTGCTCGACGAGCCGGCCGGCGGCCTCAATCATCACGAAGTCGAGCAGCTCGGCGGCCTGATCCGCCGCATCCGCGACGAGCGCCACGTCGCGGTGCTGCTGGTCGAACATCACATGAACCTGGTCATGTCGATCAGCGACAAGGTCGTTGCACTCGACTTCGGCCGGAAGATCGCCGAGGGCACGCCTGACGAGGTGCGCGGCGATCCCGAAGTCATCCGCGCCTATCTCGGGACCACGTCATGAGCGCCCTGCTCGAGATCCGGGAGCTGTGCGCGTTCTACGGCCGCACCCAGGTCCTGTTCGGGCTCGATCTCGACGTGGCGGAAGGCGGCGTCACCACGCTGCTCGGCGCCAACGGCGCCGGCAAGACCACCACGCTTCGTGCGGTTTCGGGCATGCTGCACATGACCGGCGAAATCCGCTTCGCCGGAGAGCGCATCGCCGGGCGCGCGATCGAGGACGTCGTGCGCTGCGGCATCGCCCACGTGCCGGAGGGCCGCGGCACGTTCGTGCGCCAGACCGTCGAGGAGAACCTGCAGATCGGCGCGATGGCGCGCCGCGATCGCGCCGCGATCGCCGCCGACACCGAGCGCGTCTACGGCTATTTCCCCCGGCTCAAGGAGCGCCGGCACCAGCAGGCGGGGACGCTGAGCGGCGGCGAGCAGCAGATGCTCGCGGTCGGCCGCGCGCTGATGCTGCGGCCGAAGCTGATGCTGCTCGACGAGCCCTCGTTTGGCCTCGCACCGCTGATCGTCCGCGAGCTGTTCGAGATCTTTCGCGTGCTCAATCGCGACGAGAAGGTCAGCATGCTGCTGGTCGAGCAGAACGCCTCGTTGGCGCTCGATTTCGCCGACGATGTGTATCTGATCGAGACCGGCCGTCTGGTCATGACCGGGCCGGCGCACGAGCTGCGCCGCGACGAGACCATCCGCCGCTCATATCTCGGCTATTAGGGGAGCACGATGGAACTGCTGCTGCACCAGGTGCTGGCCGGGCTGGCCACGGGCGGCATCTACGCTTGCCTGGCGCTTGCCTTGGTGATGATCTACCAGGCCATCGACCACCTCAATTTCGCCCAGGGCGAGATGGCGATGTTCTCGACCTTCATCGCCTGGCAGTTCATCGAGCTCGGCACGCCGTACTGGATCGCCTTCATCGCCACCCTGGTGATCTCGTTTGTCGCCGGCGTGCTGATCGAGCGCGTGCTGTTCCGCCCCATCCACAACGCGCCGGTGCTCAGCCACATCGTGGTGTTCATCGCGCTGTTCGGCATTCTCAACAGCCTGGCCGGGTTCATCTGGGACTTCAACGTCAAGAATTTTCCCACCCCGTTCGGCTCGCGGCCGCTGCTGGGTACCGGCCTGATCAGCTCGCACGATGCCGGGATGATCGGCGTGACGATCCTGCTGCTGGTGTTTCTCTATGTCTTCTTCCGTCACACCCGGATCGGGCTTGCCATGCGCGCCGCCGCCGCCAACCCGCAATCGGCGCGGCTGAGCGGCATCCGGGTCGGCTGGATGATCGCGCTCGGCTGGGGCATGGCGGCGGCGATCGGGGCCGTCGCCGGCATGCTGATCGCGCCGGTGGTATTCCTCGAGCCCAACATGATGACCAGCGTGCTGCTCTACGGCTTTGCCGCCGCGGTGGTCGGCGGGCTCACCAGCCCGGGCGGCGCGGTGATCGGCGGCTTCGCGGTCGGCATCATCGAGAATCTCGCCGGCACCTTCATTCCCTATGTCGGCCGCGAGCTCAAGCTCACCATCGCGCTGTTCCTGATCGTCGCCGTGCTGCTGGTCAAGCCGAGCGGGCTGTTCGGGCGCCGAGTGGTCAGCCGGGTGTAGGCCGTGAAGCAGGATCTTGCACCGATCCGGGAACTCCCCGCACGGCGCCCGCCGTTCACCAATCTGGTCGCTGGCTGGCGTTTGCCGGCGATCGCGGCCGGCCTGGTCCTGATCGTGCTGCTGCCGTTCGTGGCCAAGAACTTCCTCATCTTCCAGCTGACGATGGCGCTGATCTACGCCATCGCCATTCTCGGCCTGAACCTGCTCACCGGCTTCAACGGGCAGTTCTCGCTCGGGCACAGCGCATTCTACGCCATCGGCGCCTATACGGCGGCGATCCTGATGGACCAGGCGGACGTTCCCTATTACTGGACCCTGCCGGCTGCCGGTATCGTCTGCCTCGTCAGCGGGTTCCTGTTCGGCCTGCCGGCGCTGCGGCTCGAAGGCATCTATCTCGCGCTCGCGACCTTTGCGCTCGCGGTGGCGATCCCGCAGCTTCTCAAATCGACGCCGCTGGAGCCCTGGACTGGCGGAGTGCAAGGCGTGGTGATCATCAAGCCGGACGCCCCGTTCGGACTGCCGATCAATTCCGACCAATGGCTGTATTTCTTCACGGCCGCGGTGGCGATCGTGCTCTACGCGTGCGCGATCAACCTGGTGCGCAGCCGCACCGGGCGCGCCATCATCGCCATCCGCGAGAACCCGATCGCGGCGAGCGCGATGGGCATCAACGTCTCGCTCTACAAATCGCTGACCTTCGGGGTGAGCGCGCTCTATACCGGCATCGCCGGCGCGCTCGGGGCGATCGCGGTGCAGTTCGTTGCCCCCGACAGCTTCACGTTCTTTCTCTCGATTGCGCTGTTCGTCGGCCTCATCATCGGCGGCGTCGGCTCGATCGCCGGCACGCTGGTCGGCGGCTTGTTTGTTCTATTCGTGCCCAACATCGCCGAACAGGTGTCCAAGGGCTTGGCCGGGGCCGTATACGGCGTTATCCTGATCCTGGTGATCTACGTCATGCCGAGCGGGGCCGCAGGCCTGGCGCGGCTCGTGGTCGGGCAGCTTGCCCGGTTGCGCAAATAACATGTGTCAATGGGAGGAATGAATGAAGATGCACAAATCCTGGCTGCTCGCCGCCGCGCTCTTGGGCGGCGCGGCACTCGCGACCTCGCCCGCCGCGGCGCAGAAGAAATACGATACCGGCGCCAGCGACACCGAGATCAAGGTCGGCAACACCAATCCGTACAGCGGGCCGGCCTCGGCCTACGGCGTGATCGGCAAGACCATCGCCGCCTATTTCAACAAGATCAACGCCGAGGGCGGCGTCAACGGCCGCAAGATCAATTTCGTCAGCTACGACGACGGCTACAGCCCGCCCAAGACTGTCGAGCAGGTGCGCAAGCTGGTCGAGAGCGACGAGGTGCTGCTGCTGTTCCAGACGCTGGGTACGCCCCCCAATACGGCGATCCAGAAATACTTGAACGCCAAGAAGGTGCCGCAGCTGTTCGTCGCCACCGGCGCCACCAAGTGGAACGACCCCAAGAATCATCCCTGGACCATCGGCTGGCAGCCGAACTACCAGAGCGAGGGACACATCTACGCGCAATATCTGCTCAAGAACCACCCGGGCGGCAAGGTGGGAATTCTCTATCAGAACGACGATTACGGGAAGGACTACGTCAAGGGGCTCAAGGACGGGCTCAACGGTAAGCTGCCGGTCGTCGCCGAGCTGCCCTATGAGACCTCCGACCCGACGATCGATTCCCAGATCATCAACCTGAAGGCTTCCGGTGCCGACGTTTTCTACAACGTGACGACGCCGAAATTCGCCGCCCAGGCGATCAAGAAGATGGCCGAGATCGAGTGGAAGCCGATCCATCTGCTGAACAATGTCTCGAACTCCGTGGGCGCGGTGCTCAAGCCTGCCGGCCTGGACAACTCGAAAGGGATCTTTTCGACGCAATATCTGAAAGATCCGACCGATCCGGCCTGGAAGGAGGACCCGGCGTACAAGGAATGGACCGCCTTCATGGACAAATATTATCCGGAGGGAGACAGGACCAGCACGTTCACGGTCTACGGCTATCTGGCGGCGCAGACGTTCGTCCAGACCATCAAGCAGTGCGGCGACGATCTCACCCGCGAGAACGTGATGAAGCAGGCGCTGCCGGGCATCACCATCAACACCAGCGCGACGGACTTCGCGCCCATCAAGCAGATGCAGATGGAGCGCTTCACCGGCGAGAAATGGGAGCTGTTCGGACCGGTGCTGACCGGACAGGGCGGCGCGAGCTGATCGTTTGCCACACCTCCCACCTCCCCCTGGAGGGGGAGGCATAGGCGGCCTTGCGGCCGCCGTTTGAACAACGCCGATGCGAAACATCGGCTATGGAGCGTCGAAAGACGCGAGCCGGGTGGGGGTGAAGCTCAATCACCCGCCCGGCAGCTCGCAGTATGCTCGCTGCCGACCCTCCCCCTCGATCGACATCGGACGTTTCCGATGTCGACCAATTCATGATTGCCGAACCCGGGAACATCCGGGTTCGGGAGGGAGGGTGAAGAGCGCGAGTGGAACGGCAGCGACTCGATCAGGAGAAAACGTGTTTGCTTCCTCGCCCAATTGCCTGACCCGAGTTGTCATCCCGACGTGCGGTCGCCCTGGAAGACCGGATCGGCGTCGACGCGGACCACCCAGCCTTCGAGCCCGGTCTTGGCCGCCGGATAGCGCGCCAGGACCTGCGGGTCGTGACCGGGCACGATGTGGTCCATGGAAGTCGCGAGCTTCTTGAGCGTCTCGTAGCCGTCGATCACCTCGCCGGCGCTGTAGACGATGGGAAAAACCCGGCCCTGCTCGATATGGGCGTAGAGGTGAGTCGAATCCGAGGCGAGCACGACGAAGCCGCGCCGGGTCTTGACGCGCACGCACTGCAGCCCCTTGGAGTGCCCGCCGATCCGGTGCACGCTGATGCCCGGCGCGACCTCCGAAGCGCCGTCGTGGAAGCTGACGCGCCCGGCGAACACTTTTCGCACCATCGCGATCACGTCGTCGAGCTCGAACGGCAGGCGCGGATAGGCGTGGCACATGTGCCGCCCGGTGGCATACGCCATCTCGAAGTCCTGCAGGTGATAGCGCGCGCGCGGGAAGAGATCGTAATTGCCGGTGTGGTCGTAGTGCAGATGGCTCACGATCACGTCTTCGACGCTGTCCGGCTCGATGCCGAGCGCTTTGAGCCCGGCGCCGACCGGATTGAGGATGCTGCGCTGGCGTTTTCTCGCCATCGCCTCGTCGAAGCCGGTGTCGACCACGAACGTGCCGTGCGGCCCGCGGATCGCCCACACGAAGAAATCCAGCGGCTGCGGCACGTCGTGCGGATCCCCGCCGATGAAATTCTCGCTCGAGCGGCGCTCGTGATGGCCGTAGCGGACGGCGTAGACCTCGTGGACGTCGTCGCTCATGGGTTCCTCCCTGCATTCTTGTTTGCAGCCAACGTGAGGCCCGTGAGCCGGGCCGGCATCGGTTCCCTCCCCCCTTGTGGGGGAGGGATAGGGAGGGGGGTACGCTGGGTGCTCTAAGAAGAGCATCCCCCTCCCGGCGCGCGCGCTTCGCGCGAGCCGACCTCCCCCCACAAGGGGGGAGGTGTCCCGAGCAAGTTTACAAGCTAGCGTAGCCTACCGTTTCGCCTGCTCCGCGAACACCTCGCGGGCGCAGCGGAACGCCACGACGGCGGCCGGCACGCCGGCGTAGATCCCGAGCTGGATGAACACTTCGCGGATCTCCTCCTTGCTCACCCCGTTGCGCAGCGCGCCGCCGATGTGCAGCTTGAGCTCGTGCTCTTTGTTGAGAGCGCCGAGCATGGCGAGGTTGAGCAGGCTGCGGGTCTTTTTCGGCAGCTCCTCGCGACCCCACACCGCGCCCCAGCAATATTCCGTCATGAATTCCTGGAACGGCCGACTGAACTCGTCGGCGCTCTTGAGCGCATTCTCCACGTATTCCTTGCCCAGAACCGTCTTGCGGATCTCCAGTCCTTTTTCGAACGTCTGCTTGTCCATGATGCTCCCTCGCTGGTTCGTGGCCCGCATGGAGCGCAGCGGAATGCGGGAACGGCGGCCGGCGGCCCCGGATTTCGCTGCGCTCCATCCGGGCTACGGAATTCATCGATCCGAGGAACGAAAGGTCTACTCCGCGGCGGCGCGCGAGGGCGCTTGCGCGGCGGCGATCAGATAATCCATCGCGGCCTGCACGCCGCCCTTGCGGTGCGGCACCGACGCGAGCGCGAGCGTCATCTCCACGCTCGCCAGCGCCCCCAGGATGGTGAGATCGTTGGTATCGCCGAGATGCCCGATGCGGAAATATTTGCCGGTGAACTTGCCGAAGCTCGTCCCGAACGCGATGTCGAAGCGATCGAGCGCGAGCTCGCGGAAAGCGTCGGCGTCATGGCCCTCCGGCAGCAGCACGCCGGTGATGGTCGGGGAGTAATATTTCGGATCGCGGCAGAGAATCTCGAGCCCCCAGGCGCGCACCGCCCGACGCGTCGCCTCGGCGTGGCGATCGTGGCGCGCGAACACGTTGTCCAGGCCCTCCTCGTGCAGCATGTCGAGGGATTCGGAAAGCCCGTGAAGCATGTTGGTCGCCGGCGTATAGGGAAAGAATCCGCTGCGATTGGCGGCGAGCATGTCGTCCCAGGCGAAGAACGATTTCGGCAGCTGCGCGTCCTTGGACGCCTCGAGCGCCTTGGGGCCGATCGCGTTGAACGACATGCCGGGCGGCAGCATCAGGCCTTTTTGCGCGCCGCCGATCGACACGTCGACGCCCCATTCGTCGTGGCGGTACTCGGTCGAGGCGAGCGAGGAGACGGTGTCGACCAGGAACAGCGCCGGGTGCTTGGCGGCGTCGATCGCCTCGCGGATCTCGGTGATCGGCGAGAGGCAGCCGGTCGAAGTCTCGTTGTGGAGCACGCACACCGCCTTGATCTTGTGCTGCGTGTCCTTGCGCAGATGCGCCTCGATCAGCTTGGGATCGGCGCCGATGCGCCAGTCGGTGTCGATGAATTCCGGCTCGAGCCCGAGCCGCTTCGCCATGTTCCGCCACAGCGTGGCGAAATGGCCGGTGTTGCACATCAGCACGCGGTCGCCTGGCGAGAGCGTGTTGACGAGCGCGCCTTCCCAGGCTCCCGTCCCGGTCGCGGTGTAGATCACGACCGGGCCGGAGCACTTGAAAATCCACTTGACGCCGTCGAGCACCCGTTTTGCGAGCTTTTGGAATTCCGGGCCGCGATGGTCGATAATGGGCCGGTCCATCGCGCGCAGGATGCGGTCCGGAACCGGCGCCGGTCCGGGAATCTGCAGAAAATGCCGGCCGGCAATGCGCGTCGTATTCTGAGCCATGGGGTATTCCTGGGAGTTCGCAGGTGGAAATTCTGATGGATTTGGCACTGCCGCAAGCCATCCGCCGCGGCGCCGCGATCGAGTTCCGGGTCATCAAGGACGATTGGGAACGTCAGTCAAGCCTATTCCCGAAACGCGCGCCCGGCGGGTTGCGGCTGTGAAAGGGGCCGGCAAATGGTGACCCGGCACATGCCCGGCCTGGAGCGGCGGCTCAAAGCCGAGATCGGCGGCGGCGTGCTGTTCGACGCCTTCAGCCGCGGCCGCTATGCGACCGATGCCTCGCATTATCAGATGCTGCCGGTCGGCATCGTGCTGCCGAAAACTGTCGCGGAGGCCGAGCGCGCGATTGCGATCGCGCGTGCGGAGGGCGTCAGCGTGCTCGCGCGCGGCGGCGGCACCTCGCAATCCGGGCAGACAGTCAACGAATCGCTGGTGATCGACTGCTCGCGCCATCTCGACCGCATCCTCGAGCTCGACGTTAACGGCCGGTGCTGCGCGGTCGAGCCCGGCATCGTGCTCGACGATCTCAACCGCGCGCTGAAATCCCACGGCCTGTGGTTCCCGGTCGATATTTCCACCGCGTCGCGCGCCACCATCGGCGGCATGGCGGCCAACAATTCCTGCGGCGCGCGCTCGCTGCGCTACGGCACCATGCGCGACAACGTGCTTTCGATCGATGCCGTGCTCGCCGACGGCACGGCGGCGCATTTCGGACCGATTGCGCCGGATCTCTCCGATGTGCCGGCGGCGTTGCGGGATCTCGCGAAACATCTGCTCGCGCTCGGCGCCCGCGAGGCGGCCGAGATCGACGCGCGGTTCCCGAAGGTGCAGCGCCGGGTCGGCGGCTACAACCTCGATGCGCTGCTCTCCAACGCGCCGAATCTTGCGCATCTCCTGGTCGGCTCGGAGGGCACGCTCGCGTTCTCGACCCGGATCGAGCTGAAGCTGTGGCCGCTGCTCGGCCGCCGCGCGGTCGGTGCCTGCCATTTCGGCGGCTTCCACCAGGCGATGGAAGCCGCCCAGCATATCGTCGAGCTCGGCCCCATCGCGGTCGAACTCCTCGACCGCACCATGATCGAGCTCGCGGGCGACATCGCCATGTTCCGCCCGACGCTCGAGCGCTTCGTGCGCGGCGACCCCGCCGCCATCCTGCTGGTCGAGTTCGGCGAGGACGATTTCGAGGAGAACCGCCGGCGTCTCGCGCGCCTGCACGATCTCATGGGCGATCTCGGCTTCGGCTGGGACCAGGCCGGCGCCCATTATGGCGGGGTCGTCGACGTGCTCGAGGGAGCGCTGCAGACCGCGATCGCCGACCTGCGCACCGCCGGCCTCAACGTGATGATGTCGATGAAGGAGGCCGGCAAGCCGGTATCCTTCGTCGAGGATTGCGCGGTGCCGCTCGAGCATCTCGCCGAATACACCGAGCGCCTCACGCAGCTCTTCGAGCGCCACGGTACCCGCGGCACCTGGTACGCGCACGCTTCGGTCGGCTGCCTGCACGTGCGCCCGGTGCTCAACCTGCGGCTCGACAAGGACGTGAAAGCGATGCGCGCCATCGCCGAGCAGGCCTTCGCGATGGTGGGCGCCTACAAGGGCTCGCACTCGGGCGAGCACGGCGACGGCATCGTTCGCTCCGAGTTCCACGAGCAGATGTTCGGGCCGCGGCTCGTGCGCGCGTTCGAGGAGGTCAAGGGCCGCTTCGATCCCTCGGGCCTGTTCAACCCGGGCAAGATCGTGCACGCACCGAAATTCGACGATCGGCGGCTGTTTCGCTACGGCCCGGACTATCGCGGCGCGGAGTTTTCGACCGCGCTCGACTGGTCGATCTATCCGGGCGCGAGCGGCGGATTCCTGGGCGCGGTCGAGATGTGCAACAACAACGGCGCCTGCCGCAAATCGCTCGGCGGCGCCATGTGCCCCAGCTTCCGCGTCACCCGCGAGGAGCGCGACGTGACCCGCGGCCGCGCCAATACGCTGCGTCTGGCGCTCACCGGCCAGCTCGGACCCGACGCTTTCACGTCCGACCACATGGCGGCGACGCTGCAGCTTTGCGTTTCCTGCAAGGCATGCCGGCGCGAATGCCCGACCGGCGTCGACATGGCCCGCATGAAGATCGAGGTGCTGGCGGCCCGGGCTGAGAAACGCAGCCTATCGCTGCACGATCGCCTGGTCGGCTTTTTGCCGCGCTATGCACCGGCGGCGGCAAAAATGCCGTGGCTGCTCAATCTGCGCGACGCGTTGCCGGGCGCGGCCGCGCTCTCCGAACTGCTCGCGGGATTTTCCGCCCGTCGGCCGCTGCCGCGCTGGCGCCCGGATTTTTTCCGCGATGCCGAGGCCCCGGTCGCGGCCGGGAACGGCGCCGAGGTCATGCTTTTCGTCGACACCTTCAACCGCTATTTCGAGCGCGAGAACATCGATGCGGCGCTCGCGGTGCTCGGCGCGGCGGGCTACCGGGTTGAGATCGCTAGGCCGGCGAAGAACGGCGGCGCGCGTCCGTTGTGCTGCGGCCGCACGTTCCTTTCCGTCGGCAAGGTCGAGGCGGCACGGCGCGAGGCCGAGCGGGTGGTCGACGCGATCCAGCCGTCGATCGATCGCGGCGTGCCGGTCGTGGGCCTCGAGCCGAGCTGCCTGTTCGGGTTCCGCGACGAGATTCCCGCGCTGCTTAAGAGCGACGCCGCCAAGCGGCTTGCGGAGCAAACATTCACGTTTGAGGAATTCTTGGCCGCGGAAGCGGGCGCGGGTCGGCTCCACTTGCCGCTCGGGCGCGCGGAGCGCCCCGCGCTCCTGCACGGCCATTGTCACCAGAAATCGTTCGGTGTCATGCCGGCGGTCGAGCGCGTGCTCCGCCTCGTGCCGGGGCTCGGGGTCGAGACCGTGGAATCGAGCTGCTGCGGCATGGCCGGCGCGTTCGGCTACGGCCGCGACACGATCGACGTCTCGCGCGCCATGGGCGAGCTGAGCCTGCTGCCCGCGGTGCGCAACGCGAGCCCGGACACGCTGATCGTTGCCGACGGCACCTCGTGCCGCCAGCAGATCCGCGACGGCACCGGCCGCGAGGCGCTGCATGTGGCGAGGGTATTGGCCGCCAGCCTGGATGCTGAGTCACGACGGATGGCGGTGAGGTAGGTCGTGCACGCACCCCTCATCCGGCCGCCCTGCGGGCGGCCACCTTCTCCCACAAGGGGAGAAGGGAAACGAGTGTGCGGCCCCACTGGAGCGCAGCCTTACAGGAAAAAGCGCCGCCCAACATTACAAGGGGCCGTGCAGCAAAACGTTCTTCCCCTCTCCCCTTGTGGGAGAGGGTGGCTGAGCGCCGAAGGCGGGAAGCCGGGTGAGGGTGAAATCGATACTAACAAATTTTGACTCGTCCTACTCAGCGCGGCCGTGCGAGCGCCTCCCACTCGGCCTCGACCTTGAGGTTGTCCACGTCGCGATAGATCGAGGCGACGGCCAGCACCTTGCCGTCGCGGCGATAGCGCACGAGGCAATCGCGCGCGTCGATGTCGCCGTCGATCTCGATCGCGTCCCATTTTTCGGCGTGCCCGATATAGTTGATCGGCACGTCGTAATGCTGACTCCAGAAGAACGGCACGTCGGCGAAGCGCACGTTGGCGCCGAGCATGTTTCTGGCCGCGGCCTGGCCCTGCCGCTCGGCCACCACCCAGTGCTCGACCCGGATCGGCGCGCCGCTGTGCGGGTCGGGCCAGCGCGCGATGTCGCCGGCCGCGAAAATGTCGGGCGCGCTCGTCCGCAGATATTCGTCGACCACGACCCCGCGGTCGAGCTTGAGGCCGGCGCGCTCGGCAAGGCTCGTCCTCGGCCTCACCCCGACGCCCGCAACCACGAGGTCGGCGTCGAGCGATTTCCCGCTCTTGAGCACGACGCGTTGCTTCTCGATCGCGCTCGCGGTGTCCTCGAGGTGGAACACCACGCCGTGCTCTTCATGCAGCTTTTTCACGAAGGCGCCGAACTGCGGGCCGAGCACGCGCTCCATCACCACGCGCTCCGGCCCGACCACGTGCACCTCGAGCTTGCGGGCGCGCAGCGAGGCGGCGACCTCGAGGCCGATGAAGCTCGCCCCGAGCACGACGGCGCGGCGCGCGTCTTTGGTCGCCGCGATGATGGCGCGGCTATCCGCGAGCGAGCGCAGGACGTACACGTGGGCCGCATCCGCGCCCGGAATCGACAGGCGAACCGGCTCGGCCCCGGTGGCGAGCAGGAGCTTGTCGAACCGGATGCTGCGTCCGCCCGCGACCCTGACCTCGCGGGATTTCGCATCGATCGCCTCGACTTCGGCGCGCAGCTGAAGATCGATCTCGGCCTCCCGATAGAATTCCGGCGGACGCAGGGGAATCCAATCCTCCGGCGCATTGCCGGCCAGATAGTCCTTGGACAGATTGGGCCGGTCGCAGGGCGCGGCTTCATCGGAGCTGAGCATGGTCAGGCTGCCCTCGAAGCCTTCCCGGCGCAGCATCTCGGCGGCCGCAAACCCTGCCGCGCCGCCACCGACGATGACGATCCGCCCCGGCTTTGCCGCCGGAGCCTTCTTCGCCTGAGGCCGATCGGTCTTCTCGCGCACGCACAGCTTTCCGTCGCGCTGCTCGACCCTCCAGCACGATACCGGGTTGAGGGCCGGTGCCCCGAGCGCTTCGCCGGTGCGCAGGCTGAAGCAGGCATGGTGCCACGGGCAGCGCACGGTCTCGCCGACCAGGAGCCCCTCCGCGAGCGGTCCGCCGTAATGGGTGCAGGTGGCGCCGATCGCAAAGAACTGGTCGCCGCGCCGGACGAGGAGCACCGCGTCGTTGCCGACATGGCCGGCCAGCATGCCGCCGTCCGGAACATCGCCGGGCGGGATGCCCTCGGCGAGATCGGGACCGGATGGCGTATCTTGCGCTGTACCCATCATGCCCTCCCGGGCTTGGCCGTTCACGGACGGCCCGGATGCTTGGTCATTGGATACCGGGACGGGCCAAACGTTCCCGGCAGGGTCATCTCCTGTGCGGGAGGATCCTCGTCCGCGCTCTGAGCCCGCCGGACCAGCTTAGAATCGTTACAGCTTGCTGTTTTTCTTTTGCAATCGCCCGCGAAGTCACTTAGATCGTGCCCGTCCTGCCAAGAACAGTCACCATGATCATTTGTTCCTGCAACGTGTTGAGCGACGACGAGGTGCGGACCGCGCTCGTCGGATCGGACCTGGCGCCGCGCACGGCCGGCCAGGTCTACGGCTGCCTGGGCTGCAGTCCGCAATGCGGGCGCTGCGCGCGGACCATCAGGCGCATCATGGACGAGGCGCTCGGCGGCTGCCCCGATGCCTGCAGGGGATGCTCCTAGGGGGGCGGCACCAAGGCGGTCGGCGCCGACGATTTCGCCGCCCCGCATCGAATCCAAGGCCCTGCATGGCGTGAAGCGGCACCCGGGGTTGGATCAACTCCCGCCGCGTGGCACATTCCCGGGCCGGAACTCGGCCCGGAACGGCCCCGTTTGGCTGATCAACAGGAGCGCACGCCATGAAAGGCGATTCCCGCGTCATCGAATATCTCAACAAGGGGCTCCGGCACGAGCTTACCGCCGTCAATCAATATTGGCTGCATTACCGGCTGCTCGACAATTGGGGCTACAAGCTGCTGGCCAAGAAATGGCGCAAGGAATCCATCGAGGAAATGCAGCACGCCGACAAGTTGACCACGCGGATCATTTTCTTGGACGGGTTTCCCAACATGCAGGTGATCGATCCGCTGCATATCGGCCAGACCGTCAAGGAAGTGCTGGACTCGGACCTGGGGGCGGAACTCTCGGCGCGGGAATTGTATCAGGAAGCCTCGACCTATTGTCACTCGGTCAAGGACTATGTCTCGCGCGATCTGTTCGAAGAGCTGATGGCCGACGAGGAAGAGCACATCGATTACCTGGAGACGCAGCTCGATCTCGTCGCCAAGCTCGGCCTCGAGCTCTACGCGCAGCATCACATCGGCGAGCCGGACGGGGACGAGTGATTTGGAGAGTGAGCCATGCGGATCGTCGGCTTCGAGACGGACGGCGGCCTGAGGCTGGGCGTCGTCGACGGCGATGCCGTCATCGACCTGCAGGCGGTTGATCCACGCGTGCCGGCCGATCTCGGCGACTGGCTCCGGGCGAACGACGGCGATCTCGCACCGCTTCAAGATCTTGCCCGGCGAGCGCCCGCCTCGGCACGCCGGCCGCTGGCGCAGCTTCGCTTCGGCTTGCCGGTGCCGCGGCCCGGAAAGATCCTTTGCCTCGGCCTCAATTATCTCGAGCACGCAAAAGAGTGCGGGCACGCGCGTCCGCAATTCCCCTCCGTCTTCCTGCGCTGCCTCACCTCGCTGGTCCCGCACCAATCTGCGATGCTGCGTCCTTCGGCATCTGAGACCCTCGATTACGAGGCCGAACTCCTCGTCGTGATCGGCCGCAGGGCAAAGCACGTAACAGCCGCCGACGCGCTCGACTGCGTGGCCGGTTATGCCTGTTTCAACGACGGCTCGATCCGGGAGTTTCAGCGCCGGACCAGCCAGTGGGACATGGGCAAGAATTTCGACCGCACCGGCGGCTTCGGGCCCTGGATGGTGAGCGCCGACGAATTGCCGGCCGGCGCCAAGGGCCTCCGCATCGAGAGCCGCCTCAACGGCAAGGTGCTGCAGTCGGACAATACCGCGAACATGATGTTTCCGGTCGCCGAAACGATCGCCGATCTCACCCAGGGCATCACGCTCGAGCCGGGGGATCTCGTCGCGACCGGCACGCCGTCCGGCGTCGGTCACGCGCGCAAACCCCCGCTGTGGATGCGCCCCGGCGACGTTTGCGAGATCGAGATCGAGGGCATCGGCGTGCTGCGCAATCCGATCGCGGACGAGATCGCGGCCCGCGCCGCCGCGGAGTAGCCTCCCTGTCACGTCATTCCGGAAGCCGCGAAGCGGCGGTCCGGAATCCATGACCACAGTCGCTCCCGTATCGAATGACCAGTGGTCATGGGTTCCGGGCTCGCACCTTCGGCGCGCCCCGGAATGACTGCCGAAATGTTTGCGCCGTGCGTGCGCTCGGGCGAGGGTGTCGCATGGCTTCGCTCGATGCGGTCAGCATCACGATTCTGCTCGGCGCCGTGCTGGTGCTGGCGGGAATCCTTTCGAGCCTGATCGCGCTTCGCTTCGGCGCGCCGCTCCTCCTCCTCTTCCTGATCATCGGCATGGCGGCGGGCGAGAGCGGGCCCGGCGGAATCCGCTTCGACGATGTACGCGCCGCCTACATGGTGGGCTCGATCGCGCTCGCACTGATCCTGTTCGACGGCGGCCTGCGCACCCGGCTGCAGACCTTTCGCAGCGTGCTGGCGCCGGCCGGATTGCTGGCGACGCTCGGTGTCCTGGTGACCGCGGCTTTAACCGCACCTCTCGCCAGGCTCGGCTTGGGCATCGGCTGGACCGAGAGCCTGCTGGTCGGCGCCATGGTCGGCTCGACCGATGCCGCGGCGGTGTTCCTGCTGATCCATGCCGGCGGCTTGCGACTGCGGCCGCGGGTGGCGGCGACGCTCGAGGTGGAATCCGCCACGAACGATCCGTTCGCGGTGTTTCTCGCCATCGTGCTCGTGGAGATTCTCCTGGTCGGCGACCGGCCGTGGCCGGTGATCGGCTGGACCCTGGCCGAGCAGGCGCTGGTGGGGGCTGTGGTCGGAATTCTCGGCGGCAGGGCGATGGTGCTCGTCCTCAACCGGCTCGATCTGCCGCAAGGCCTGCATGCGCCGTTCGTCGCCACCGCGGCGCTCGTCACGTTCGGCGTCGCGGCGGCGGTCCACGGTTCGGGCTTTCTCGCCGCGTATCTGGCCGGCCTGATCGTCGGCAACCGGCCGACCCGTGCCCACCGCACGATCGTCGTTTTCCTCGACGCGATCACCTGGCTCGCCCAGATCGTCATGTTCGTGCTGCTCGGCCTTCTGGTCGACCCCGGTCGGCTACCCTCGAGCGCCGGCGCGGCGCTGCTGATTGCGGCGGGCCTGATGGTCCTTGCCCGTCCGGCCGCGGTGTTCCTGTGCCTGGCGCCGTTTCGTTTCTCCCGGCGCGAAAAGTTGTTCATCTCCTGGGTCGGCTTGCGCGGCGCCGTGGGCATTTTTCTCGCCTCGATCCCGCTCCTGGTCGGCATGAAAGAGGCGCAGCTGTATTTCGACGTGGTTTTCGTCGTGGTGCTGGTTTCACTGCTGGTGCAGGGCTGGACGCTTGCAGCCGCGGCGCGTCGGCTCGGGGTCGCGTTCGCGCGGCCCGATCCGGTTGCGCACCGGGTCGAGCTCGACCTCCCGGGCCAAATGGCCCAGGAGCTCGTCGGTTATGCGGTCGAAGCCGACAGCCCGTATCTGCGCCGCGGCATCACGCCGGCGTGGGCCAAGCCCACGCTCGTCGTCCGCGACGAGCACGTGCTCACGGCGGCGGAGGCCGGCCCGGTTCGTCCCGGGGATTACGTCTACCTGCTGGCGCCGCCCGGAAAGGCGGCCGCGCTCGATCGATTCTTCGTCGACATGCCGCCGCCGTCCTCGCCCGACCCGCGGCTGCTCGGCGATTTCTTCGTCTCGGCCGACGCGACGCTCGGCGCGCTCGCCGAGATCTACGGCCTCGCGCTCGATCCGGCGCAGGCCGGGACTTCGCTCGCCGATCATTTCGCGCGCGAGCTCGGGCGCCCGACGCGGCAGGGCGATGTGCTCCGGCTCGGCGACGTGCTCCTGATCGCCCATAAGGTCGTGGCCGGACGCCTGACGCAAGTGGGGCTGCAGCTCGCCGAACCCGATACGCCGGCGAAGAGGCCCGCAAAGCCGGTCGGACGGCTGAGATCCGCGCTGCGGCGCGGCCTCGCCTTCGTGATCGGCCGCTCGTGAAACATTGCAGCACGAGACCGCGCCCGATGCGCGCGCCAGCAAGTCCGTTCACGGCTGGGCGGGCCCGGTTGTCGCGCTCCATTCCTCGATGATGCCGACGAGCGCATCGAGCCCGTCGGTCAGGGCCGCCGGTCCGGGCTGCAGGATCAGCGTCGACTTGATCTCGCGCAGAAAGCCGGACCGCACCGCCGGAATCTCGCAAAAACCCGGGCGCCGAACAACTTTCGCCGGAGCGAACTTCTTGCCGCACCACGAGCCGATGATGATGTCGGGCGCGGCCGCAATGACTTCTTCGGGCGCGGCAATGCGGTCCTTGGCGCTCTTGTTGGCGGCGCGCTCGGCAAAGACATCGAGCCCGCCCGCCGCCGCGATCAGCTCGGAGACCCAACCGATGCCGCTGATCATCGGCTCGTCCCATTCCTCGAAATAGACGCGCGGCTGGCGCTCGCGCCGCTCGGCCGCGCCGCGCACGGATCGCAGCCGCGCCTCGAGATCCGCGCACAGGCGCTCGGCCTTCTCGCCCGCGCCGACCAGCGCGCCGAGCGTGCGGATCATGGCGAAAATGCCGGCAAGGTCGCGCTGATTGAATGCATGGACCGCGACGCCGCGCCGGATCAGCGCGGCGACGATGTCGGCCTGCAGGTCGGAGAAGGTCAGGACCAGGTCGGGATCGAGCGCGAGGATCTTGTCGATGTCCGCGGAAATGAACGCGGAGACCCGCGGCTTTTCCCGGCGCACCTGCGGCGGCCGCACCGCATAACCGGACACGCCGACGATGCGGCGGTCCTCGCCGAGCAGATAGAGCGTCTCGACGGTCTCTTCGGTCAGGCAGACGATGCGCTCGGGCGGAAACATGCGGGATAATAACCCGAAATGGGTCGTAGCTGGGGCGCGTAAATCGAGCTTGATTGGTCCGGCTTAGTCGATGTCCGCTTTGCTCCGATAGCGACCAAATTCCACAGCGCAGCGAAATGACGCGATGTGCCAACAGCGGCCATTCCCCCTTGATTCTTCGGTGTGATGCGAAGCACAGTTCCAGGGGCTATGCTTCGCGTCGAACGCGGTGGTCCGCGGCCCTGGGGAGAAACATGCGGCGGCGGGAATTCATCTCGCTTCTCGGCGGTGCGGCGGCCACAGTGCCGTTCGCCGCGCGCGCGCAACAGCCGGCGACGCCAGTAATCGGATTTCTCAGCGGCCGGTCGCCGGGCGAGTCGGCGTCCGTTGTCGCCGCGTTCCACCGGGGCCTGGCGGAGACCGGCTTTATCGAGGGCAAGAGCGTCACCGTCGAATATCGCTGGGCGGATGGGAGGTACGACCAGCTGCCGGCGCTGGCGGCTGAGCTGGTTGGCCGTCATGTGGCGGTGATCGCTGCGACCGGCGGCAGCGTTTCGGGGCTGGCAGCCAAGGCCGCGACGGCGACGATCCCGATCGTGTTTTCGAGCGGGGGCGACGCGGTCAAGCTCGGACTCGTGGCCAGCCTCAACCGGCCGGGCGGCAATGTGACGGGCGCGAACCTGAGCTTCGGTGCGCTCGGGGCGAAGCGGCTGGAGCTGCTGCGCGAGGTCATCCCCAAGGCCACCGCGATCGCCATGCTCGTCAATCTGAACTATCCGAGCGCCTCGACCGAGGTGCATGATGTGCAAGTCGGCGCGCGCACTCTCGGGCTGCAGATCAATATCCTCAACGTCGGTGCCGCAAACGAGTTCGAGCCGGCCTTTGCAGCCATCGCCGGCCAAAAAATGGCGGCCCTTCTCGTCGGTGATGACCCGTTCCTACAAAGCCAACGCGACCAGCTCGTGCGGCTCGCGGCGCGCCATGCTGTCCCCGCGATCTATTTTTCACGGGATTTCGTCGATGCCGGCGGCCTGATTAGCTACGGACCTAGCATTATCGATGCTTATCGCCTGGTCGGCGTCTACACCGGTCGCATCCTCAAGGGCGAGAAGCCGGCTGACCTTCCGGTGCAAGCGCCGACCAAGTACGATCTGGTGATCAACCTCAAGACCGCGAAGGCGCTCGGTCTCGACATTCCACCGACGCTGCTCGCCCGCGCCGACGAGGTGATCGAATAAGGGGCCGCTGAGAGTCCGCTCCGGTCATTCGCGACCTGGTCGAGCCAGCAGCAAGCCCGGCCAAGTCCGCTATGCCCCGAAAGCGCAAGTTGCGAGGTGACACACATCGCCTTTACTTCGGGCACCTCGCGGGCTGTTTTGACCCGTCGAAACATCAGGCGGGGCTGACGTAGATCATCGGCACGCCCTCCTCGCGCAGCCGCTCGAGGTACGGCATGATTTCCGCCTTGCGGGCGCCGTCGAGCGAAGCCAGCGGCTCGTCGAGCAGGAGGAGTTGCGGCCGCATCAACAGCGCCCGGCCGATGGCGACGCGCTGGCGCTCGCCGCCCGAAAGCTGACCGGGGCGTCGCTCCAGCAGGTGGCCGATATCGAGCATCTTGACGACGCGCCGCATCTCGGCGCCGTCGGTCTTGAGCCGGCGCATGCGCCGGCCGAAATCGAGATTGCGCTCCACGGTGAGATGCGGAAACAGCCGTCCGTCCTGGAACACGTAGCCGAACCCGCGCCGATGCGTGGGCAGGTTCACGCCGCCGTCGGCATCGAACAGCAGCCGGCCGCGGTGGAGCAGCCGGCCCCGATCCGGCACGGCAAGGCCGGCGATGATGTTGACGATCGTGGTCTTGCCCGATCCGGACGGGCCGAACAGCGCGGTCGCGGCGCTCACCGTCTCGAATTTGGCGCGGAGCACGAAATCGCCGAGCCGCTTTTCCACGTCGAGGGCGAGCATGCTCAGATCCCGTGCAGGCGCGCATTGGCGCGGCGTGCCAGCCATTCGGAGAGGACCAGCGCAACGAGCGAGATCACGACGGCAACCGCGGCGAGCCGCAGCGCCGGCGCGTCGGCGCCGGGCACTTGCAGGAAGCTGTAGATCGCCGCGGAAATCGTCTGGGTCTCGCCGGGAATGTTCGACACGAACGTGATGGTGGCGCCGAACTCGCCGAGCGCGCGTGCAAATGCGAGCACTCCTCCGGCTATGATCCCCGGCATGGCGAGCGGCAGCGTGATGGTCAGGAAGGTGCGCGCGGGACCCGCGCCGAGCGTTGCGGCGGCGGCTTCCAGGCGGCGGTCGACGGCCTCGAACGACAGCCGGATCGCGCGCACCATCAGCGGAAACGCCATGATGCCGCAGGACAGCACCGCACCCGTCCAGCGGAACGCCAGCACGATGCCGAACTGGGCGAGCGGGGCTCCGAGCGCGCCGTTGCGGCCGAACAGGATCAAGAGGAAGTACCCGGTCACGACCGGGGGCAGCACGAGCGGCAGCAGGACGAGACCGTCGAGCAGCGCCTTGCCCCAGAACGATTTGCGCGCGAGCACGTAGGCGAGCGCGATGCCGATCGGCAGCGACAGCACCGTCGCCCAGAATGCGACTTTGAGCGACAGCGCGACCGCAGTCCATTCCTCGGGGCTCAGAACGGGCACGCGAAATCCTGCGTCAGGCCAAAGC
>WNGE01001360.1_pt1 | contig 52542 bp, 47 predicted proteins | sample 5400651 | NCBI WGS metagenome assembly WNGE01 (sample SAMN13153370, study PRJNA577476) | soil metagenome | isolation source: 60 cm soil or saprolite under grassland replicate 2 | place: USA:California | collected 2016-06-15 | reverse complement strand
AGGCGACGAACCACCTCATCATCGAGCGCCTGAAGCACGACGGCCGCTGGCTCGAGACCCGCCCGCACACCCACACGTACCCGTTCTGCTGGCGCTGCGACTCGGCCCTCATCTATTACGCCCGCACGTCGTGGTTCGTGCGCACGACGGCGGTCAAGGCGCGGATGCTCGAGGTGAATCGCGAAGTCGACTGGCATCCGCCGGAGACCGGCGCCGGCCGCTTCGGTGAATGGCTCGAGAACAACATCGACTGGGCGCTGTCCCGCGACCGCTATTGGGGCACGCCGCTCAACGTGTGGGAATGCGACGTCGAGCGCGAACATCGCGAGGTCATCGGCTCCTACGAGGAGCTCGCGCAACGCTGGGGGAAGGCGCTCCCCCAGGACTTCGATCCGCATAAGCCGTACATCGACGCGTATGCCTGGCCGTGTCGTGACTGCGGCGGGATGATGCGCCGCGTGCCGGAAGTCATCGACGCGTGGTTCGACTCGGGGTCGATGCCGTACGCCCAGTGGCACTACCCGTTCGAGCATCAGGCCGACTTCAAGGCGCAGTATCCGGCCGATTACATCTGTGAAGGTGTGGACCAGACGCGCGGCTGGTTTTACTCGCTGCTCGCGATCGGCGTCACGGTGTTTGACGCCCAGGTCTACAAGCACGTGATCGTCAACGACATGCTGCTCGACGCGCAGGGCCAGAAGATGTCGAAGAGCCGCGGCAACGTCGTCAACCCGTGGCACGTGATCGAGGAGCACGGCGCCGACGCGGTGCGCCTCTATCTCCTGGGGCAGAGCCAGGTGTGGCTCCCCAAGCGGTTCGACGCGCGCCAGATCCCCGAGCTCGCCGGCGGATTCCTGAACTCGGTGCGCAACACCTACAGCTTCTTCCAGCTTTACGCCGGCGACTGGACGCCCCCCGCCGAGCCCGAGCCGCTGCCCCTCGAGAAGCGCCCCCTCGTGGATCGCTGGCTGCTGGCGCGGCTCGACCACGTCGTGGGCGTGGTGCGGCAGGCGTGGTCCGGGTACGATGTCACGGCGGGCGTGCGCGCCATCGTGGAGTTCGTCACCGACGACCTCTCCAACTGGTACGTGCGCGTCAACCGTCCGCGCTTCTGGGCGCCCGACCGCGCCGCCGACGACGCCGCGCTCGCCACGCTCGCCGAGGCGCTCGCGACCGTCGCCCGCGTGCTTGGACCGGTGACCCCGTTCCTGGCCGACTGGCTGCACCGCGCCCTGACCGGCACCTCCGTGCACCTCGCCCGCTTCCCGGTGGACCAGGGGCGGCGGGCGCCGGAGCTGCTCACGGCCATGGACGCGGTGCGGCGCCTGGCGTCCCTGGCGCGGGCGGCGCGCGAAGCCAAGAACCTGCGCGTGCGCCAGCCGGTCGCCCACCTCCGGGTGGCGGTGCCGGCGGCGGTGATGGGCCCGGTGTTGGCTGACCTGTTAGATATCTTGGTTGCCGAAGTCAACGCCAAGGCCGTGGAAGTCGTGGAATCGGACCACGAGCTCGTTTCCCTGCAGGGCAAGGCAAATTTCCGCACCCTCGGCAAGCGGTACGGCAAAGACACGCCGCGGGCGGCGGAGGCCGTGTCCCAGCTCACGGCGGACGCGCTGCGAACGTTGGAACGTGGGGAGCCCGTGCGGGCGGGGGAGTGGGAGATCCGGCCGGAGGACGTGACGGTCGAGCGGGCGGTGGCGAGCGATTGGCTCGTCGCGGCCGACGGACCGTACGTGGTCGCGCTCGACCCGCACCTGACGCCCGATCTCGTGCAGGAGGGGCTGGCCCGCGAGGTGGTGAACCGGGTGCAACGGCTCCGCAAGGAAGCCGACTACGCCTACACGACGCGGATCGAGCTCAGCATCGCGGGGGCGGAAGACGTGGTCGCCGCGACGGCGGCCTATCAGGGATATGTGGAAGGCGAGACGCTGGCGCGGCGCACCGTGCTGGGCAGCGTCTTCGACGAAGCCGACATCACGCGCGCGGTGGAGATCGAAGGACGGCAGGTGACCATCGCGCTCCGGCGACACGACGGACGAAAGGGCGGGACCCGATAATGCCGACGAAATCCAAGGCCAAAGGCGGCCTTAGCAAGAAACAGCTCCAGCACCTCGAGAAGCGATTGCTCGAGGAGCGGGCGCGCGTCATGAAGGAGCTGGGCCACTACGGCGAGTCGTTCACCTCCAGCCTGCAGGCGTCGGACGGGGACCTCTCGAGCTATTCGTTCCACATGGCCGACCAGGGCACCGATGCGATGGAGCGCGAGAAGGCGTTTCTGTTCGCCTCGCAGGAAGGACGCTACCTCTGGCACGTGAACGAGGCGCTGCGCCGCCTGTACCAGACCCCCGAGAAATTCGGCAAGTGCGAGCAGTGCGGCGAGGACATCGGCTTCGACCGGCTGGACGCGCTCCCGCACGCGCGCCTGTGCATCAAGTGCAAAGCGGAGGAGGAAGATGGGAAGCGGCGCTGACCGGCGGCTGTTCTGGGCGACGGCGGCCGGCGTCGTCGTGCTCGACATCGTCACGAAGCTCGTCGCCGTTGCGACGCTCGCCCGCCGCCCCTTGGAGCTCGTCGGCGACTACGTTGTGCTGCGGCTCGTCTACAACCGCGGCGCGGCGTTCGGCCTCGACCTGGGGGACGCGTCGCGCTGGATCTTCCTCGGCCTCGCGCTGGTGGCGCTCGTCGTGCTCGGCCTGATGGTGCGCGCCACGCGCGCCGGCGACAAGATCCGCCTGCTCGCGCTCGCGCTCGTGTGCGGCGGCGCCTTCGGCAACTTGATCGACCGCCTGCGCAGCGCCCAGGGCGTCGTGGACTTCATCGAGGTCGGGATCGGCCGCTACCGCTGGCCCACCTTCAACGTCGCCGACTCGGCGATCACCGTGGGCGCCGTCGCGCTCGCTATCTCCCTGTGGCTCGAAGGGCGGGCGCACGAACGCGCGAAGGAGGCCGGGACGGCGGCGCCGTGATCGTGTTCTGCGTCGCGGTCCCCGCGACGGAGCGCCTCGATCGCTTTCTCGCCGACCAGCTCGCCCTGTCCCGCACCCAAGCGGCCCGTCTCATCGCCGACCAGCGTGTCACCGCCGGCGGCCGGGCGCTGCGCGCCTCGGCGCTGCTCGAGCGTGGCGCGGAGGTGAGCGTCGAGTTTCCCACCGAAGCACCGCCGCGCACATACTCACCGGTCACTCCGCCGCAGCCGGGGGCAGGGCTGCGGTTCGTCTACGAGGACGAGCACCTCGCCGTCCTCGACAAGCCGGCGGGTCTCGTGGTGCATCCCGGGCCCGGCCACTGGGACGACACGCTCGTCAACGTGCTCGTCGGCCGCGGCACGCCGCTGTCGGCGGTCGGGGCGGCGGGCCGGCCCGGCATCGTGCACCGGCTCGATCGTGATACGTCGGGGTTGCTGCTCGTCGCCAAGACCGACCTCGCGCATCGCCGGCTCGCGCGCGCCATCGAGCAGCGCCGGGTCGAGCGCACCTACGCGGCGCTCGCCTGGGGGCATTTCGCCAAGAGTCCGGTGGAAATCACCGCACCCATCGACCGCCATCCCGAGGACCGTAAGCGCATGACCGTGAAAGCCGGCGGCCGCCACGCGGTCACCTTCGTCGCGGTCGTCGCGCGCTTCCCCCAGACCGATCTGCTGCGCGTCACGCTCGGCACGGGGCGCACTCATCAGATCCGTGTGCACCTGGGCCACGTCGGTCACCCCGTCGTCGGCGATCGCGAGTATGCATTTGGCGGCAGTCGCCGCGTCACGGCGGCGGAGCGGCGCGACGCCGAGCGCCTCGAGGCGCTCGCCCCGCGGCAGCTGCTGCACGCGGCCGCGCTCGCGTTCGCGCATCCGGTGACGGGTGCGCGGCTCGCCCTGCAGTCGGAGTGGCCCGTCGCATTGCGCCCGGCGCTGGCTGCGGCGGCCGCCGATCCCAACTTGCTTGCTGAAGCCAACCCCTTGCAGTATCTTCGCTTCTTCGCTTCAGATGGGTGACGCGCAGGTAGTTCGGCTGCTCGTGTTCCGGGTGGGAAACCTGACCTGCGCCGCCGCGGCGGAGGTCGTGCGGGAGATCCTCCCCCCGTTGAACACGACCCGGATCCCGGGGGCGCCGCCCGTCGTGGCGGGGCTGGTGAACGTCCGGGGCACTCTCGTGACGGTCGTGGACGGATGGAAGGCCCTGGGGCAGCCCGAGCCGGCCGCGCGGACTGAGGGGGGAGGGGGAGCGACGATCGTGCTCCTCCAGATCGGCGGTGGGCAGAAGACGATCGGCTTCACGGTGGACGAAGTGGTGGACATGCTGGCGGTGAACGCGGACGCGCTCGAGCCGCGGCAAGCGCTGCCGGGACTCGACCCCAAGCTGGTGCGGGCGGTGGGACGGCGGCGCGAGCAGCTCTTCATCGTGTTGGACACCGATGCGCTCCTGGGCCCCGTGTTGACGACTTAGGGAGGAGCCGTGAGCCACAGCGTGCTCGTCTGCGATGACGCGATCTTCATGCGCACGATGATCAGCGACATCCTGGCCCAGGCCGGGTTCGAGATCGTCGGCGAAGCCGAGACCGGCGTGCAGGCGGTGGACAAGTACAAGCAGCTCAAGCCCGACCTGGTGACGATGGACATCGTGATGCCCGACATGGGCGGCATCGATGCCGTCCGCGAGATCACCAAGTTCGACCCCGACGCCAAAATCCTGATGTGCAGCGCCATGGGGCAGCAGGCGCTGGTGGTCGAAGCGATCCAGGCCGGCGCCAAGGATTTCGTCGTCAAGCCCTTCCAGCCCTCGCGCGTCCTCGAGGCGGTCCAGCGCGTCCTGGGGTAGGCCGTGGACCTGTCGCAGTACGCCGAGCTGTTCCTGGCCGAGAGCCGGGAGCACTTGAGCGCCTGCAACCAGCTGCTGCTCGAATGGGAGCGCCACCCGGCCGCTCCCGAGCCGGTCGGCGGCATCTTCCGCGCGGTGCACACGGTGAAGGGGATGGCGGCGACGATGGGCTATGCCCGCGTCGCCGACCTCGCCCACCGCATGGAGAACCTCCTCGACCACCTGCGGCGTGGGGCGGCCGGGCGGCGCGCCGGCGACGACGTGCTCCAGCTGCTCTTCCGCGCCACCGACGCGCTCGAGAAAGCGACCCAGCTGTCGGCCGCCGGGCGGGAGCGCGAGGTCGACGTGGCCGGGATCGTCGCCGAGCTGGACCGCGCCGTCCAGCGCTTCGCCCCGGACACGACGCCGCGCCACGCGACCCGCCCGGTGGCGCCGGAGGCGCCGGCGCCCGTCGCGCCGCCCGCCGCGGGCCCCGGCCGGCGCGTGCGCGTGACGCTGCGCCCCGAGGCGCTGCTCAAGGGGCCGCGCGCCTTGGTCGTCTTGAAGCGCGCGCAGGGACTCGGCGTCGTGTCGCAGGTGGAACCCTCGTCGGCCGCGATCGAGGCGGATGAGTTCGAGGGCACGTTCTCCTTCTGGCTCGCCGGTCCCACGCCGGCCGACCGCGTGGTGGCGAGCCTCAAGGTCGCGGGCGACGTCGAAGCGGTGGAGGTAGAGGACGAAGCGGCGTCGGCCGTGCGGATCGACCTCGGCGCGCCCGCGGGGACGGGCGCGGGCGCGACACCGCTCGAGTCAGGCAAGGCCCGGCACATCCGGGTGGATCTGCGGCGGCTCGACACCCTGATGGACCAGATCGGCGAGCTGGTGACGGCGCGCGGGCGGCTGAACGACCTGGCGGCGGAGCGCCGCGATCCCGCGATCGACGATCTCGCGCTCCAGATCTCGCGGCTGTCGTCCGACCTCCAGGCGGAGATCATCCAGGCGCGGATGACGCCGGTGTGGCAGGTCTTCGATCGCTTCCCGCGTCTGGTCCGCGACCTGGCGCGCGAGCTCGGCAAGCCGGTGGCGTTCCGGGTCGAGGGGAAGGAGATCGAGCTCGACCGCGCCATCCTCGACGAGCTGGGCGATCCGCTGGTGCACCTGCTGCGCAACGCGGTGGATCACGGCATCGAGCCGGCGGCCGAGCGGCGGCGCGCGGGGAAAAAGCCCGAGGGCGAGATCGTGCTGGCGGCGGTGCGCGAGCGGGCCAGCGTGGCGATCAGCATCGCTGACGACGGCGGCGGCATCGATCGCGCGCGCATCCTCGCCAAGGCGAAGGCCGACGGGCTGCTCGACGCGCACGTCGAGGCGCTCACCGACGACCAGCTGCTGCGCGTGCTGGCGCGGCCGGGCTTCACGACGGCGGCGGCGGTGACCAACGTCTCCGGGCGCGGCGTGGGGATCGACGTCGCGATGACGCGGATCCGCGCGCTGGGCGGGACGATCGACATCCGCACCGAGGTGGGGAAGGGGACGACGTTCGTGCTGCGCCTCCCGGTGACGCTGGCGATCGTGCGCGCGCTGATCGCGGCCGTGGGGCGCGAGCGCTACGCGCTGCCGCTCACCTACGTCGCCGAGACGGTGGAGTTCGGCGTGGTGCCGATGACGACGGTGGAAGGGCGCGAGGCGATGGTGCTGCACGACCGCGTGGTGCCGCTCGTGCACCTGCGCCAGCTCCTGGGCGTGAACGGCGATCAGCCACCGGCGCGCCGGCCCGTCATCGTGCTGGAGATGGGCGAGCGCCGCGCGGGGGTGATCGTGGACGGCATGCTGGGGCAGCAGGAGATCGTGGTGAAAAGCTTCGACGCGCCGCGCGGCACGCTCCCGGTGTTCAGCGGTGCGACGATCATGGGGGACGGCGTCCCGGCGCTGATCCTCGACGCCGGCGGGTTGCTGTAGGGAGGGGGGGCATGGAAGACGTCCGCGACCTGAAAGAGCTGCAGATCGACGCCCTGCGCGAGGTGGCCAACATCGGGGCCGGCCACGCCGCCACGGCGCTCTCGCAGATGACCAACCGGCGCATCATGATCAGCGTGCCGCGCATCAACATCGCGCGGCTCGAGGAGGTGCCCGAGCTGCTCGGCAACCCGCAGGACGTGGTCGCGGCGGTGCTGATGCACATGCTCGGCGACCTGACGGGCCGCACGCTGCTGCTGTTCCCCGAGCGCGTGGGCCGCCGCCTCTGCGACATGCTGCTGCGCCGCGCGCCCGGCGGGACCGCCGCGTTCGACGCGATCGAGCAGTCGGCGCTCAAGGAGGCGGGCAACATCCTCTCCGGCGCCTACATGAACGCGCTGTCGGACTTCATGGGGATGCTGCTGCTGCCGTCGGTCCCGAGTCTCGTGGTGGACCTCTCGGCGGCGGTCCTCACGACGACGTACCTCAACTTCGGCCACGACCGCGACTTCGTGTTCTGCGTCGAGACGGAATTCCACATCGATGCCGAGGAGGGGCTGCGGGGGCACTTCCTGCTCCTGCCGGACCTGGCCTCGCTCAAGGCCATCTTCGACGCGATCCGCGTGACCTGACCCGTGACGGCGCCGGCGCTCTCGGAACGCGACCTCGCCGTCCTCCGGTCCTTCGCCCGCCGGATCGATGCTTCGGACGCCGGGGCGCACAACAACCTCGGGGTCCTCTACTACCAGAAGGGCCTCGTCCCCGAGGCCATCCAGGAATTCACGCGCGCGCTGGAGCTCGACCCGAAGATGCAGGTCGCCCAGCGCAACCTGGAGATCGCCTACCACCAGACCGGCTTCTACGATCGGCGCGTGGCGGAGCTCAAGGAGCGGCTGCGCGCCGCCCCCGACGAGCGCGACCCGCGCTGGGAGCTGGGCCGCGCCTACGCCATCCTCGGCCAGTACGACGAGGCGGTCGAGGAATTCGAGGAGCTCCTCGTCCACGCGCCCAAGGACGTGGCGGCGATCATCCAGCTGGGGCTCGCCGAAAAGAACCGCGGCCGCCCCGAGGTGGCGACGGAGTGGTTCCTGCGCGCCCAAGAGCTGGAGCCGACGTCGACGGTGGTGCAGTTCTACCTCGGCGAGATCTACTACAACCGCGGGCTCAACGACGCCGCCCTCGCGGCGCTGCAGCGCGCCGTCCAGCTCAACCCCGACAACGCCAACGCCCACTACCTGATGGCGTTCGTGCTCGGCGACATGGGGCGCCACCAGGACGCCCGCGGCGCCTCCAAACGCGCCATCGCGCTGAACCCGCCGCTCGCCCGCGCCCAGACCAACCTCTCCCTCGAGCGCTACAACGCCGAGCGCAAGAGCCAGCAGCAGCGGCTGCGCGAGCAGCCCGAGCCCCAGATCGCCGAGGGGAGCGCGCTGGCCCACTACAACCTGGGGCTCGCGTTCCGCCAGAAGGGCTACTACGTCGAGGCGCAGCGCGAGTACCGCCTAGCGCTCGAGCGCGGCGAGGACCGGCGCCTCGTGCTCCAGGCGATGGCCGAAGTCGACCTGCTGCGGCGCGACTTCGCCGCCGCCCTCGAGCTGTACGAGACGCTGATCCGCGAGGTCCCCGATTCCCCGAAGTTGTGGAACGAGCGCGGCGTGGTCCTGCACCAGCTGGGCCGCACCGCGGACGCCCTCGTCGCCTACCGCCAGGCGGTCGAAGTGGACCCCAAGTACGGCATCGCCTGGAACAACGTGGGCGTCGTGCTCGCTCACCAAGGCGAGACCGAGAACGCGATCGAGGCATTCCGCACGGCGCTGCGACAACAAGCGACCTTCGCCGCCGCTCGCCTCAACCTCGCGCTGCTCCTCTTCCACCTGCGACGCTTCCAGCTGTCGCTCGAGGCGTACCGCCAGGTCTTGGCCGAGAAGCAGGAGTCCGCCCCGGCGTGGAACGGCGTGGGGCTGGTGCTCGTCGAGCTGAAGCGCTTCCAGGACGCCCGCAACGCGTTCGTGCGCGCCGTCGAGGCGGACCCGAGTCACGCCGGCGCCCATTACAACCTCAGCTTCACGCTCTCGAACCTCGGCGACTTCGACGGTGCCCTCCGGGCCACGAAGCGGGCGCTCGAGCTCGACCCCTACTACGTCTCGCAGAAGTTCGTGCTCACGATCGACCTCCAGTTCGAGGAGGGGATGATCGGCGTCGTGCCGGAGATCTCGGCGGACGTGACGACGGAGACGATCGGTGGGGAGTTCGCGTTCGATCAGCGGCTCCTCGACAACATCTTCCAGGAGCTCGCCCCGCCGCCCTCGCTCGCGGCCGCCGTGTCGGAAAAGAAGCCCAAGGACGAGGCGCTCGCGCTCGCGCGCGACTACGTGAGCAAGGGACTCTTGGACCTCGCCGCGGCGGAGGCGGTCCGCGCCACGCAGCGCGGCGCCGATCGCGCCGACGCCGCCAGCCTCCTCGGCGACATCTACGCCCGCCGCGGCCTGCATGGCGAAGCGCTGGAGCGCTACCGCGAGGCGCGGACCGTGGACGCCGCTCGCACCGACGCGCGCCTGGGCGAGGTGAAGGCGCTGCTCGCGATGCAGCGCTTCGACGAAGCAGGCGGGCTCACCGAAGAGCTGCTGCAGCTCGCTCGTCGCCGCGGCCCGCGCGCGCGCCGCCGCCGGCGACGCCGCCGGCGCGCTCACGGCCCTGCAGGACGCGCAGCGCCGCGCCCCGGGCCGTGCCGATCTCCACAAGCTCCAGGGCGACGTGGCCCTCAAGGTCGGCGACCGGCGCGGCGCGCTCGCCGCCTATGCCGCCGCCCTCGAGCTCGACCCGCGCTTCGTGCAGGTGTGGCTGGAGCTGGGGCGCCTGCACGAACAGAAAGAGGAATGGGAGGACGCGCAGCGCGCCTACGAGCAGGCCCTCGATCAGCTGCCCACCTTTCACGAGGCGGCGCTGGCGCTGGCGGACCTGCTGCGGCGTACCGGGCGCGCCCGAGCGGCCATCACCCGGCTCGCGGACCAGCTCGAGCAGGATCCCTACGATCTCGACGCGCTGCTGCTCCTCGGGCGGGCCCTGCTCGACGACAAGCGCACCGACGCGGCGGTCGAGGCGTTCCGGCGCGTCCTCAAGTTCGACCCCGAGCACATGGGCGCCCTGTTCCATCTCGGCGTCGCCCTGGCGCGGGTGCACCGCTACGCCGAGGCAGTGGAGGCGTGGGAGAAAGTGACACGCCTCAATCCCGGCGGGCCGTTCGCCCAGCGCGCCCGCATGCACGCGCGCACCGCGCTCGACCTGCAGCACATTTTCGCCTCGGACGCGGCCTAGTTATGGCGATCGAAGGCCCGCTCCGCGAGCTCGGCATCCACGACGTCTTCCAGCTCCTCGACCTGAGCCGGAAGACCGGGATGCTGCGCGTCACCTCCGAGCTGCGGCACAACGCCGGCACCATCTCCTTCGAGGACGGCGCTATCGTCTACGCCGAGATCCGCAGCAACCCGCACCCGCTCGGCGCGCTGCTGCTGCGCACCGGCAAGATCGCCGAAGCTGATCTCGAGCGCGCCCGGGACATGCAGTCGCGCCAGGGTGACAAGCGGCGCCTCGGCGAGATCCTCGTGGACCTGGGCGCGCTCAGCCCGCGCGAGCTACAACGCCAGGTGCGCTTCCAGATCGAAGAAGTGGTGTTCGAGGTGATGAGCTGGCGCGAGGGCTATTTCTCCTTCACCGAAGGCCCGATCACTGAAATTCCCGCCGAGGCCTCGGTGCGCATTCCCACGGAAGCGCTCCTCATGGAAGGGGCGCGCCGCATCGACGAATGGGCCCGCATCGAAAAGCGCGTCCCGCATCTCGGCGTCGTCGCCGTGTTCGCCCCCCCGGACGAGGGGGCCCCCGGAGACCTGGACCTGCTCCCGCCGGAATGGGAGGTGCTGGCCACCATCGACGGCGCGCGCGACATCCGCGCCATCGCCCACGCGCTGGGGAAATCGGACTTCGACGTCGCCAAGACGTTGTTCGGGCTCGAGAGCGCGGGGCTCATCACCCTCGTCGATCCGGGGCAGCAGCCGCGCCCGCGCGGCGCGTCGGGGGACGCGGCCGCGCTCGTCGCGCAGGCGGAGGACGCCCTGCGGCGCCGCGACTTCGAGCGCGCCCGCGCCGCGGCCGAACAGGCCGCTGCCATTCAACCCCACGACGCGGCCGTGCATTTCGTCCTGGGGAAGATCCATCTGGGCGCCGGTCGCGCCGCCGACGCCGTCGAAGAGCTGCGCCGCGCGGAGCGCCTCGATCCGCTGCTCCCCGCCGCCTATCGCCTGTGCGGGTTCGCGCTCGTCGCCGTGGGCCGCTTCGCCGAGGCGCTCGAGCAGTGGGAGCAGTGGGAGCGGCTCGCGCCGCGCGCCGAGGACGAGATGGCGCAGGCCGACGCGGTGCGCCAGGCGCGAGCCGCGGCCCAGGTGCTCGGCGCCGGAGGCGCGAACCATGGTTGACGAGGTCAAGGCGCTCTCCGCGCAGCTCGCACAGGAGCCGCAGAGCCTCGTGTTCCTGCGGCTCGGCGAGCTGCTGCGCCAGCGCCGCCAGCTCGACGCGGCCCAGCGCGTCGCGCTCAGCGGCCTGGAGCGGCATCCGCACCTGGCCGACGCGCACGACCTCTACGCGCGCATCCTCGCCGACCGCCACGACTACGAGCGCGCGTTCGACGAGTGGGACATGACGCTGCGCATCGCCCCCGAGCACACCGGGGCGATGAAGGGCCTCGCTTTCCTGTACTTCAAGGTGGGCGACCTGGCGCAGGCCGAATCGCATCTCGCGGCGGCCAAGCGCGTGACGCCCGACGACTTCACCATCGAGCAGGCCCTGGCAATGGTGCGTGGGGGGGAAGGCGGCGCCGAGCCCGCGCCGGCCGTGCGTAAAACGCCGGCCCCGCCGCCCGCGCCTGCGGAGGAGGAGGCGAAGCCGCTGGCGGAAGCCCGTGTCTTCGCCGGCCTCGAGGGGGCTGAGGAGGGCCTCCTGCTCCTCGACGCGGCGGGTCTGGTGCTGGGTGGGGGATTGCGGAGCCCGACCGGCGACGACGTGACCGCGGCGGTCGCGGCGTACCTCGCGGGCGTGTCGCAGGAAGCGGCCCGCACCGCCAAGCTGCTGGGGCTCGGGGCCTGGCGCGGCTTGTCGGCCGAGGGGCAGCGCGGGCACGTGCATCTCGTGCCGCCCAGCGGCGACTCGTTGCTCCTCGTGATGCGGGATCGATCCGTCCCGCTGGGGCGGCTGGCGATCGTGGCGCAGCGCGCGGCCCAGGCCGCGCGCCACTGGCTGGAGCGGCAGCGATGACGGCGGCGAGTTTCGGCCATGCGCTCGACCAGATCACCCGCGTGCCGGGGGTGCGCGGCGCGATGCTCGTCTCCGGCGACGACGGCCTCGTCGTCGCCGAGCACCTCATGGAAGGGATCCGCGGCCCGGCCGTGGCCGCGCTCGCCGCGAGCCTGGCCACCCGGCTGCGCCGCGCGATGGAGGCGGCGGGCGCGGGGACCGGGCAGTTCTGGCAGCTGCTCTGCGAGGGCGGCGGCCTGCTCGTCGTGCCGGGCGCCTCGGGGGGGGGGATCCTGATCGTGGCGATCACCGCGCCCGATGTGAACGCCGGGCTGGTGCGGCTCGAGCTGCTGCGGGCGGCGGAGACCGTCGCATGACCGTGCGCGCGGTGGAGTCCTGGACGCTGCAGCCGCTCACCGGCTACGTGCACGAGGCAGGGGCCCGGCTCGTGCTCCTGATGACGCCGGCGGGCCAGGTGCTGGCCCAGTTCGGCTTCACGCGCGCCGTGGACGTGATGGCTGCCGCGGCGCTGGGCGCCGCGATCATGGCCTCGACGACGGAGCTGGCGCGGCAGCTGGGCCAGCCGCCGTTCGCCGCGCTCAACCACCAGGGGCAGCGCCACGGCATCTTCCTGTCGGGTCTGACGACGGGGCGCGGGCCGCTCGTGGTGCTCGCCGTGTACGACCTCGACGTTTCGTCGCTCGGCCTGGTGCAGTTATTCTTCGAGCAGCTCGTGACCGACCTGCGGGCGGCGAGCCCGCGGGAAGGGGTTCCCAAGCAAGTGCTGGCGGCCGACTTCGAGCGCGAGCTGAACGAGAGCCTCAGCACGCTCTTCGGGAGATAACGAGTGTCCCTGGTCAACTTCACGGCGCGCGAGATCACGTGCAAGATCGTCTACTACGGCCCCGGGCGGTCGGGAAAGACGACGAACCTGCACTACGTCTACAGCCGGGTGCCGGAGACCCGCCGCGGGCGGATGGTCTCGCTCGCCACGCAGACCGATCGCACGCTGTTCTTCGATTTCCTGCCGATCGACCTGGGTCAGATCTCGGGCTTCACCACCCGCTTCCAGCTCTATACCGTGCCGGGTCAGGTCTATTACAACGCCACCCGCCGGCTGGTGCTCCAGGGCGCCGACGGTGTCGTGTTCGTCGCCGACAGCCAGGCCCGCCAGCTCGACGAGAACATCGAGAGCCTCCAGAACCTCCAGGCCAACCTCCTCGATCACGGGGTGGACATCCGCGGCATGCCGCTGGTGCTGCAGTACAACAAGCAGGACCTGCCGCGCGAGCTGATCCTCACCTCCGCCGATCTCGACGACGCGCTGAATTTTCGCAGCCTCCCCAGCTTCCCGGCCGACGCGCTGCACGGGGTGGGGGTCTTCGAGACGCTGAAGAGCATCTCGGAGCAGGTGCTGAAGCGCCTCGCGCAGGGGACGACGGCGTGACGACGACCCTCAACCCGAAGTTCACCTTCGAGACCTTCGTGGTCGGCGCGTCGAATCGGCTCGCCGTGACCGCGGCGCGGACCGTGTCCGAGAATCCGGGCTCGGCGTACAACCCGCTCTTCATTTACAGCGGCTCCGGGCTGGGGAAGACGCACCTCCTGATGGCCACCGGCGCGCAGGCGAAGAAGCTCGCGCCGGGCCTGAACATCGAGTACCTGACCCTCGATGAGTACGTCGAGGCGTTCCACGCGGCGGTCGCCGCGGGGCAGGGGGACGCGTTCCGGCGCCGCTTCCAGAACGTGGACGTGCTGCTCGTCGACGACGTGCAATTCCTGACGGGCCGCGCCGAGATGCAGGCGGAGCTGCTGCGGCTCACCGAGGCGCGGCAGGCCGAGGGCCGCCAGATCGTGCTCACCTGCGACCGCCCGCCCGCCGAGATCGCGGCGCTCGACGAGCGCCTCATCTCGCGCTTCTCGGGCGGGCTCGTCGTCGACATGGGCGTGCCCGACTACGAGACGCGGGTCGCGATTCTGCGCCGCAAGGCGGAGGAGCGGAGGGCGACCTTCCAGCCGGGCGTTCTGGAAACCGTCGCGGCGGCCGAGTTCGTCAACGTGCGCGAGCTGATGGGCGCGTTGAACCGGCTGATCGCCTATCAGGCGGTCAACGAGACGCCGATTAACGCCGAGGCTGCCAAACAGGTGCTCGGCCTCACCGCGGCCCCCGCGCCGGCGGGCGCGAAGGCTCCGGCGGGCTCCGGGGACGAGTTCGCCCAGTTCGTGAGCGACGTGACGGTGACGGTCGGCAAGGCGGTGGAGGCATGGCGGGCGCGCGTCGCCGAGGCGATTCTGCGCTGGGAAGGCGAGGGCTACCGCACCCACCGTCTCGAGGTGCTGCTCGAGCAGGACGCGCCCGCGGCCGTCGACAAAGCGATCACCGCGTTCATCAAGGACGTCGAACGCCTCAAGACCCTTGAGGCGGAGGTCGCCGCGTTCGACCCGCAGGCCGCGGGCCAGAGCATTTTCCGCGATCCCGAGCACATGCCCGAGGCCGAAGCGGCCGCGGCCCGCGTGCGCGAAGGCGCCGGGCCGCCGCCCGCGCCTTCCCCCGCGTTCCCGATGGCGCAGTTCGCGGCCGGCGAGTCGAACCAGGTGGCGATGAGCGCCGTCGACGCGGTGCTCGCGCAGCCGGGGAAGAAGTACAACCCGCTCCTGCTCGTGGGCCGCAGCGGCCTCGGCAAGACTCACCTGCTCAACGCCCTGGGGCTCGCGCTCGCGCAGCGGCCCGGGGCGATCGTCGCCTGCCTGTCTACGCAGCACTTCATCGACGAGCTCATCGCCGCGATCGACGGCAACCGCGTGGATTGGTGGCGGGCGCGCTATCGCCGCGCCACGGCGCTGCTGCTGGACGACATCCACCTCCTGGCGGGGAAGGAGCGGACGCAGGAGGAGTTGTTCAACCTCTTCAACCGGTTCCTCGACGACGAGAAGCAGCTCGTCTTCACCGCCCCCACGCCGCCCGGCGCGCTCGAGGGGATCGAGGACCGCATTGCGTCGCGGCTGGGCAGCGGCCTCGTCGCCGAGCTGACCGAGCCGGACCGCGAGGTGCGCCGGGGCGTGGCGGAGCGCCTGTTGGCGCAGCAGCAGGTGCGGGCGGATGCGGCGCTGCTCGACTACCTGGCGGACCGGCCGGCCGATTCCGTCCGTGCCCTCGCGGCGATGGTGCAGCGCGTCGTGGGCGCGGCGACGGCGCAGGAGAAGCCCCTGACCGCTGGCCTGGCGCGCGGGGAGCTGGAAGGTCAGGCGGCGGCCGGCGAGCGGCGCCGCACCTCGGGGTTCCGGACCAGCGGCATCGTCGTTTCGAGTGCGGGCGGGATCCGCAGCCGCGAGAAGATGGTGTGGGACTGGCCTGAGCCGAGCGACCGCGTACTCGAGGAGTCGCGCTGATGGCCATCAAGGGCTCGCTCAAGGAGGCCTCGCTCCCCGACGTGCTGCAGCTGCTCGCGCTGGGGCAGAAGACGGGCTGCCTCTCGATCGCCGACCGCTCGAACTTCGGGTACATCTACTTCGACAAGGGGCGGATCTGTTACGCGTCGATCGTCAACCGGCGCGACCGGCTCGGCGACATCCTCGTCAAGAACACGAAGATCACGCAAGAGCAGCTGGACGCGGCGATTGCGAAGCAGAGCAAGCAGCGCGACAAGAAGCTCGGCGAATTGCTCGTCTCGATGGGCACCATCACCCAGCCCGAGCTCGAGCGGTACATGCGGGTCCAGATCGAGGAGGCGGTGTATTTCCTCTTCACCTGGACGCAGGGCTCCTTCAACTTCGAGACCGAGGTCCGTCCCGAACAGCAGGACTTCCTCGTCAACATCAACCCCGAGTCGTTGCTGCTCGAGGGCGCCCGCCGCGTGGACGAGTGGTCGCTGATCGAAAAGAAGATCCCGTCGTTCGACCTCATCTTCGTCGTGGACAAGGACCGCCTCGCGATCAGCGAGTCCACCATGACGGAGACCCAGCAGCGGCTGCTGCCGCTCCTCAACGGCTCCCGCGACATCCACCACCTCATCGAGGACTCCGGCCTCGGCGAGTTCGAGGTGGGCAAGGCCCTGTACGGGCTGATCACCGCGGGCTTCCTGCACCGCGCCGGCAAGACGGCCTCCACCGAGGACGCGCGCATGACCGACGCGCGGGTCGAGGAGCACCGTAACCTCGGCGTCGCCTTCTACAAGACCGGCATGCTCGACGAGGCGGCGCGCGAGTTTCGCCGCGTCGCGGAGCTGCGGGCCGGCGACGCCAACGCCCTGTTCTACATCGGCCTGGTGGCGCTGAAGCAGGCGCGCTGGCGGGAGGCGATGGAAGCGCTGCGCCTCGCGGCGGAGAAGGGGGGGAGCCGCCCGGCCGTGTTGCACAACCTCGCGTTCGCCTACGAGCAGCTGGGGCGCCTCGACGAAGCGGAAGCCGCGTACGGCGAAGCCGCCGCGCGCGCCCGCACCGATCCGCGCGTGTACCTGGGCTGGGGCGTCGCCGCGTTGAAGCGCGGCGATCTGGCGAGCGCCAGCGGCCGGCTCGACCGCGCCAAGGAGCTGTTCGGCGAGAAGATCCCGGCGGTGTGGTATTGGGCGCGCGCCCTGACGTTCGCGGCGGCCGGCGAGTTCGAGCCGGCCGAGGAGCTGGCGCGCGGCGCGGCGGTCGCGCACCCGGCCAGCGCCGTGCTCCGCAACAACCTCGCCGTCTTGCACGAGCTCGGGGGTGACCTGGGCCAGGCCGAAGAGCTGGTGCGCGCCGCGCTCAAGGACGAACCCTCGCAACCTCAGCTGTCCAAGAACCTGGGCGACCTCTGCTACCGCGCCTCGCGCTACGACGAGGCGTGGGAGGCCTACAGCCGGGCGGTCGAGCTTTCCCCGGATCTGGGCGACGACGTGTACTTCAAGCTCGGCAACATCGCCTACAAACGGAACGACCGCGAGCTCGCGTCCCGGCTGTGGCGGCGGGCGCTCGAGCTCAACCCGGCCCACGAGCTCGTCAAGTCCAATCTGGAAACCTTGAGTGCTCTGTCGTGACGGCGCAGCAGGACGACCCGTCGTTCAAGGCGCTCACCCAGAAAATCTCCCGCACGCGAGGGATCGGCTGCGAGGCGTATAAGGAGAAGTGTCTGAAACGGCGCATCGCGGTGCGCATGCGCGCCCGCGGCGTGCACAGCTACGACGACTACAGCCGCCTGCTCGACGAAGACGCGCACGAGTACGACCGGCTGCTCGATGCGCTCACCATCAACGTCACCAAGTTCTACCGCAACGCCGACACCTGGGCCGCGCTGCTCCGCCCCTATCTCGTCGACCTGTGGCGCGCGCGCCGGGGTCGGCTGCGGGCGTGGTCGGCGGGGTGCGCCTCGGGCGAGGAGCCGTACTCCATCGCCGTCGCGCTCGCGGAAGCGGCGCGGGCCTGCGGGGAGACCCTCCCGCTGCGCCAGGCGCGCGTCGACGCCACCGACATCGACCGCGAGAGCCTGGAGCGCGCGGCGGCCGCCACGTATCCCGAGCCGACGTTCACCGAGATGCCCCGCGAGCTGCTGCGGCGCTACTTCACGCCGGCCGCCCCGCGGAGCCCCGTCCCGGAGATCCGGCAGCTGGTGCGCGTGCTGCGCCACGACCTGACGCGCGAGCGCCCCCCCGATCCCCCGTACGACCTCATCGTCTGCCGCAACGTCGTCATTTACTTCGACCGGCCGATGCAGGAGCGGCTGTTCGTCACCTTCGCCGAGGCGCTGTCCCCCGGCGGGCTGTTGCTGCTCGGCAAAGTCGAGACGCTATTCGGGGCGGCGCGCGAGCGGCTCGTGCTCGAGGACCCGCGCGAGCGGATCTATCGGAGGCCGGCGTGAAGCCGCGCGAGCTGATCGTAAAGGTGGCCGACTGGGCGGCGGATCGCGCCGACGCGGTGATCGTCACGCTGGGGCTGGGATCGTGTGTGGCCATCATGCTCTACGATCCCGAAGCCCAAGTCGGCGGCATGGCGCACGTGCTGCTGCCGTCCAAGAGCCTGGCGCGCGACGCCGATAACCCCGCGAAGTTTCCGGAGACCGCCGTGCCGCTCCTCACCGCGCGGCTCGGCGCCCTCGGCGGGGACCGCCGCCGGTTCATCGCCAAGCTCGCGGGGGGGGCCTCGATGTTCGCCTCGCTGATGACCCCGGGCACCCTGCAGATGGGCGAGCGCAACATCGTCGCCGCGCGCAACGCGCTGCGCCTCGCCGCGATCCCCATCCAGCGCGAAGCGGTGGGGGGCGCGCAGGGTCGGTCGATCCGCTTCCACCTCACCGACGGCCGCGTGGAGGTCCGCGCGGTGGGCCGCGATGTCGAAGTCATCTGAGGGCAAGCCGTCCGTCCTGGTCGTGGACGACAGCGCGCTGATGCGCCGCATCCTCGCCGACGTGCTCGGCGGCACCGGCGGCGACGGACCGTTCCGGGTGATCGCCACCGCGCGCGACGGGTTCGACGCCGTGCGCAAGGTCCACCAGTTCGATCCCGACGTCGTCACCATGGACCTCGAGATGCCCGAGCTCGACGGCCTCGGCGCCATCGGCTACATCATGTCGGAGTCGCCGCGGCCCATCGTCGTCGTCAGCGCCCACGCCGGGCCCGGCACCGCCGCGGCGATCCGCGCCCTGGAGCTCGGCGCCGTCGAGATCGTCGCCAAGCCCGAGAATGCGACGAAGGAGGCCCTGCGGGGCCTCGCGCCGCAGCTCCAGGAAGCGGTGCGCGCGGCGCTCGCGGCCGATATCTCGCGCGTGTCGGTGCTCGCCCGGCCGCCGGCGCCGGTGCACCACGCGCCCGAGCTGGGGCTCCGGCCCCGCGCCCGGCTCGCGGTCGCGATCGCCGCGTCCACGGGCGGCCCGCGCGCCCTCGCCGATCTCGTCCCCGCGCTGCAAACCGGCCGCGGCGCCGCCGTGCTCATCGTGCAGCACATGCCGCCGATGTTCACGCGTAGTCTCGCGGAGCGCCTCAACACGCTCAGCCGCTACCAGGTCGTCGAGGCGGACCACGGCACGCCGCTCGTAGCCGACACGGCATACGTCGCGCCGGGCGATTATCATATGCGAGTGCTCGCCGCCGAAGACGGACCCGTGATCACGCTGGAACAGGGGCCGCCGGTGTGGGGCGTGCGCCCCGCGGCCGACCCGCTGTTCCGGTCCGTGGCGGCCGTGTTCGGGGTGCGCGGCGTCGGCATCGTCCTGACGGGGATGGGCCGCGACGGCGCCGACGGCCTGCGCGCGATGCACGACGCCGGCGGCGCCGGCCTCGCCCAGGACCGCGAGTCGGCGGTCATCGCGGGCATGCCGGTCGCGGCGGTCCAGGCCGGAGGAGTGGACGTGGTGCTGCCCCTCGCCCAGATTGCCGACCGCGTGACCATCGAGCTGGTGCGGCGGGGAGGGCATCGCCCGTGAGCCGGGGGTATCTGCTGGTGCGCGCCGACGGCAAGTCGTATGGGCTGCCGGTGGCGCGCGTCCTCGAGGTCGGAGACATGGGCCAGGTGATGGACGTGCCGCGGGCACTGCCTGCCGTGCGCGGCCTGACGCCGCTGCGCGGCCGCCTGGTCCCCCTCGTGCATCTCGGCGCCCTGCTGGGCGACCGGTCGCCGCCCGCCGAGCGCGGCCGCGCCGCCGTCCTGGTGGAGCTGCGGGGCCGCTTCGTCGCGCTGGAAGTGGATGACGCCGACGAGGTCGTGCGCGAGGATCCGCTGCCGGTGCCGCGCGGCCAGTCGCTGCCGTGGGCCGCGGGTGTGGCCCGCCAGCGCAGCGTTCTGGTGCCGATTCTCGACCTCGACCTCCTGGGAGACCGGATCGCATGACGAGCGGCGACGACATCCAGCTGGTCACGTTCCGCGTCGGCGGGCAGGATTTCGCCTTTAACATCTTCCAGGTGGAGCGCATCCTGCGCTATGAAGCGCCCTCGCCGTTGCCCAAGGCGCCGGATTATCTCGAGGGCGTGCTCCAGTACCACGGCAGCGCGGTCCCCCTGATCGATCTGCGCAAGCGGCTCGGCGCCCCCGCCGCGCTCCGGGACGACACGCGCACCGTCATTCTCGAATGGGACGGGGCGAAGATCGGCACCGTGGTCGACACCGTGACCGAAGTGCTGCAGGTCGCGGCGACGGAGGTGACCGCGCCGCCGGGGATCGTGAAAGGCCTCGCCGCCGACTACATCACCGGGCTCGTCGTGAAGGACAAGCGCACCATCATCGTCCTCAATACGAACAAGCTGCTCGCCTCGAAGGAGAAACTGCAGCTGGAGACCGCCCTCAAGGAGCACGCGGCGGGCGAGCAGAAGGCCCAGAAGGTGAAGACCTGATGCCCGACTCGCCCCTCGCCGCCCTGCGCGTGCAGTACGACGCCATCGCGCGCCGTCTCGAAAGCACGGGCGGCGCCGCCGCCGAGCGCGAAGCGCTGAAGCGCGAGATTATCGCCTACTTCAAGCAGGTGGACGGCATGATCGGCGAGCTCACGCAGCTGAAGGAGGAGGTCCGGCAGCTGGTGGAGAAGTTCAAGCAGCTCGCCGCGTCCACGGCAGAGGCGGCGGCACCCGAGTTTACCGGCAGTCGGCCCGCGGTCCACGCCGACCACATCGGCGCCTCTACCTTCATCGAGAAGGGGTGGAGCCTCATCTCCCTCGGCGATCACGTCGGCGCCATTCAGGCGCTGCAGAAGGCCCTGCAGCTCTCGCCCGGGGAGACGCAGGCCGAGTCGCTGCTCGGCTGGGCCCAGATGCTCAACGGCGACTACGACGACGCCCTGCAGACCTTTTCCAAGGTCCTGATGAAGGAGCCGGCGAACTCGCTCGCCCGCATCAACGTCGGCTACATCTGCTTGAAGAAGCGGATCTTCGGCGAAGCCATCGAGCACCTCTCCAAGGCCATCCGCCTCGACAACGACAAGAAGGCCACCCTGTACGCGCACTTCTATCTCGGCCTCGTGTACCTGCAGCGCGAGATGTACGAGGATGCGCAGACCTTCTTCGGCAAGACGCTGAAGCTCGGCCCCAACCTCATCGAGGCCTACTACGAGCTGGGCCGGGCGCGCTGGTTCGCCGGCGAGCAGGACGTGGCGAAGCAGACGTGGACCGACGGCTTTAAAGCCAACAAGTTCAACCCCTGGGGCAAGAAGTGTCAGGAAATGCTCGACCTCGTCGCCCAGGGGGGAGAACCCCCGCGCACCTAGCCGGTCTCGCCCTCCTCCTCGCGACGCAGCTGCCGCAGGCGACTACCGTCGGCCGCGTCACCGCCGTCGCCTGGCCCCGGCAGGCCGCCCTGGCGGTCGCGCTCGCCGAAGCCGCCGACCACCCGGCCCCGTTTCCCGGCATCGGGCCGCTGCCCGACCGCCCACTCCGCCTCATCCTCGCGCCCACCCGGACCGCGTTCGACTCGATTACCCGCGGACGGCTGCCCCCGTGGAGCGGCGGCGCCGCTTTCCCGGAAGCGGGAGTGGTTGTGCTGTTGTCCGCCAGTCCGCCTGACCGCCTGACCGCCGCCTTACGTCATGAGCTCGCCCACGTGGCGCTGCGCTGGCGCGTCGGGCACCACCTGCCGCTGTGGTTCGAGGAGGGGTACGCCGCCGTTGCCGCCGGCGAGTGGGGGCGGCTCGAGGCGCTACGGATGAGCTGGCAGCTGGCGCGGGGCCACACGATGGACCTGGACGACCTGGACCGCGCCCTGCGGGGCGACGCGACCGACGCCGAGGGGGCGTATGCCCTCGCGACCACGGCCGTGCTGCTGCTCGAGCGCTGGGGCGGCGACCGAGGACTGGGGCCGCTCATCGCCCGCCTGCCGGCGGCGCGGTCGTTCGACGCCGCCCTGCGGGACACCTACCACGTCACTGAGGGGGATTTCGAAGAGCGCTGGCAACGGGACCTGCGGTCGCGCTACGGGTGGCTGCAGTGGGCCCAGTCGGTGGGGGCGTTCTGGGCGCTGCTCGGGCTGCTGCTCGTCGCGCTGGTGTTGATCCGACGGCGTCGCGACCGCGAGCGCCGGGCGCGCCTCGACGAAGGGTGGGTCGTGCCCCCGGACGACGCGCCAACTTCTTGACGAGCTTGGAATTGCGGGGTAAACTCCGACCCCGATGCCCGACCAGAGTCTCGCCCGTTCCCGGCTGCGGTTCGCGCGGTTGAATTACGTCCTGCTCGCCGCGGGACTCGTGTCGCTGGTGCTCGGGTACTGGCTACTGTCGCGGGGGTCGACCACCACCGCCCCGGTTCTGCTGGTTCTCGGCTATTGCGTATTCCTTCCCCTCGGGCTCGCGCTGTAGCGGGCCGCGCGCACGGGCGAATAGCTCAGCGGGTTAGAGCGCCTGCCTTACACGCAGGAAGTCGGGGGTTCGAATCCCTCTTCGCCCATCGGGGTACGATTCCGCACGGAGGTTTGACCGCGTGAGCATGCTGCGACTGGTGACCGTTCTGACGCTGGGGGCCGCGACGGCCGCCCCGGCGCAGCTGGCCATCACCCAGCCGACGGAAAAGCTGCTGGTGCTGCCCCTCGCCGTGACGTCGCCGGCGGATTCGGCCGCTGCCGTCCAGGCTATGGACATCGCGCGGGAGCGGTTGATCCAGCTCGCGCGCTACAAGGTGCTCACGGTCCCCAAGACGAAGATTTGCGAGGCCCTGCTCGCGTCGGGGTTCACGTGCGACATCCTGCTCGCCGAGCAGCAGGCGTCGCAGCTGGCGCGGTCGCTGAGCGTCAACGCGTTCACGACGGGGACGCTGGGCCACAACAGCGCGTCGTACACGGCGCGGATCCGCATCAGCGAGGGCAGCTCGGGATTCGGGATGATCTTCACCGCGACCGGCAGCACGCCGCAGATCCTCGGCGAGGCGATCGGCCAGCGGCTCAACAACATCGTGCGCGCCGCCGAGAACGCCCGCGAGTGCCGGGAGCAGCGCTCCCGCGGCGCGGCGCTGCGCGCGCTCGAGGCCGCGCGCAAGGCGATCGCCCTCGAGCCGAATCTCCCCGCCGCCCATCTGTGCGTGCTCAGCGTCTACGAAGTGCAGCGCATGCCCGCCGACAGCATGATCGCCGCGGCGCGGCGCGCCCTCGTGGGCGACTCGCTCAACGCCACCGCCTGGAACTCGATCGCGCAGAACTACCTCGCCAAGGGCGACACGTTGCGCGCGATGGATGCGTTTTACTCGCTGGCGCTCACCGACCTCAAGAACGTCGGCACCGTGCGCGGCACCGCGCAGCTGCTGCTGACCAACCGCCAGCACCAGAAATGCGTGCAGCTCGTCCAGGCGGCGTTGAAGCTCACGCCCGGCGAGACGGCCCTCACCGAGCTGGGGATCCGCTGCGCCACCGAGGGCTCGCTGTGGCAGGCCGCCTCGGATTTCTACCACGCCCGCCTGGAAGCCGACACGACGCTGCAGCACGATTCGACGTTTCTGCGAGGCGCGATCGCCGTCAACCAGGCGATCCCCGACACCGCGCGCCTGCTCGAGCTGAGCTGGCTCGGCGCCCGCAGCTTCCCGCGGTCCAAGTCGTTCCTCAAGCAGCTCGGGGCCGCCTACGAGCTCGCCGGCAAGATCGACTCGGCCATCGTCGCGTACCAGCAGGCGTATCGGATGGATACGACGGACGTCTCGACGGGCCTCTTGGTGGCGAAGACGATCGTGGACCATGCCGCGTTGGACACGGCGCGCTTGGGAGACTGCACGCGACGCAATGACACCACGTGCCGCCGTATCATGGGCGCGGAGTTCGCGGCCAGGCTGGATCCGGCGTGGCCGTATCTCGCGCCGGGGTTCGTGTCGCGGGATTCATCGTCGAAGTTTGCGGCGGCGTACATTGCGTACAGCGGCGGCTCCAAACTCGTGCAGGCGGGGACGTTCGACCGGGCGTTTGCCTGGCTCGAGCCGGCGCATGCCCAGCTGGCGAGCGACACCATCGGGCCGCGGCGGCAGCTGGCCGCGCTCACCAGTCTCTACTATGGTCTGGCGTCGATCTACAGCATCGGCCCGCTGCTGCAACAGGTCGGCGCATCCAAGAAATGCGATCTCGCACCGCCGGTGAATGAGCGGTTGCAGCGGACCAAGCGCGCCCTGGTGTTCGGCGGGTCGGTCGCGCCGGCCGCGATCGTGCAGCCGATGCAGTTCGTCACGCGGTTCGACAATTACCTGCAGCAGGTGAAGCGCGCCTACCACTGCCGGAATTTTTAGCCTATATTGCGACGCTCCGTCGCAGGGGGCTGTAGCTCAGCTGGTTAGAGTGCCGGTCTGTCACACCGGAGGTCGCGGGTTCGAGCCCCGTCAGCCCCGCCTGAACCCGCGTCGCGGGATGAAGTCCCCGGCTCCGCCTGCCTCGGCAGGCGGGGCCGTCGTCATTTTCGGGAGCGGAGGGGACGAGACGACGATCGCAACCGCCTTTCACGTACCCGTGCTCGCCGAGGCCGTGGCCGCCTTCGCCGCGGGCGGCCGCCGCGCCGTCGACGGCACCGTGGGCGGCGGCGGGCACGCCGCGTTGCTGCGCGCCGCCGGCGCCCGCGTGCTCGCCCTCGATCGCGACCCCGTGGCGCTCGCCACCGCCCGCGCCCAACTGGGCGAGGCGGACGTGGAATACCTGCTCGCGCCCTTCGGTTCCGCGGCCGCGCTCGCCGCGATTCAGGCGTTCCGCCCCGATCGCGTGCTCCTGGACCTGGGGCTCTCCTCCCACCAGGTCGATTCCCAGGACCGCGGCTTTACCTTTCGTCCCGGGGCGCCCCTCGACATGCGCATGAGGCCGGGGCTGGGCGCGACGGCGGCGGACGTGCTCAACACCTGGGCCCAGGACGATCTTGCGGCGGCGTTCCGCGACTGGGCCGACGAGCGGCGCGCCGCGGCGCTCGCGCGGGCCGTGATCCGCCGCCGCACGCGCGCGCCGCACGCCGTGAGCGACGACTTCGTGAACGCGATCCGCGAGGTGCTGGGAAAACGCTCGGGGCCCGCCGACTTCGCGCGTCTGTTCCAGGCGCTGCGCATCGCCGTGAACGGCGAGCTTGAGCAGCTCGAGTCCGCGCTCCCCGCGCTCCGCGACGCCCTCGTCCCGGGCGGCCGGCTGGGCGTGATCACCTATCACTCGGGGGAGGACCGCATCGTCAAGCACGCTTTCCGCGAGTGGAGCCGCGCCTGCATCTGTCCCCCCCAGCAGCCGGTGTGCACCTGCCGCGGTCGGCCGCTGGGCCGGGTCCTGGAGAAGAAGGGCGTGCGCCCCACCGCCGCCGAGATCCGCGGCAACCCGCGCGCCCGCTCCGCCACCCTGCGCGTCTTCGAACGGGCGGAGGGGTAGCGCCGTGGCGCTCAAGGGCCGGCACCGGTTGATGTTCTGGCTGCTCGCGATTCTCGTCGTGCTGTGGGTCGTCGTCGCCCGTCAGACCTCGGGCCTGCGCGCCGCCCGCGCGCTCGCCGATGCGCGGCGGGAGCGGGCCGCGCTCGAGGGCCGCCGCGCCGATATGCAGCGCCGGATCCGCGCGGCCGAGAGTCGCGGCATCCTGATGCCGCGCGCCCAGCAGCAGCTGCGGCTGCGGCAGCCGGCCGACAGCGAGATCATTCTGCTCCCCCTGCCCGTCAAAGGGGCGCACTGACCGTGGCACGCCAGCTCGTCCGGCTCCAGGCGATTTTTGGCGTGATGCTCCTCGCCCTCCTGGTGCTGCTGGGGCGCGCCGCCGAGGTCCAGGTGGTGCAGGGGCGGCGGTGGGCGGCGCAGGCGACGGCCGCGCGCACTGAGCGCGTCGTGCTCCCCGCGCGTCGCGGCGGCCTGACCGACCGCCGCGGCACTCCCATCGCCGTGACCCAGGAGACGTATCACGTCGGCATCGCCCCCAACGAGCTCAAGGACCTCGCGGGCGACGTGGAGGCGATCGCGCGGGCGCTGCGCCTGGCGCCAGTCGACGTCCGGCGCGCCCTGCGGCAGCGCTACGCCTACTTCGGCGGGCCGTACGGCGCCGCGACGGTCGAGCCGATCCGCGCGCGGCGCGGCGTGCATCTGGAGCCGGTGCTGAACCGGTTCTATCCCTCACCGGGGCTCGCCGGGGCGGTGATCGGCCGCGTCGACAACGACGGCCGGGGCGCGTCGGGGCTGGAGCGCACGCTCGACAGCCTGATCGCGGGCGTGCCCGGGTCGGCCGTCGTGCTCAAGGACCGCGCCGGCCGCGAGTACGTCTCGCCCGCGCGGGTCATCGCCGGGCCGCTGGCGGGGAACGACGTGGTGCTGACGCTCGACGCCGAGCTGCAGGAGATCGCCCAGCGCGCGCTCGATGAGGCGCTGCGCCGCATGGACGCCGACGGCGGCGACGTGGTGATGCTCGATCCCGCGACGGGCGAGCTGCTGGCGGTCGCCTCGCGCCGCCGCGACGGCACGGCGCGCCCCAGCGCCTTCACCGACACCTTCGAGCCCGGGTCGGTCGCGAAGATCTTCGCCGCCGCCGGCCTGCTGGCGCTGGGCCGCGTAAAGCCCGGCGAGCGGGTCTCGGGAGAGGGCGGCCGCTGGAAGCTGCTCGACCGCACCATCGTCGACGAAGAACCGTTGCCCTCGCTCACGCTGGCCGACGCGATCCGCGTGTCGAGCAACATCGCGCTGGTGAAGTTCGCGCGGCGGCTCGAGCCGGCGGAACAGTACGGTGTGCTGCGCGACTTCGGCTTCGGCGCGCCGACGGGCGTCGAGTTCCCGTCCGAGGCGACGGGGCGGCTGCGCCCCCCCGCGCAGTGGACGCGGCCCAGTGCCGCGAGTCTGGCGATCGGCTACGAAATGTCGGTCACCCCGTTGCAGCTCGCGGCCGCCTACGGCGCCATCGCGAACGACGGCGTCCTGCTCGAGCCCACCCTCCTCAAGGAGGTCCGCTCCCCGGCCGGCGACGTGCTGTACCGGCATCGGCCGGCGCCGGTGCGCCGCGTGGTGACGGCGGATGTGGCGCGGCGTCTGCGCGAGCTGCTGCACGGCGCCGCCCAGCGCGGCACGGGGGAAGAGGGAACGCTCGCCACGTTCCAGATCGCGGCCAAAACCGGCACGGCGCGGCGCGTAGTGGGCGGCCGCTACGCGCCGGGCGAGTACACCGCCTCGTTCGCCGCGCTGTTCCCGGCGGATCATCCCCAGCTCGTCGTGGTGGTAAAGATCGACAACCCCCGCAAAGGCTCCTACTTCGCCGCCCACACCGCGGCGCCGGTGACCCGCGCGATGCTGCAGCAGGCGCTCGCGGCGCGGCAGGTGGCGTTGGACCGCGCGAGCCTCACCGACGCGGGGAGCGCGCCGGTCGCGCTCGCGTCGCCGGCGGGTCCCCCGCAACCAGTGGAAGAAGAAGCGGGCGCGCCCGCCGTGCTGCCGTGGCCGCTGCCCCCGGACAGCGCCCGTGGGACTCTCGCCGCGCGGCGCGCCGTGCCCGACGTGACGGGGCTGCCCCTGCGCGAAGCGGTGCGCGCGCTGCATCGCCGCGGGTTCCGCGTGGTGCTCAAGGGCTTCGGCGTCACGCATCACACCTGGCCGGCGGCGGGCGATTCGGCCGCCGCGGGCACGACCGTCACGCTGTTCGGCACGCGGCCGGCTCCGTGAGTCGGCTGGCCGCGATCGTCGAGGCCCTGCGGACGGGCGGTCAGCTCGTCCGCGCGCCGGCGGCTCTTCCCGACGTCACGGGGATCAGCTCTGACACCCGGCACCTGACCCCCGGCACCCTGTTCTGCGCCGTCCGTGGCGTGGCGGAGGACGGGCACCGCTTCGTCGCGGAGGCGGCGCGGCGCGGCGCGGCCGCCGCGCTCGTCGAGCGCGAGGTGGACGCGCCGCTGCCACAGATCCTCGTCAAGGACGGGCGGCGCGCCGCCGCTCTCGCCGCGGCCACGTTCTTCGGCCACCCCGCCGCTCGACTGCAGCTCGTCGGCGTGACCGGCACGAGCGGCAAGACCACCACGGTCGTGCTCGCCCGTCACGTGCTCGGCGCGCTGTGGCCCACCGGGGCGATCGGCACGCTCGGCGCATTCGACGCCGCCGGCGCGCCGGTCGAGAGCGAGGCCGGGAACCTCACGACCCCGGGGCCCATCGACCTCCAAGCCACGCTCGCCGCGCTGGTGGCGCGCGGGGCCAAGGCGGCCGCGATGGAAGTCTCGTCGCACAGCCTGGACCAGGGACGGGTCGACGGGCTGGTGTTCCGCGCGGGGATTTTCACGAACCTCTCCCGCGATCACCTCGACTATCACCAGACGCTCGAGGCGTATCTCGCCGCCAAGGCGAAGCTCGTTGCCTATCTCGCGCCGGACGGCGTCGCCATCGTCAACGCCGACGATCCCGCCTGGGCCGACCTCCCGAACGGGCATCGCCGCGTGCGCTTCAGCGAGCGGGGCGGTGCCGATGTGTGGGCGGAGGCGATCGCGGCCTCGCCCGCCGGCTCGACCTTCGTGCTGTGCACGGCATCGGGCCGCTGGCCCGTGACCCTCCCGCTTCCTGGCCGCTTCAACGTCGCCAACGCCCTCGGTGTGGCCGGGTGCGCGATCGCCCTCGGCGCGCCGCCGGCCGAGGTCGCGCGACGCCTGGGGAGCGCGCCACAGGTCCCGGGCCGCATGGAGCGCATCGCGAGCCGGCCCTGTACGATCCTCCGCGACTACTCGCACAAGCCGGACGCCCTGGAGCGCGCGCTCGAGACGGTGCGCGCGTTCACGCTAGGACGCGTCATCGTGGTGTTCGGCGCGGGCGGCGACCGCGACCGTGGCAAGCGCGCCCCCATGGGCGAGATCGCGGTGCGGCTGGCCGACGTCGCCATCGTGACCTCCGACAACCCGCGCACGGAAGATCCCGAACGCATCCTCGACGAGGTCGAAGCGGGGATGCGCGCCAAGCCGCACCACCGCGAGCCAGATCGGCGCCGCGCCATCGCCCTGGCGTTGGGGCTCGCCCGCGCGCAAGACACGATCCTCCTCGCCGGCAAAGGGCACGAGACGTATCAGATCATCGGCACCGAGAAACAGCATTTCGACGAGCGCGAGATCGTGCGGGAGCTGGGGGCGACATGAGCGTCGGACAGTCGGACAGTCGGACGGTCGGACCGCCTTACCAGTGGACCGCCGATGCCGTTGCGGCGGCGGTCGGCGTGAAATCGCCTGGCACACTTGTTTTCACGAGCGTGTCCACCGACACCCGACACCTGACACCGGGCACCTTGTTCGTCGCTCTGAAAGGCGACCGCTTCGACGCGCACGACTTCCTGAAGGACGCTGAGGCGCGGGGGGCGACGGCCGCCGTGGTGCGGCGCGGCACGCCGCGACAGCCCGGCCTGCCGTTCTTCGAAGTCGACGACACGCTCGCGGCGCTGGGGCTCCTGGCCCGCGCGCGGCGGCGGGCGCTGCCCGCCGGGGCGCCGGTCGTCGCGATCACCGGCTCGAGCGGCAAGACCAGCGCCAAGGAGATGATCCGCGCAACGCTCGGCGCGCGCTGGCGAGTGCACGCTACCACGGGCAACCTCAACAACCTCGTCGGCGTGCCGCTCACGATCCTCGCCGCGCCGGCCGACACGGGAGCGCTGGTGGTCGAGGCGGGCGCCAGCGTGCCCGGAGAGATCGCGGCGCTTCGGGCGATCATCGAGGCGAGCATCGCGGTGATCACCAACGTGGGGTACGCGCACGTCGAGGGGTTCGGCTCGCTCGCCGGCGTGATGCGCGAGAAGCTGGCGCTGTTGGGCGGCGTGCCGGTCGCGGTGGTGGGAACCGACCCTCCGGAGCTCGCCGCGGAAGCGCGGCGGCGCACCCGCACGATCGTGGCGGGGCGCGCGCCGCCGGCCGAGGTCCGCCCTGAGGCCGCGGAGCTGGACGATGCGGGTCGGCCGGTCGTCCGTTGGCGGGGTCGCACCTTCACGCTGCCGGTCGTCGGCCTGCATCAGGTCGACAACGCGATGATCGCGCTGGCGGTCGCGGAACAGGCGGGGGTGGACGCCGCCGCGGCCGCGGAGCGGCTGGCCGCGGTCACCCTGCCGCCGGGGCGGGGGAGTCTGGTGCAGCTCGACGGCCTGACCGTGATCGACGACACCTACAACGCCAACCCGTCTTCGATGCGCGCGGCGCTCGATTTTGCGGCGGCGTACGCGGCGCGGCATCGCCGTCCCCTGGCCGTCGTGGTGGGGTCGATGTTGGAGTTGGGGGCCGAGAGTGCAAGATTACACGCGGACGTGGCGGACGCCGTGATGGCTGTGCGGCCCGCTCCGGCGCTCGTCGCGGCGGTGGGGGAGTTTGGACCGGCGTTCGCGCGGCATGCCGTGACGCTCGGACCTCGCCTGCTCGCGGCGTCGGATGCCGAAGCCTTGGGGGCCGCGCTGCGGGCGCGGCTGCGCGGGAACGAGGTCGTGTTGCTCAAGGCGTCGCGCGGCGTCGCGCTGGAGCGCGTGCTGGCGCACTTGCACTAGGGGCTCGGGGGACGACGGACGTGCTCTATCACCTGCTGACGCCGCTCGCGAAGCAGCACATCATCTTCAATCTCTTCAACTACATCACGTTCCGCGCCGCGGGAGCGACGGTCACGGCGCTGCTCTTCGCGTTCGTGATCGGCCCGTGGATCATCAACCGGCTGCGGACGCTGCGCGTGGGGCAGGTGATCCGCGCCGAGGGCCCGGCGAGTCACCAGGGCAAGCGCGGCACGCCGACGATGGGCGGGCTCATCATCATTCTTTCCACGGTGGTGCCCACGCTGTTGTGGGCGCGGCTCGATACGCGATTCGTCATCGTCGCGTGCGTGGCGACGCTGTGGATGGGCGTCATCGGGTTCGTCGACGACTATCTGAAAATCGTCCGCGGCAAGCCGCAGGGGCTGGTGGCCCGCTGGAAGCTGGTCGGGCAGCTGACCTTTGGCCTCGCGCTCGGTGTCTATCTGTGGCTCGCACCGCTCGCGCCCCGCCTGGCGCCGACGAGCACGCAGCTGCCGCTGCTCAAGTATGTCCTGCTGATCATGCCGTGGTGGTTGTATCTCCCGTTCGTGACCGTGGTCGTCACCGGGAGCTCCAACGCCGTCAACCTGACCGACGGGCTCGACGGTCTCGCGAGCGGCCTCACCGCGATCGTCGCCGGGTCGTTCGCCATCTTCGCCTACCTCTTCGGACGCTTCGACGCGGCCAACTGGCTGCTGGTCTATTATCTGCCTGGAGCGGGAGAGCTAGCCATCTTCTGCGGCGCGTTGATGGGCGCGGCGCTGGGCTTCCTCTGGTTCAACGCGCATCCCGCGCAGGTGTTCATGGGCGACACCGGCTCGCTCGCCATCGGCGGCGCGCTGGGGACCGTCGCCATCATGCTCAAGGCGGAGTTCCTGCTGCTCATCGCCGGCGGCGTCTTCGTCGCCGAGGCGCTCTCGGTGATACTCCAGGTGTGGGTGTATCGCTGGCACAAACGGCGCCGCGGCAAAGAGTACGCCGACGCGCACCGCGTCTTCCGCATGGCCCCGCTGCACCACCACTTCGAAAAGCTCGGTTGGGCCGAGCCGCAGGTGGTGATGCGCTTCTACATCCTCGGCTTCCTGTGCGCCGCGATCGCCCTGGCAACGTTGAAAGTGCGGTGATCCCCGCCGCCTGGCGGGGGCGGGACGGCGTCGTCGCCGTGCTCGGCCTGGGGCTCAGCGGCGTCGCCGCCGCGCGGCTCCTCGCCCGCGAGGGTGCGCGCGTGTACGCGAGCGATGCCTCCAACCATCCGTACGCCGGCGAAGCCGCGCTGGCGCTGCGCACGCTCCCCGGCGTCGAGGTGGAGGTGGGACGCCACGACCTGGCGAAGATCCGCGCCGCCGCCGGCGTGGTCGTCTCGCCGGGGGTCCCGCCCGATGCGCCGCCGCTGGCGGCGGCGCGGGAGGCGGGCCGCGAGATCGTTTCCGAGATCGACCTCGGCTTCCGCGCCGCGCGCGCGCAGGGGGTGCGCTGCATCGCCATCACCGGCACCAACGGCAAGACCACCACCACCGCGTTGATCGCGCATCTGCTGCGGGTGGCGGGACTCAAGGCGGAAGCCTCGGGGAACATCGGCCTGCCGCTCAGCGACGTCGCGCTCGGCGCCGAACGCTACCAGTGGCTCGCCGTCGAGGTGTCGTCCTTCCAGCTGCACGACAGCCCGCACTTCGCGCCGGACGTCGGCGTGCTCACGAACCTGGCCCCGGACCATCTCGACCGCTATCCGTCGGTCGACGCGTACTATGCCGACAAGCGCCTGCTGTTTCGCAACGCCACCGCGGCGAGCGTCTGGGTGCTGAACGCGGACGACCCCGCCGTGCTCGCGCTCGCCGCCGGCGCCGCGGGGACCGTGTCGCGCTTCTCGCTCGTCCGACCCGCCGAGGGGTGGTACGACGCGCGGGAGCGGCGGCTGCGCCTGGGCGGCACCGACCTGATCGCGCGCGAGGAGCTGCAGCTGCTGGGCGAGCACAACGTCGCCAACGCGCTCGCCGCCGCCCTCGCGGTGCACGAGGCCGGCATCCCGCCGAGCCGCATCGCGGAGGGACTGCGATCGTTCCGCGCGCTGCCGCACCGCCTGGAGTTCGTCCGGGAGGTGGGCGGCGTCCGCTGGATCAACGACTCCAAAGCGACGAACATCGCGTCCACGGCCGTGGCGGTCGCCGCGATGGACCGGCCCTTCATCCTGCTGCTCGGCGGCCGGCACAAGGGCGAGCGTTACACGCGGCTCGCCCCGCTCCTCGCCGAGCGGTGCCGGCTCGTCATCGCCTTCGGTGAAGCGGGCCCGCTCGTCGCAGAGGACCTGAAGGGGCAGGTCACGCTGGAGCGCGGCACGACGTTCGCGGACGTCATCACCCGCGCGCGCCGCGCCGCGCGGCCGGGCGACACGGTGCTGCTGTCCCCCGCGTGCTCGAGCTACGACATGTTCAAGAATTACGAGGAGCGCGGGGCGCTGTTCCGCAAGCTCGTCGAGGCGATGTGAACGACCACCGCTGGGAGACCCGCCTGCTGGCGGTGATTGCCGCGGTCCTCGTCGTCCTCGGGTTGGCTGAGGTCTATGGCGCATCGAGCCTCGTGACCACCGCCGGCGGGACGGTCGGGGCGCGGCTCGCGGTGCGCCAGGCCGTGGCCGCCCTGGTCGCCGCCATCCTGGCGACGGTGGTGGCGCGGCTCGACTACCACGTCTGGCAGCGCTGGGCGTGGCGGCTGCTGGCCGCCATCGCCGGGTTGCTGCTGATCCCGCTGCTGCCGTTCACGCATCCCATCGCTCCGACGCTCAACGGGGCGCGGCGCTGGGTGACGTTCGGGGTCGTGGCGCTGCAACCCTCCGAGCTGGCCAAGTTCGCGCTCGTCGTGTGGGCCGCGACGCTCGCGGCCAAGAAGGGCGAGCAGATCCGCACGTTCAAGCTCGGGATCCTGCCGTTTCTCGTGATCGTCGCTCCCGTCGCGGGCCTCATTTTTCTCGAGCCGAACCTGTCGATGGCGGTGCTGGTGGCGATGCTGGTGGGGATCGTCATGTTCGCCGCGGGCGCCCGCATCGGCCACTTCCTGCTCCTCGGGATCGCCGCCCTGCCGCTGCTGTTCGGCGCCGTCGCCGCGGCGCAGTACCGCGTGGCCCGCGTGCTGACGTTTCTGAATCCCGGGGCCGCGCCCGAAGAGGCGAGCTGGCAGGTTACGCAATCCCTCGTCGGCCTCGGCTCGGGACAGCTGCTCGGCGTCGGCTTCGGGCAGGGCCAGCAGAAGCTGGGGTATCTCCCCTACGCGTACTCCGACTTCATCTTCTCCACGATCGGCGAAGAGTTCGGCTTCCTCGGCGTCCTCGGTGTGGTGCTGTGCTTCGCGACGTTCGTGTGGATCGGATTCCGCATCGCGCGCAGCGCCCCCGATTCCTTCGGCCAGCTGCTCGCCGTCGGTCTCACGGCGCTGATCGGCGTCACCGCGGCGCTGCACATCGGCGTCAGCCTCGCCGTGCTCCCCGCCACCGGCGTCACCCTGCCGTTCCTCTCCTATGGGGGCTCGAGTCTGCTGGTGGCCCTCGTGGCGACCGGCGTGCTGGTCAGCATCGGCCGGGCCCGGGAGCGGCTGTGAAAGTGATGTTCGCCGGGGGCGGGACGGGAGGCCATCTCATGCCCGCCCTCGCGCTCGCCGAGACGCTCGCGCGCCTGCGGCCGGACGTCGAACCGGTGCTGGTGGGATCGGAGCGGGGCATCGAGAAGGACATCCTGCCGCGCTACCCGTTCCGGCACCACTTGCTGCCGTTCGAGCCGATCTACCGGCGCACGTGGTGGCGCAACCTGCGCTGGCCGGTCCTCGCCTGGCGCATCATCCGCGGCGTCCGCCGCGTGCTCGCCGAAGAGCAGCCGGCAGTCGTGGTGGGCACCGGCGGGTACGCATCGGGACCGGTCGTGTGGTCTGCCCAACGCGCATCAATACCGACCGTGCTCCAGGAGCAGGACGCCCGCCCCGGCCTCGCTACCCGCTGGCTCGCGCGCCGCGCGCGGCAGATCCACCTCGGGTTTCCCGAAGCGCAGGGCCGCCTGCGCCCCGGGCCCGGCACGACGGTCTTCACGCTCGGGAATCCCATCCGACCTCCCGACCCCGGCGACCGGGACGCGGCCCTCGAGCGGTTGGGCCTCGCTCCGGGACGGCCGACGGTCCTGTGCTTCGGTGGCAGCCAGGGAGCGCGGGCGCTGAACTACGCCCTCGCGGGCATCGTCGAGCACGGCCTGCTCAAGGACGTCAACGTGTTATGGGGCACGGGGACCGGTCATGCCGCGCAGTTCGTGGCGCACGCGCGGCCGGGGCGGGTCCTGGTCCGCGGATTCTTCGATCCGATGACTGACCCGTACCGCGCCGCGGACCTCGTCGTCTGCCGCGCCGGTGCGATGACCGTCGCCGAGCTGTGCGCGTGGGGGAAGGCGAGCGTGCTTGTCCCGCTGCCCACCGCGGCGGCCGACCACCAGACCCACAACGCGCGAGCGCTCGCTGATGCCGGGGCGGCGGTGCTGCTCGTCGAGCGGGACCTCTCGCCGGCGTCGCTGACCCGCGTGATTACTGACCTCTTCGCCGACCGATCGCGACTCACCACACTGGCCGCCCAAGCCCGTCGTCGGGGGCGCCCCGACGCCGCCCGGGACGTGGTGTCGCAGATTCTGACACTCGTCGAAGTCGCTTGATTACTCTTTCGCAAGTGTAGTAGTCTCGCTATATTAGCCCGCCACTAATGACCTTGTTTAGACCCGCAGATCCCCGCCCAGTGCACTTCATGGGCATCGGCGGTGCGGGGATGAGTGCCCTCGCGACGGTGGCCAGGCAAAGGGGGGTGCGGGTAACTGGTTGCGATACTGATCCTTCGGGAGCCGCCGATCTGGCGGCTTCGGGGGTCGAAGTTTGGCAGGGCCACGATCCCCAGCACCTCGAGGGGGTGCAGGCGGTCGTGGTGACGGCGGCGGTCGGCCAGGACCACCCGGAGCTCAAGCGGGCGCGGGAGTTGGGGATCCCGGTCATTCGGCGCGCCGATGCCTTAGGTCAAGCGGTGGCCGGGGGGATGCTGGTGGCGGTTGCCGGGACGCACGGCAAGACCACCACCACGGTGATGGTGACGGAGGCGCTCACGGCCGCCGGACGGAATCCCACGGGACTCGTCGGCGGCCGTGTCGCAGGGTGGGGCGGGAACGCGCGGGTCGGCGGGACGGACCTGTACGTGGTCGAGGCGGACGAATTCGACCGGGCGTTCCTGTCGCTCGCGCCGACGGTGGCGGTCGTGGCGAACGTGGAGGCCGACCACCTCGAGTGTTACGGCACGATCGCGGCGCTGGAAGACGCCTTCGCGCAGTTCGCGGGTGGCGCGCGGCGCGTGATCGCGGGCGGAGACGACGCCGGAGCGCGGCGCGTCGCCGCGCGACTCGGCGGGAAGGTGTGGCGGGTGGGAGTCGGGGCGGACGCGGACGTGCGGATCGGGCAGACCGAGTTCGCGCCGACCGGTTCTCGCGCGATGGTGACGCTGCCCGGCGGTCGGGTGGTCGCGTTGGCGTTGCGGGTGCCGGGGATGCACAACGTGCGCAACGCCGCCGCCGCGCTGGCCGTCGTCCACGAGCTGGGAGCGGACGAGGACGCGGCGCTGCGGGCGCTCGCCGAGTTTACCGGGGTGGCGCGGCGCTTCGAGCGCGTCGGCGAGGCGGCGGGTGTGACGGTGATGGACGATTACGCGCACCACCCGACGGAAGTCGGGGCGACGCTCGCGGCGGCGCGACAGGCATTCCCGGGGCGCCGGCTGGTGGCGGTCTTCCAGCCGCACCTCTACACGCGCACGGCGATGCACGGGGACGCGCTGGGCCGGGCGCTCGCGGCCGCGGACCTGGTGGTCGTGGCGCCGATCTACGGTGCGCGTGAGCAGCCCCTGCCGGGCGTGACCAGCGATCTGGTGGCGCGCGGGGCGATCGGGGCGGGTGCGGCGACGGTGGCGGTGCGCGAGCGGGCAGAGCTCGGGGCGGCGGTGGCGGAGCGGCTGCGCGCGGGCGACGTCGTGTTCACGCTCGGCGCGGGCGACGTGACCCGCATCGGCCCCGAGCTGGTGACGCGCCTCGCCCGCCCGCGAAGCGGAACGTCGTGAGCGGTCGCCGCGGGGCGTTGTCGCGGCGCGTGCTGTGGGCGGCGGTGGGCGCCAGCGCGGCGGCGGCCGTCTCGTTCGCGGGACCGCCGCTGTTGCGGGACGTGGCGGCGTTCCGCGTGCGTGAGATTGAGGTGCTGGGCGCGCGCCAGCTGCCGCCGCGCGTGGTCGCGGCGGCGCTGCGGCTGCGACCCGGGGCGAGCGTGTTCGACGCCACGGCCCCGTTAGGCGAACGGGTGAGGGCCCTGCCCGGCGTGCTGGAAGCGCGCGTCGAGCGCCGGCCCCCCGCCACGCTGCGCGTGGTGGTGCGCGAAGCCGAGCCGGTCGCGTTCGTGCCCGGGCCCGGTGGGCTCGTGCCGGTCGATGCGCGGGGCACGCTGTTGCCGTTCGATCCGGCGCGCACGCCGCTCGACCTGCCGATCGCGGTGACGGCGGATTCGGCGGTACTCGGCGTCCTCGCCCTGGTGCAGGCGGTGGACGCGGGGCTGTATCAGGAGATCACCGTCGCGCGCCGCCTGACGCGTGGCGACGTGGCATTGGAACTGGGGTCCCGCCGCGTGCTGCTCGGACGCGACGCCGGACCGGAGGTCATACAGGCGGTGGGACTGGTGGCGCAGGACCTGGCGGCCAAGCGGCGCCCCTACGCGGAACTCGATGCGCGCTACGCCGGCCAGGTGGTGGTACGGCGGCGCGCCCGCGGCGCGGCCGGGGGCTCGGGGGCGTGAGCCGGGACCGTCGGCTCGTGGCCGGGCTCGACCTCGGCAGCACCAAGACGTGCGCGGTGATCGCGGAAGTGGTCGGCGATCTCCCGCGGTCGCCGGTGGCGAAGGTGCTCGGGGTGGGGCTCGCGCGGAACACCGGCGTGCGCCGCGGCGTCGTCCGCGACATCGAGGAGACGACGCGGTCGATCGTCGCCGCCCTGCGCGACGCCGAGCGAATGGCCGGCGCCAAGGTGGCCGGCGTTGCCTGCGGGATCGCCGGCGAGCACGTGGCGGCGCGCACGTCGTCGGGCGTGGTGGCGGTGACGGGGGAAGAGATCACGCCGCAGGACGTGGCGCGCGTCAACGAGGTGGCGCGCGCGGTGTCCCTGGGTCGCGACCACGAGCTCCTGCACGACATCCCGCAGGAGTACGTGGTGGACCAGCAGCGCGGCGTGCTCGACCCGGTCGGCATGACGGGGATGCGTCTCGAGGTGGAGATGTACCTCGTCACGGTGCAGTCCACCGCGGCGCAGAACCTGCGCAAGAGCGTGCAGCGCGCGGGCTACCGCGTGGCGGACCTGGTGCTCGAGCCCCTCGCCGCGTCGTACGCGGTGCTGACGGAGGACGAGAAGGAGCTGGGGGTCGCGCTGGTCGAGGTGGGCGGCGGGTCCACCGGCGTCGCGATCTTCCATGAAGGGAAGATCCGTCACCTGGGGTCGCTGAAGTTCGCGGGCACGCACGTGAGCAGCGATCTCGTGCAGGGCCTCGGCGTGACGCAGGCGGACGCGGAGCGGCTGAAGGAGCGGTTCGGGATCGCGTACGCCCCGCTGGTGGATCCGTCGGAGATGGTGGCCCTGCCGTCGACGCCGGGGCAGGGGGCGCGGCAGGCGTCGCGCGAGTTGTTGTCGCACATCATCCACCAGCGCCTCGACGAGGTGTTTCAGCTGGTGGCGCGCGAGTTCGAGAAGGCGGGCTACGCGGGGCGGCTGCCGGCCGGGGTGGTGCTGACGGGTGGCACGGCCCACCTGCCGGGGATCGTCGAGCTGGCGCGGGACGTGTTTGCGACGCCGGTGCGGGCCGGGGCGCCGGAGCGCGACATCTCCGGGCTGGTGGACAGCGTGCAGGCGCCACGCTACGCGGTGCCGGTGGGGCTGGTGCTGTACGCGGCGCGGCGGCTTGCCCACGGACAAGCGGCGAGCGGGGTGCCGCTCGTCGGGAGCGGGGCGGTGGAGAAATGGTTGGGACCGCTGAAGCGATGGTTGCAGGACTTCTTCTGATCGACGACCCGAGGGGACCATGATCTTCGAGCTCGAAGAGACCGTATCGCAGAACGCGCGAATGAAGGTCGTCGGGGTCGGCGGCGGCGGCGGCAACGCCCTGAACCGCATGATCGACGAGGGAGTCCGCGGCGTGGAGTTCATCGCCGTGAATACTGACGCCCAGGCGCTCCTCAACAACAAGGCCGACGTCAAGGTCCAGATCGGCAAGCGCTTGACGCGCGGGCTCGGCGCGGGCGCGCGCCCGGAGATCGGGCGGCAGGCGATCGAAGAGAACCGCGACGAGGTGCTGCACGCCCTGCAGAGCGCGGACCTCGTGTTCGTCACCTGCGGCATGGGCGGCGGCACGGGAACGGGGGCGGCGCCGATCATCTCGCAGGTGGCGCGCGATCTGGGCGGCCTCACCATCGGGATCTGCACCAAGCCGTTCCTGTTCGAAGGCCGCAAGCGGATGCGCCAGGCCGAAATGGGCATCGCCGAAATGCGCAAGCACGTCGACACGATGATCGTCGTGCCCAACGAGCGGCTGCTCGCGGTGGTCGGCAAGGGCATCCCCTTCCAGGACGCGCTCAAGAAGGCCGACGAAGTGCTGCTGCACGCGACGCAGGGCATCGCCTCCTTGATCAGCGTCACCGGCCTGGTGAACGTGGACTTCGCCGACGTCCGCACCATCATGCAGAACGGCGGACCGGCGCTCATGGGGACCGGAATGGGGCGCGGTGAGAACCGCGCGATGGAAGCCGCGCAGCAGGCGATCTCCAGTCCCTTGCTCGACAACATCTCGATCGCCGGCGCCACGGGCGTGCTCATCAACATCACCGGCGGCGACGATCTCACGCTCGGCGAGGTCACCCAGATCAGCGAAGCGATCCACGACGCCGCGGGCGACGAGGCGGAGATCATCTTCGGGGCGGTCAACGACCCGGCGATGCACGGCGAGGTGCGCGTCACGGTGATCGCCACCGGCTTCGAGAGAGCCGCGCAGGCGGAGCCCGTCGCGGTGGGCCGCGGCGCCCCCGGTGTGCTGCCCTTCGAGAAGCGGGTCTCGCGGCCGACGCCGGTGCCGCCTTCCGGATACGTCCGGCCCGCCGCCGAGCCGCCCGCCCGGCGCGCGCAGACGCCGCCCAACGAAGTTTCCGAGATGGAGATCCCCACGTTCATCCGGCGGCAGATGGACTGATGGCGCTGCGGTCGCGCCACCTCGTCGCCGCGGGCGGGCTCGCCGCCGTGGCGCTGCTGTGGGCCTCGCGCGACGCGTGGCCCTGGCGCCGGCCGTTGACCGCGGCGCCCATCGTCGTGTCCACCGCCTACCACGATTCCGCGCTCACCCTCGGTTCCCGCGAGACGCTGGGCCAGTTGCTGCAGCGCGCGGGGATCACCGGCCGCGACTGGGCGGCGTTCCTCGGCGCCGCCACGGCGCTCCAGCCGCGGCGCCTGCGCCCCGGGCTCCTCTTCCACGTTCGCCGCCTCGTCACCGATTCGCTCCCCGACCGGCTGATGGTGCGCACGGGGCCGGCGCAGCGGTTGTGGGTGGAGCGCTCCGCGGCGGGGTGGACCCAACGCGTCGAGACGATCCCCTGGACCATCCAGCGCGTCCGGGTGGTGGGGCTGATCGAATCGTCGCTGTACGACGCCCTGGACCAGGCCGTGCCCGACAGCTTCCTGCCCGCCGTCGAACGGCGCCAGCTCGCGTGGGCCATCGCCGACGTGTACGACTGGGAGGTGGACTTCACGCGCGACGTCCAGCGCGGCGATCGCTTCGAAGTTCTGCTCGAGCGTCTGGAGTCCCCCGAAGGAGAGCGGCGCTTCGGGCGCATCCGTTCCAGTCCGACTCCGGCGAAGGGGGAGCGGGGGGCGGGGGGGGCGGCTTCTACGACGACCGCGGGCGGTCGCTCAAACGCGCCTTCCTGCGCGCGCCGCTGCAGTTCCGTCGCGTCACGAGCCGCTTCGGCAGCCGCTTCCACCCGATTCTCCACGAGTGGCGCACGCACGAGGGTACGGACTACGCCGCGGCGTACGGCACCCCGGTGCGCGCGACAGCCGACGGGATCGTGACGCGGGTCGGCCGCGAGGGCGGATACGGCAACCTCGTCGAGCTGCACCACGCCAACGGCATCCGCACCCGCTACGGACACCTCTCGGCGTTCGCCAAGGGGCTGCACGTCGGGCAGCGCGTCGCGCAAAGCGAGACCATCGCCTACGTCGGCTCCACCGGCCTCTCGACCGGGCCGCACCTGCACTACGAGTTCCTCGTCAACGGCCGCCCCACGAATCCGCAGCGCACGACCGCGGGGGAAGGGGCGTCGGTCCCCAAGAGCCTCAAGGACGCCTACGACGCCGCTCGCGCCCTGTTGCTCGCGCAGCTGGAGCCGCATCCCGCGCACGTCGCCGCACGCGTCGATTAGCTTCCTTTTCCATCGTGGAGCTCTATCCCGCCATTGACGTCCACGGCGGGCGGCTGGCTCGTGCCGGCGCCCGCGCGGACGACCCCCTGGCCGCCGCCCGGACGCTGTCCGCGGCGGGGGCGCGCTGGCTGCACTTCGTCGACCTGGACCGGGCGTTCGGCCATGGCGACAATCGCGAGCTCGCGCGCCGACTGCTTGCGGCGGTCACGGTCCCCGTGCAGGTCGGCGGCGCCCTGCGCACCGAGGATGCGGTGGCGGAGATGCTCGACTGGGGCGCGGCGCGCGTCGTGCTGGGCACGGCGGGGGCCACGGACGCGGCGCTCGTCACGCGGCTCCTCGGGCGGTTCGGTCCGGGGCGGCTCGCGGTCGGTATTGATGCGCGGGACGGGCGCGTTGCCGCACGGGGGGAGACGACGGTACTCCACCTGACCGCCCTGGAGCTTGCCCGGCGCGTCCGCGACCAGGGCGCGCGCACGGTCATCTACACCGACGTGGCGCGCGACGGCACGCTCGCCGGACCGGACGTGGACGGGGCGCGCGGCATCGCTGCCCTGGGCCTCGAGGTCATCGCGTCGGGCGGCATCGCCTCCCTCGACGACCTGCGCCGCGTGCGGGAGGCGGGGCTCGCCGGAGCGATCGTCGGCCGGGCGCTCCACGAAGGGCGCTTTACGATCGCCGAGGCGCTCGCGTGCGCCGCCTGACGCTGGGGTTGGTGCTCCTGCGGGCGACGGGCATCCTGGCGCTGCTCCTGCTCCTGTGGAATCCCGTCACCTCCCGCGCCGTGCCCGGTGGGGACCGCCCGCTGGTGCTGCTCGACGCGTCGCTCAGCATGACCGGCCGTGCCGCGGTCTGGCGCGCGGCGCTGGACACGGCGCGCGCGCTCGCGCGCGGCGGTCTGATCTGGCGCTTCGGCGATCGCGTCGCCGCATTCGATTCCACCCTGCCGGCCGACGGCGCGTCGCGTCTCGCGCCGGCGCTCGAGGCGGCCGCGGCGCGCGGCGGGCCGCTCGTGATCGTCAGCGATGGGGAGATCACCGACCGCGCGGCGCTCCCCGCCGATCTGCTGCGGCGGGCGCGCCTCGTGGTGCTGCTGCGTCCCGGCTTCTTCGACGCTTTCGTCGCCGGCGTGGAGGGTCCGCGGCGAGTCGAAGCGACCGACACGATTCGGCTCGAGGTGAGCTATGGAACTACACGGAAGAGGGAAGGGGGAAGGGGGATGCGTGGGACAATCCTGGTGAGTACCGAAGGCCGCTCCCTCGCTTCACACCCTGTGCCTTTGCCGGACAGCGGCGTCCTCTCCACTGAGCTCGCATTTCCCGCATCCCGCATCCCCCATCCCGGTTGGTCCGCCCTCGAGGTGCGCCTCGACGGCGTTCCCGACTCCGAGCCGCGTGACGACGCGCGGGTGTTCGTCCTCGAGGTGAGCCCGCAGCCGGCCGCCGTCCTGCTCGCCGCGCCGCCCAGCTGGGAATCGCGCTTCCTGGCGCGCACGCTGGGCGACGTGGCGCGACTGCCGCTGCGCGCCTACGCCCAGGTGGAAGCCGGCCACTGGCGCGACGCCGCGACGCTCGCGCCGGTGGCGGACGCCGTGGTGCGCCGCGCGGCGCAGCAGGCGCGGCTCGTCGCCCTCGTCGGCGATCCCGCGACGCTCGCGGGCCTGGCGGCCTCCCTCCCCGGCGGGCTCCTGGTCTGGCCGACGAGCGGCGGGCGGGACGGCGACTGGTACGTCGGGACGCCACCCGCCTCGCCTCTCGCCGGTTATCTCGCCGGCATCCCGTGGGACTCGCTGCCGCCGGCGAGCGCGGTGATGGAGCTGCCGGCCGACACGACGGCCGTCCCCATCCTGCAGGCCCAGCTGGCGCGCCGCGGCGTCTCGCGGCCCATCGCCGTGCTGGGCGAGCGCCGTGGCCAGCGCCGCGTGACGCTGGCGGCGACCGGCCTGTGGCGCTGGGGATTCCGCGGCGGAGCGAGTGACGTGGCGTACCGCACCCTCATCGGCGCGATCACCGACTGGCTGCTGGGAGGGGGCGAAGGGAGAGGGGAGAGGTTCGCGCCGGTAACGTACGAAGCTCCGAATGGACTACCGCTCCAGTGGCGATGGGTGGGGAAGAACGATCCCCAGGACGTCGCGCTGACACTCAACGGTCCAGGGGGCGCCCGCGCCGACACGCTGCACTTCGATGCCGACGGGTACGCGGAGCTGCGGCTCGCGCCCGGGACGTATCGCTATGCCGCGCCGGGGGGCGGGGGCGGGGGCGAGCGCGGGCTCGTGGCGGTCGAGACGTACTCCGACGAATGGCGGCCGTTGCCGCCGGCGCTGGCGTCGCAGCCCGGTCTGGGCGGCGCGCGCCGCGAGTCGCTGGCGCTGCGGGACCGCTGGTGGCTGTTCGCGATCGCCATTGCCGCCTTCGCGGCGGAATGGGCCTGGCGCCGCCGGCAGGGCCTGCCCTGATGGGCCTCGAGTTCGGAACTTCGGTCAAGTTCCTGAAGGGCGTCGGCCCCAAGCGCGCCGAGGCGCTGGCGCGGCTCGGCGTCCGCACGGTCGGGGATCTTCTGTACCACGCGCCGCACCGCTATCTCGACGCCACCACCGTGACGCCGCTCGCGCGCGCGGCGATGGGACGGGAAGCGACATGCGTGGGCCGGGTGGTGACGACCGGGATCCTGCCGACGCGCCGCGGTCTGCGCGTCTTCCGCGCGGTGCTGCGCGATGACAGCGGCCTGCTCGAGTGCGCGTGGCCCGGCCAGCCGTTCCTCGAGCGCCAGATCAAGCCCGGCCAGCTACTGCTGGTGAGCGGTCCGGTCCGGTTCTATCACGGCCGCCAGCTCGTGCCGCGCGAGTTCATCGTGCTCGCCGAGAAGGACGAGGACGAGCCCGGCCACGGAATGATCCTGCCGGTGTATCCGGCGACCGAAGGGTTGTCCCACCGCCAGATCCGCGGACTGCTGGCCCAACACCTCGACACGCTGCTGCCGCTCGCGGCGGATCCGCACCCGGCTGCCCTGCGCGCGCGCGTGGGGCTCGCCCCGTTGCGGGACGCCCTCGCTTCGAGCTCAAACGCGAGCTCACGACGCGGCTCAAGGAGACCCTCCCCTTCGAGCTGACGGGAGACCAGAAGCACGCCGTCCGCGAAATCACCGAAGACATGACGGCCGCCGAGCGGATGCATCGCCTGTTGATGGGGGACGTGGGGACCGGGAAGACGGTGGTAGCGTTGTTCGCGATGCTGCTCGCCGCCGAGAACGGCTACCAGGCCGCGATCATGGCGCCGACGGAGCTGCTCGCCGAGCAGCACTACGACACCCTCACGCGCCTGCTGGAGCCTGTGGGCCTCCGGCCCGAGCTCTTGATCGGGCGCCTGACCGGCGCCGAAAAGACGGCGGCCCGCGAGCGCATCGCCAGCGGCGGGGCGCGGCTCGTCGTGGGCACGCACGCGCTGATCCAGGAGTCGGTGCGCTTCCACCGCCTCGGCCTCGCCGTGGTCGACGAGCAGCACCGCTTCGGCGTGGAGCAGCGGGCCGCGCTGGCCGAAAAGGGCGACGCGCCCGACGTGCTGCTCCTCACGGCGACCCCGATCCCGCGGTCCCTGGCGCTGACGCTGTACGGGGACCTCGACGTCACCCAGCTGCGCGAGCGGCCGCCGGGGCGGGGCACGGTGAAATCGGCGCTGCGCACCGAGTCCGCCCGGACGCGCATCTACACGTTCCTGCGCGGCGAGTGCGCGGCGGGGCGGCAGGGCTACGTGATCTATCCGGTGATCGACGTGTCCGAGCGCGCCGACTTGAAGGCGGCGACCGCCGGCGCCGAGAGCCTGAAGAAGGTGTTCGCCGAGTTCCGCGTGGGGCTCGTCCACGGGCGCGTGAAGCCCGAGGAGCGCGACGTGGTCATGCGCGCGTTCCGCGACAACGAGGTGCAGGTCCTCGTCGCGACGACGGTGATCGAGGTCGGCATCGACGTGCCCAACGCGACGGTGATGCTGATCGAGCACGCCGAACGGTTCGGATTGGCGCAGCTGCACCAGCTCCGCGGCCGGGTGGGCCGGGGCGCGGCGGCGAGTCACTGTATCCTGCTCTCCGACGCGGCCGAAGCGGCGCCGCGCCTCAAGGCGTTCTGTGACACGACCGACGGCTTTGCGATCGCGGAGCTGGACCTGCAGGAGCGCGGGATGGGGGAGCTCGCGGGGGCGCGGCAGTCGGGCGGGATCGCGCTGCGCTACGCCGATTTCGCGCGCGACCTGGACCTGCTCGAGACCGCGCGGAGCGCGGCCGCCGGGATCATCGCGGGCGATCCGGCGCTGGCGCGCCCCGAGCACGCGGCGTACCGGGAACGCATCGTGCAGCGATATGAGAGAGGCTTCGAGCTGTTTAGAGTTGGGTAGTTGAGACGTCAGACGTCTGACGTCAGCCGATGTCTGATGTCCGACGTCTGATCTCGCTCAGAACGCGACCCGCACCCCCAAGCGCACGCCGTCTCTCGCCGGCGCCACCATCATCCCGTGAAACGGAATGTTGTCCGGCTTCTCCCCTTTGTGCTTCAAATCGGCGATGAACATCGCGGCGGCGCCGAGCAGCGACAGCTGGCCGGCGACGAGACGGCGGCGGGCGCGGTGGTCGTAGTAGACGGACTCCTGGTACAACAGCTCCGCCTGATAGTCGAGGTAGCGCCCCGAGTCGTCCACGGCGCAGCTCTGATTGTCCGCCTGGCACATCCGCAGCAGCTCGGTCCAGAACCGCTGCGAGCGGCGATGCTCGTGCTCGCCCATGATCGTGAAGCCGACGGCGCCGGCGACCAGGAGCCACTTACCGTAATGCACCACCCCTCCCCGGACCCAGCCCGTTGCCGGACGCCACGACGTGGCGTCATGGCGTCGTGCACCGGTCTGAGCCGTCAGGAGCGCCGGCGCCAGGACCGTCACCGCGACGAGAATGCGGGATGATCTCATCTGAAGGCATGAATATCGCCGCGGCCGGCGACGACGAACAGCTCTCGATCCCGGACTAGCGGCGGCTCGTCGATGGGCCCGTCGAGTTGCGTGCGCCACCGCACTTGCCCGTCCGCGGTGCTCACGAAGAGCACTTCGCCGGCCACGCTGCCGACCAGGACACCCGCGCTCACGGGCGTCGGCCCGGCGACCGCCACGACGTTGAGATCGAAGAAGCGCGCCCCCCCCACGCTGGGGCTCGCGACGGGAATCAGCCACAGCCGTCCGCCGCGGGTGAGCACGTACAGAGTATCGCGCGCGAGGGCGGGCGCGCCGTACACCGCGTCGCCCGCGGGGTAATCCCACGCGATCGCCAGCCCGGGCACCGTCACCGCGAGCACGTGACCCTCCGTGGTACCGAGATACACCCGGCCGCCGTCGGCGACGGGGGTGCCGAGCACCGCCCCCGGAGTCGCCATCCTCGCCTCGATTTCCCCCGTCTGCCGCGACAGCAGGAACAGCGTGTCGGCAGTCGTGGCGACCACGACGTGGCCGCTCACGACCACGGGTCCCGCCCGGACCGCGCCCGCCAGGCGCCGCCGCCACGCGACCCGACCGGTTTCCGGATCGAGCCGCGCCATGAGGCCTTCTTCGGTTCCCGCAACCAGCGCGTCGCCGTCGAGGGCAAGCGGGGCCGCGACGCTGCCGAGCTTCACCTCCCAGAGCGGCTTGCCGGTCTTGAGCCGCAGGGCGTACACCTTGCCCTCGGGCGTGAGCTCGGTGCCGACGTACAGGCGGTCCTGGTCGAGGAGCGGACCGGCGTGGATGGTCCCGCCGACCCGCTGGCGCCACAGCACGTCGCCGCTGGTGCGATCGAGGAGCACCACGGTGCGGTCGGTCGTGCCTGCGGCGAGGATCGTCTCCCCGAGGGCGGGGCTGCCCGCCACCGCCCGGCCCACATCGGTGCGCCACAGCGGGCGTGGATCGGGATTCAGGGTCTCGGCGGCGGACGCGTCGTGCCGGAGCGTGCCGAGGTACGCGGGCCAGCCGGCCTCCTGGCGGTCGGGGCCGGGCTTCACGACGGGCACGCAGGCGATCGCGTTGACACTGCAGAACAGCGCCACTATGATGCCGCGCCTATGCCGGACGCCCATCGCATCGAGGACCTGCCGAAGCTCGTCGGACAGACCGTCGTCGTGCGCGGCTGGGTGATGACCACGCGCTCGTCCGGCAAGATCGCGTTCGCGGTGCTGCGCGACGGCACGGGCTACCTGCAAGCGGTCCTCTCCAAGAAAGACGTTCCCGACGCGGCGTGGGAGGCTTTCGGGAAACTAACCCAGGAAACGTCCGTGGCGGTGACCGGGGCGGTCCGCGCCGATCCGCGCGCGCCGGGCGGCGTCGAGCTCACGGCGAGCGACCTCGTGATCCTGGGCGCGAGCCACGACTTCCCCATCACGCCCAAGGAGCACGGGACCGCCTATCTGTTCGAGCACCGGCACCTGTGGCTGCGCAGCCGGCGCCAGGTGGCGATCGCGCGGGTGCGGCACGAGGTGATCCAGGCGATCCGCGACTTCTTCTACGAGCGCGGCTTCACGCTGGTGGACACGCCGATTCTGACGGGGTCGATCGGCGAGCACGCCGGCACCCTGTTCGCGACGGACTACTTCGATCTCGGGAAAGCCTACCTCGCCCAGACCGGCCAGCTGTACGTGGAAGCGGCAGCCGCGGCCCTCGGTAAGGTGTACTGTTTCGGCCCCACGTTTCGCGCCGAGAAGTCCAAGACGCGCCGGCATCTCACCGAGTTCTGGATGGTGGAGCCGGAGGTCGCCTGGAACGACTCCGACGACAACATGCGGCTCCAGGAAGACTTCGTCAGGTACATCGTGGCGCGCTGCCTCGAGCGCCGCGCGGCGGAGCTCGCCGAGCTGGAGCGCGACACCGCCCCGCTCGCGCGCATCGCCCCGTCGTTCCCCCGCATCTCCTACACCGAGGCAGTGGAAAAGCTCAAGAGCCTGGGCGGCACGATGGAGTGGGGGCGCGACATCGGCGGCGACGAGGAGACGCTGCTCGCCAAGCAGTTCGACCGGCCGGTGTTCGTGTACAACTATCCCAGGCGGGTCAAAGCCTTCTATATGAAGGAAAACCCCGCCGACCCGCGCACCGTGCTGAACAACGACCTCCTCGCGCCGGAGGGGTACGGGGAGATCATCGGCGGCAGCCAGCGCGAGGACGATTACGACAAACTGCTGGCGCGCATCCGCGAAGAGCAGCTCCCCGAAGCGGCGTACGGCTGGTATCTCGACCTGCGCAAGTACGGTACCTTCGTGCACTCGGGCTTCGGGCTCGGTGTCGAGCGCACGGTGGCGTGGATCTGCGGGATCCCGCACATCCGCGAGGCCATCGCGTTCCCGCGCACGCTGTACAAACTGTGGCCCTAGGCCGGGCGGTCGCCCTCTCCCGCCTTCGTTTCGTCCCACAGCTTGTCCAGCTCCGCTAGACTCGCCCGCCCCAGCTCCAATCCACGGTCCTGCGCCAGGCGCTGCACCTGCTCGAAGCGCCGGCTGAACTTCGCGTTCGCCTGCTGCAGGGCCTGATCGGGCTCGATGCTGAGCTTGCGCGACAGATTCACCACGGCGAAGAGCAGATCGCCCAACTCATCGATCAACGCATCCCGCACCCCCCACCCCCCATCCCGGCCTTCTTGGTCCAGCTCCGCGATCTCTTCCTTTACCTTCTCCAGCGGGCCCAGCGCATCCGGCCAGTCGAAGCCGACGCGCGCGGCGTCTTCCTGAAGTCGATAGGCCTGGAGTAACGGGGACCGCGGGTCAGGGGACATGGCCCAAAGCTAGCGCGCGGTTGCTATGAGCGCCGAGCGGCGATTAGTTTCCCGCGCCTGTGAGTGCGTCCAACGTCGGGCGGTCGAGCAGCGCCTGGATCGAAGTGAGCCTCGCCGCCCTGGTCGAGAACGCCCGGTCGGTGGCGCGCGCCGCGGGCACGCGGCTCCTCCCTGTGGTCAAGGCGAACGGATACGGGGTCGGAGCCGTCGCTGTTTCCCGGGCGCTGGAAGCCGTGGACCCGTGGGGCTATGGCGTCGCCACCATCGCCGAGGGCGTCGAGCTGCGCGACGCCGGGCTCGACCGCCCGGTGCTGGTCTTCAGCCCGGCGAGCCCGGAGACACTGGATGTCTATGCCCGCTACCGGCTCACGCCCGTGCTCGAGACGGCGGCCGCGATCCGCGCGTGGCTGAGCCGGGAAGGCGGCGCCTTTCACCTCGGCATCGACACCGGGATGAGCCGCGCGGGCGTGCGCTGGGACGAGATCGCATCGCTCGCGGCCCTGCTCGACACGCCCCGGTTGGAGGGCTGCTACACCCAGTTCCACTCGGCCGATCGCCGCGATCGCTCGGCCGACGAGCAGCTGGAGCGCTTCCTCGGCGCCGTCTCGCGCCTCGAGCGGCGGCCGCCGCTGCTGCACGTGGCGAACAGCGCGGCGGCCCTCCGCGACCGGCGCTTCGCGCTCGATATGGTCCGACCCGGCGTGTATCTGTACGGCGGCGCGCCGGCCGATTGGATCCCCGGCGGCCGGCCGGTGGTGAGCATCCGCGCCCGCGTCGTGAGCGTGCGTACCGTGCGCCGCGGCGAGACGGTCAGCTATAACGCCACGTGGACGGCCCCGCGCGACACCAGCGTCGCCACCCTCGGCATCGGGTACGCCGACGGGCTGCGGCGCGCGTTGGGCCTGGGTGGTGAAGCGTACGTCCTGCTCCGCGGCGCGCGCTGCCCGGTCGTGGGACTGGTGACGATGGATTACGTGATGGTCGAGACCGGTGGCACGGCGGTCCAGGTCGGCGACGTGGCGACGCTGGTCGGCGAAGCGGACGGCGGGGGGGGGCGCATCACACTCGATCAGTTCGCGGCGTGGAGCGGCGAGCTGCAGCGCGAGTTCTTGACCGGGCTTGGGGCTAGGCTGCCGCGCATCGCCACGTGAAGCGGCGCGCGGCGATCATCGTCCTCGACGGCCTGGGTATCGGCGCGGTGCCGGACCAGGCGGCCTACGGCGACGCAGGAAGCGACACGCTCGGCAACGTGGCGCGGGCCGTCGGGGGGCTCAAGCTGCCCAACCTCGAGCGGCTCGGGCTGGGGTTGTGCCGCGGCATCCCCGGACTTTCGTCCGGGGTCAGTCCGGCAGCGGCGCACGGTGTGGCGCTCCCCGCGTCCCAGGGGAAAGACAGCACGACGGGTCACTGGGAGATCTGCGGCGTGGTCCTCGAGCGGGCGTTCCGGACGTATCCGCAAGGATTCCCGACGGCGTTGTTGGACGAGTTTGTTCGACGCACTGGCCGTGGGTATCTCGGGAACACCGCCGCTTCGGGGACGGCGATCATCGCCGAGTTGGGCGAGGAGCACCAGAAGACGGGGAAGTGGATCGTGTATACCTCCGCCGACTCGGTCTTTCAGGTGGCGGCGCACGAGGCGGTGGTGCCGCTCGACGAGCTGTACCGCGCCTGCGAGATCGCCCGCACGCTCCTGGTGGGGGAGCAGGCGGTGAGCCGCGTGATCGCGCGGCCGTTCGTGGGTCGTCCGGGCGCCTACACGCGCACCGCGCACCGCCGTGATTTCTCGATCGAGCCGGTGGGCAAGACGCTGCTCGACTTTCTGGCGGAGCGGGGCATTCCCCGGGTCGGTATCGGCAAGGTCGACGACCTGTTTGCCGGTCGCAACATCACGAGCGAGCACACGCCCACGAACGCCGATGCGTACCGGCTGATGGAAGCGGCGCTGGACGGCCTGGCCGAGGGGTTCATCTTCGTGAACGTGATCGAGTTCGACCAGAGCTGGGGGCACCGCAACGACGTGCCGGGGTTTCATAGGGGATTGCTCGAGCTGGATGCCTGGATCCCGCGGCTCGAGACCCGCGTCCGGGAGGACGACCTGATCATCCTGACGGCGGACCACGGCAACGATCCGACGACCCCGTCGACGGACCATTCGCGGGAGGCCGTGCCGGTGCTGGTCCTGGGCGGTCGGGTGCGCCCGCGGGCGCTGGGGGAGCGCGGCAGCTTCGCGGATCTGGGCGCGACGGTGGCCGAGTATTTCGGGGTGGGGCCGCTCGCGGCCGGGACGTCGTTCTTCCGGGAGATCGCGGCGTGAGCGCCGAGCTGATCGGGCGGGCGCGCGAGGTGATGCGCCACGCGCACGCGCCGTACAGCAAATTCCACGTGGGGGCGGCGCTCGAGGCGGCCGACGGCCGGATCTTCGTCGGCACGAATGTGGAGAGCGCGTCTTACGGGCTGACGATCTGCGCGGAACGGATGGCGCTGGGGGCGGCGGTGGCGGCTGGGGCGAGGAAGTTCACGCGCATCGCCGTGACGACCGCGGTGGACCCGCCGGCGGCGCCGTGCGGCGCCTGCCGCCAGCTGCTGGCGGAATTTGGACTGAACGCCATTGGACGCTGGGGGAGCTGCTCCCGGCCGCCTTCACCCGGGAGTCTCTCGACCCGTGACACTTCTCATCCGCCGGCTCGCCGTGCTCGGCGTCGTGGCCGTGGTCGCCGTCTGGGCTTGCACCGAGGATCTCACGGCGCCCGGCCGCTGCGACGACTTCTGTCCGCCGGAGAAGATCGTCATGCACGATACGATCCTCGACACCGCGATCACGCGGGACTCTGCGTATGGGCGGCCGATCGGCTACGTCAACCTCCCTGACGCCCCGGTGATGCTCGCCGAGACCCTGCCGGGCCTGCGGACCAGCCGGGCGCTGTTTCGGTTCAATCCGGTCGCGCTGCTGCGAAGGGTGATTGCCCCACCCGATACGACAACGGGTCCTCTGCTGCAGCCGGACTCGGTGTTCGTGGCACTGCGCATCGTGCGGCGCGAGGCGAAGGCGACCAACCTCACGCTCCACGTCTATCGGTTGCCGCTGACGATCGACTCGATGAACCTCGACACGCTGCTCGCGCAGCCAAAGATCAAGGACAGCCTCATCGCCGTCGATAGCGTCCACTTCGACTCCACCACGGGCGATCGGGTCGCGGTTGACACGACCACCGGTCAGGTGCAGTACCGGCTGATCCTCAAGTTCGACTCACTGGCGGTGCCGTTCGATACGACTGACTCCGGGCGCGTCGCGCTCGGCGTCCGAGTGACGGCAGACTCGTTCGCCAGCATTTCCCTGAGTGCGAGCGAGCAGCCCAATGGGCAGCCGCCGACCATCCTGTGGTTCAACCGCTTTGATTCGCTCGGCACGATCGTTTCGTTTCGGCAAGCGCCGCGGAGCACGAGCGGTCCAGGCGCCTTCGACGGTTTTCTCGGCACGCCCGGACCCACGCCACTCGACTCCAACCTCCTGGTCGGAGGATTGCCGGCCGCGCGCAGCCTGCTGCGGCTCAATGTGCCGCGCAGCATCCTCGATTCGACCCAGATCGTCCGGGCGACGCTCATCCTCATCCCTTCGGACTCGATCCGCGGCGTCCCGTCAGATTCCTTCAATCTCCTCGTGCTCCCTGCGGCGGTGGACTTCGGCGCCAAGTCATCGAACCTCGCCGATCCCTCGTTGCCGCCGGATAGCGCGATGATGCACGTGGGACTGCCCGACACCGTGCAGATTGAAGTGACGAACATTCTGCGGCGGTGGCAGGTGGACACCACGCTCCCCCGCACCATGATCCTAGAGCAACAGAGCGTTCCCCACTTGTCTGGATTCCCCTTGTTTGGATTCTTCAATGAAGGGGCCACGCTCGCCGAGGCCCGGTTCTACTCCTCGCGGG
>WNGE01003961.1_pt1 | contig 52550 bp, 36 predicted proteins | sample 5400651 | NCBI WGS metagenome assembly WNGE01 (sample SAMN13153370, study PRJNA577476) | soil metagenome | isolation source: 60 cm soil or saprolite under grassland replicate 2 | place: USA:California | collected 2016-06-15 | reverse complement strand
TGCCCAACTCAAGGATCGCACGTATCTCGTTGTCCCTACCAGCTCCCTGCATCGCCTGGATGAGCTAGACGAGCTCCGCGAGTACCTCGAAAAGTACTGCTCGCTGACCTGGGAGGACGCGCTGTGTCGGATTTACGACGTCGGGGGCTCGCAACTGAGCCGATCTCGGCGCCACGCCAGGTGGCTTCGCCCCAAGGCGGCTCATTCCGATCGGCACCCCACCCGTAAGACGAGCCCGGAGACCAAGTCCGTCACTGTTGCACGCCCGGCCCGCCGGCTCGTAGGGCTCGTGGGGTCTTGGAAGCGTGGGCGGCTCGTGGACCCAAAGCGGATGCCGGGGGAGGACCCCGCCGGGGGCGGTCGCCCCAAGTCCGCTGGGTCGAACGGGTCGGGGAACCTGAGCCCGCCCGCAGCCAATTCGCCGCAGTCGGCTCGACCAGCCCCTCACGCTTCGAACGGAGCCGGGGAACAGCCTTCGCGCCGGCCCATCACCGACCCGGTTACCGGCGAGTCGCTCCTGCCGCTCCGGCCAATGGGCGAAGCAGCTTCCGCGGAGCATTATGCCCGTGTCGTCGACAGAGTGCGCGAGATGGTCGACTCCCTCGTGCCACCCGGGCAGTGCGTCGCCGTAGCCAGCCGCGGGGACGACCAACTCGTGGCATTCCCCCGCCACCAAGGGCTGCACTTTCCGCAGAGTCGAGAAGGCGGCTACTGCGGTTATCACCCGGGGGGGAACACTGCTGCGGTCGCACAGCTCGAGTGGATCCGCTCCCGGGGCGTGCGGTACCTGTTGCTCCCTGAGACAGCCCTTTGGTGGCTCGACTTCTACCCAGGCTTCCGCCAGTTGCTTGAGCAACGCTATCGCACCGTCGCGGTCGACCGCGTGGCGGGCATCGTATACGACCTTCGGCCGCACGCGGACGTAGGCCATGGCGGCACAGCAGGCATGGCAGCGGTCATGGCTGAACTGCGAAATCGCCTCGGACGGGATCCGTTTGTCCTGGACTGGGATACCGGCCTTGAGTTGCAGGCTGCCTTCCCGAGCGACCAGGTCTTCTCGGCACCCACGTTCGCGAAGGAGCTGCTGTACGTCGATGAGACGATCGATTGCATCGTCGTTCCGGACGGCCACGCGGCGAAGCTCGCTGACGCGCGGCGGGTTGCAACCACCGCCGTCGTCGCCGTCCGAGACGGTCTTAGAGGGTCCGAGCCGAAACTAAAGGTCGAGTGGCTCAAGGAGGGAGTAGCGTCAAAGATGCCGTCCGTTTCCATCGTCATTGCCTCCTACAACACCGCTGACCACACAGAAGCATGCCTGCGGAGTGTGCTCGAGACGATGCCGTTAGGGTTCGAGGTAGAAGTCCTAGTTGTCGACGACGGATCGCGAGACGACTCAGTCAGGATGGTGCGCAGGTGGACGCGGCGCGATTCTCGTGTTCGTCTCGTGCGGAACTTTCGGAACAGGGGTTACATCAGGACCGTCAACCGGGGCGCACGCGAGGCAGAGGGCGACTATCTCGTCTTCCTAAACAGCGATACGATCCTGCCCAATGGGTGGCTCGAGCCGCTCATTCGGACTCTCCGTACGATGCCGGACGCTGGCGTGGTCGGCTGCAAACTCGTCTACCCTGACGGGATCCTGCAGGAGGCGGGTGGCTTAATCTTCTCCGATGGCAGCGGTGCGAACTTCGGTCGCGGCAACTACAACCCCGACGCTCCTCTCTTCGACTTCGTTCGCGAGGCGGACTACTGCTCGGGTGCGGTCCTAGCCACACCCCGTACTCTATTTAGCGAGCTGGGAGGTTTTGACGAACTCTTCCTCCCCGCCTATTACGAAGACCCGGACTATTACTTCCAGGTGCGCGCCCACGGGCTCCGCGGCTATTACCAGCCCGAGAGCGTCGTGATCCACGTCGAAGGTGGCACGCACGGAACCGACGAGAACGTCGGCGTGAAGCGATACCAGGCGATCAATCGGGGGAAATTCGTCAGCAAGTGGTGTGACGCACTTCGCGCTCAGCCTACCCGCCCGGACCATTTCGGCCCAGACATCTGGGCCGACCTCGCCCTATGGAGACGAGAGGGGCTGAACGCCGGTGCCGGCTAGGCGGGCGCTCTTCTGGGCGCCATCGCTTCCCGAGATCGACCGGGAGAGCGGTTTTCGGACCTTGTTCGACATCCTACGCTTCCTCCAAGATGACGGATGGTCGGTGGCAATGGCCGCTCGGACGACAGGGAGCAGTCCGCGATACGCCAAGATGCTGCACCGACTCGGAGTGCCAACCTACCTGGGGCTCGGGTCGGATACATTGAACCTGATCGAGCACGGGAAGTTTGACATTGCTATCGCGTCCTTCTGGTACCTCGCGGAGGAACTGCTGACCCCGCTCCGACGGCTCTCCCCGCAAACCAAGCTATTGGTCGAGAGTCACGACATCCACTTCCTTCGTAACGCGCGGGAGGGCTTGGCGGGCGATGAAGAGCGGAGCGTGCCGTCGGCGCTCGATGACCGGTTCGCGGCCGAGACCATGCGTGAGTTGAACGTGTATGCAGCCGCCGACGCCGTTCTCACCGTGTCGCAGAAGGAAGCGGACCTCATCAACGACTTAGTGGGGGACCCCACCCTCGCTCACGTGGTGCCTGATAGCGAGGACTTTCCGGTGTCCCCCATCCCGTTCGAGAAGCGGAACGGCTTCCTGTTCGTTGGCAACTTCCGTCATCCGCCAAATGCGACCGCTCTCCGCCATCTATGTGAGCGGATCCTTCCGCTCGTCAGTCCAGAGGTTCTTCGTGACCATCCCGTAACGATCGTCGGAAACGCCCTAGATGAGGGCATGGCCGAGTACGCCGCGCGCCTGCCTGCGGTGCGGCCCGTGGGATGGGTGCCGGCCGTCGTTCCCTACCTTCACCGTGCGCGCGTTTGTGTCGTCCCGTTGCTGTCAGGTGCGGGGACGAAGCGCAAGCTCGTTCAGGCGCTGATGGCAGGAACTCCAACAGTCTCGACAAGTGTCGGCGTGGAGGGGTTGAACCTCGAGAATGGGCGCGACGTTCTCGTCGCCGATGATCCGGAGGACTTCGCCCGCTGCATGGAGAGATTGGCTACTGACCACGTGTCCTGGCGATCCCTTGCCGATTCATCCCGTACGGTCCTGGACATGCGGCACGGAAGGATGGCCGCTAGTGCCCGCCTGAATGAGGTACTTGACCTTGTCCTTGCCCGTCCAGCAAAGTCGGAGCCCGTGCCTTCGGCTCGTCTCGCGCGGTCGAACAATCCCTATCGCGCGGAGGTACTCGACATCAGGGCGACTGTGAAGCGAGAGCTGCCTTCAGGTGCGCAGATTCTCGTCGTCAGCAAAGGCGACGAAGAGCTGGTGAAGTTCGACGGGCGTCCTGCTTGGCACTTCCCGCGTGGCGAAGATGGTGGGTTTGCCGGTTTTTATCCGGCTGATAGTCACGCTGCGATCTCGCATCTCGAGTGGCTACGAAAGCAAGGGGCAGACTACATCGTGTTTCCGCGGACGGCGCGATGGTGGCTGCGATACTACGCAGGGCTGCGCCGGCACCTTGACAGCACCTATCGCATCGTCTATCAATCTGAGGCCTGCTCGATCTACGGCTTGGCGGCGAACGACCTAATTGTGGGCGACCCAGCCCGCGCAAGCACGAACGTCCGACCCGCGGGAGCGGCTCGGTGATCTTCAGTCGCGCACTCGCCTTCCTCCACGTGCCGAAGACCGCAGGCATGTCATTGACGAGCTACCTCTTGGAAAACCTCCCGAAGCCCGTTTACTACACGGGGCCCCCGCTCGGCAAAGACTTCCTTCCGGGAGGAGTCATCCGTCTGGAAGGCGCCCGCCACGAGACGCTCACTGAGGCTGTCGAGATCCTGCAACGCCATGGTCTCGACATCAGGACGATACCCGTGATCCTCGCCGTAGTAAGGAACCCCTACGCCATCGAGGTCTCGCGCTACGGGTACCTTCAACTTGGTCACCCGTGGGACGCGGGCCATAGCCAGGATCTCGCCCTCACACAAGACTTCGAGGTCTTTGCGAAGGAGAGCGGATATCACGCGGCAGGGCGCCCGCTGGAAGCGTACTATCTCCTTGATGGCGAAGTCCCCGCGAACTTGCGGATCCTTCGCTATGAGAATCTCGCCGATGAGTTAGCCGCCGCCCTTCGAGAGGCGGGGGTCGAGCCCCGCGGCGAGTTGCCCTGGGTGAACCGATCAACGCACGAGCATCATCTGCGCTACTACACACCGGCGGCCGAACGTGCCGTGTACGAGAAGTATCGATGGGTGTTCGACGCTGGCCTCTACCCGCGACTTTCGCCCAGAGACTTGCCAACCCGACCGACTGTGGGGCTCGGACGCGTCGTCCCCGCAGTAGGACCCATCGCACGCGTGGAGAGCGTAGCGGGTATGTGGCCTGATGGATGGGTAGAGAGGCGATTGTCGTTCAACGTCGAGACGACCGCCCCGATCGTCGCTGTGACATTGAGCGGCATCCTGCCACCGCGGCTGTCACGCCAAGTCCTCGACGTCGACGTTGGCGACCGTCATGCGGTGGTCGAACTCGTAGGAGGCGAGTTTGACTGGACCATGGACCTCGGGAGACTGGGGCCGGGACCGACGGCTGTTTGGATTCGGGCCCGCCACATTGTGTCCCCCAGTGAAGTCGGTGCCTCCCCCGACAAGCGGCAGCTCGCCTTCCAGCTGCGGCGCCTTCGCTTTAACACGGGACTACCATCCGCCGAGCCCCAAGTTAGGGCCTCCAGCAACGCGGCCGTCGGCGAGTGACGCGTCTTGAGCCCTTTTTGGCGACTACTCCACCCACAGGAAACCGTGGAGCCCCAAATGAGGCCATCGGAACCTAAGCGGCGAACGCGGACTTCGAGATCGCCATCCGACTCATCGGAGGGTAGTCGCGACGGCGTCGCCCCGGTTGTCGGCCAGCTTCGATGTGGTCCTTAGGGATTGGACTTGAGCGGCTGAAAGTCCGAGAATCTGTGGGCGAGGAGGGAGAGCGACCTCGATGACATCACCTCCACGCGTCGGATTGGCGCGGCGTCCTCCGATCAACTCCGCGACGATCAGGGAGCAGATCGTGGCGCTCCTGTCCGTGCCTGAGCGGCTGCCTCTCACCGATGCGGAGTTGGGCGCTCAGTTCTGGCAACATCATCCGCGATTCCGCTTCCTCAAGAATGCTCCCTGCGACGCGCGCGTGCTGGATGTTGGGGCGGGGCTTCAGCGGTATGAAATTCGATGCGTTCTTTGCCTCACACATCATCGAGCACCTGGCCTCCCCCACACCCTTGTTTGCCTATATGGCGGACGCTGCTGCCCGGCGAGCATGGGTGTACCTGGAGTGGCCGAGCCCGGAGACGCGCGAGTTCCCTACCAGGGAGGAGCTGGCGAGCTTGGGCTTCAACGTGACCACAGCGAACTTCCACGACGACCGCACGCATCGACAGACCTACGATGTTAACGAGGTTAGGGCGTCGCTCGAAGGCTATGGCTTCGCCGCGGTGGAAAGCGGCTACATCGTCATGCGGGACTTGGGCGAGGAACTCCTGGCTCGGGGCCGCCGGTTGAACCGGAGGGATTGGCGGCTGTTGGGTCTCTGGGCGGCGACCGGATGGTGCAACTGCATCGTCGCGGTGCGACGGTAGGAGGCGCGGGTGCCTGCGCAACGAGCTACGTACGGCTTGATGATCTCCCCACGGCGGTTACAGCTACTCGCGCGCTGTCAGCGCCCTCGACGTACGCGAGAAGGCTGGCGAGCGAAGCGCAGTGCGCCTCGACCTGGCGGACGTGCCCAGCCTGTTGGGGGTTGACATCCATTTCGGTACCAATGTCTCGTCTCGGAGGCTATCTTCGCACGCCTTGCGGATCAGCTCCAAGATCTCTTCCGACAAGAGGTCGCGCGGCTTCGATCGAATCATTCTCCCCTCGATGAGCAGCGGCGGTTCGTCTCGACCGACTGGGTCGTGGCGCCCACGATAGAGCCGGACATATCTCGGACCTCCCAAACAAGCAAAGGAGCCAGCGGATGCTCCTTCTGCTGAGGACCAACTCGACCCGCCTTCGTGAGTCAAAAGTTCAGTTGGCCCACGCGAACACTCGTCGGTAGCGAGTAACTGAGTAGGGCGGGGACACTGGACACTCGTTTCCAGGATGTCCGTACCACTCGACGATCTCTTCCAACGGCCGGGTCGAGCTGTTGGCGAAATCTCGGAAGGCTGCCGCCGCGCCCCCATCATCATAGGCAGTCTCCCCTATGACAAGCCCTTGTGTGAGGCCCAGCCTTGCCAGGGTACGGTCGGTTCTCCGCAAACCAAACCGGATTTGGTGGGGGGGATAGTTCAAGTGGAGGTCGAACCACCGCGGGAGTCCGACGCCGGTCGACCGCAGGATGTGCACCAAGTTCTCGAGGCGGTGGCCTCGGGCCTCGGCGGGGTTGCGCGGTCCGATGAACGACACCACCACGTCGGCCGTACCGTACGTGGCGGCATACCGACGGTACATTTGGGCGATGTAGGAGCTGACCTGCTCCCGGATGCGAGCGGGAAGGAAGTCGCTCGGCGCCCCTTCGTTCAGAAGGTCGAAGCGGACATCCGCTGGCCCGTAGTGCTCCGCAAGTGCTCGGACCGTGCGGATGAACCTCCAGTTCTCGCCAAATGTTCGCCGATCATATTTTAGGCGCAGCGGGCTGTTAGTCCACTGCGGCGCAAAGGAGATGGTGAGGCGAGCGAACCTGAGCGCGCGCACGGTCGACAAATAGTAAATGAGGTTAGTGCGGTAGGGCTCGCTGATCGTCCTCCCCTCAGATGGGATCATTCCCCAATCGTTGGGTCCAATCTTGCTCGTGTGCCAGATGAGCAGACGCACCGATTCGACACCCCGAACTCGCATCTCCGTCAACTGCCGCACCGCGGTGGCACCAATCGATCCGGACATGCGTGTAGTTCACGCCGATCAGCGGGCGCACCGGCGCCGGGGCCCCCGTCGGCGGCCCGGAGGGCAACGTGCCCCACCCGTTCGGTGCCGTTAGCCGGAAAAGCAGTTCTGCGCCGCCCACGATGAGCAGTGTAAGGGCTACGCAGACGGCGAGGGCCGCCCACGGCCTGATCCGCGCAGCGAACTCAGGTGCTCGTAGGATCAATCTAGGGGCGGCCGGGGATGGCCCCCGATCAGTCCGCCTCGATCTTACGGCCGATCTCCTCCTTGGGCCCAGCGAGACGACGCTCGACCAGGGTGGCGATGAGATGCTCGATCGCGAGCTGGGCCTCCTGGACGTGACCAGGGCCGTCCCCAGGAACGACGATCGCGACGTCGGCGGCTGGCCGGATCTTCCCGCCGTCCCCACCGGTGATGGCGACGCACGCAAGCCCAGAGTCTCTTGCGGCGTCCGTGGCCGCGAGGAGATTCTCGGAGTTGCCGCTCGTGGTTATGCAAATCAGAACGTCCCCCTCGCGCCCCAGGGCCTCCACCTGACGCGCGAAGACGCGGTCGAACCCAAAGTCGTTGCCGATCGCGGTGAGGATCGAGGTGTCAGTAGTGAGGGCGATGGCCGAGAGCGCCCGGCGTTGGCGGTGTTTGTCGAGGCAGCTGACGAGCTCGGCGGCAAAGTGCTGAGAGTCGGCGGCGCTGCCGCCGTTTCCGCAAACGAGTACGCTTCCCCCACGGCCGATGCTGTCTGCAATCACGCTCGCAGCCTCAACGATCGCGGCGCAGCATTCCTGTGCCGCCCGCTGCACTGTGTCCGCGCTGTGGCTCAGATAGGATCGTGCGAGCCCATATTCACTCGTCGGCTCCACCAGCTCACTCCTCCTAAGGTTCGGGCTTCCGACCGTCTACGCGGTTGTGGCCCAGGCCGGCGCGGCCTTCCAGACCCGGAGCGCAGCCTCCTGCAACGCGATCGGCGCGAACGTTGCCCCGAGGCTCTCGAGACCGAGCTGCACGCGCGGTTGCAGTCTGGGGTCGCAGTACAGCATCAGGTACCCGCCTCCGCCCGCGCCGCAGATTTTGCCGCCGATCGCGCCTAGTTCTCGCGCTCGCTCGTACAGGATGTCGGCCGGCGTCCCCTCGACGACGTGCGGGTTCATCATCTTCTTACTCACGTACGCTTCATGGAGCTGTAGGCCAAACTGATCGAGGTCCCCTGCCAGGAGCGTTTGCCTCATCGAGTACACCGCTTCGCGCAAACGCTTCATCCCGAGGAGCGTTTCCTGGCGCCCCTCCTTGTAGAGCTTGACCTGGCGATCGATGAGGCCGGTGTTGGTTCGGGCCCTACCCATGTAGCAGAGCATCAGCCGGGCCTGTAGCCCCTCTACGGTCTCGGCCCGAAGGGAAAGTGGCTCGACCTCGACGCCGTTCGCCGAAAACTCGATGACGTTGAAGCCGCCGAATGCGGTGGCATACTGGTCTTGCATTCCGCCGGGAATCTCAAGGTCCTCCCGCTCGATCACGTATGCAAGCCTGGCGAGCTCATGCTTCGTCAGCTCGAACCCTCGGAAAGCGGCGACGGCCGCGACGCACGCGGCGACCAGCGCTGATGAACCACCTAAACCGCTCCCGGCCGGAGCGTCTGACCGGACGTCCACGTCGACACCGCACTCGACGCCTATACGCCCGATCGTGGCCTTGAGCAGGTCGAGGACGCCGTTGTACCTGGGGCCCTCGCCGATCCCGTACGAGACGACCTCTCCCATATCGAGCGAGCGCAGCTTCACCAAGTCGTCTGCCCGCTGATACAGCGTGACCAGCGCGTAGAGATTAACGGTCGCGGACAGCACCGCGCCGCCGTGCTCCCGGAAGTAGTGAGGGAAGTCCGTTCCCCCCCCTGCGAAGGACAAACGCAGCGGCGCAGCGGCGTGTACGGACTCGCAATTCGGCGCGACCATAGTTGCCGAACGACGGGATTCGGACAAGGTCGTGGTTGGGGAAGTCATAGTTGGGCACCCTCCCTCATTACATTGGGCCCCGACAAGTCGGAAGACCGTCTGTCCCGCTCTCGGGATTACTGCAGAGCGAGGCTGGGGAAGTTGATCGGCCAGCCCGAGATCACCCCCGAGGATAGGCCATGCCCATCCCCCATGTGGTGTCCCGCCGCTACGCCGTGCGATGTCGGTACGACTCGGGGATAGAATTGGCTAGGCGCCGGCGAGGCGAATGACGTCGCGAGCGGCGGCCAGCAGGTCAGGCGCCGTCTGAGAGGCCGCGTCAATCTCTTCCGTCTTGGTCTCCGCGCTCGGGACGAGGATCGCTCGTGCCCCCACCGCGAGCGCGGCCTCGACATCGGCGCCCGTGTCGCCGATCAGCACGCAGTGCGTCGGCTCGACGCCTAGGGTGGCTGCCGCTCGCAGTACGAGACCCGGCGCCGGCTTGCGGCACTCGCAGCCATCGTCCGGCCCGTGCGGGCAGACCTCCCACGTCTCGAACGCGCCGAGCAGCTCGTCGATGCGCCGGTTGACGGCATCGACGTCGGCGGGCGTGATAAGGCCGCGCGCGATGCCGCTCTGGTTGGAGACCACGCCCAGCCGAAGGCCCGCGGACCTGATCAGCTCGACGGCCTCCCGCGCTCCCGGCATGAGATGGACCCGCGCCGGGTCGCCGTTGTAGGGCACGTTGACGACCAGCGTTCCGTCCCGGTCGAACAGCACGGCCTCAGGGGCTTCGTCGGCGTGGCGGGCTTGGCTCATCCCGGTGACGTCGTGAGCGCCGTGCGGTGGAGTCGGCCGATCGCCGTGCAACCCGCCATCGCGAACATGAGGTCCAAGTACGCCATAGAGCATCGCACGACGGCCCGTCGACGGGTCGCCTCCTCGGAGGGTCGCCAAGGCTACCGCCTTGGCCATCTTGGCCTGATCTTGGAGGCGACGGAAGCCGCGGCCTCCACCAGCCACGTCCGGCCCCACCCCGATGGCCAGGACCCGCTGCTGGACGCTCTCGGGTCTAGGCTTTCGGCGTGGGACTCTGTCTCCCTCCATCGCCATACCATCGCGCCTCGCCATGGCAGTTCAAGTTGACAGAGCGTCCCATATCAGTGCATCCCCCGGATGGCGTACAAGCGATACATCGGCCCACGTCGAATGAAGGTTGCTTTTCGAGCGCCGGGGGGTAATGTCAGACTCTCATAATCAGGAAACGATCGCAGGCGCGGTCGAGGCGCTCTTCGGTTCGTGCCGCTAACCTTCGACGAGACTACTAGGAATTTCGAATGCTAGATACCGGCCATAGCTTTGGACGTGCTCGTGGTCAGCCCTCGGAAGCGGCGTCGCGGCAGAGCTCCGAGCCGACCAGCTTGCGTGCCGACGCCTCGCGGGACGCAGGCACCTGCGGGTTCCACAGAGGCTCTGGGCGATTGGCGTATTGGCATACTCGACGGCGCGAGCTTGTCAGTACTGCTTCCGAAGACGCCGTGGCTTACCGGGGGAGCCGGCTGGAGGCAAGGTTTCAGGATCCTCGCCAACTCGTGGAGTCCGGCCGGTTATTCGCCACTGGGGGGCGGTTGGCGCACGAAAATGGGGCGCAGTTCATAGTCTCGAGGTAGGAATGGACCGCGGGCGGATTGTTATCGCTGGCTCACTGGCCCAGAGACCAAGGCGAGGCGGACACACCTGGGTGTTGCTCCAGTATCTCCTCGGCTTCCGTCGCCTGGGATGGGACGTCCTGTTCCTAGACCGGTTGGAACGGCAGATGTGGGTCGACAGTGGTGGTCAGTCCTCTCCAAGTAATCCAATTGCCAATCTCGCATACTTTGAAGAGGTCATGGAGCGATTTGGGCTCGCGGAGTCGTTCGCATCGACCGGGGACGACGGATCGATGCGCCTTGGGGTTCCGAAGCGCGAGATGATCGCAAAGGTGAAAGAGTCTACTCTGATCCTCAATATCATGGGATTCCTGAAGGACGAGACCATTCTGGGGAGCGCACCCCGACGAGTGTTTTTGGACATAGATCCAGGCTATCCCCAGATGTGGAAGGAACTCGGGCTGCACGATGCCTTCGTTGGCCATGACGACTTCGTGACTGTCGGCGCGAACCTGGGCCGAGGCATCTGCGAAGTCCCGACCTCAGGAGTCCGTTGGATTCCGACCCGCCCCCCGGTGGTGCTTGAGCACTGGACCCCGGAGTCCGATGGAGGCGCGGGGCCCTTCACGAGCGTGGGGACGTGGCGCGGCGCATATGGACCCATCGAATACCGAGGGCGCACCTACGGCGCGCGGGTGCATGAGTTCCGCCAGTTCGCTGACGTGCCTCGTCGCGCAGGCGGCAGGTTCGAGTTCGCGCTCGACATCCATCCGCAGGACATCCGAGACATTGAACTGCTTAGGGCAGGTGGATGGTCACTTACCGATCCGCGGCAAGTCGCTGGCGATCCCTGGGCCTACCGCGATTTCGTTCGGACCTCGGCCGCCGAGTTCATGGTTGCCAAGGGGATGTACGTCAAGTCGCGCAGCGGGTGGTTCAGTGACCGGAGCGCTTGCTATTTGGCCAGTGGGCGACCCGTAGTGGCTCAGGACACGGGTCTCAAGGACCTGTACCCGACGGGGAAGGGGCTGGTTCTTTTCAAAACGCCGGACGAAGCTGTCGCGGCGGTCGAAGAGATCCGCTCGGACTACGACGGGCACTCCCGGGCGGCACGACGACTTGCGGAGGAGTTCTTCGACTCCGACATGGTTCTCGCCGAGTTGCTGTCTGCTCTCGGGATCGGCTGATCGAGGCGGCTCGTGACTGTCGCGGTCGTCAGTGGGGCGCTCGCCAACAAGCCCGGGAACGGGGGGGCCACTTGGACGCGGCTCAGCTACGTCCTTGGGCTTCGCCGGTTGGGGTTCGACACCTACTTCATCGAACAGATCTCGCCGGATCACTGCGTGAACGAGTCCGGCGTCGTTACCTCGTTCGAGGCAAGCTTCAATCGCCGTTACTTCCGGCAAGCGGTCGACGCATTCGGGCTGACCGAGGTTGCGACCCTCCTCACCAGTGACGGCAGGCAGACGGAGGGGGCGTCGTTCTCGGAGCTTCTCGAGGTCGCACACGAGGCCCAGCTGCTCGTCAACATCAGCGGACACCTCACGATGGAACCGTTGCGCCGGCGGTTCCGGCGACAGGTCTATGTGGACCTCGATCCTGGCTTCACGCAGCTCTGGCACGCCCAGGGCATCGACGGGACCCGGCTCGCCGGCCACGATGCCTACTTCAGCGTCGGGACGAACATCGGCCGGCCCGACTGCCCCGTTCCAACGGGAGAAATCGGGTGGATTCCGACGCTTCCGCCGACGGTTCTGCCCGAGTGGCCCGCGCAGGACCACGTCGAGCCCTGGCAGTAGCGGGTGCCAGCCGCTTTCGAGATCGCCTTGGAGATCCACCCGGCGGACCACTCAGACCGTGATCTTCTCCTTCGCCACGGATGGCAGGTGATCGATCCCGCCTCGGCGGTTGCCGGCCCACTCGACTTCCGGCGCTACGTCCAGGGGTCCTCGGCGGAGTTCTCCGCTGCGCAGGGCATCTATGTCGACACTTGTAGCGGCTGGTTCAGCGATCGCACCGCTCGATACCTCGCGAGCGGCAGGCCCGCGATCGTCCAGGACACGGGCGTCGGGGACACGCTGCCGGTGGGGGAAGGGCTCCTCACGTTTCGCACCCTCGATGAGGCGGTGGAGCGCGTGCAGGAAGTAATGGAGGAGCCGGAGCGCCACCGGAAGGCCGCGCGGGGCCTGGCAGAGGAGCACCTCGACTCCGACGTCGTCCTGTGCCGACTCTTGGAGCACGTCGGGGTGTCGCCGTGACCCGCGATCGGTTGCGCGTGGTGATGGGCGGCGTGGTGGCCAGTACGCCGCACCAGGGGGGAGCGACATGGGCCGCTCTGCAGTACGTGCTGGGGTTCGAGGCCCTGGGGCACGGCACCCTGCTGGTCGATGAGGTCAGGTCCGACCAGCTCACACCGACCGGGGCACCACTCGAGAAGTCGGGCAACGCCGCGTACTTCCGCGACGTCGTGCGTGACCACGGTCTCGAGGAACGCGCGGCGCTGCTTCTCTCGGGGACGCGCGAGACCATCGGCCTCCCGTTCGACCACGTGCTCGAGTGAACGAATCCGGAGTCATCACCTCCGAGGAGATCCTCCGGGCCGTCCCCGTTCGCGCGTACCTCGACGTCGACCCGGGCTTCACCCAGCTCTGGCAGGAGGTCCAGGGGATCGACATGCGCCTCGGGGCGCACAATCGCTTCGCGACCGTCGGGGGGCGCATCGGGCAGCCGAGCTGCGACGTTCCCACCTGCGGGGTCGAGTGGATTCCCACGGTTCCGCCGGTGGTCCTCTCGGAGTGGCCGTCGGCCGGTCCCATCGAGCGCCACGCGCTGACCACCGTCGGGAACTGGCGTGGGTACGGCTCGGTGGAGCTCGACGGCGTCGTCTACGGGGGCAAGGTGTACTCGATGCGCTCGTTCATGACGCTGCCGACGCTGACCCGGGATGCCTTCGTGGCGGCCTTCGCGATCCATCCGGATGAGCGGGCGGACCTCGTGGCCCTCCGGGAGAACGGTTGGTGCCTGATTGACCCGGCGGCGGTGGCCGGAAAGCCCGGCGAGTACCGGCGATTCGTCCAGGGCTCCAAGGCGGAGTTCGGCGTGGCCAAGAGCGGATACGTCCACTCGCACTGCGGATGGTTCAGCGACCGCGGCGCCTGCTACCTGGCCTCCGGTCGCCCGGTGATCGCCCAGGACACGGGGTTCGGGGAGTTCCTGCCCGTCGGTCGAGGACTGTTCTCGTTCTCGACGATCGACGACGTCCTGTCCGCGGTCGACGCCCTCAATGAGGACTACGCGTGCCACGCCGCCGCCGCGCGGGAGATCGCCGAGGAACATTTCGATTCCGGCCGTGTGCTCGGCACGTTGCTGGAGCGGCTGGGCGGCGCAGCGTGACCGTTACGCCGGTGCAGGCTCCGTCCACCGAGGAGCTCCGGGGGGCCCTGGACGGCGCGATGCGCCGTCGGGGGCGAGGCGGCGTGGCGTCCCTCGAGCGTCGTCCGCACCCCTACCGGACCAGCTTCCCGCTCGAGGATCTCGATGTGGTGGTCAACGACGGGGGCCGTATCGCCGTCGTGTTCAAGGACCTGGGGCTAGATCGGATGGAGGAATCGGCCAGGGTCGTCAAGGAGTCGGGGCTCCACGAGCCCAGTCGGGAGATCGAGGCGTATCGGCTGCTGGACGGGGCGGGCCTGGGCACACCGACGCTGTACGGCGTCGTGGATGAGCCCGGCCGGCACTGGCTGTTCGTCGAGCTCGTCGCCGGCGTGCCGTTGTGGCAGGTAGGGGAGCGCGACGTGTGGGAGGCCGCGGCCGAGTGGCTGGCCGGCCTGCACGCCCGGTTCCTCGGAATGGCCCCGGGGGCCAGGTCAGCGCTCCTCGTGCGCGACCGGGCCCACTCGAGGGAGGCGCTGCGACGCGCGATCGGGCAGGCGTCGGGGCCCGCGCGCGTCGTCCTGGAGCGGATCGACGCTGGCTACGACAAGGTGCTGGACGGCCTGGAGCGGCTGCCCCCGACCCTCGTTCACGGCGACTTCCACGCCTCCAACGTCCTCGTGGACGGGTCCCGCACACCGCCGCGGATCGCTCCAGCCGACTGGGAGATGGCCGGGATCGGACCCGGTCTCCTCGATCTCGCCAGCCTGGTGGCAGGCCGGTGGAGCGAGGCGGATCGCCTGGCCATGGTCACCGCGTATTCGGAGGCGGCCTCGGGACGGCCTCCCGACAGAGAGTTCCTGGCCGACCTGGAACGATGCCGCCTGCACAACGCAATGGGGCTCCTGGCGCTGTCTCCCCGGTGGCGGCCCCCCTCCGAGCACGCGCACGACTGGCTGGGCGAGGCCGAGTCCGCGGCCCGGCGGTTGGGGATCCTGTGATGGATCGCCGCCTCCTGATCGTGAACGGCGACGACTTCGGCCAGGGTCACGGCGTCAATCGGGGCGTGTTCCGCGCGTTCGAGGACGGGATCCTCACCAGCGCCAGCGCGATGGTCCGGTGGACGGCGGTCTGGGAAGCCGCCGCATATGCCCGCGACCACCCCTCCCTCGGCGTGGGGTTGCACGTCGACCTGGGCGAATGGGCCATCCGGGGGGGCGAGTGGGTGCCGCTATACGAGGTGGTCCCGATGGAGCACGACGCGGTCCTGGATGAGGTGCTCCGGCAGGTCTCGGCCTTCCGCGGCCTGTTCGGCCGTGATCCCACGCACCTCGACTCGCACCAACACCGCTCCCGCGAGGAACCGGTCCTCTCGGCAGTGCGGGCCGTTGCCGACAATCTCGGCGTGCCGCTCCGCGACCACTCGACCGTGCGGCACTGCGGGAGCTTCTACGGCCAGACCGGGGAGGGCGAGTCCAGACCAGATTGGATCACGGTGGACGCACTCCTCGCGCTCATCCGGGCGTGCGGCCCGGGCGTCACCGAGCTCGCGTGCCACCCCGGCGACGGATCAGACCCGGACATCCCCACGATGTACAAGAAGGAACGGGCCCTGGAGGCGGCGGCACTGTGCCACCCGCGTGCCCGGGGCGCCATCGAGGAGGCGGGCATCACTCTGGTCTCCTACCTGGATCTGGAGGGGGTCGCTTCCGGCCACGTCGCGCCGGGCAGCGACACCGCCTCTTCGTGAGCGTGGCGCATGCACTGGGGAGAAGCGGGCGCGGACCCGGGCGGTACACTGGTCGATCGAGCCGGCAGCCCCGGCTCCAACGCCTGAGGGCGGGGTGGCCGAGTGGTTAGGCACAGGTCTGCAAAACCTGCTACACCGGTTCAATTCCGGTCCCCGCCTCGAACGCTGCCGGAGCCGGTCGGGGCGCGCCGGCTAGACTGAACCGAACGGGCGGTTAGCTCAGGGGGAGAGCGCTTCCCTGACACGGAAGAGGTCGGAGGTTCAAATCCTCCACCGCCCACCATTCGAGAACGGCTGGCCCTCACCAGAGTCACTGGGGCCCATCTCCAGATTCGATCCGAACCGCCTCCACGATTCGATCGAATGGAACTTCAGCCTGTGTGCCTCGGTCCCGGACGAGCTCGGCCGACGGTCCCTCGAACAAGAACAGTGCCATCCCGTCGGTCGGCACCAGGATGCAGCCAATGGACCGAACGGGGTCATCATGGGATCCTGGATTCGGCCGAGTCCGGCCTGGCCCGGCGAGCACTTCCCGGACCTGCTCCTCGGTGATCCCCGGCCAGTAACACTCGACCACGAACGTCGCCGTAATACCTCCATTCGCTACCTGGTGGGCACCGATCCGAGGGCAAGCGGCGAGTGCAGGGTGCCGAGTGCGGCGCCGCCTTTCCAGGATCCGCTTCGTCCCCTGACGCAGGCCGTTGGATTACCCGACCCGAAGCGCGATGGTGGAGCGGAGTCTGCCGAGGGTGGTATCCGAGGGGTAAGCCTCCGCCGATCTGCGAGACCCCAGGGCGGCCACGGACGCCGAGCCCAACCAGAACTCGCAACTGTCCTGAAGCTCGGCCTGGCATCGATCACTTCCGGGGCCGCCATGAGCCTTATCCACTCCGTCGTCCCCGACGAGCGTGTCGTCGCCACCGCGACCCCACAGCACGTCGTTGCCGAAGGATCCGAACATCACGTTCGGTCCGCCGTCCCCGAGGAGTGTGTCGTGTTCGAAGGTCCCGAGAACGTCCTCGAACCCCGCCAGCGTGTCGTGATCGGAGTCGGTGCTGCCGCTCAGGTCGATCCTCATCCCGCCGCTGTAGTGATCCAGGTTTCCCAATAGGTCCATACCCGTCCCGCCGTCGGCCACGTCACTGCCGTTGCCCGGATCCACCAGGTCATTGCCTCCGCCGCCCGAGACGGTGTCGTTGCCGTCGAATCCCTCCAGCGAGTTGGGCCCGTCGTCACCGATCAGCGTGTCGTCGTGGAATGTTCCGAACACGTTCTCGAATCCGCCGAGCGTGTCGCCGTCGGAGTCGGTGTTGGTCGACAGGTCGACCGTCACGCCCGACTGGCGGGTGGGGCCGATCACCTTCCCGTCCAGCATGACGAGGATGTCGTTCCCATCGCCGCCGGTCAGCACGTCAGCACCCGCCCCGCCATCGACATAGTCGTTGCCGCCGCCCCCGTCGACGGTGTCGTTGCCCGCGAACAACCAGTAAAAGGCGTTGTCCTTGTCGTTGCCGATCATGGTGTCGTTGCCGTCGCTCCCGGTGGCGGCCTCGATGCCCTCGATCGTGTCGTTGCCATCGCCGGCCTGCATTCCGGTCCGGAGGTTTACGTTCATCGGGCCGAAGATCCGCTCGTCGGCGCGGTTCTGGTCGTAGTTCTCCGAGGTGTCGAAGCCGGGACCGCCCCGAATGACGTCATTGCCGGCTTGCCCGGTGATGGTGTCTGAGCCGCCCTTTCCGATCAGGGTGTCGTTGCCGCCCCGCCCCACCAATCCGTCAGCACGGTTGCTCCCGATCAGGGTGTCGTCGTACGGCCCTCCGTAAAGGGCATCCACGTTGACCATCCTGTCGGTCCCCTGACCTTTGGAGATCCCGGTCAGGAGGCTCGCATGGATGGGACGCGTGGCGGTCTCGAGGTGCATCCAGTCGGGTCCCGTGTCGCTTCCCACGATCAGGTCATTCCCCGGGCCCGGATACAGGTCGTTGTACCCGTCCCGCTCGCCGTAGAGCTTGTCGTTCCCAAGGTCCCCCGAGAGGCCGCCGTCGCTCCCTGGGCCGCCACGGAGGACGTCGTTCCCGCCGCCACCGAGGAGGCCGTCCCCTCCGGGGCCGCCATTCAGGACGTCATTTCCAGGACCTCCACAGATGACGTCGTCTCCTCCGAGCCCCCGGACCACGTCGTTGCCGCCCAGGCCCGCGATCACGTCGCGGCCGTTCGTTCCCACCAGCGAGTCGTCACCCGACGTGCCCACAATCGTGGCCGGCCAGCTCAGCGGCCCGTCGTGGCACCGGGCCGTCCCCGCCGATGCGGCAGTCGAGCCCCCCAGCATGAGCAACAACGTCGACGCCGTTGTGGCCGCAGCCACCCAACCCATGAAGCGCTTCATTCTCGTTCTCCTTTCGGAGGAGCCGGGCGAACTCCCCCGGTGTTGTCACGACGGCGGTGCCGTCCCCCAGGAGTACGATCTGAGATCGGGGAGATCGGTCACCTTCGACAGCCCGGTGCCGTCGACGTTCACCGTCAACAGGGCCACGCTGCCGTCTCGGTCGATCCGCTGGAACAACAGCTTCGTCCCGTCCGGCGACCACACCGGAGTCCACGAGGTGGACCCGCGGGTCGGGACTGTGACCTCCCTGAGTCCGGCCCCGTCCGGATGGACGACCCAAACCTGGGGAGCGCCGCAGCAGTTGGTGAACGCGATCAGCCGACCGTTGGGGGACCATTGCGCGGAGCGGGCACCGACACCGGGGGGCGTGATCTGATGGAGGCCCGTCCCGTCGGCGTTCACGACGTAGAGCGCTCTCGGGGATCCCCGCCTGGACAGGTCGCGAGCGGCGAAGGTCACTCGAGACCCGTCCGGCGACCAATCGACCAGACCCTCGAAGAAGTCCAGGTCGATGATCGAGAGTCCGGGAGGGCTCAACCGGAGCGGATCGGTGCCGTCGGGGTTCACCGCGTACAAGGCCCTGTGATCGAACGGGTCTTCTCGGAGAAAGAGGATTCGCGAGCCATCCGGCGAGTATCCGCGCCCGACATCGAAGAAGCCGTCGGGGGTCGAGATGACCTGCCTTCGGTCTCCTCCGTCGGAGGATCGCACCGTGTAGATGCCGGCGGCGCCGGGCGGAGGCGGGTCCCCGACCTGATCATTGCTGTTGCAAAGCCACCTGGCGCCGTTGGGGGACCAGTAGGCGCAGAACAGCCCCTGCTGCAGCTCCGGGTAGTAGTCCAGCAGCGTGAAGTCGGACCCGTCCGGGGTGGCCGTGGCGGGTCGTGTTTCGCTCAGAGGCGAGCCTTGCCACACGCAGAGGAGGAGCTTGCTGCCGTCTGGTGACCAGACTTCACAGCCGAGGCCGCCCACGGCCGTGATCTGTGTCTCGTCCGTCCCGTCGGGGTCGATCGTGACGGCGACGCAGGCCCAGGCATCGTCAGGGCAGGGTCCCGAGAACGCGATCTTCCCGTTGGTGCCGGGGAAGACGCTGGCCCGAGCCGATCCACCGGAAGTTGCGAGTCCGAGGAGCATCACCCCGGCGACTGCCACGACCAACGATCGCCGCATGGGGACCCCTGCCCGCTGATAGAACAGCCCGATCGCCGGCTGGTTTGCGTGTCCCATCGCTCCACCTCTCTCTCGTTGGGCCCTCGCGGAAGTGGAGTCTCGTCCACCGGCCTCGCGGATCACTCGAGAACCCCTCGCAGAACGCTCGACGCGCAGGTAGCGCTGTTCTTCGTGGGCACCCGGTGCTAGCGTGGGCGTCGGGTTACAGGGGGTTTCTTGGAGTTCTTGGTGCTCGGCCCGCTCGAGGTGTTGGACGACGGCGGGGTCGTCCCGCTGGGCGGCGCGAAGCAGCGGGCGGTTCTGGCGATCCTGCTGCTCCACCGCAACGAGGTCGTCTCCCGCGAGCGCCTGATCGATGGGTTGTGGGGAGATTCGCCACCGGCCAGCGCCGCCCACACCCTTGAGACCTACATGTCCCGCCTGCGCAAGGCGCTTCATCGCGACGGAGATCGGAGCCGGCTGCTGGCACGCTCACCCGGCTACCGGTTGCAGGTGGACGACGGGCAGCTGGACCTCCAACGCCTGGAGGCGCTGATGGAGCGGGGCAGGCAGGCCCTTGTCTCGGGCGACCCGCAGACAGCGTCGGACGCCTTCCGAGAGGGGCTCGCGCTGTTCCGGGGCGCGCCGTTGGAGGATCTCACCTACGCGCCGTTCGCCCAGGAAGAGGTCAGGCGGCTCGAGGACCTGCGCCTCGCGGCGCTCGAGAAGCGGATCGACGCCGACCTGGCCATCGGGCGGCATCTGGAACTGGTCGGCGAGCTGGAGACGCTCGTTGCGAGGCAACCCCTGCGGGAGCGGTTCTGGGCTCAGCTCATGCTCGCTCTGTACCGCTCCGGCCGTCAAGGCGAGGCGCTGGCGGCGTTCGACCGAGCGCGGCATGGGCTCGCCGACGAGCTGGGGGTTGACCCCGGAGTGCCGCTCCGGCAGCTCCACGAGGAAATCCTGCGGCAGGACGCCACCCTCGATTCGGCACATGGGGCCATCGCCGTGGACCTGGGCGTCCCGGAGGTCCCGCAGGAACAGGAGCGGATACCCGCAGAGGCCCCCCGAGGCCCGCCTGGGGGGACGCCACCACGGCGGCCCACCAGGCATCGCGGCAGGACGGCGGCGCTGCTGCTCGCCGTGGCCGTCGTGGTCGCCCTGGTCGCGGTCCGGATGCCTGCCGTGCTCGAGAACGAAGGGATCACGGCACCGACCGGCGTCTCGCCGGGGCTCGCCCTGATCGACGCCCACACCGGCGACCAGATTGCATCCGTTTCACGATCCGAGGTGGCGTTGCCGTGCGCCACCGGGTACTCCGAGGGTCATTTCTGGGTGGGGAACTGCGAGCCCGAATCCATCGTCGAGCTCGAGCCTCGCACCGGAAGGATCCTGAACCAATTCGCTCCCCCCCACGACGCCAGCGGAGCGTACGTGATCGCGGGACACACGCTCTGGGCGGCCGAGGATCAGGGATCTGACGTGGTCAAGGTCGACGTCCGGTTCGGCAAGGAGCTGGACCGCGTGAACCTCGACGGGCTCGTGGGGGACGGTCGCGGTGGCCCCGGCTCGGGGCGGGGGATGGCGCTGGGAGCCGGTTCCCTGTGGGTCGGCAGGGACGTCGGCACCGGGGAGGTGGTGCGGCTCAATCCGGACACGCTCCAGGTCCAGCACGTCTACAGGAATTTGGGCGGCGGCTACATCAACATCGCCTACGGCGACGGCGTGATCTGGACGGCGGACAACGCCGGGATGCGACGCATCGATCCCCGGACGAACACCGTCACGCGTGTGCCACTCCCCGGAGTGTGGGCCGTCGCCGCGGGCGGAGGGTTCGGATGGTCCAGCGACTCGTCGAAGGGAGTGGTCGACAAGGTCGACCAGAGCGGGCGCGTGGTGGCCTCCTACGACACGGGCCTCGGTGCCAACGAGATGTCGTTCAGCGACGGGACCCTATGGGTGTCCGACGCGGACGTCGGGATCGTCACCGGGATCGACGCCGTCACCGGGCAGCTCACCACGTTCCGGGCCGGGCACCCCGTGGGCGCGGTCGCCGCGGGCGACGGTGTGGTCCTGGTCGTGGTCCTTCCGGGCCGCAGCTTCGAGGACACCATCAACGCGCTCACCGGGAAGGTGGCCAGGCTGTTCGTGCAGGACTCGTCCATCCCGTGGGACGACCCCGCGCTCGACTCGAGTCCCGCTGCCTTCCAGATCGAGTACGCGACGTGCGCCAAGCTCCTGAATACCCCGGACCAGGCCCAGCAGCCGGGATGGCAGCTTCGACCGGAGGTGGCCGCGGCTATGCCCACGCTGTCCGGGGACGGCCGCACCTACACCTTCCGGATCCGTCCCGGATACCGATTCTCTCCTCCCTCGAACCAGCCGGTCACGGCGGAGACGTTCCGGTTCTCCATCGAGCGGGCACTTTCCCCGAAGCTCGGGGAAGGCACCCCGGGACCACGGTTCATCGACGACATCCGAGGGGAGCAGGCCTTTCGAGCAGGCACGACCAAGCACATCTCCGGTCTTCGTGCCAGCGGCAACACGCTGACGATCGCCCTCACTGGACCATCGGCGACGTTCCTCCAGCGGCTGAGCCTTCCGTTCTTCTGCCCCGTGCCGACGGACTCGCCGGTGATTCCCGGGGGGCCCCTGAGGAACGGCACCCCGGTCGGAGGCGGGACGGACCCCTCGGCGGGTCCGTACTACGTCGCGGATCACTGGAACGACGAGTACGTCATCCTGAAGCGCAACCCGAACTACAACGGCCCTCGACCCCAGGCGCTGGATGCCATCGCATTGCGGGAGGACATCGACGCAGGACTGTCGCTGCGGCGTATCCAGGCGGGGACCTGGGATGGAATCGTCAACGAATCTAATCCGTTGCTCGATCCCGGGGGCGCGGTCGCGCGGAACTGGGGTCCCGGGAGCCGGGCAGCCGCAAGCGGAGGTCAGGAGTGGTTTGCCGTGCCGTATCCGGGAGTGGACGCTCTGGCGTTCAACGCGAGCCGTCCGCCGTTCTCCGACCCAACGATCCGGCGAGCGGCCACTCTCGCTCTCAATCGGGCCGACCTTGTCGGGGCCACCACGGCGCCGGAGGTTCCGTCCGCTCAGCTGCTTCCACCGAACCAGCCCGGCTACCGGAGCAGTCAGGATCCGTATCCACGCGGTTCCTCGGACCTCGAACGAGCCAAGGAGCTGATGCGAGGACGCCGCGTTTCCGCCAGTCTGGTCGTGGCCTCGAATTGCGAGTCGTGCCGGCAATGGGCCGAAACCGTGCGGGAACAACTGGCCGTCATCGGCATCGCGATCCACATCGATGCCGTGGCCGACCCGCAGGGCGCAATTCGAGCTCCGGGTGCGCGCTTCGAGCTGTTCGAGGTCACCACCTTCCAAGACCTTTCCGATCCGGTCGCCTTCCTCGGGGGGCTCTTGGAAGGTGTGCCTTCATCGTGGCTCCCGCCCTCAGTTCGCGGGGATCTGGCCGCGCTCACCCCCATGACGGGGCCACAGCGCATCGCGGCGGCTGGGGACCTTGCCTGGCGCCTCGCCATCGACCAGGTTCCTGCGGCCGCCTTCGCATACCAGGTCAACGGGCAGTTCTTCTCTCCACGACTGGGCTGTCGGTTGTTCCCTCCATTCGGCTACGGCGTCGACCTCGCTGCGCTGTGCCTCCACTCCCCATGAGGCCTGTCGTCGGCGGTCAACGCATGGTCAAGGAGCCGACCGAACCAAGGGGTCCTCGACGGTACTCCTGTGGCGTCTGACACGGCCTTCCACCTGCGAACATGCTGGTCACAGCGTATCCCTGACACGGAAGAGGTCGGAGGTTCAAATCCTCCACCGCCCACCCATTCGCGAGTTTCCGTGGCCAGGCGAGCATCTCTGGCTCCTCCCAGGGCGGACTGCTGTTCGCCGCCCTGGACGAACGGCTGCATAGCGTTCCAGGGCCGGTCAAGGCCCCTTGCCCTTGTACTCGCCGCACGAGCGGAAGTACCCTCCTGGTGACCCTGGGCCAGCGCGCCCGGATGTCGGCTGGCTTCGCCTGGGGGGGCCAACGTGATACCTGAGGGCATGTAAGTGGTCTGTTCGAGTTGCGGTGCCGAGAACCCGGTCGGGCAGAAGTTCTGCGGGGAGTGCGGCTCACCGCTGCAGGTGACGTGCTCGTCCTGCGGCTCCGCGAATCCCCCCGGACAGAGATTCTGCGGGGAGTGCGGAGCGGCGCTCGGCGGGGCCGGACCCGCCCCGGCCTCGCCGGCCCGGGATCGGGCCGACCCAGTGCCCCGATCGGCCATTGCGGAGCGGCGTCTTGTCTCGGTGCTGTTCGCGGACCTCGTCGGGTTCACGACGCTCTCCGAGTCCCGTGACGCGGAGGAGGTCCGCGAGCTGCTCTCCGGGTACTTCGAGACCTGCCGCACGCTCATCTCGCGCTATGGCGGCACGGTCGAGAAGTTCATCGGCGACGCCGTGATGGCGGTGTGGGGTGCCCCGGTGGCCCAGGAGGACGACGCGGAGCGAGCCGTGCGGGCCGCGCTCGACCTCGTCGCCGCCATCCCGGTGCTGGGGGCGGATGCCGCGGCGCCGGACCTTCAGGCACGGGCGGGGGTCCTCACCGGGGAGGCCGCTGTGAACCTCGGGGCCACCAATGAGGGCATGGTGGCGGGGGACCTCGTGAACACCGCCTCGCGGATCCAGGCAGCGGCGGCGCCCGGCCAGGTCCTGGTCGGCGACGCTACCCGGCGGACCACCGAGGCCTCGATCGCCTATGAGGACGCAGGGACCCACGAGCTGAAGGGGAAGACGGAGCCGATGCACCTGTGGCGTGCCCGGCGCGTGGTGGCGGGGGTCGGAGGCGCGCAGAAATCGACCGGGCTCGAAGCCCCCTTCGTCGGGCGGGACCGCGAGTTCCGGTCCATCAAAGAGCTGCTCCACCAGACGATTGACGAGGGGAAGGCGCACCTGGTCTCGGTCGTGGGCATCGCCGGAATCGGCAAGTCACGGCTCGGGTGGGAGCTCAACAAGTACATCGACGGGCTGACACAGCTCATCCGGTGGCACCGGGGCCGGTGCCTCTCCTACGGGGAGGGCGTCACCTACTGGGCCCTCGCGGAGATGGTCCGGACCCGCGCCGGCATCCTCGAGGGGGAGGGCGCGGAGGGAGCCCGTGACAAGCTCCGCTCGGCGGTGGACGCAACGCTCACCGACCCGGAGGAGCGACGGTGGGCCGAGCCTCGCCTCGCGCAGTTGCTGGGCCTCGAGGAGCGCGCCGGCACCGATCGCGACGACCTGTTCGCCGCGTGGCGGCTGTTCTACGAGCGCCTGGCGGACGAGATGCCCACGATCATGGTCTTCGAGGATCTGCAGTGGGCGGACGCGTCGCTGCTCGACTTCCTCGAGTACCTGATGGAGTGGTCGCGGAACCATGCGCTCTTCATCGTGGCGCTCAGCCGCCCCGAGCTCCTGGAACGTCGCCCGACATGGGGGGCGGGCAGGCGGAACTTCACGTCGGTCTTCCTCGAGCCGCTCCCCGAGCCCGCCATGCGCGAGATGCTCTCGGGACTCGTCCCCGGGCTCCCCGAGCCGGCCCAGCAGGCCATCCTCGGGCGGGCCGAGGGTGTGCCGCTGTACGCGATGGAGACCGTCAGGATGCTCCTCGACCAGGGCCTCCTCGCTGAGGAGGGCGGCGTCTACCGGCCCACCGGGCCGATCGAGTCCCTCGCCGTGCCCGAGACGCTTCAGGCGCTGATCTCGGCGCGGCTCGATGCGCTGGCACCCGAGGAGCGGGGACTGGTCCAGGATCTGTCGGTCCTTGGGAAGACCTTCACCAGGCAGGCGGTGGGCGCGGTGACCTCGCTTCCCTCGGAGGCCGCCGACGCCGGGCTGGCGTCCCTCGTCCGTAAGGAGGTCCTGTCGATCCAGGCCGACCGCTTCTCCCCCGAGCGGGGGCAGTACGGGTTCCTGCAGGACCTCGTGCGCAAGGTCGCGTACGACACACTCTCGAAGCGAGACCGCAAGGCCCGGCACCTCGCCGTCGCCGCCTACCTCGGGGAGGCCTGGGCGGCGGACGAGGAGGAGATCGTCGAGGTGGTGGCTTCGCATTTCGTGAACGCGTACAAGGCCGCCCCCGAGGCCGACGACGCCGAGGACATCAAGGCCAGGGCCCGGGACATGCTGGGTCGCGCGGGTGAGCGCGCCGCGTCGCTCTCCGCGAACACCGAGGCGGAGCGGTACTTCGAGCAGGCGGCCGACCTCGCGGACGACCCGTCGGCCAGGGCGCTCCTGCTCGAGCGGGCCGGGATGATGGCATGGAACGCCGGCCACGCCGACGGTGCGGCGGGGCACTTCGAGAGCGCCCTCGGCATCTTCGAGACGCAGGGCGAGACGCATCCGGCGGCCCGAGTGTCGGCCCGCCTCGGCGAGGTGGAGTGGAGGCAGGGCAGGCTCGACAATGCCATCGACCGGATGGAGCGGGCCTTCGAGGTGCTCCGTGTGGACGAGCCGGACGAGGACCTGGCGTCGTTGGCCGCCGAGCTCGGGCGCCTCCAGGTCTTCGCCGGCCACGCCGAGCTGGCTGTCGAGCGGATCGAGGTGGCCGAGGAGATCGCCCAGGCCCTGTGGCTGCCCGAAGTCCTGTGCCAGGCCCTCATTACGAAGGGCCTCCTGGCCTCGTCGCGGGGGTGGTGGGTCGAGTCGATCGCGCTCCACAAGCACGCCCTCGAGGTGGCCCTCGAACACGACCTCACGGGCGTCGCGCTCCGAGCGCATGTGAACCTCGGCGACATGTACTGTCGGCGGGACCGGTACGAGGAGGCCTCGCTCCTCTACGAGCAGGGCATCGTGCTGGCGCGCCGCGCCGGGAACGGATTCTTCGAGCGCAACCTGGTCTCGGAGTCGACGTTCCCCCTCGGCTGTCGGGGCCGGTGGGACGAGGTGGCGGAACGGGCTTCGGGCGACCGGGCGGACCTGGAGTCCACCGAGCTCAGCCTCCTCACGACGCTCGCCGAAGTCTGGACCGCCCGTGGGCAGAGCGACCTCGTGGCGGACCTGGAGCGGGCGGGCGAGCGCCTGCGGGCCAGCTCGGACGTCCAGGAGCACTCGAGCGGGGCGAACCTCCTGGCCATCGCGGCGGAGGCCCGCGGAGATCCGCGGGAAGCCCTCTCGCTGGCCACCGAGGGCCTCGAGTTCGCATGGGAGATGGGACCCGACGGACAGGATGTCAAACAAGCCGTCGTCCGGGCCGTGGAGTCGGCGCTCGCCGTGGGGGACCTCGAGGCGGCAGGGTCGCTCCTCGCCAGGCTCGACGCGCTCCGCCCAGGCGAGCTCGCGCCCTACCTCGACGCGCAGCGCGCGCGCCTTCGGGCCCGGCTCTCGGCCGCCGAGGGTGCCGACGGGGTCGAGCCAGGGTTCAAGCGGGCCGCCGGGTCGTTCAGGGAGCTGGGGACGCCGTTCTGGCTGGCGGTGACGCTCGTCGAACACGCCGAATGGCTGGTCGCAGCCGGACGGCACGCCGATGCCCGGCCGCACCTCGACGAGGCCCGGGAGATCTTCGAGCGCCTGAACGCGAGGCCCTGGCTCGAGCGAGTGGAAGCCGCCGCCCCGGTCGGGGAACCGGCGCCGGCGTAGCCGACAACGCCGAGGACCCGCCTAGTGAGGACGTCCTCGGACCGCCGAGAGCGACCCACCTCGCGGAGGCGGCACCCTATCGGGGCCTGAGTCGCCTTCCGAGGCCGCCCTCAGGACCCGTGTCCCTGATCCAGCATGAACTGAACCAGGGACTCGCGGCCGTCTGGCCGGCCGCCGCCGTCCGCTGCGCCAATGTGCCGGATCGCTTCCGCGCCGGCTCGCCACCCCAAAAGTGGCTGGTCACGCCATGCGCGCACGTGTGGAGCGGACAGAGCCCGGCCGCTCGTGCCTCATCGACTACCTTCGCCGCGTCCGCGGGGAGGTCTACGACGTGGCGATTGCTCCGCTCGAGCGCCTCGACGTCAGCGAAGTGGGATGGTCTCGCGGTCGAGTGTAGAAACGTAGGAGGTGAGCTTGGACACAAGAGGGGCTCCACCCTTCGGCGCGGCAGATGTAGGGTCCAGGCGGGGAAGGGGACCTTTGGAGACCACCACACGGCTTGAGGCTGGCCCCGATGCGGCCGCCACGGCGCACCGCACAGTCGAGCAGGCGCTCCGCGACGCTGTTCCCGCGAGGGTCATCACCGACCTGGAGGCCATGATCGCCGAGCTCGTCGCCGGCAGCGTTGGCAGAGCCGGGCTCTCGGCACAGGATGAAGTTGTCCTTCATCTGCAGACGTCGGGATCCACCATCTACGTCGAAGTCAGCGAGCATGGACCCGGATTCGAGCGGTCGGCACCCACTGAAGGTCCAGACGATGCCAGATGGGGCCTGTATCTGGTGGAGAAGCTGTCGGATCAGTGGGGCGTGATCCGAGAGGCGCCCTTCGAGGTCTGGTTCCAGGTCAACGTCGAGCGCCACTAGCTGGTCGAGGGCGGCCGTCAAACTCTAGCGGGCAGACACTCCAGGGTGCGTCTGATGGTTGTGCGAGACTCGTCTGCTCCAGGGGCGAGCCCCTTCGAACGTGGTTGCGCTGAGGTCGTGAAGCTGTCGCCAGCCGTGGGGCATACACTGGCCCCCACGAACTGAGAGGAGGTCGCCAATGCACGCCGTCATCGGCATGGTGAGTATTCAGGTCGGCCGGGAAGACGAGTCCACCGAATATCTAAAGACCAACGTCCTCCCGATGGTGAAGCAGGCGCCCGGGGTCATCACCGGATACTTCGTGGCCCCTCAAGACGGAAAGGGGATGGGCTTCACTCTTTACGAGACTGAGGAGAATGCCCGAGCGGCCGTCGAGATGGCACGGAACGCCCCCCTGCCCGACTATGTCAGCTTCGACAGCATCGAGGTGCGAGAGGTTATCGCCCAACTCTAGCGCCGCCTTTAGGTCGCGGCCGGTGGGCATCTTCCACACCCCGGACTCGCTGATGCGGATGGTCGGGACCCTCCTCGCGGTCTCCTTGTCCCTCGGGCCGTTCTCGGCTACCTGGCAGGTCTTTCCTTGTCGTCCATGACGGCGCGACCCTGGAATACGGCGCCCTCGACGATCACCAGGGACCGGCATGTGATGTCACCATGGACGCTGGCACGGGCACCAAGCTCGACCCTCGCTCCGGCCATGATGTCGCCCCTGACAACACCCCCGACGGTGACGTTGTGGCCTCGGATGTCGCCCTCCAGCCCGCTGTCGTCGGGGAGCGACACGTCGCCCTCGGCGGTGAGGTTGCCCTTGACGCGACCGGCCAGCGTGATGCTCCGGGCCTTGATGTCCGCCTCCACTCGCCCATCGCGGGAAAGCGAAACGTCCCCCTTTGCGCTGATGGCCCCCGTCACCTCTCCCTCGACCCTGAGTGACCCGGCCGCTGTCACAGTGCCCTCGATCCGGGCGCCGTGGCCGACCACGGATACCTCCGAGCGATCGCCACCGCGATGCATGTCCACCTCCCGCACTCCGCGTCTGCTACCTCTCACCACGTCCCCGGTGTTGGCGCGTGGCGCCGGGGCCGGAGCGGCGGGGTTTGCCGGGGACGGCTCGGCCCCGACCGGATGGGCCGGGTGCTCCCGCTGGTCCTCAGGACCGCCCACGCCGCGACGGCGTCGCCGGTGCATCATCGATCCCTCCCCGGGTGACTTGGGTCCTGCACAGGCGCGGGAACAGCTTACGGTGAGCGGAGGGAAGCATTCGTGACATCCGGATTCCTGTTCCTGCCCCGGGCGGTGCCAGGCGAGCACTCATCGTGGCCGTCAGGCGGCTGCCTGACTCGATGCTCCCTCGGGTCCTCTCGACGAGTGATCAGATGGCGGGCTCGGTGTGGGCCAGCAAGACCTCCCGGAGGTTTGAGAAGTTCTCGAGACACCTGCCCGCCCCCACCGCCACGCACGAGAGCGAGTCCTTGGCGATCGTCACCGGCATCTGGATCTCCTCGCGAAGCCGATCGTCCAGTCCGCGCAAGAGCGCCCCGCCGCCGGTGAGGACCACGCCCCGCTCGATGATGTCCCCGGCGAGTTCCGGGGGACAGCGATCGAGGGTATCCCGGACGGCGTCGACGATCGCGGCGACCGGCTCCTCCAAGGCCTCCCGGATCTCCCGGCCCGTGATCGCCACAGATGCCGGAAGGCCGCTCGCCATGTCACGGCCCCTCGCCTCCGCGGTCTCCTCATCCACCAGGGGAAAGGCGGAGCCGATCTCCATCTTCAGCGCCTCGGCCGTGCGCTCGCCGATGGCAAGGCCCCGCGCCTTCCTCACCTGATTGACGATGACGGTGTCCATGGTGTCCCCGGCCACCCGGAGCGAGGTCGACGCCACGATCCCACCGAAGGAGATCACGGCGACCTCTGTGGTCCCTCCGCCGATGTCCACCACCATGACCCCGGTTGGCTCGTGGACGGGAAGGCCCGCGCCGATCGCCGCGGCCATGGGCTCCTCGATCAGAAACGCGGTCTTGGCCCCGGCCGCCTTGGTGGCCTGGACAACGGCGCGTTGCTCGACTTCCGTGACCCCACTGGGCACACACACGATCACCCGAGGCTTGGGGCGGGCCCGGCGGCCGACGGCCTTCCGGATGAAGTAGTGCAGCATGGCCTCGGTGATCCGCACGTGGGCCACGACCCCGTCACGCAGCGGTCGGATGGCTCGGATGCTGGACGGGGTCCGTCCGATGAGGCGCTTGGCGTCGGATCCCACGGAAAGGACCTCCCCCGACCGGGAGTCGATAGCCACGACGCTCGGCTCGGAAAGGGTGACCCCGGAACCACTCACGTACACGAGCGTGTTGGCCGTGCCGAGGTCGATCGCGAGGTCCCTCGTCATGTGCAGTCCCATATGGGCACCCGGCGACCACGGCCAAGGACGGGCCGCCATCGGGTCGAGCGGTTCACACCGGCCTCGCTTCGCCCCGTCGCCACTCGAAGGCGAGGTCCACGACCTGGCCCGATGATCCAGTCGCCACTCGGCGTCCGTTCAGCTTGAGCACGACGCCACCAGCGTTCCCGAGGCGCATCTGGAGCGACTTGCGGGCCCGCACGCGCAGCGGGGCGCCGGGGTGGAGCGTTCCGACCTGCCGGGCCGAGCCGTCTGCGACGATCCGCACCCAGCACGGCGCCACGACCTTTCCGACCAACCGGAGTCCGGGACGCGCCGCCCGATGCGCAGCGGGGGGCTGGCGCTGCTGCTCCGGTGTCCTGGGCTCGACGGGAGAGGTCACGGCCGCTGGCCGGGCCGGTTGCTGCGATTCTTGGCCGGCGGCTGTTTGGTGGCCGCCGGCGGGACCGTGGCCGATCCCCAAGACCCCAAGGATGACCGCCGTGCCCACGCTCACGATCGACAGGACGACGAGGAGCGGCCACCCACGTGGCTGGCGGGGCCTGGGCAGCAGCGTCAGTCCGAGCTCGGGGTCATCGGGCGGGGGGTTCCTATCCTCGAACAGCTGCACCAATGGATCAGGGTCGAGCTGGAGGAACCTTGCGTACTGGCGCAGGAACGAAGTCGCGTAGAGCGGAGCGGGGAATTCTTCAAGTGCCGCCTCCCGCTCTAGAGCATCCAGCAACCGCTCGCTGATCCGAGTTGCTCGCCGAACGTCGGGCAGGCTCAGCCCCCTGCGCTCGCGGGCCGATCGCAGGATCCGGCCCTCGTGCATTGGGGAAGGGGGCACGGACATGACTCTGCATTCTCGCCTGGACTGAAAGGGAGCATGTCTCACCGCGTCGGAGACGTCAAGCGGAACTCCTAGTCTGTCGCTGGCGACTGGGAGGTCCGAGGGGGCGCGGTCGCAACATGCTCGGGGCCGCCGCGTGTCAGGTCCAGCCTGAGGGGTGACGATAAGGAGGAGAGCGGGGGAGATGTCGCTGGAACCCGTCGAGACCGAGGTCCAGGTACTTCAGGCGCCTTCGCGGGCGGGGAGCGATTGTCGCAGGGGCGGCCTGGGAGGGAAAGTGGTCATAGTGGCCCACGCCGACCCGACGACCGGTTCCGGATCAAGCCCCCCGGGGAAAGATCATCGACGGCGCTCCCCCGGGAACCTTCCACACCGCCTCCACCGTCGAAACGACGAAATGAGCAGAGCTCCCCGAACATGGCCGAGGCTCATCTGGGCACTCCTCGCCGGCCTTCTCTTCTTGTCCGCGTGCGGCTCCCCTTCCTCCTCACACAACGGACAGCGGGCCACCAGCGCAACCGTGGAGCCCGTTTTCGGCGGAGGAACCGGCGAGGGTCAGCCGATGGGCGGGTTCGGGGTTCCGATGCAAGCCCCCGTCGGGAAGATCACCGTCACCGTCTCCGCTGCCTCGTACGGTCGAGGGCAGGTCGTTTCGGCCACGATCGCGAACGGGCTGGACCGACCCGTGTTCACGACGGATTCGAAGAGTGACTGCTCGATCGCCATTCTCGAGCGTGGGGAGGCCGGCGCGTGGAACCCCATCCTCGACTGTGCGGTTCGTAGGCCTCCGGTGACGGTGGCCATCGGCCCGTCCCGTGGCCGAACGGTCCAAATGAACCCCTCGAACTTCGCCGCCGCAGGGACACCGCTCGAGGCGGGCACCTACCGGTTGACGTTCACGTACGGGCTCAGCCGCGAGGAGGGCCAAGAGCCGCTCGTCGCACGTTCACCCACCTTCGAGATCACGTCCTGATCGGCACCGGAAAAGAGAGGGCGGCCCCCCAAGGGGGCCGCCCTCTTCCCTGAGGATAGAGCTCGATCCCTACGTCGCTGGGACCGCGTTCCTCCATGCCAGGTAGCCCTGCTCGTCGCGGCCGCGGCCGAACTCGGCGTACCGGGCGTTGATGTTGGCCAGCCCGGTTCCGCCCGAGAGCGCGTAGGCCGTGGTGTCGAAGAACTCACCATCCGGAGCATGGCGTCGAACGGTGAGGTAGTCGCCCCACCGGGTCGGGTTGTGCGTCCCCGTGGCGATGAACGCGAATGAGAACCCGCCAGGACCAGGCGAGAACTGGTCCTGCATGATGATCACCGACGCGACGGCCGAGCCGCCCCCTCCTGCCTTCCCTCCGAAGGCCAGGGCCATCCCGATGTCGCCGCGGTCGTTCGTGGTGGACGCCGGGGCCCCACCGAAGCAGGCGCCGTTGTTGAAGATGATCGGCTGCTGGGTGAGCGTGAGAGAGGACTGGCTCGCTCCGATGCGCATCTGGGCACCGCGGATGTGCGCCTGCAGAATAGACCCAGCGGCCGCGGTGGCCGCCCATGCGGTCACGAAGTCGTTTCCGATGTCCGTCCTCACGTTGAAGCCCACGATGTGGGCCGACAATGCGTCCGCCCAGTCCGCGTTGTTCGAGCCGCCCCGGCAGTCCGGGTTACCGAACGTCATGGTCGACACGTTGACGAACGTCGAGAAGACGCTGAGGGAGTTGTCGGCCCAACTGAACACCCGCCACTGGCTCGTCGTGTTCACCCAGGCCATGTACATGACGTCCTTCGCGCCCTGGCCCGGGACCAGGATGCGCTGCCCGCCGGCGTTGGTGAAGTTGATGCTAGCGGTGGAGGCACCCACGCAGTCGGCCATCTGGTCGATGTTGAGCCGTTTGATGAATGCACCATCCCAGAACCTGGACGTGCCGACGGTCCGGATCCTGTTGGCGTTGACGTAGAGGTTGTCGTTGGACAGCCCAAGGTGCGGGTAATCGTCCAGGACGTTCGTCAGCGTGGGATCCGTGTCGATCGTGTAGGAGCAGTTGTCGGCCAGGTTGATGTTGCGGCGAACGAAGATGCGGATGACCCCATTCGTCACGGAGTTGTTCACGTACAGCACGGAGTGGAACGTGACCCCCCGTGATCGGTCGTAGATCACGTCGGTGTCGCCGAAAGCGAACGGCGCCTCCGTCGGACCGGCGGGGTACGCCGCGGCGCACGTGTAGGTGGACCCTCCGTTGGTGGAGAACTCCTGGTGCCGGAGATTGCCCGTGTAGTAGACGTTCGGGCCCTCGTTCGCTGCCGCAGGCTCGGCCAGGGTGCTGGCGGTGCCGCAGGTGTTGTTGTTGGCCCGGTTGTTGAAGTTGTTTCGATCGACCCGAAGCGCCCCCGGGATGCCGTGGAACAGTCCGGCGGCGTCCGGACCGGTCTCTGCAGCCTCAGGCAGCGGGATGGCGGTTCGGTCACCGATGGTCTGAGACACACCCCCGGCCATCTGTTCGTGGATCTCCTCGAGCTTGTTGCTCATGCGCCTCAGCTGGCTGGGGGACAAGGCCGTTCCTGGTTTGAAGTCCTTACGGGGGGTGGGCTGCGATGAGCCGGCCGTGGCGGCCGCCGCAACGGTCGCGTTGGCCTGTTCACCAGCGCCCTCGGCAGGCACATAGCCGTAGACGACCAGGCCCACCACCGTCATCAACCCGATCAATCGGATCCATCTAGCTGCGGAATGCTTCCTTTGCGTCATCCAGGTCTCCTCTTCGTTCGTCTTCCTTGCACGACCAGCGCTCATCTCTGTAGATCAGCCCTGATGGACCCCCCTTCCCTCGAGTTCGGCCGACGCGCAGAAGACCCACGCTCGGCATGTCAAGCAAGCATGATCAGCGGCGCCAGCGCTGCGACCAGGAAGAAGGCGCCAGCCAGCGCGATCCGGTGCCAAGATCTCCTCTGGAGGACGACCATGCGATCATCCTCCCTCGTCGAAAATGGCGTACGGCAAACGGGCGAAGCGTTCAGTGTGTCCCCCTAATCGAACTCCTCCCCCTTATCACCCCCATCCGCTCGGCCTCAGCGGCCATCAGCAGACATCTCCCTGAGGGCCATATCCTGCCGAAGAGCGGGAGAGATGTCCATCCCCTGAACGGGCCTCCCTCTGTCTCAACGGGGGAATGTCGCGTCGGCCCAACGACATCGCACAGGGACCTCTGCCCCTACATGCATTTACGGTTCTAATCAGCCGTACCCATCGGTTCCTTCGGAAGCCACAGGATGAACGTCGACCCCCGACCGACCTCGCTGTTCACGCGCATGCGGCCGCCGAGTGCCTCGGTCACGAGAGCCGACAGATGGAGCCCGAGCCCCACGCCGCCGGCCCGATGACCGTTGGGCTGATCGAGCTGACGAAACCGCTCGAAGATGGTGTCCAGGTGTTCCCGGGGGATTCCGGCCCCCCGGTCGGTCACCTCGAAGGTCACGCCACCGTCCTCCTGGCGAGCCGCCAGCGACACGGGTCCTTCGGAGTACTTCAGGGCGTTGTCACCCAGGTTGAAAAGGATCCGGTACAGGAGGGTTCGGTCCGTGACCAGGGTAGGCGAACCCTCACTGCACGTCTCGACGTCTCGGGTGGGGGCCCGCGATCGCAGGGTGTCAGCCACCTCTTCCAGGAAGGGGCCCGCCTCCAGGGCCACCGGGACGATGTCCGGATCGCCGCCAAGCAGTCGGGATTCGGCCAGCAAGTTCTCCAGCAGCTCCTTCAGCCGCCTGGCCTGGCGCTCCGAACTTTCCAGCAGACTTTGGCGGTCCTTTTCCGATATGAGGTCGCCCCGGTTCGCCAGGAGGTTCACGTTCCCCAGGATGGCCGTCAAGGGAGTCCGCAGCTCGTGCGAGACGCCTGCCACGAACTCGTCCTTCAATCGGTTCAGCCCCTCGAGTTGCTCCACTTGACGAGCCAGGAGAACCCGCTTCTCCGCCAGCTCCCTGAGTAGGAAGGCCGACCCCAAGTGCTGGCCGAACAGCCCGGCTCGCCGGGCGTCCTCAGGAAGAAAGGCCCGGTCCGTGGCGTTCCGGCGGAGCGTCAGGGCGATCTTTACCTGTTCCTCGACCTTCACCGGGACGACCAAGAGATGCTCGGGAATCCGTGGGGTCCCCGGGATGTACTTGGCCGCGCCGGAACCGGACTGGTCGTTGGCGATGACGCTCTCCCCGATCGCGACCGCATGCCCCGTGGCCCCGTCACCGATCGGGAATTCGTAGGTCATGATCCGATCCTCGACCTCAGGCTCTGAGTGGTACAGGGCATGGATCCGTTGAACGCCGTGGTCGACCATCCAGATAGTGAGGGACTTGATCGGCACGACCGAGGACAGCCGCTCGGCAAGCAGCGGGAAGATGTCGCTCGAGGCAGATGCGGAGGCGGCTCCCAGGCGGTCCCCGATGTCCAGGAGGTGGCGGCGCAGGGCCAGCTCCTCCTCCAGTTCCCGACGTGTCGTGCGGGCCGTACATGTCGTGCGGGCCGTACATGTCGTGCGGGCCGTACATGTCGTGCGGGCCGTACATGTCGTGCGGGCTGTACATGTCGTGCGGGCTGTACATGTCGTGCGGGCTGTACATATCGGCCCGCGCCGGGACAGCCTGACTGTGGTGATGGGACATGCCTAGGCCGAGGAGCCCCAGAACGGCAATCAGCGCTCCCACGAACAGTCGTCTCATAACGAAAAACCTCCTCGAGATCCCGGGCAGCGCTCGCTTAGCCACCCAGGATCGGTCATCTAGCTCTTCCCTGTATCGGGTATCAGCGTAGCCGGTATCGGCATCGGGGAGGCCCGACTGAAGCTGGACTCGGTCCAAATGTCGGCAGCGTTCCGGAGATGCGCTGCGAGTTTGGCGGGTGTTGGACATGTGCACAGCCGGGCGGCCCGGTCTCTTGCTGCCGGTGGCTGCCGGCCCTGGCCCGACGGGACACCCGCTCCTGCTAGATGAGGTCGAGCAGCGCATCATCATCTGGCTTGGGGCAGCGTGAGGCGCGCTACCGCTCTTGTTGTACAGCTTCTGCCCCCGTGGCTCTCGCTGGTGGATCAGTGTTACCTAGGCCCCCGGACCAGGGGACTGGCCGAATGGAGGGGGAGTGAAGACGATCAAGCGAGTTCTCGCGGCGCTTGCCGTGGTCGCTGTGATGGGCGCTGTCGCGCCGGCGGCTCACGCCGATGCCGGAGTGCGGCCCCGGTAGCAACCACGGGTGCCCGGGACACCAGCCGCCGCCCCCGCCGGGCCGAGGATGCGATAACTAGCTTGGGACAGAGGAGGCTCGCCGAGGGCATCGGGTAGCGGACAAGGCGTTCCCCCGGGGATGGCCACGATGCCTCCTGCGAGTTTCGGCCGTGGCTTCCCTGGATGCTACGGATCGGCGGGATCATCGACGAATCTCACGTTCCGCGCCCTTCCGGCGGGGGGTTCGAAAGGTTCGCACGCGCCGAACGGTCCGTGAGCCGTGAACAAAAGCAGGGGCCGCTGTCAGCGTAGCGACCCCTGCTCTGTTCCGGTTGTCGATCTCAGCCCGACTAAGCGGCTGTGAAGGTCCCCGGAATGCTTATCGAGTCATTGAACGTGGTGTCCGTGACCACCAGGTCCGTAAAAGCGAGCGTCATCGGTGGCGTGCAGGACGGAGTAACGGTGACTGTGTACGTCAACGAGCCGGTGGCCTGACCGTTGCTGACACTGAAGGTGTCGCCAACCAGAAAGCCCGACTTGTTCTCGGCCTTCGGGTGGTGCGAACCGGGGTTGATGCACTCGGCCGTTCCTGAGAGCGTGATTTGCACCGAGTCCAGGCTGTGGCCGAGCCCAGATTCCTTGAACGACACCGTGATCGAGTTGGAGGTCACGCTGGTGACGTTCGCGTAATTGAAGTGAGGGCTCACGGCTAGAGCGGCCTGTGCCCCGATGATCAAGGCAAAGAACGCGGCAGGCACTACGAAAAGTCGACGCATCTCATCTCCCTTTCCTGTGGTGGTATTGAAGGGGAAGCACGCAGGCGCCTCCCTGCTCCTGGATCTACACGCTGGAAGCTCCGTCCTCTCCTCTCTCCGTTGGCCGGAACCCGCGACTCGGAGAGGAGGGATACTGGGGAAGTCACCTCCTCGGGTGTACGAATGGAGAAGACCCCCCTCTTCGTGGCCGTAGGCTCGTAGGCCGACATGCTATCCCCCGAGAGAGGGATCGGTCAATCGGGGGATCGACACAACGGACACATTACCTGGGTAATGTCCAGCGGTAAGTCGTCCTACTTCATGATTTGCCCCGCGCAGTGTGGGCCCATATTCGCGCGCCAGCCCCTCGAGGCCGAGGATCTCCCGGCAGCTGTCCGGGTTCACTGCGGTGAATCGATCGGTCGCTCGACCGCGACCAGCGCCCCAAGAGGGCTCTAGCTCGGCCGGTCGACTGTCCGATCGAGTCGGACGACCTGACCCGGATGCCGGGTCATTGTGGCGGCACAGCTACGGACGCGGGCTCCTCGTGGGGAGGATCCGTTCGCCAGCTCCTCATGCGCTGCCAGATCAGGTAGGTGATGCCGCCGAGCGGGATCTGCACTCCGTAGGTCAGGGCCCGGAACAACAGGACCGCGGCGGCGATCTGCGCCCGGAAGAGGTCGGGCGGCACGTCGGCGGTGGACTTCCCGGCCGCGTATAGACCGCCGATGAGGGCGAGCTCGACGACCCCGAGACCTCCCGGCGTGATGGGTGCCGCGGAGAGGAGTCTGGCGAAGGCGAACACGGCCAGCACCTCGGCCCAGCTCACCTCCTGCTCGGACACCCCGACGTGCCGAAGGGCGAGGAGCAGGACGAACCACAGCGCCAGGTGGCTGACGACCGTCGTGAAGGTGAGCGGCGCCCACCGTTTGGCCATCAGCTTGATGGTCTGCTTGCGAAAGCGCACGGCGCCCTCTCCCCACGTGGTGACCGGGGGCTTCCGGAGAACCCGTCGGACCCTCGACCACGCTCTCCCCATCGCCTCGCCGATGATCCGGGTGAACTGCTTCCTCCAGAGCATCAGCACGAACAGCGCGAGGCAGCCGGCCAGGATGGCCAGACCGATCACCGCCGGGATCAGCAGTGCCGTCGTGGCCTGGCCGGTGATGGCCAGTATGGCCAGGGCGATCACGGGCAGGCCGAGCTTCATGAAGCTGTTCCAGATGCTCGTCGTCGAGATCATCAGCCCGATCTCGGAGCCGGTGAAGCCCCATGAGCGGAGCATGCCGAACGTCATGCCGGGCGCGATAACGCCGCCGCCGGGAAGGACGTTGGAGATGGTGGTGGTGGTCTGGTTGTTGACGGCCGACTGCCAGAGGGTCAGCCCGGGCAATGCAGCCATCATCTGCCACCAGTATGTGAACAGGTTGAACACGGTCGCGGCGACGAGCGAAGCGAGCTCCAGCCAGGTCAGATCGGTGATGGTCTTCCACACCGCGGAGTAGCTGGCGATCTTGGGAAGGATCAGGACGAAGGTCGCCACCACGACGACCAGCGAGAGAACCATCTGGACGGTGCGGGCCACGCCCTTGTGCCTGCCGCCCCTGGGCGGAGGATGGAGGCCGGGGACGCTCGGATCCGGATCATGCTCGGATGGCTCATGGCCATCGCGAACATCGAAGCCCGGGCCATGCGGGCCTGCCAAAATAGCCTCCCCCGAATCGGGAGGCGAGCGTACACAGGGCCCCAGGCTGGGGCAACGTTCCCGGGGGGCTGGCGGCGGTTCGAGTCCTTGACCGCCCACTCTGACAGGCTGGCTCGCCGGGTCCGTTCTCTTCCTCGGTCGGGGAGCCCGCGCCCGCCTGGCGGCTGGGATCCGCAGGGCCGCGCACTCCGTCTGCGGGATACAACTCGTACGCGGGGTGTCGTCACCCGAAGCGGGATCGTGAGTGCCGCGCCGCGCTTTGGACGCGGGCTGGCCTGAGTTCGGGCCCGGCCAGATCGCCGGGGGCGGTGTCGGGCGCTGGCCATCCACACGGTGCGGTGGGATCCCGGCCAAGTAGCGAGGGGGCGCATGAGCGCCCCCTCTCTATCGATCGGCCGACGGCCCTGAGCTAGGGAGTCGGATCCAGGTAGGAGCCGCCGTAGATGTCGGAATTGCCGAAGTTGTTCGGGCACGCCGCCTGGACGGCGGGAGCCACCGGCGGGTCCTCCTGTGCCTTCCTGCCGCGCTGCTCGCGACCCTCGACACCCCGCGGTTCCTCAGCGTCCGCCGTGCGGTGCCCAGTACCGACGGCCTCGTTGTGCAGCGCCTGCCGGTAGGCGTCGATGGCCGGGCAGTCTGCGGCGTTGCGCACGTCGTTCCAGACGGCTGTCCCATAGGTGCGTGTCGCCGCCGCGTAGACGTAGTCGCCGAGGAACTCGGCCGCCAGGTTGTTCTGGCTGGACCCCCTGGCGTCGCCAGAGACCCCGCGGTCGATCTCGCTGAAGCCCCCGACGGCCCCGGCCCCGGTCACGTCGGCGTGCAGGACCACGCCGACCAGTTGGCGGTCGTTGCCGGCACCAACGGCACTCGTACGGAACAGGGTCGTGAACGCGTTGTAGACGAGATACGTGTCGGTCCCATTCGGCGAGATGGCCGGGGCCGTGTAGTACCCACGATCCCCCGCCTGCGTGATGTCGGCAGGTGTCGTCCAGTCTCGCCCGTTGTTCGTCGAGGTCGTGAACATGACCTTCTCGTGATTCAGGCCGGGCGTGCCGTCCACGAAGCTCATCACGATCTGATCGGTCGCGTCCTCTCCGGTGGGTGCGCCGTTGGCGATGTCCACGGAGGGGTCGGGCGACAGGTCGGAGCGGGCCCCGCCCACCCCGTCCTCGACGCACCGGCCGATCGACGGCTCGAAGTAATTGCAGGTGTCGCCGACCGTGAAGAGGTTGCTCGGCCGGGTCCAGTGCGCACCGCCGTCGAAGGACTTGAACATCTGGATCTTGCCCTGAGCCGATGTGTTGATCCCGAACGCGAACTGATAGTCGAACACGTACACCACGCCGTTCGAGTCCGTGCGGACGGTGCATCCCGAGCGTCCGAACCCCTGCGGGCTGACGGGGTTGTTGGTGGCCGGGGTCAGCTGGTGCTGGGACCAGGAGTCCCCGCCGTTGCTCGAGGCGAGCGCGAAGAGCGGCTGGGAGACGCTCGGCAGACTGCGGAACCCCGCGTAGCAGACGTAGGCGTTACCGAAGAACGGGCTGGACTCCGCATTGTCGGCCCAGACCTGCTCCTTGTCGGCAAACAAGGCCGCGTTCTGCTTGGAGGCGATGACGGGATCGCTCCAGGCGGCTTTGCTGCCGGCCGCCGCTGCCGCCATGTCGTCCGTGTGGGAGACGGCGATCGCCTCGAATCCCTTGAAGGCGTTGGGGTCGATCTTCGAGGTGAGGTTCGCGTAGTACAGGCGCGAGCCGTTGGCCCACGAGAACCCGCTCGCCCCCGGGGCCGGACCGAATGCGAGCGCCGGGTCACCGTCGGAGACCATGCCATTCTCGAAGTAGTTCGGCACCGTCCCGATGGGACCTGCCTCCGGCTCGCACGGCGGGTCGGTGTCACCGGGAACGCCGAGGCAGTTGCGCGCCGTCAGTCCGGTGTAGGTGGGCTGTACCCATGTGTCCCCGGAGTCGAACGAGAAGTAGACACCGGAACCCCCGACGCCATCGGTGAAGGGACACGTGTTGTCCGTCCCCGCGTTGCAGGCCTCCATGTCGATGTTGTCGTTGGCACCTGCGGCCAGGATGTTCGGGTGCGCCTGGTCGACGGCGATCGCTGGCTCGTTCTGCTTGTTCTGTGAGAACGGTCCGGGGGGACTGCCGATGCTCACTCGAGTGCCGCCACTCGGCGTGCCGGATGCTGGGAACGCTGGTGCGCCAACGACGAGGGCAAGTGCGGCGACAAGAAATGCGACTCTGGGAACCCGCATGGGACCTCCTCTCGGGGACGACGATGTCCCCCAACCGGGGAAATACGACCGGGAGGAGCCTGGGGCTTGCGCAACCCTCAGGTCAAATAGTCAGATCGGAGCAGAACACGCATGAACGCCCTCTACAAATAGCCGGCGTCTCAATCTCGGTTCGCAGATGCCGATAACCCACGTGGAAGGCCCCGGAGGCAACCCTGCTGGTCGTATGTTCCCCGACGAGGTCGGAGAGCCAGGGATGCTCCGGGGCCTTCTGAAGAGTAGTGTCGCCCCCCATCGGTCTCAAGCAGGTGCTGTCCGTCGCCAGGCTTCGCGCCGGTAGCCACGCCATCCGCCTGAATTCGGCCATCTTGTTCCTTCCCGCGGGGGTCTCGACGGCGCGATCCTTGTGCGATTCCGAGTCCGGGCACGTTCCTCCGTTTGCTGCCGGTCCGGCCCTCGCCTAAGGTCGATCACGCGCCGCGTTCCGGCCGAAGGAGGAAGCGGTGAGCTACGACTACGACCTCCTCGTGATCGGCTGCGGGCCCGCGGGGCAGAAGGCCGCCATCCAGGCGGCGAAGCTCGGGCGGCGGGCCGCCATCGTGGAGCGCCGGGAGATCGGCGGGGTGTGCGTGATGAGCGGCACCATCCCGTCGAAGACGCTGCGAGAGGCGGTGATCCATCTCACCGGGCTCAGCCAGCGCGGGGTCTACGGCCAGAGCTACCGGGTCAAGGAAGACATCACCATGGACGACCTGCGCGGCAGGGCCAACGACGTCGTGCGCCGCGAGATCGACGTCATCCGCGACCAGCTGGTGCGCAACCACGTGACCCTCCTCCAGGGATCCGCCCGGTTCATCGACCCCAACAACGTGGTCGTCGAGCGAGCCGACGGAGGGGAGCGGAAGGTCGGCGCGGAGAAGATCGTGATCGCCACCGGCACGAAGCCGGCCAGGCCCCCCTCGGTGGAGTTCGACGACACGACGGTCTTCGACTCCGACGGGCTGATCGACATGGAGCGGGTCCCGGGCGCGCTCGTCGTGGTGGGCGGCGGCGTCGTGGGCGTCGAGTACGCGTCGATGTTCGCGGCGCTCGGGACGAAGGTCACCCTGGTCGACATGCGCCGGCGCATCCTGGAGTTCTGCGACGACGAGATCGTGGAGGGTCTCCAGCACCAGCTCCGGGACCTCGGCGTCAGCTTCCGCCTGGGGGAGGAGGTCACCGCCGTCGAGTCCCTGGACGAGGGGGCCCTGATCGTCCTGGCCAGCGGCAAGCGCATCGCCTCGGAGGCCGTGCTGTACTCGGCCGGGCGGGAGGGCGCGACCGACGGCCTGGGCCTGGAGCAGGCCGGGCTCTCGGCCGACGACCGCGGGCGCCTCAAGGTGAACGGCCGCTTCCGGACCGACGCCGGGCACATCTACGCCGTGGGCGACGTCATCGGGTTCCCCAGCCTCGCGGCCACCGCCATGGAACAGGGGAGGATCGCGGCCCTCGACGCGCTGGGCCAGGAGGTCCGCGACATGCAGGAGCTCCTCCCGATCGGCATCTACACGATCCCCGAGATCAGCTTCGTGGGGAAGACGGAGGCGGAGCTCACCGACGCGGCCGTCCCGTACGAGGTCGGGATCTCCCGGTACCGCGAGCTGGCGCGGGGACAGATCCTGGGCGACTCCTACGGGATGTTGAAGATCCTGGTTTCGCCGGAGGACCGTCGGCTGCTCGGAGTCCACGTGCTGGGGACCGGCGCCACCGAGCTCGTGCACATCGGCCAGGCGGTGATGGGCAACGGGGGCACCCTGGACTACCTGACCGGCGTGGTCTTCAACTACCCGACGCTGGCCGAGTCCTACAAGGTGGCCGCGCTCGACGCCAACAACAAGCTGGAGGCGATCGGCCGGCTCCGGCACTGAGGTCGTCGGGAACCCTCACGTCGAGCGCGGGGAGAAGAACCCGCTGGGCCCGCCCTGGTCGGCCCGGATCACGTGCATGACCGCGTTGATCAGGGCGAGGTGGGTGAACGCCTGCGGGAAGTTCCCGAGGTGCCGGCCGCTCCGCGGGTCGAGCTCCTCCGCGTACAGCAGCAGCGGGCTCGCGTAGGAAAGGAGCTTCTCGCAGAGCTCGGTGGCCCGGGGAACCTCGCCGATCTCGCACAGCGCGGAGACCAGCCAGAACGAGCAGATGGTGAAGGTGCCCTCCTCACCGGACAGGCCGTCGTCGGTCTCGTCCACCCGGTACCGGAGCACCAGCCCCTCTTCGGTCAGCTCGTCGGCGATGGCGAGCACGGTCGCCCGGATCCTGGGGTCGGCCGCCGGGAGAAACCGCAGGAGCGGCATGAGAAGCAGCGACGCGTCGAGGGCCTTCGTGTCGTAGTGCTGGACGAACACCCCGCGGTCGTCGACCCCGTGCTCGCAGATGTCGCGGTGGATCTCGTCGGCGACCTTGTGCCACTGGCGCGCGAGATCGGGCTCGTCGTGGAGACTCGCCAGCCTGGCGCCCCGGTCGCAGGCCACCCAGCACATCAGCTTGGAGGAGGTGAAGTGCTTGGGCTCCCCCCGGACCTCCCAGATGCCACGGTCCGGCTTGTGCCAGTTGGCGATGGCGTTCTCCACCTGCCGCTTCAGCAGCGGCCAGGCCCGCTCGGGAAGGTGGTCGCGGGACTTCGTGTGGAGATAGACGGAGTCGAGGAACGCGCCCCACACGTCGTGCTGGCGCTGCTGGAAGGCGGCGTTCCCCGCCCGCACCGGGCGGGAGTTCTCGTAGCCGGAGAAGTGGTCGAGGATCTCCTCGTCGAGCTCGCGCTCGCCCCGGACCCCGTACATGACCTGGAGGTCGTCGTCCCCCTCGGCGACGTCCGCCACGAAGTTGAAGAAGTCGTTCGCCTCCCAGTCGAAGCCCAGCGTGTACAGCGCCCACAACGCGAACGTCGCGTCCCGGATCCAGCTGAACCGGTAGTCCCAGTTCCGCTCGCCTCCCGGCGTCTCCGGCAGCGAGGTCGTGGCGGCTGCGATGAGCGCCCCGGACGGGGCGTAGGTCAGGCCCTTCAACGTGAGCGCGCTCCGCTGGAGGAACATCCGCCACGGATGGTCGGGGAACTCACCCCGGGCCAGCCAGTGCTGCCAGTGGTGGGCAGTCCACACCAGGCGGTCGTGGGACTCCTGGAACGTCCTCGGTGGGCCGGGCCTCCGGTTCCAGGAGAGCGCGCAGAATCGCTCCTCGCCCTCCTTGATCAGCGAGCGGGCGATGGCGCGGGGCCCCTCGAAGCCGAGCCGGAAGTCGGTGGTGAGCCAGAGCTCCACGTCGCACCCCTCCGCCCGGCAGTGGGCATCGTGGTACCCGGGGCCGGTGAACTCCCATACACCGTGCTCGCGCCCGTACAGGAAGTTCGGCTCGCAGTCGAGCGAGAGCTGCACCTCGCCGTTGACGCACCGGATCGTACGGAGCAGCACGTGGTCGGCGTCGTAGTCGGTCGGCGGCCGGCGATAGGTCCGGGAGCGATCGTCGTCGTGGTGCCACGGTCCGACCAACAGCACGTCCCGCACGATCACCCAGCCCTCGCGCGACCCCCAGCTGGTCTCGAGGACCATCGTCCCGGGGAGGTACCGGCGGGACGCCGGGACCATGACGTTCGCCGGCCCCAGCCGGAAGAAGCCGGCGGCGCGGTCCAGCATGGCGCCGAACACGCTCGGGCTGTCGGGCCGCGGCAGGCACAGCCACTCGACGCTGCCCGACGGCGCCACCAGCGCGCTGACCTGCCCGTCGGAGAGGAACCCGTACTCGGCGATCGGCGGGAACGCGCTGCGCCCGATGGAGTCGTCCACGGCTAGGTCCACGCCTCCTGGCGTTCTCCGTCGACCTCGTCCGCAAGTGGCGGCGCGGGCCGTCCGGTCAGATACCCCCGGGCCACCATCGTGTCGAACTGCCGGACCGACTGTTCCCGGTCGGACAGTGGCCCGGGACGGAAGCCGCGGGACGAAGCGCCCCGCTGGACGGACTCGACGGCGGCCCAGTCCTGGCGGTTGGTGAGGTCCCAGAACTCCACCGCGTCTCCGGGATCGAAGTCCGCCCGAGCCAGGTCCTCCGGCTGGAACAGCCACCGGCACTCGACCGCCGTCGTGCCCGGCGCGAGCGGGCGGAGGAGGTGGGTCAGGACGTAGTCGGGGTGCAGGCTGATCAGCAGGTTGGGGAACAGGCCGCAGTAGTAGACCCGCCGGCGCCGGCCGTCGTCCAGCCCCCGCAGCGGCGTCCCGGCGCTCTCGCCGGTCAGGGACATCGTCGCGGCGTAGGGGCGAAGGTCCATCGAGCCGCCAGCCCACAGCCCGTCGCGGACCAGGTCCCGGCCGCTGTCGGGGGGCGTCACCCGGCACAGCTCGGGATGGATGTTCGAGCAGTGGTAGCACTCCTGGTAGTTCTCGTGGAGGACCTTCCAGTTCGCCGCGACCACGTAGTCGCGGGTCGCGGCGGTCACCAGGCGTTCGGGCTCGTGGCGGACGACGAGCTCCTCCAGGTTGCCGATCCAGTCCGCGAATGGGGGAGCGTCCCCCGAGGCGTTGACGAACGCCCATCCATGCCACTCGGCCACCGGCGCGGACGAGAGCCGGAACGTGTCGGGGTCGAGGTCCGAGTTACCGGGCGCCCCCAGGAGCCGCCCGTCGAGCCGGTACGCCCACGCGTGGTACGGACACTGGATCGTGCCGCGGGACGCCGATCCGCCGACCTCCAGGAGTTCGTGTCCCCGGTGGCGGCAGACGTTGAAGAAACCCCGCAGCGCCCCGTCCTCCCCTCGGACCAGCACCACCCCGTCGTCCCCGACGGCGAACGCGGCCTGGTCGCCCGCCCGCTCGAGGTCCGCGGAGCGGCCGACGCACACCCAGCCGGAGGCGAAGAACGTCCCCATCTCCCAGGCGAACACGTCCGGCGACGTGTACGCGGCTCCCGGAAGGGCGAAGCTCTCGCCCAGCGGCCGGAGGACGGCCCCGAGCCGTTCGCGTTCGGCGGCCGGCAACGGAGCCCCCTCTGCCAGTGATGCCCCCGGATCGTGGACCCGCATCGTCCGCCACCGTACCGCCCCACCGCCGCGCCCGCATCGCGAGCGGGTCGCGCCTTGGAGTTGACGCTACCGCGGCCCCCAGTGATAGCCCAGAGCGCGCGGCGCCCGGGCCAGGAGCCGCGCGGGCAGCGGCGCGCGCCGCCCCTCCTCGTCGGCGTTGTCCGAGCGGACGATGGCCTCGCGCACCAGGAAGCCGCCGACGGTGCGGAGCGGCTCGGGAGGAAACCGCCGGGGGCGGTGCCCCACCAGCGGCAGCCGGGCCCACTCGTCCTCCCGGTCGGTTGCGAGGCCCGCGAGGATCCGGCCGCCGAGGTGGCTCGGCGCGACCCCGTTGCCCGAGTACCCCACCCCGAAATGGACGCTCCCGGTCCCCAGGGTCCCGAAGAACGGGAAGTGGGACGGGGACATGTCGATGGGGCCGCCCCAGGAGTCCTCGATGGGGACGTCACGGAAGCTCGGGAACGTACGACGGAGCCCGGCCGCGGCCCGGCGCGCCGACTCGACGTCGTGCGTGAACCGGTCCCCCACGCGCGATCCCACCGCCGCCCGGCCGCCCCCGCCCCCGAACGCGATCCGGCCGTCGGGGGTGGTGCGGTAGTAGTGCAGGGAGGACCGCGAGTCGGTGATGCACTCGCCCCCGGTCCACCCCAGCTCTCGGAGCCGGTCCGGAGCCGGAGCCGTGAGGACGATGTAGCTGCCGAACGTGACCAGCCGGGGCCGGAGCTCGCGGAGCGCGCCGGCCCACGCGTTCAGCGCCACCACGGCCCGGCGGGCTCGGATGCGGCCGGCGGGGGTCTCGGCCTCGACTGCCGGCCCGGCCCGGAACCGGCGCACGGGCGTTCCCTCGAAGATCCGGACCCCCCGCTCCAGCAGGACCCGGCGCAGGCCGAGCGCCAGCCTCGCCGGCTGGACGGTCGCGCCGTCGCGCATCAGCACGCCGCCCCGGAAGACGGGGGAGGCGCACCGCGTCTGAAGCTCCTCCCGGGACAGCTCCACGAGCTCGTCGCCGGCCCCCAGGCGGCGGGCCTCGCGGACCGCGGTGAGCGAGGCGCCGTCCTGCGCCGGCGCGGTCGAGACGTCGAGATACCCCCCGGGGGTGTACCAGGCGTCCACACCGTGCTGCTCGCACCACGCCCCGATGTCCCGGATGCTCCGGCCGAGCGCCCGACAGGTCGCGAGCGCGGGCTCCTCCCCGAACAGCTCGACCTGGTCGGGCAGCTCGTCCCACCATCCGGTCAGGAAGCCGCCGTTGCGGCCGCTGGCCCCCCCGCCGCAGATGTCGCGCTCCAGGATCGCGACGCGGACGCCCGGGTCGTGCTCGGTGAGGAAGTACGCGGACCACATTCCCGTGAACCCGCCTCCGAGGATCACGACGTCGGCCTCGACATCGCGCCCGAGGGGCGGACAGCGCGTGATCGGGTCGGCCGCGAGCGCCTCCCGGAGCCACCACGCCCGCCGGCCACCCGGCGGCGGCACCTCGATCGGTCCGCGCCGGGCCCCTGTGACCGTCACCGGAGCGTCGCCGAGTAGTCCGGGACGTAGGTGTAAGCCTCCCTGGGCGGGCGGACGTAGCCCTCGTCGCTCTGTCGCTTCGGGAGCTTCACCGAGGGGAGCGGCTTCGCCACGTAGGGGACCCGGGTCAGCAGGTGGGCCATGCAGTTGATGCGCGCGGCGCGCTTGTCGTCCGCCTCCACGACGAACCATGGCGCGTCGGGGATGTCGGTGTGCACGAACATCTCGTCCTTGGCCCGTGAGTAGTCGATCCAGTTCGTCCGCGACGAGAGGTCGGTGCCCGACAGCTTCCACCGGCGCATGGGATCGTCGATGCGGGCCTCGAACCGGCGGGCCTGCTCCTCGTCGCTCACCGAGAACCAGTACTTCGTGAGCAGGATCCCGTCGTCGACCAGCAGGCGCTCGAAGATCGGGCACTGCCGGAGGAACCGCTGGTGCTCGGCCGGGGTGCAGAAGCCGAGGACCTTCTCGACGCCCGCCCGGTTGTACCAGCTCCGGTCGAACAGGACCATCTCGCCGGCCGCCGGGAGCTCGGCAACGTACCGCTGGAAGTACCACTGGGTCCGCTGGCGCTCCGTGGGCACGGGGAGCGCGACGATGCGGGCGATCCGGGGGTTGAGGTGCTCGGTGATGCGCTTGATGGTGCCGCCCTTCCCGGCGGCGTCCCGGCCCTCGAAGATGACCACGACGCGAGCGCCGGATTCCCGCACCCACTCGGTCATCTTCACCAGCTCCTCCTGCAGCCGAAGGAGCTCCTGTTCGTAGATCCGCCGCGGCACGCGACCGGGCGCGCCGGCCTCCCCGCCGTCCTCCGAGGTCTTCTGCCGGTCGTGCACGGCCTTCCGAGCGCTCACGATTGCCTCACCCCCGATCCGGTTGCTGCGGGCCGGAGTCCATTCTGCCCCCTCCGATGTCCGGCCGGCCAGGAGGGTCCGCGACGGGCGCGACCCATTGGCACGCGGGAGCCGGGACCTCCGGCCCCGGTCAACCTCCCCCGGATCCACGACGCTGGTCCGGGGAGCCTCCTCGAACAGGGAGCCTCCCGAATGGACGGACCGGCCCCGGCGGACTCGACGCCCGCACGACGGCGGAGCCGTGGATTGGGGGTCACGATGAGGACCGTAGGAAGAGCCCGGCGACGTGTGGGACTGGCGAGCGCGGCCGCGCTCGTCTTCGGGTTGACCGTCGGATTGCAGGGCCCGTCGGCTGCGGCGCCGGAGCCCGTGCCGAGGTCGCCTGCGCTCCAGATGTTCACCGCCCCGCTGCCCATCCCGCCGGAGATCGATGCCCGCGACGGCGGCAGCTTCGGTCTCGACGAGCTCGTCGGGACGCATCGGTTCGGGACCCTGGCGACGGGCGCGCCGCTCGGGCCCACACCGAGCTTCGGGTACTGGCCGACCGGCCTCGCGGTACCCGCCGACGTCTACCTGGGACCGACGATCGAAGCCACGCGCGGGAATCCGGTCGCGATGACCGTGGCCAACAGGCTGTCCGAGCCGGGCCGTGATCCGGCAGCGCCGGCCGTCTGCCGGGCGCTGGGGCTGCGGGTGATCCACCCGCTGGCCGCGTACTTCGATCCCACGATCGAGGGAACGTCCGAGCTCGACGAGTGTGCGACGGCGACCGCGACCCATCTGCACGGCGGCCACACCCCGCCGGCATCCGACGGCGGTCCGCTCGACACGTTCCGTCCGGCCGGCGTCGACCCGGGCGACTACGCGGGCGGGACCGGCGCGTTCACCTATCGCTACCCGAACGACCAGGAGGCGACCGAGCTCTGGTACCACGACCACGCCCTGGCCGACACCCGGTTCAACCCGATGGCCGGGCTGGCGGGCGTCTACCTCGTCCGTGACGCCTGGGACACCGGCCGCCCGAACAACCCGCTGGGCCTGCCGGCGAACGGCACGTTCAGGGGGATCGGCACCGATGACGGGCAGGCGGTGCTGCAGCCCGTTCACCCGCACGAGATTCCGCTGGTGCTGCAGGACCGGCAGTTCGACGCGGACGGCACGCTGTCCTACCCGACCTCGGAGACCGACTACCACCCGATGTGGGCGCCGGAGTCGTTCGGCGACGTGGCAGTGGTGAACGGCCAGGCCTGGCCGAACCTCGACGTCGACCGGGGGCTGTACCGGTTCCGGGTGGTGAACGGCTCGAACGCCCGCTTCTACCGCCTCTCGCTGGTCGACGCGAAGACCGACAACCCCAGCCGGGTTCCCATCTACCAGATCGGGTCGGAGGGGGGGCTGTTCAACGCCCCCGTGCCGGTCGCCTCGCTGCCGGGCGGGATGCTCCTGATCGCGCCGGCAGAGCGGGCGGACCTGCTGGTCGACTTCCGGGGCGCCGCGCCGGGTGCCAGGTTCCGCTGGTTCAACAACGCTCCGGCCCCGTATCCGATGGGGAGCCACTACCTCAAGCCGATCATGCAGTTCACTGTGGGGACCGCCGCCGGGTTCGCCGGCCCGGTCCCGACCGCGCTCCGGGGCCAGCCCGGTCATCCGTTGATCCCGGCGCCCTCGGCCGCGACGGCCTCCGCGAGCAGGACGGTCTTCCTCAACGAAGTGCTCGACGCGGCGACGGACGATCCGGTGGAGGTCCTGCTGAACAACCTGACCTTCATGGGCCCGGACCGGCAGATGCGCACCACCGGGATCGCGACCCCGAGGCTCAACAGCGTGGAGGTGTGGACGATCGTCAACACGAGCGCCGACGCGCACCCGATTCACCTGCACATGACGCAGTTCCAGGTGCTCGACCGGCAGAGGATCAAGAGCGCGGCGTACCTGGCGGCCGTGAATCCGGACCTGCCCTTCGCCTTCCCGGACCATCCGTCGGCGGCAGCCAGCGGAGTGCAGGGGAGCGATGGGGCGGTCGCCCCCCCGGACCCGACGCCCTTCCTGATCGGGAACCGCATCCGGCCGCATGCCAACGAGACCGGCTGGAAGGACACCGTCCAGGCCTATCCCGGACAGGTCACCCGCATCCTGGTCCCGTTCGGCGGGACCGCGGCCGGCCTATCCGCCGCCTTCACCGGCGATCCGGCGAGCGGGCCGCAGCGGTTCGTGGGGACCTACGTGTGGCACTGCCACATCCTCGAGCACGAGGAGAACGACATGATGCAGCCGTACCGGATCGTCCCCTGACCAGGAGGTGTGGCTCGACCGGCGCGTGACGGCTGTCGCTCGACCGGCGCCTGACGGCTACCCCGGCTCGGCCTCGTGGCCCGGCGCCGTGTGCATGAGGCCCTCGTAGGCGTCCAGCACGGTCAGCCGGTCGGTGACGACGCCCTGGATGCGCGAGCAGATCGGGAGCTCCACGCCGCCGTGCCGCTCGGCGAGCTCCATGACCAGCGAGGCGGTCTTCACGCCCTCGGCCACCATGGTCATCTCGCCGAGGATCTCCTCGAGCGGGCGTCCCTTCCCCAGCTGCTCCCCGACGTGGCGGTTCCGGCTGTGGGGGCTGATGCACGTCACCATCAGGTCGCCCATCCCGGCCAGGCCCGAGAACGTGAGGGGATCGCCGCCCATCGCCACCCCCAGGCGGGTCAGCTCGGCCAGGCCCCGCGTGATGACCATCGAGCGGGTGTTGTCGCCGACCCCCAGGCCCTGGGCCATCCCGGCCGCGATGGCGATCACGTTCTTCAGGGCGCCGCCGACCTCGCACCCGACCACGTCGTGGTTCGTGTAGATGCGGAACAGCCCCCGGCGCAGCACCCCCTGCAGCGCGGCGGCCACCGAGAGGTCTTCGGTGGCGATCACGCTGGCGGCCGCGTAGCCGGCCATGATCTCCCTGGCGATGTTCGGCCCGGTGAGCGCCGCCGACGGCCGGCCCGGCAGGACGTCCTTGATCACCTCGGTCATGCGCAGGTACGTGTCGCGCTCGAACCCCTTCGTCAGGCTCACCACGGGGATCCACGGCCGCACGAACTCCCGGGCCCGCTCCAGGACGTCGCGGAAGCCGTCCGAGGGCACCCCGACCACCAGGACGTCGGCGGTGGACGCCGCCCTCTCCAGGTCAGAGGTCGCCTCGAGTCGCTCCGGCAGCGGGAACCCGGCGAGGTACCGCGAGTTCTCGTGCCGCTGGACGATCTCGTCGACGACCTCCTCGCTGCGCGCCCACAGCGTCGTCGGGTTCCGCTTCGATGCGATCGAGGCCACCGTCGTCCCCCAGGATCCTGCGCCGAGCACCGTGACGTTCATGGATGTCACCTCGCCCTCTGGTCTGGGCCTCGAAGGCTACCCTCCGTGGGGGGCGCCGGGACTTCTGACCGCGCGAACGGCGCCCGTCCGGGGCGAGGCCATCGTAGATGGCTCCCTTGACGACGCAGCGGCGGCAGGGTTGCATGACGCGGACCGATGGACGAGACGAGCACACGGAGGGCGGGCCGGCGGCGCAACGGGTGGCTGGCCCCCGTGCTGGCGATGGCGGTCGTCGCGCTGCAGGCCGCTCCCGCGGGAGCCGTCACGAGCTCCGACCTCGACACGTCGTTCGGGGGCGACGGCGAGGTCGTCACGTCGTTCGGGGGGCCGTCCGGTGCGTCCGCAGTGGCGTTCACCTCCCGCGGGATCCTGGTCGCGGGGGTGTCGTCGCCTCACGATGCGCCGGCCCGGATCGCGCTGGCCCGGTACCGGCTGAACGGCTCGCTCGACCCGACGTTCGGGGGCGACGGGAAGGTGACCACCGTGTTCAAGGCGGGCCAGGTGACCACCGCGGACCTCCTTCGGCTGCCGAGCGGCCGCTTCGTGGTGGGGGCGACGGTCGAGTCGGCGTCCAACGCCCACTTCGCGCTGGCCCGATATCGGCCCAACGGTTCCCTGGATCCCTCGTTCGGCACCTCGGGCAAGGTGGTTGCCGGGCTGGGGCGGGGCAGGTGGGTCCTCCGGGACGTGATCCGGCAGGCCAACGGCAAGCTGGTTGCTGGCGGCATGCGGATCACCACCGATCCGGACACGGGCCGGCAGTTCGGCCGGTTCGCGCTGGCCCGGTTCCTCCTGGACGGCTCGGTCGATCGCGCCTACGGCGACGACGGCCACGTCGTGACCGCCTTCCGCACGGGATCGGTGGGGAACGACCAGGAATCGGGGGTGAACGGCATCGCGGTGGACGTGCAGAACCGGACGGTGGCGGCGGGCTGGACCTCGGCGGATTCCTGCCACTACCGGTGGGCGCTGGCCCGCTATCTGCCCGGTG
>WNGE01000645.1_pt1 | contig 52596 bp, 46 predicted proteins | sample 5400651 | NCBI WGS metagenome assembly WNGE01 (sample SAMN13153370, study PRJNA577476) | soil metagenome | isolation source: 60 cm soil or saprolite under grassland replicate 2 | place: USA:California | collected 2016-06-15 | reverse complement strand
GGTCGTTTGGCGAGGCAATTGCCTATGCTATTCCATATCTGCTATGCAGATGCCTACATTTTTTGGGAGTATTTTCATCTCGGCTGTATGTAACTCATTGTAAATAGATCAATTATTGTGATTAGCATTTGGAATCAGAGTTGCACTTCCGTTCGTACGCTTGGCAACTTTCAGTTCTACAGTTTCAGGTCAGCCATTAAAGGGTTCGACTTCCAGGAGAGATTCAATGGAATACTCATTTCGTAAGTCGCTGGTCTATGCCTTCTTGATTTTCGCTCTAGTGCTGGCGGTTAGCATCATGCCAGTCAGCGCCCAAGTTACAAAGGGTTCAATTTCCGGAACGGTTGTGGATCCCAGCGGAGCCGCGGTAGTAGGTGCGCAGGTCAAGGCGACCAATTCTGAGACCTCACAATCGGTCGCGACGACCAGCGACGCCACCGGCAGTTTCAGGTTCAACCAGTTGCAGCCAAGTACCTACAAGATCGAGGTAAAGAGAGAGGGCTTCCGCACCACCACGATGTCTAACGTGGGTGTATCCGTCTCGTCTGATGCTGCCATCGGTGCAGTAAAGCTCGAATTGGGCGCTGCGGCGGAGACGGTCGAAGTCTCATCTACTGCTCCGATCATTGAGAGTACGCAAGCCCAGGTTACAAACACATTTTCGCCGGTGGAACTTAACAATCTTCCGGGTATCGGTGAAAACCAGGGGCTGGACAATTTAGCGATCTTGTTACCCGGCGTGTCAGCGTCGCGAGACCTGTTTTTCTCAAATACCAATGGTGGTACCGGGTTCACGGTGAACGGTATTCGCGGTCGCAATAATGATCAAGAAATTGATGGGCAGAACAACAACGATAACTCGGTGGGTGGTCCCGCTCTTTTCGTGGCGAATTCTGAGTTTGTGGATCAATATTCGATTGTCACCAGCAATTTCGGTCCCGAGTACGGTCGCAACTCGGGTTCCGTGGTGAACATCGTGACCAAGCACGGTACTAATAACTGGCATGGCGTCGTTAAAGACACTGAGGGCAATTCCGCCCTTAACAGCCTGAGCAACATTCAAAGGGCCTCCTCCTCGAGCCCGTTTGGGTCGCAATGGACGGGTGTCGGACAAGACTTAACGAAAGTGCCGCACTTTAACGAGAACTTTTTTACGGCCGCGATCAACGGGCCCGTGATAAAGAACAAACTATTTGTGTTTGGTGGTTTTGACACCCAAATCATTTCGTCTAAGAACCCCTACCAAACTGGCTTGCAGACGCCGACCCCAGATGGGATCGCCGCGATGACTTCGTGCTACACCAGCGCGGCCAGCCAGCAGTCAATTGCGGCGCTGACCACGTACGGCCCGTACGGCATTCCCGGTGGGAATCCTACTCCGGTTAACCCGCAACCGGTTCACCTGCTTAACCCAGTTGTGCCGAATGATCCCAGCGGTGATTGTGTTGTGAATTTTGGGGGCGTCACTCGTACATTGTCGAACGGTCTCCATCAATATGACTGGACCGCGCGCGTGGATCTCAATGCGAGCCCCAACGATACGGTCTTTTTTAGATACATTTGGCAGAGGCAACGGTTCTTCAATCAAGATACCTTTGTGTCAGGGTATGCCGCCCTCGGTTATCCAAACGACGTCCCAGCCCAAAGTCAGCAGATGGCTATTGATTGGTCGCACCAAATCAGCAACCACATGGTGAACGATTTGCGGCTGACTTTCGGCCGCTTGAACGTACAGTTCGGTGGCAACAGCATCGGCAACACCGTGCCGAATGATGGGGGGTTGTTGACGAATTCGATTGCTAATGTAATTTTCAGCGACACTACGCTGGGCGGGTTCGGTCCTTCAACAGGTTCACCGCAGGGACGAATTGTTAATACCTATCAGGTACAGGACAACTGGACTGATGTGGTTGGTAAACATACACTTAAGGCGGGGGTTAATTACACATTCCAGCGGTCACCAAATGTGTTCCTCCCAACCGTCAACGGCCAGTATCGTTTTGCCGACTGGGACGCATTTGCACAAAATACTCCGAACCGCATTCGTGTTGCCTTTGGTAATCCCAGCTTGGACTTCCGCGAACACGACACGTTCGCATACGTGGGAGACGATTTCAAGGTAACGAATAGTTTGACACTGAATTTAGGGGTTACTTACACATATTATGGGCAGCCAGCAAATTTGTTTCACACCCTCGATTTGAAGCAGCAGACGGGAAGCAATCCATTTTGGGACCCAACACTGCCTCAGTCTGTGACGGTGTTTCCGAACATTCCCGCGCCAAAGAACAGTTGGGGGCCTAGCGTGGGCTTCGCTTACAATCCGGAGTGGGCTGGCCACGGGAAGACAGTATTTCGCGGCGGATATCGGCTCAGCTATGATCCCCCCTATTACAACATCTACCTGAACATCGCCAGCGCCGCCCCGCAAGTCATGCTGCAGACTCTTGGTAGCGTGGCCGCTTCAGGCAATCCGCTCCCAGCCGTGCCGCTCGGCCCGAACGTACGGTCGGCCCTGAGTTCATCGCTAACGCCGGGGATATTTGATCCACGGCAATTTAACTCGACAGACGTGTCTCCCGACTTCGGTCCTGACCGGGTGCACCAATGGAGCTTTGGCATTCAGCGGGAACTCGGAGCCCATGCTGCGGTGGAGGCTAGCTACGTCGGCAATCATGGGTTGAAGCTCTTCCAGACTGTTAATGGCAATCCAGACATTTCTACGTATCCTGCCAACCAACTGCCGTCCGGAGTGACCCCATGCGCCAATTCGTTTGTGCCTAACACACCACCTAGCGCCACCGCGCTTGATGATACGGGGCGTCTGAACTGCGACACTCCAGCGGTTCTGCGCACAAGAAACAACGGCGGTTATTCTTATTACAACGGACTGCAGACCAGCTTCCGTGCCAATAACCTTTTCAACCAGTTGACAATGAAAGCTAATTACACGTTCAGCAAGACGCTGGACAATGTGAGCGAGATATTTTCAACGTTTGCTGGCGGCGGTGCGCTGGCGTTGGCACAGGATCCGCTGAATACGCGAAAAGGTGAATACGGGATATCGGGATTGGATTTCCCTCATACCTTTACGCTGTCGGCTTACGAGGCAGTGCCCTTCTTTAAGTCCCAACACGGCCTCGTTGGACACGTGCTCGGCGGCTGGGCCGTATCCGGTACTTACGTTTGGCAGTCAGGGCAGTCCTATACGCCGTCGCAGTTCCTTTTTGGAGCCTTTAGCGGCGCTTGCTGCAATGATGTGCCATTTAACAATGCGTTTATCGGGAATTTTGATACGTTGCGGCCGTTCTACGGGAACCCGAGTGCTCCAGCAACCTCCGTGGGCGTATTTGCGGGTGATGCCTGCAGTTTCTTCGGCGATCCAACCATCTGCGGTCTTCCAGCGAATCAGCTTCTCGACTGGACGTCTATTAACGTGGCTTCCGTTGATCCAAATAATCTCGCTTTCACTCTGCCGGTGAACCCGGTAAACCAGAACCAAGTTCGCTACATTCTCAATGGAGCCGAAGCTCAGTCGGTGTTCGGCACGCCTTTCGGCAGTGTAGGCCGCAATCAGGTTCGCGATGCTATCACCAACACCACAAACCTCGAGATATCGAAGGCAGTGAACATTGGTGAGCGTGTCACCATTCGGTGGCACATGAGCTTGGTGAACGTATTCAACCACCCGAATTACGGATACAATTTGGGTGCCCCTGACGCTTCAACCACTTTCGGCGGTATTGACCCCTTCGTTGATGTTGACGCTGGTTTAGCGAATCGGCAGGGTTCTCAAGTTGGTTTCGGCGACCCCAAAGTGTTCGACGGAGGCCACCGGTCCATCAGGTTCGGACTCAGAATCGGTTTCTGAAAACAACCGAGCGAACTTCTTAGGCCGGCCGCAAGGTTGGCCTTTTATTTTTTCTGCGCGAAAAGCCGCTGTCAAGCTAGACACAACGAGTCAGGGTTTACCCTTTATCCTCCAAACATCGGATAATGGCTCGCCGCAGCCATAAAAAGCAACATTGGAATTGACAGGTATGCGTTGGCTCGGGACATCAGAAACGCCATCCGGGCCATGCGTTGAGCCTTCTCCGGGATGGGGGTGCCGTTTTCGGCGTTGGCCTTTGTCCAGGCGATTAGGCGTTTTTGGATGCGCCAGATTACTCCCCAGACGTTGAGCATCATCATCCAGCCGAGTCCTCCTCCGATGCCGATGGCGAGCAGGCGATTGCTCTCCCATCCGCCGCCGTTCCAGTGCAAGAAGAAATGCATCGAGTGCACGATGATTATCGTATAGAGGATGGCCAGCACCCAACCTTTGTCCAGCAGGCCTTTGCCGGGCAGCAGCAGGGCGTAGAGGATGCCCCACGTCACGGTCCAGACCACCAGGAAGCTCACCAGAGGGGTTGTGGGAGCTTCTCCAGCATTGCGAGCATCGGTGGCGACGATCTGTCCCCAATAGGCCATGCCCGCGAGCACGGTCACGACCGACGCCCAGCGAAACCACCACAGCGCGCGTAGCATCAGGCCGGGCATGATCCTGGCTCTGGTTGGTGCGTCCAGCTCCTTGATAAACGGAATGTTCACCAGATTGAAGAAGTAGAGCAGTCCCAACCAGGTAATGCCCGCGACCAAGTGGACCACGCGCAGGAACATCAAGAAATTAGTCTGGGCGTCGGGAAGCGAAATGCCGGTGTAGAGCATGAGTCCTCCGGAAGTTCGCGGAAAACTATACAGGAAAGTTCGAGAATCTCAAAACTCGTCATCCCGAACGCGCCCGCTGCAAGGCGGGTGGGAGAGGGACCTAACCTCGGCTCATGTTACCAATGCAGTCTGGCAACGCCAAATCTTCTGCGGCTCGGGGCGCAGCTGCGTTTCGATTACGCTGGATGGAATGCACAGGCACGTGAGGTCCCTCTTCCGCCCGCCTTGCAGCGGGCGCGTTCGGGATGACATCAGTTGTTTTCGGTGAGGCCGAGGTTATTTCAACGCATTTAAACGCGTGCTCAGGCGGGACTTATAGCGCGCGGCGGTGTTCTCGTGCAGCACGCCCTTTTGAATGGCCTTGTCGAGGGCAGAAACGGTCTTGCGGAAGGTCTGCTCTGCGGCGGTCTTGTCGCCTTTTGCCAGCGCCTCGCGCAATTCGCGGAGAGCCGAACGTGTCCGCGAGTTGTTGCTGCGGTTACGTTCGGTGCGGGTTTCGGTCTGACGGGCGCGTTTCAGCGCGGAAAAATGATTTGCCATTGCGAGTGTGTGCCTTTTCTGTAGGAGCCCTGTTGGATTCCCGAAGAGTGTCGAATGGCTATTTTACTGGAGCAAGTTGCACCCGGTCAATCATTTGCAAATCGTGTGGTGTCGTAATTTGAGTGAGTCAAGACTTTGAGTGATTTCAGACCTCTGGGTCCTTTCGCGGCGTTCTCTGCGGTTAAAGTCTCTTGTTTTTATTGTTTTTAAATCTAGAAAGAGTCAAAAGCCTTTAACCGAGAACGCAGAGAACTTCCGCAAAGGTTCGCAAAGAAAACCAAATTCGGACACTACCCAAATCGTCCTCAATCGGGCAGCATAGCAGGCATGACCACCATCCTGCTGCTGACAATATCAAACATTTTTATGACTTTTGCCTGGTATGGCCATTTGAAGTACCGGCACGCGCTGCTGGCCAAGGTCATCCTCGTCAGTTGGGTCATTGCTTTTGCGGAGTATTGCTTTCAGGTTCCTGCGAACCGCATCGGCTCGTACGAATTTACGACCGCCCAGCTCAAGACCATCCAGGAAGTCATCACGCTAACCGTGTTCTCGGCCTTCTCCGTCCTATATTTGAAAGAGCAACTCAGGTGGAATTACCTGGCCGGCTTTGCCATGATGATTGCTGCGGTATTCGTCATTTTCAAGAAATGGTAATCGCCGAACATTGGCGACAGCGCGGATCTGGCTTAGATCTATCACGAGTGCTTCCCATGTGGCAGAGCCGCTTTTGTCGACCGAAAACTGTGATGGATGCCGGTTGACTCCCCTCGTTCCGCAGGGTAGGCTTTTAACAGAACTGTTATCTGCCCACCCCATGTGGCGAAGTACAATCCGTAGAGTAACGCTGACTACTCCAATCCTTCATGTGACATCCAACAGGCGTGACTGGGAGCTGCGCATCTGCGTCCGAGGTACACGGTACCGCAAAATCAGAAACTGAATGAAGAAAAGTATCGAAATCAGCCCCAACATTGAAGCGCTTTTTGGCACGCGCGACGAGAATTTGCACGTGCTGGAAGACGGTCTGAATATCAACATTGACCTCCGCTCTGACTCCATCGAACTGGAAGGAACTCCTCGCGACGTAGCCCGCGCCGAGCAAGTGTTCGCCGACTACGATCAACTGCAGCGCGCAGGGCACACATTCAACAACGGCGACCTGAACAGCATGCTGCGTGTGCTGGTTGCAGACCCCAAGACCACGCTCAAGGGGCTCGCCGAAGCTGGCCGCCAGCGCTCGTTTGGGCGACGAACAGTGCAGCCGAAGAGCGTGAACCAGCGCCGTTATCTGGACGCCATCGAGAGCCATGACATGGTGTTCGGCATCGGTCCGGCGGGAACGGGGAAGACCTATCTCGCAGTGGCCATGGCTATCTCCGCGCTGATTTCGAAGCGCGTGAACCGGATCATTCTGGCGCGTCCTGCAGTCGAAGCCGGCGAGCGGCTCGGGTTCCTACCGGGAACGCTGCAAGAGAAAATTGATCCCTACTTACGTCCGCTCTATGACGCTCTCTATGACATGCTCGATCCGGAGAAGGTGGACCGCTACCTGGAAAAGAACGTGATCGAGATTGCGCCAATCGCTTTTATGCGCGGCCGCACGTTGAATGACTCATTCGTAATCCTTGACGAAGCACAGAACACCACCTCTGAGCAGATGAAGATGTTTGTGACCCGGCTGGGGTTCAATTCCAAAGCTGTTATCACCGGCGATGTTACCCAAATCGATTTGCCGAGCGCCCGCCGTAGTGGATTGCTCGAAGCCGTTGATGTGCTGAAACAGCGCATCATCCGCGCCTACGATGAGCATAAGAATCGAGTCGCAGAAGAGCAGATGGAACTGCTCGACGCCAAGAATCCAGCCAATGGTTCCCCTGTCCCCGAGCACGGGCACGCCGCCGTCGGTATGGAAACCGAAGAATAGAATTTTGGTATAGGGAGGGTGCAGTTAGTCGCCCTCCTTTTATTTTGAGCTACTTATTTTGAGCTACTTATTTTGAGCTACAAGATTAATGGAGCCCACAATCATCCTGGAGAGGCGGGTCGCGGGGCTCAATGAGCGGATGCTCGCGGCATTTGTCGCACAGGCTTCGAGAGAAGTTGGGCTTGCTGGCGCGGTGACCGTGCTGGTCACGGGTAACCGCGAAATGCGGCGCTTGAATTTTCGTTTCCGCGGCAAGGACCAATCAACAGATGTGTTATCGTTCCCCGCGCCCGGATTTGTGGATGGGTTTGCTGGAGACATTGCCATTTGTCTGGATGTCGCAGCTCGCAATGCGCGGGCGCTGAAACATTCGACCGCGGAAGAAGTGCGAGTTCTCGTCTTACATGGAATACTGCACCTGGCAGGGTATGATCATGAAGGTGACCAGGGCAAAATGGCGAAGACGGAGGACGACTTGCGAAAGCGGCTTGCGCTTCCTAGTGGGCTGATCAAGCGGAACATGGTTAAGCGGCGCATGCGATCCTCGCGATCGCGCACATGAATTTCGCTATTGCAATTACGCTACTCGTGCTCTTCGGGCTCCTGACCCTCTCTTCCTACGTGGAGCGGGTTTACGCGGAGATTGGCAAATTTCTCTCGCGAGAATTCCAGGACAACATTGATTCATTCGAGCAGCAGGTTGAGCCCAAGCTCCGAGTGAGCCGGTCACGGGCGTCACTCTCCATGTCGGTGTTGACCTCACTGCTTATGGCCGCGACCGCCATGGTAGTTGCCTTTGGCGTGTTCCGCGATGGTACGTGGGCTGCTGACGAAGTTCTGGAAGCCGTGCTGGGATTGATTCTGATTGTGATCGTATTCAACCGCTTTCTGCCCTTCATTTTCTTTTCGCGCACCAAAGGTGAATGGCTGGTGCGCTGCGTGTTTCTTTTGCGCATAATGGTTTACCTGGTGCTTCCGATTACGCTGGTTTTAGGATTTCTTCAATCAGTGACTTCATTGACGCGTGAACACTCCGATGAGCAGCCGGAAACGCAGGCCGAGGCTGTGGACGCGCTGATCGAGGCCGGACAGGAGGAGGGAATTCTGGATGAGAGTAACCGCGATCTGATCCAGTCCGTTGTGCAGTTCAGCGAGAAGACTGTCCGGGAAGCGATGAAACCTCGTCCGGAGATGGTGACCGTGCCCGCCGATACCACCGTCGAGCGCTTCATCGAGTTGCTGCGAGTCCGGCCGTTTTCCAGAGTGCCGGTATTCGAGGGTAGTATTGATAACATCGTCGGCATCGTATACGCGCAGGACGTACTACAGATTGCAGATGCCGAGGCCCACAATCGCACCGTCGGTTCGCTCATGCGCCAGGACGTTTATTTTGTTCCAGAGACAAAACTGGGCAGCGACCTGCTGCGTGAGATGCAGAAGAAGAAAGTGCGGATGGCGATCGTGATTGACGAATATGGCGGAGTCGCAGGGCTGGTCACTATCGAAGACCTTGTCGAAGAGATCGTAGGCGAAATCAGCGACGAGCACGAAGCTGCACAAGTGGTCCGCGAAAACGAAACCTCTTATCTTGTGCCCGGCAATATGGATGTTGACCGGCTGGAAGAGTTGCTGGGCGTGCGTCCTGAGCGCAAGGATGCAACTACCGTGGCGGGTTTGGTCAGTGAGATTGCCGGACGGATCCCCAAAAAAGGCGAAGTCGTCGAAGAAGAGAACCTGCGGCTGGAAGTCCTGCAAGCCACGTCGCGGCGGGTGGAGAGAGTTCGTGTCTCCGTCGCCAATCCTCAGCAGATGAAGTTGATTTAGTCGGCACCGCGAAAGAATTTTCTAACCATGGCTTTTCACTCTGGATTCGTATGCATTGTCGGCCTGCCGAATGCTGGCAAGTCCACACTGCTGAATGCGCTCGCGGGGGAGAAGCTGGCTATCGTCAGCCCCAAGCCGCAGACCACGCGCACCCGCGTGCTCGGAGTCATCCATGTTCCGAAACAAAAGGGTAGAGCCGGGGCGCAAGTGGTTTTGATTGATACCCCCGGCGTACATCGCGGCGAGAGCTCTTTGAGTAGAAAGATGATGGGCGAAGTGCGTGAGGCTTTGGATGGTTGCGACCTGGTGTTGATGATCGTTGACGCAGCCAGAAAATCGGAACCAGCAGATCAGTTCTTGCTAAGCCTGGTGAAGCAGAGCAAGACGCCGGCCTTTCTCCTTCCTAACAAGATTGATCTGCTTCGCGGCGAGAAAAACAAGCTGCTTCCGATCATCGAGCAACATGCAAAGCAGCACAATTTCCAGGAGGTCATTCCGATTTCAGCTCGCAGACGCGAAGGCCTCGATGTCCTACTGCAAAAGCTGATCGCGGCAATTCCGGAGGGGCCACGCTATTTTCCGGACGATCAGATTACCGATCAACCGGCGCGGTTCATGGCGGCAGAACTGATTCGAGAGCAACTGTTATTCGCAACGACCGAGGAAGTTCCGCATTCGGTGACTGTTATTGTTGAGCAATTCGAGGAGGGCGCGAAGCTTACACGCATTGCAGCGGCGATATTTTGCGAACGAGAAAGTCAGAAGGGAATATTGATTGGCCGCCAAGGACAAATGCTGAAAAAAGTGGGAACCGCCGCGCGGCTGGAAATCGAACGCATGCTCGGCACGAAAGTATTCCTGGAGTTATTCGTCAAGGTGCGGGCGAACTGGCGTGAATCGCGAACGTTCGTCGAAGAGTTGGATTGGCGCAAGCAACTCGAATATCTGGTATCTGCTCAAACGAAGCCTGAAGCCTGAAGTCTATTCTTTCACCGCAATTCCCAAGGTCTTCATTTTTCGGTAGAGATGACTGCGCTCCAGCCCCAAGACCTCCGCCGTCCGGCTAATATTGCCGTGATTATCGTCGAGTTTCTTGAGAATGTAGTCGCGCTCGTAAGCCGCCCGCGCCTGGTGCAGCGTGAGCGAGTCGCCGCCGGCCCTGCGGGTGCCGTCGCGATAAACCAACGGTGGCAGATGTTTTCGCTCGAAGCGGGTCGTAGTTGGATTCATGATGACGATGCGCTCGATCACGTTGCGTAACTCGCGCACATTGCCCGGCCAGGAGTAGCGCATCAACGTTTCAATGGCATCATCGCTGATTTCCCGTGGGCGCCGTCCGTAGCGGCCCGAAAATTCTTTTAGGAAGTGCCGCGCGAGGAGCGGAACATCTTCTTTGCGTTCGCGCAATGGAGGCACGGAGAAGGGGATCACGTTGAGCCGGTAAAAGAGATCCTCACGAAAGTTCCCCTTGGAAATTTCATCTTCCAGGTCTTTGTTGGTCGAGGCAATCACCCGAGTATCCACGGTCACAGGTTCGTCGCTGCCGACAGCGGTGAAGCTGTGCTCCTCGAGGGTGCGAAGGACCTTGGATTGTGTCTTCAGGCTCATGTCGCCTACTTCGTCGAGGAAGAGTGTTCCTCCGTTCGCCTTCAGAAACTTGCCTTCCTTGTCGGTAGCCACCGCCGCGAACGACCCCCGACGATGACCGAACAACTCGCTTTCGATCAAGTCTTCAGGAATGGCGGCGCAGTTCACCTCGACGAACATTTCTTCCTTGCGCGGGCTCTGTGCATGTATGGCCCTTGCGGCAAGCTCTTTCCCGGTTCCGGACTCCCCAAAGATCAGCACCCGGCCATTGGTTGGCGCCATGAGTTGGATCTGCTGACGCAGGGCTTTCATGGGAATGCTTTCACCGACAATCACGCTCTTCGGCGATAGCTGCTTTTTCAGATCTTGATTCTCCTGGCGCAGCTTCTTCGCTTCCAGCGCGTTCTTGATCAGGATTAATGTTTTGTCTATGGAGAGAGGTTTCTCGAGAAAATCGTAAGCCCCAAGCTTGGTTGCGCGCACCGCAGTTTCAATGGTGGCATGGCCTGAAATGATGATTACCTCGGGACCGTTCCCCAGTTCGCGGATGTTCTGAAGAGTACGCAGGCCGTCCATGCCGGGTAGCCAGATGTCCAGCAAGACGACATCGAAAGATTGTTGGTGAAGCATTTCCATGCAGGCCTCGCCGCTCTCGGCGGCTTGGGCTTTGTAGCCCTCATCTTCGAGAACGCCTTGCAACGACTCCCGAATGGCGGCCTCATCGTCAACAATCAGAATGTTAAGCATGTTGAACAACTGGGAGAGAGATAGCCTCGCTCGCGACCGGCAGTTCAACTACGAACCTAGTGCCGACCGGCTTATTTTCTTCTACTCGAATGGAGCCGTGGTGATCTTCAATGATCCGGCTCACGATTGCCAGGCCGAGGCCGGTTCCGCGCTTTTTTGTGGAGAAGTAAGGCAGAAACAGCCGCTCTTTCAGTTCCTGAGTTACACCGTGACCGGTATCAGCAACGCTTACTTCAATCGCGTCGTGACCGCCGACCAGAGCGGTCGAAATTTCAATTTCTCGCAAAGGCGAGCCGTGCAGAGCTTCAGCCGCATTGTCCACAAGGTTGGCGACGGCACGTTTGATGGCGTCGGAGTCAGCCATCACTTTGGGCAGATCATTTGATAGCAGGGTGCGCACGCGGATTCCTTCCAGGCGCCCATTGAACATGGAAAGCGCGCTCTCAATGATTACATTGATGTCCTCTGGACGCGGCTGCGAAGCTGGAAAGCGGGCAAGCGTGGCGAATTCATTAACCAGTGTCCGGACCGTTTCGACTGCACTGCTAATGGTCTGCGCGCAACCGCGAACCACCTCGACCGACGCTGGTTCGGGAGCGCTACCTCGCTGCAGGTGTCGCAGGATGCGGTCCGCTGAGAGTGCAATCGGCGTTAGCGGATTCTTGATCTCATGGGCCACGCGCCGGGCCACTTCGCGCCACGCAGCTTGTTTTTGGGCGCGTAGCAAGTCAGAGAGATCCTCGAAGACCAGCACATAACCCATTCGTTGGTCCTTGTGTTGCAACGTGGCCACTGTGACCGCGACGTTCAACTGAACTCGCTGAATTGCGAATTCCATTTGCGTGGTGGTCGTTCCCATGCGATCGGCGCGTCGCAGAAGAGGTTCGAGCTCATCCAGAACATCGCGCGAAAACAGCTCGCGAACCGATGAGCCAATCAGGATCGTAGCGATCTGGCCCCCGGCCTCGGAAGGCCTCAGCATGCGCAGTAGCGCCTGGTTAACGTGGGTTACCCGCAGGCCAGCATCGAGCGAGAGTACCCCCGTCGGAATGCTCTCGAGAACGGTTTCGATGTGCCGCCGCCGTTGTTCCAGTTCCGCGTTGGCGGCCGTCAGGTCGCGGCTGGAAGCTTCGATCTGGCGGCGGCTGGTGGCTAGCTCCGCGGCCATCTGATTAAACGATCGGACCAAATCGCCGAGTTCATCTGCTGCTGGAACTTCGACGCGGTAGTCCAGATTTCCGCGCGAGATTTCCTGGGTGGCTTCAGCCAGCGCGACCACCGGACGAGTCACGAGCCGCGAAAGATACAGCGCCAGCCACATGCTTGCGAACAACACCATGCCCGTTAACAACCACAGCACGACCATGTATTGCCGACGCACCTGGCGGCGGTCGCGTGCCAGTTCAAGGTACCGCCGCTGGCTCGCATCCAATTGTTTTTGCGCTTCCGCAAAACTTCTCGGCAGCGGCATAGCGACCAGAATTTCGCCATTGTCCCCGACTGGAGCGCTTCCCAGGATGTAGTCGACGGCATTCCAGCTAATGTGCTGGGGCTGATCGGAAGCTAGCGGCCGCCGAGGGATGCTGGGCTTCAACAACGGCCAGGCGGCGGGCGCGTCAAGACTGGCCTCAGCATTTCCGGATTCAAGGGCGATGACAAACCCACCTTGTAGCGTCGCCGCATGCTCGCGAAATTCGTTTAACACGCCGGAGAAGCTGTGTCCGGAAAAAGCATGCTGCACCTCGGACGAAGCAGCTATCGAAACTGCCTCAGCGGTTGCATTATCAGCGGCATACTTGGAAATCAAACTGGCCATCAGCGCGGTGTCTTGGCGCACTTCTTCCACGGGAGTGGAAAACCACTTATCAATAGAACGGTTCATCAGTCCATAAGCGAACCAAAACATCACGATGACAGGGAGAAATGAGAGCAGCAGACTGCCCACCACCAGCCGGGTGCGGAACTTGGAGCCCAGGACGCCAAGGCGGCGCTCCGCAAACAGCTTCAGCAGGTTGCGCCAAAGCACAAACGTGAGGACCACGAACAGTAGAAAGACAATTAGCGAAAGCGCCACCAGAAATACGGTCTGCTGATTGGTAGAGGGATTGATGAATGGCAAATCGAAAGACTGCTCGGAGAGGAGAATTCCAAACAATACGAGGCTTCCCGCAGCCAGCAGGAGAATTACCTTTTTCCGATTTTTGCGCGGCTGAATCGGGCTTGAAGCCATAGCAAGATGCCCCTCGCGTTCAATACGCTGAAAACGCCGGTGGAAAGTCTAAAACAATTATATTCTGCTGCCCGCAGGAGATGGCTTTATAGCTCGCTTTCTCCCGAAGCCCAACATTCGTTGTATTCAGAAATCAGGCGTATTCAGTTGCCTGCGGGTAGCAAGAGTTTGAGCGGACACTCCTCGCAACGTGGACTCGATTTCAGGCAATACTTTTTCCCCACGCCGACGATTAGCCCGTGCATTTCATTGAAGATCTGGGCAAGAGGCGCCCGGGCAGTGAGACTCATGCGCGAAGGCCGATGGGACGCTCCTCCCAGCGAACCAGATGATGTCCCGGTGGAGGCCAAGGATTCCTGCGCCACCAAGGCCTTTTCGAACATCGTCCTGATGTCATCGTATTTCGTATCTTCACGCAACAGGCCATGGCGCGCCGCGATCCTTCTGGTGTAAGCATCCACCACGAAAACCGGATGCTGTCCGGCATAGAGAAGAATAGAGTCAGCGGTTTCAGGGCCAACGCCGTTCAGAGCCAAGAGCTGCTCCCTTAGTTCCGCCGTAGGCCGGGCAAACATCCTAGTGAGCGAACCACCATAGTCCTGGTCGAGAAATCCCACAAACGTCTTGAGCCGCTGCGCTTTTTGCCGGAAGTATCCTGAAGACCGAATCAGACGCTCAAGCTTCCGCCGTGAAATGTTGCGTATTCCCCCAACGTTGAGCATGCGCGCCGCGCGCAATTGCCGCAGAGCGAGTTCGACATTTGTCCAATTCGTGTTTTGCGTCAGATAAGCCCCGACGATCACCTCAAAGCGACTGCGGGCCGGCCACCAATGCTGGCGTCCCCAGGCGCGGAAGAGGCTCTCATAAATCGAGGCGATGTGCTCTTCAACTGAGAGTACGGGCATTACCTACTAGTTTAAGCAAACCTCGCTGGTATGTCCGAAGTACATGTCCTTCTACGGCTAAGGCCTGTGAAAGTGCGCGCTGGCGCGGTCTCCGGGGCCTCAGGACCGGCGTAAAGGCCAAGCATGTGAGTACAAGCACCAACGTTACTTTTGCGGTTACTCAATCGAGGTGACAATTTGTGTCACCGGAAGTTGTACCGCCTTTCTCCCCTGAAACCGGTGTACTTCCGTCCCGGGTTTGCAGCCCGGATCACGTTTTTTTCTTGCCGTACAGACTGGAGATCGAGGTATGTCCCAGAGGTTGGGCGATCTACTCGTAAAAGAGAAGATCATCACCCCAGAGCAGTTGCAGCAGGCGAGCAAGGTGCAGAAAGAAACGAACTGCCGCCTGGGCAGCGCTTTGGTAAAGCTAAACTTCCTCACCGACGAGGACGTCACCAATTTCCTTTCTCGGCAGTACGGTGTTCCCGCAATCAATCTTTCTTACTTCGAAATTGATGCTTCCGTCGTCAAGCTGATTCCGTACGAAACCGCCAAGCGTTATCAAATTTTGCCACTGAGCCGCGTGGGTGCGTCGCTGACCATCGCCATGGTGGATCCCACAAACGTGTTCGCCATGGACGATATCAAGTTCATGACCGGCTTCAACATTGAACCGGTGGTGGCTTCCGAGACCTCGATCATCGAAGGAATCGAAAAAGCGTACGGCACCAGCAAAGAAGAAGATCTTGAACAAGTAATGCAGTCGATGACGGACATGGACGAAGCCGACGTCGAACTGCAGGCGGACCAACAGGAACTCGGACTCGCCGATCTGGAGAAAGCCGCCGACGAAGCTCCAATCGTAAAGCTCGTCAATCTTGTTCTTACCGACGCGGTGAAGCGCGGCGCCAGCGACATTCACATGGAGCCCTATGAAAAAGAATTCCGCGTACGTTTCCGCATAGACGGCGTTTTGCAGTCCATCATGTCGCCTCCGGTCAAGCTGAAGGACGCGATCACATCGCGTCTGAAGATCATGGCGAAGCTGGACATCAGCGAGAAGCGACTGCCGCAAGACGGTCGCATCATGCTGAAAATGAATATTGGCGGAAAGAAGAAGCAGCTCGATTTCCGCGTCAGCACCCTGCCAACGCTGTGGGGCGAGAAGATTGTGCTCCGACTGCTCGACAAAGAAAATTTGCGGCTCGACATGACCAAACTGGGTTTCGAGCAAGAGTCGCTAACCAAGTTTGAGAAAGCGATCCTGAAACCCTACGGAATGGTGCTGGTCACTGGACCAACTGGTTCAGGAAAAACCAATACCCTCTATTCCTCGATCGCGCGCTTGAACACTCCCGACACCAACATCATGACCGCCGAAGATCCAGTCGAATTCCAACTCGGCGGAGTGAACCAGGTGCAGATGAAGGAACAGATCGGATTGAACTTTGCGGCATCCTTGCGCGCGTTCTTGCGGCAGGACCCCAACATCATCCTGGTCGGCGAAATCCGTGATTTCGAAACAGCGGAAATTGCCATCAAAGCCGCGCTCACCGGACACTTGGTCCTCTCCACGCTGCACACCAACGGCGCGCCCGAAACCATTACTCGATTGATGAACATGGGAATTGAACCCTTTCTAGTGGCAACATCCGTTCACTTGATATGCGCGCAGCGACTGGTGCGAAGAATTTGCAAGGAGTGCGCTGAGGTAGTCGAAGTTCCGGTGCAGACGCTTATCGAAGAAGGATTCACTCCGGAAGAATCCAAGACCGTGAAAATCCAGAAAGGCAAAGGCTGCGGGATGTGCAATAACACCGGCTACAAGGGACGCTGCGGCCTTTACGAAGTAATGGAAGTGGACGACGAAATCAAGGAGCTGGTGCTAGTGGGAGCGTCGGCGGTCGAGCTGAAGAAGAAAGCTATTGAGCGCGGAATGATTACTCTACGCCGCAGCGGTTTGATTAAAGTCGCGGCGGGAATGACGACGCTCGAAGAAGTGGCACGCGAAACGATTCATTGAGACCTTAAACCTAAAGAACCCGAAGTTTTACGAAGGAAAACATTATGGCGCTTTCATTGAGTGATCTGTTGAAACGAATGCTGGAGATGAACGGCAGCGATCTACACATTACCACCAACTCGCCGCCGCAGATCCGCGTTCACGGCCACCTGGTACCGCTCGATCTGCCGCAGATGACGCCGGCAGAAACCAAGCAACTGGCCTATAGCGTGATGACCGATTCTCAGAAGCACCGCTTCGAAGAACATCTCGAGTTGGACTTCTCATTCGGATTGAAAGGCTTGGCCCGCTTTCGCGCCAACGTGTTCAATCAGCGCGGAGCTACATCTGCTGTGTTCCGTGTAATTCCATTCGAGATCAAGAATTTCAATCAGCTCGGGCTTCCGGCGGTTGTCGCCAAGCTTTGCGAGAAGCCGCGCGGCTTGGTGCTCGTAACTGGGCCTACTGGGTCGGGGAAGTCAACAACTCTGGCCTCGATGATCGACAAAATTAATTCCGAGCGTCACGACCACATTCTCACGATTGAGGATCCCATCGAGTTCGTCCACATGAATAAGAACTGCGTGGTCAACCAGCGCGAGCTGCATGCCGATACTAAGAGTTTCGGCGACGCATTACGGGCTGCGCTTCGTGAAGATCCCGACGTGGTGCTGATCGGTGAAATGCGCGATCTGGAAACCATTGAGTCAGCGCTGCGAATTGCCGAAACCGGCCACCTCACCTTCGGTACATTGCACACCAACTCGGCATCCTCCACCATCAACCGAATTATTGATGTCTTCCCAGCGCACCAGCAGCCCCAGATCCGGGCACAGCTCTCGCTGGTACTTGAAGGAATCATGTGTCAGAGCCTCCTGGCTAAGCCGGATGGCAAAGGTCGTGCGATGGCCATGGAGATTCTGATACCGAACGCTGCTGTGCGTAACCTTATCCGCGAAGACAAAATTCACCAGATCTACTCCGCCATGCAGTCGGGACAGGACAAGTACGGCATGCAGACCTTCAATCAGTCCCTGGCTACGCTGTATTTCCAGAAGCAGATCAGTATGGAAGTGGCGATGGCGCGCTCCAGTAATCAAGACGAATTGCAGGAGATGATCAACCGAGGCGCCAGCCTGGTGGGGCGCCAGGGTGCCGGGGCAACTGCAGCCCGGGGCACGGCAACCGGCAAGCATTAAGTTTTGTGCGGACGAACGTAGAAAGATTTTAGCGAAAGGCATTAAAAGAGAGGGAACCATGCCAGTTTTTACATTTTCAGGGAAGAACTCAGCCGGCGAAAAGATCACCGGCGAACGAATGGCCGCAAACAAGCAAGTTCTGGCGACGCAGCTTCGCCGCGAACAGATCGCGACGCCGACCATCCGGGAAAAGGGCAAAGAGTTTGCAATGCCCATGTTCGGATCTGGCAAGGTCAGCACTAAAGAGATCGCCGTATTTTTTCGGCAATTTTCGGTGATGATCGACGCCGGTCTGCCGTTGGTGCAGTGCCTCGAGATTCTCGCGGCCAACCAGGAGAATTCGGCTTTCCAGAAGACTCTGACTGGAGTCCGCACCACGGTTGAAGGCGGAGCGACTCTGGCCAACGCCATGCGGCAATATCCCAAGGTGTTCGATGACCTGACCACGAACATGATCGAGGCCGGCGAAACCGGCGGTATTCTCGACATCATTCTGCAGCGTCTGGCGACTTACGTCGAAAAGGCTGTCAAGTTGCGGTCCGCGGTCAAGTCAGCGCTGATTTATCCGGTCTCGGTCATATCGCTGGCCGTGCTGATCGTAGGCGCGCTGCTGAAGTGGGTTGTCCCTATCTTCTCGAACCTGTTCGCCGGGTTGGGCGTGCCATTGCCCCTACCCACCCGAATCGTGATGGGTCTGAGCGCCTTTGTCGGACAATTCTGGTGGTTCTTCATTGTCGGCGGTGTCGGACTGGTTGTCGCTGTCAAGTACATCCGCAAAGACCCGCGCGGAAAATACTGGATGGACTATGGCATGTTGAAATTGCCAATTGTCGGTATCCTGCTGCGCAAGATTGCGGTCGCACGCTTTACCCGGACCCTGGGTACTCTGATCACGTCAGGTGTGCCGATTCTCGAAGGCCTCAGCATCACCGCCCGGACGTCAGGCAACGCCGTGCTCGAAGAAGCGCTGATGAAGGTGCGCAAGGCAATTGAAGAGGGCCGCACCATCGTTGATCCGTTGCGCGAATCGGGAGTCTTCCCGAGTATGGTTACGCAGATGATCGGAGTCGGTGAAGCTACCGGAGCCATGGATAACATGCTGCAGAAAATTGCCGATTTCTACGAAGACGAGGTGGACACCGCAACTAAGGACATGCTGGCCATGCTCGAGCCCGTAATTATCGGCGTTTTGGGAGTTTGTGTCGGCGGCATCGTGATCTCGCTGTATATGCCGTTGTTCTCGATGATTGCAAAGTTGGCAGGTTAAAAAAGCATTTTCCGCGAGGGACCGAGTGTCCCTCGCAAGACTTTTGCCAGCCACAAGCTGGCAGCTAAGAAAAACATGCACTCCACTTTTGAGGACCGGGTTTGGCTGACGTGGCTGGTCAAGGTCCGAATCCTCATTCTCACAGTTCTGCTTGGGGTTGAGCTGGCAGTTGCGCAGTTCACGCCGGTTGTGTTCCCGATACGTCTTCTGGTGAACACAATTTTGCTCGCGTATGCGATCTCGGCTTTTTATCTAGTGCTCCTACGCTTCTGGAACGAGCCGAAGGTGCAAGCGGTATTGCAAGTTGTCTCAGACCTGTTGCTGGTGAGCTTGTTGGTTTACGTCACCGGCGGCGTGGACAGCTCTCTCAACTTTCTATATCCCCTTGTGATTGTCGTTGCCAGCATCGTGCTGCCCCGAGTGTGGGCTTATTTGACGGCCGCGCTCGCGTTCATCCTCTACGGAACAGTACTCGAGCTTTGCTACTTCCAGGTGGTGCCTTCTTACTCCGCGACCCATCCCGGAATGGGGACCTTGCAAGGCATCATTTTCGTCAACCTGTTTGGATATCTCGCCATTGCATACCTCGCGGGTTTGCTCTCGGCAAAACTGCGCCAGGCCGACAAGCGACTGGAGTACACACGCGGCGCGTTAAAAGATTTGCAGGCGCTTCACGAAAACATTATTCAATCGACCAGCAACGGGCTGATCACCACTGGCCTCGATGGCCGCATCACGCTGATCAATGCATCGGCGGAGAAGCTCATCGAGCGGTCCGAGGCAGACTTGCTGGGACAACCGATTTCGCCGCAGTTTCAAGATCCACTGCCTCAGGCGGGATCCGAACAGCCTCATGGCGAAGTGCGTTTCGTCGCGGCCAACGGTTTCCGAAAGACTTTCCGGATATTGGTTTCGGAACTCACGGTTCCCGATCGTGGCACCGTTGGTTACGTTTACACGGTTGAGGATCTGACCCAGATCCGGAGACTAGAACGAGAAGTGCGGATGCAGGACCGATTGGCCGCCGTAGGAAGGCTATCCGCGGCCATCGCGCACGAAGTCCGAAATCCTCTAACGTCTATCGCGGGATCGGCCAGCCTGCTCGCAGAAATGCCGGACTTAAATGAGGAACACCGCCGACTGTTGCAAATTGTGACTCGCGAGTCCGAGCGGTTGAACGACATCATTACCGACTTCCTGGCTTACTCGCGCACCAAACAGTATCGCTTCGCTAACGTTGATATGGTTCCCCTGCTCGAGGACACGCTTACCCTGCTGGGACATCGTTTGGAAGCGCAGAATACCGGCATCAAACTCGAACGGCGCTATTCATCCCGAACGGCGTGCGTGCTGGCTGATGGAGACCGGATGAAGCAGGTCTTCTGGAACTTTTGCGAAAATGCTGTGCGCGCCATGAAAAAGGGTGGGACCCTCACCGTCAGCATTGACGAACTCGACGCCGATTGGCAGTTCAGTTTCGCTGACACCGGGCCCGGCATGAGTCCGCAGATGGTCGAGAAAATATTCGAGCCCTTCCAGTCGCAGTTTGAAGGCGGGACCGGCCTGGGGCTAGCCATCGTGTATCAAATCGTGCAAGCTCATGAAGGCAAAGTATGGGTCCGATCAAAACCCGGCCAAGGGTGCACCTTTGTTTTGCGAGTGCGAAAGGCTTCGGAAGAAGCCCTGGCGGCGGCTGCCACTCAGGGTTCACGGCCGCAGGCGACTGCTAGCGTACCTGCGCAAGCCCTGCGGGAGGGCGCGCATGCCTAACATCCTGATTTGCGATGATGAGCGCTCGATTTGTGAGATGCTCGACATTACCCTCCGCCGCGAAGGATACAAAGTTGAAACCGTCAACTCGGGAGAAGCTGCCAAGCGGAAACTCGAATCCGCCCTCTACGACGTGATCGTTACCGACATCAAAATGCCAAACATGGATGGCATCGAAGTACTGCGCCAGGCGCACAAACTCTCACCTGATTCGGCAGTAATCTTGATCACTGCTGTGGACGACTACGAAGCCGCCGTCGAAGCTGTCAAGGCGGGAGGCGCTGCCGACTACATTCGCAAGTCCCCGGGAATGGTGGATGAGATCAAGCTGGCAATCCGACGCGCGCTCGAAAGAGTAGCGCTCAGCCGCCAGAACTTTGCTTTCAAGCGCGATGCTGCCACGCGGAATTCGCTGGACAACATCATTGGCGCGAGTCAGGCAATGGAAGAATTGAAGCAGACGATCCGGACCGTGGCTTCGACACAGAGCACGGTGCTGATCTATGGTGAGAGCGGAACGGGAAAGGAACTCGTGGCCCGGGCAGTGCATTCGTGCTCTCCGCGCGCCACCGAGCCATTCGTCTCGATCAACTGCGGCGCCTTTCCGGAGACGCTTCTGGAGAGCGAGCTGTTCGGATACGTCAAAGGCGCGTTCACCGGCGCTAACCAGAACAAACGTGGCCTGTTCGAAGTTGCTGATGGGGGGACGATTTTTCTCGACGAAATTGGCGAGATGAGCCTCACCATGCAAGTAAAGCTGTTGCGAGTATTGCAGGAACGTTGCGTCCGGCCTGTAGGCGGGACCAATGAGATCGCCATTGATGTACGTGTGATCGCTGCCACCAACCGCGATCTGGAACGCCAAGTGGCGGAAAACACCTTCCGCGAAGATCTGTACTATCGCCTTAGCGTGATTCCGGTGACCGTACCCCCACTGCGCGATCGGTGCGAAGACTTGCCTTTACTGGTAAACCATTTTTTGAGGAAATACGCGCCTGCGGCGGGGAAGAGCATTTCGCGCGTGAAGCCGTCCGCGCTATCCGCGCTTGCAAATTACGACTGGCCGGGCAACGTGCGCCAGCTCGAAAATACTATCGAGCGCGCAGTCGCTCTCGAAACTACTGACGAGTTGCAGGTCGAGTTGCCGGTAGAACGTCCACGGGCGCGGGCGGCTGCCGCCGGAATCGGCGCCGACACGTTCTCGACCTCGGTTGGGGCTGCCCTGCCAGAAGGTCTGGACATGGAAAAGTACGTCGCCGATATCGAGCGTTCACTACTGAAATCAGCACTGGCGCAATCCAATGGCGTACAAGCACGGGCAGCCGATGTGTTGAAGATTTCCTATCGGTCGTTCAGACATTTGATGAAGAAGTACGACTTGTAGCCGTCGGCTGTCAGGAAAACCAACTACCGCCCGCGCTGTCATTCCGAGTCGTCGAGCTTGCGAGATAGCGAGGAATCTGCTTTTTCTGATAGCTATAGCTGATAGCTGAAAGCTAGCTTTTCTTCAACTGCTGCTTCCATCCCAGCACTCTTGCCTTGTTAGCTTCGCTCTCGGCCTCTGGGACCATTCCTTTTTTTTGATACAGGACTGACAAGCTGGTGTGCGCCAGAATGTCATCTGGATCAATTTCCGCGATCCGTTTTGAGACTTCGATGGCTTCGTCGAGCCGCTCCAGGTCCTGCAGTGTCCGCGCCATTCCGTGGAGAGCTTCCGTGAAAGTGGGATCAGCTTCGATTGACTTTCGATATTCCTCGAGGGCGCCTTCGTGTTCGCCGTCAGCAAAAAGATCCAGCGCGGCGTAATAGCGGTCTTCGGCCTTTTGGCGGGAGCTCTGATCAGGCATCGTGACGTGGCATCTTTAGCATTTTGAAGATCATAAACCACGAAGGACACGAAGGTACACGAAGGAAACCATCCCTCAATCGCCTGCGTTTGAGCTTGCACTCCTTTGCGAGAAAGCAGAACTTATTCTAATCAGGTTTTCCTTCGTGAACCTTCGTGTCCTTCGTGGTTTATGATTTGCCTATGCGCTACATGCTGCGATTCATGTGGAATGCGACCCGCGGACACCGCCTCGCGCCTTGGCGGAGCCCATATCTGTTGTGGCGTATTGAGACTTATTGTGGGGTGAAGATGCAACAGATTGGGTTTTTGGAATTCTGGGAAGTTCTCTGGCGGGAACGTGGCAATCTGTGGCGGTTCCTGAAGTGGACTGGCGAGATGGAGCGGTATGTACACGCGAAGAAAAGCAATTAGAGCTTAGCAGTCGGGACTAGCTTTAACCGCATCTGCTAAGCACACACTCTCAACTTCCATTGCCCGCCGCCACAGCCCCTTCGAGTACGACACTGACTTCCGCTCCCTTGCCGACACCCACGAGTTGCGCGGCAGCCGCGCGGTTCGCAACAATTTCCAGATATCCCATGCTTCCAAAAATCGCGAAGACCTCGCCCGGCGTGCCTTCGGCGTAGTTGGTTTTCATTCCGGTGACTTCCTTTTTGCCTACGACAATTTTGAAAGCCGGCACCTGAGCTTGCAACAGTGCAGGCGCATCTTGCGGAGTGATATTAGTGACCAGGTTTCCAAAGCGGTCAACTTTCAGCACTACTCCGCGCAGGGTCTTAGCGTCAACCGCCTTTGGCTTGGGAGCGTTGAATCGGACGAAGTCGGTGATCTCTTCTCCGAATTTTTCGTGGTCCACGCCCTTCGCGAGATATGCCGCGACCGGCGCAAAAATGTCGCGTCCATGAAAAGTGTTGCTCAGCGGCTGGAGGAAATAGTGGTCGGCGGTGATGTGGCGAACGCTTAAGCGCTCCTCGCGCGCATACATCAGCGAGAGCACGCCATTATCGGGTGCGACAAAATTGTATTTCTCTGAACTAGCCAGAATCGGCCGGCGGGCGCTTCCCACGCCAGGATCTACCACTACCACGTGAACCGTGTGACTGGGAAAATAGGAATAGGACTGCGCCAGCGCCAGCGCTCCATCCAAAATGTCGAATGCCTGTACCGAATGGCAGATGTCCACAATTTCGGCTTCCGGCGCAATGTTCAGAATGGCGCCCTTGATCGTCCCTACAAAATGATCATTCAGGCCGAAGTCGGTAGTCAGTGTGACGATAGGGTGAAAAGCCAAGTCAGCCTCACGGGATACGAAGTTTGGACTGACTCGAAAGTAATGGTTCCAGGAAGAGGCGTCAAGGTACAGAGGTCATTAGTCGGGCTACTCAAAAACGTTCCCTAAGGCCTTAGGATCTGCTGTCGGCCGTCGTTGTTAGTCAACGTCAAGGAAGTGTCGGCGCCTTCAGCTTTTATCACAATATAGCTGGGATCAGACCCGCCACCGAGGTCGAGTCCCGAGCCCTCCTCCAAAGTCGCGATCTTAACTGAGGGCCGCCCGTCGGGGCGAATCAGGCGAAAGAGCACCGTTTCAGGGTATATCGTCCCGTCGGCCTTCGATAGCGAACCATCAGCCCTGGCGCCGGACCTGCGGGTACTATCTGTATGGACGCTCGAACTTTTCCCTTAGCATCCACGATTTCGAGCGCGCGGCCCCGCAGTACCAGTGCGGTGCCATTCGCCTCCACCGGGCGGATCTGGGTCAACAGGAAAACCAGAATCCCCACATTGAGCAGAGCCAGGAGAGTAGAAGCGCGCTGGGTATTCATAGGTTTCTCCTGATTTGACGTTTGCACCTATTCAATCAAAATATTTCCCGACCCAGTCTGTACCTCCACCGGCACTCCGCCTCCGCCGACCTTCCCCCGCACTTCTTTCCGTCCGATTGAGCCCTGGACGGTGACCGGATGACTGAGGTTGATCGAACCCGAGCCAGTATGCGCGTTCAGATCGAACGAAGCATTCTGCGGTAGCCGCAGCTGGACGCTCCCCGATCCGGTGTGGACCACCCATTCCCCGGTCGCCTCGCCTTCAGCCTTGATGTTGCCGCTGCCGGCCTGAGCTTGCAGCGAGCCATGCAGGTTATGAAGCTCAAGTCCGCCGGAACCCGTCTCTGCCCTGACGGATCCAGGAGAAGTTTGTTCCAGAGTCAGGTGCCCACTGCCAGTCTCGCCGTCAAAGCCTCCGGCGACGTTTGTGGCGTGAATCGAGCCGCTGCCGGTGCGGGCGTAAACGTTGCCTTTCGCTCCGTCTATTTCAATACCGCCTGAACCGGTATGGGCCCGCACTCCCGAACCGATGTTTGAGAGTTTCAAGTTTCCCGAGCCGGTGCCGGCTTCGAGGGTTCCGGAAATCCCTGCGATAGTTACGCTTCCCGAGCCGCTCGATGCGCGTAGCTGAGTATTCGAAGGAACGACAAGTTCGTAGCTGACCGATATATTGCGCTTGAGCTCGGGATCATCAATATGGCCAATGCGGATGTCGTTGCCACTCTGCTGGATTGGAGGATTGTTTTCCAGTCTTTTCACTCTCTCCTCCGCGTTACCGCTAAACCACTCGCTTGCCCAGATGTGGCCGACAACGCGTACTTCACTAGAAGACCCGGTGCGCACATCAATCGATCCCGAGCCGGTCTCAACCTGCAGGTTGACGGAGCCGTTGACGTGAAGAGTCCGCGCAAACTCGCCGCGGGCGGCGCCCTGCGCTGGCACGCTCCAAATTGTAAGGGTTAGGGCAATGGCGAGAATTGCGTGCCTGAAAGCAACTGTAGTTGATCGCATAGCGCCTCCTATTGTGAATCCGCCCATCTCAAGAAAATGGGCACGGAGGCTGTATCCGTACCCAGAAACCCGCACATCCACATGAAGACTTACTGCAGAATGACCTCATCATTTACTTTCAAGCCGCTCAGGACTTCAGTCTTGGCCCCATTAGAAATGCCAATATTGAGGGCGACTTTTCGCTTCCCCTCTTTACCTTTTGGATCGGGAACCTCGACCGACGCTTTACGGTCTTTGTCGTAGATGATTGCGCCTTCCGGTATCTGAAGCACGCCCTTGTGTTCGTCGAGGATGATCTCCGCGTTGGCGGTCATCTCTGCCTTCAATTCGCCACCGGGATTTTCAATCGAGACCCGAACCTCAAACGTGGTGACGTTGTCTTTTTCCACGCCCATGGGAGAAATCTTGGTGACCACGCCTTTGAAGGTTTTATCTTTGAATGACTCGACTTTGATCCGCGCGGGCTGGCCAAGATAAACGCGCCCTATGTCGCTCTCGTCCACTTTGCCCTTTACATACACTTGACTGGTATCGCCCAGAGTCATGACCAGGGTTGCACCCGAACCGAGCACCAGGATGGAGCTGACCGCATCGCCCATTTCCACGTCGCGGGAAAGGACGATTCCGTCAATCGGCGAAGTAATGTCGGTGTAGTTCAATTGCTCTTCAAATTGTTTAAGGCTGGCCGCGTCTTGTGCGACTTGCGCCTGTGACTGGGCGATCTTGGCCTGTAGAACAATCATCTGTGCCCTGGCCACACTCTGTTTGTTGATCGCGAGCTTGTATGCTCTTTCCGCGTCGTCGAGTGCAGACTCGGATACCACGCCATCCTTGGCCATCTGCACGGCGCGGTCATAGGAGCGCTTGAGCAGGGGCACATCGGGACTTTCGGCGTCCACCTTAGAGCGCTCGTAATCGGCTTGCGCACCCTTGAGATTGGCTTGCGCGGCTTGCAAGGCGGCGCGTGACTGTTCGACACCGGCTTCAATTTCGATCTTGTCGAGCTGGGCAAGGAGTTGTCCCTTCTTTACGCGGTCGCCGTATTCGACCAGAAGTTTCTTCACAATGCCGCTCGCTTTAGATTTCACCTCAACCTTGGTGATCGGCACGACCTTGCCAGTCGCAACTACGCTCTTGGCGAGGTCGCCTTGTTCCACCTTGGCGAGCTTCGAAGGGTCGATCTTCGAGCTACCACGTGAGAAAGCGACCGCAACACCTACGATCAGCACCAGCACAACAACGCTAGCGGAAATAATGATGATGCGTTTACGCCGCTTCTTGCGACCGTTTACGTTACCGTTCACATCTGCCTCCTGAAAAATTCAGCCTGCTCGAGCTCTCGCTTACTGGTACGATGCACCACGCAAAATTGTTCCGCACCACACAATCGAAAATCAGTTCCGGGTTCCTCTTGTTAGACCAACTTGAACCAGAAAGGGAAGCAGACTGCCGGGGGAACTCTCTAAGTGAATCCTTTGGCTAGAGCTTGGCCGCTCTGAGCGAATTCCGGCCTGCTCCTATTGTACTTTGTGGGAAGCTGGTTGTACTTTGTGGGAAGCTAGCTGAATACTGCCAGTGCCTTTGGAATGTTAGAATTAGCGGCAGATGATCGCCTTCGTGCTGCTCCGGGTCCTGCTGATCGTATTCCTGGTTGCGGCCAATGCCTTCTTTGCTGCCGCGGAATTCGCCCTGGTCAGTGTGCGCGAAACGCGCATTCAGCAACTCATCGAAGCGCGCCGTATCGGCGCCCGCATTGTCCAACGACTGCATCGCAACCTGGATGAAGTCGTGAACGGCGTGCAGCTCGGCGTCACCGTAGTCAGCCTGACCCTGGGCTGGATCGGCGAGCCCATGGTGGCTCACTTCGTCGAAGGCTTCCAATTTCTGCAAAAAGTTCCTCACGCGCTGGCCTATGCCCACGGCATCGCCATCGCCATCGCATTCGGTCTGATTACATGCATGCACGTAATCCTCGGCGAGCTTGTGCCGAAGTCACTTGCACTGCAGCGGGCGGAGCAGGTTGCACTCGCGGTAGCTGCTCCCATGGAAGTTTTTCTCACCCTGACACGTCCGGTCATTTTCGTAATGGGCAAGGCCGCGGGATCGGTGCTGAAAGTTTTCGGACTGCGAAAAATGCGTCAAGGGCCGGTGCACTCGGCAGATGAGGTCAAGCTCATTGTCACCGCCAGCCGGGAACTGGGACAGATTGCCCCCACCCAGGAAGAAATGGTGCATCATGCGCTCGAGCTCGAGAACATCACTGCCCGCGAAGTCATGGTGCCGCGACCGGACATCTTCTCTTTACCTGGCGATATGACTCTGCAGGATGCGATTGACCGCGTAGTCGAAGAGCAGCACTCGCGCATTCCGGTTTACGACCCAAAGAGTGGTCCGGAGCACATTATTGGCGTCCTGTACTCCAAGGACCTGATGCGCTGGGCCGGTGCGCGGCTAACATCCCGGCCACTGCAAAGCGTGCCGTTGCGAATCTCAGAAATGAAGGTCAGTCAGGTGATGCACGATGCGCTTGTAATTCCCGAAACCAAACCGCTCTCTGAACTGCTGGAGGAGTTCAAAGAGCGCAAACGGCACATGGCGATAGTCGTGGATGAGTTTGGATCAACTGCCGGGCTGATCACCGTAGAAGACATTCTGGAACAACTGGTCGGGGAAATCGAAGACGAATTCGATGTAGTCTCTGCGGAGGCGGCACAGTTCGGCGAAAGCAAGACGCTGGTGCTCGACGGCACTGTAGGTCTTCGCGACCTGGAATCGCAATATGACTTGCTGCTGCCTAGAGACGCGGGGTTCGAAACTCTTGCCGGTTTTATGCTTTCGCGCCTGCAGAAGATTCCTGAAATCGGCGATTCCTGCTACTACGGTGGCAGAAAATTCAGCGTGGATGAAATGGACGGTCACCGCATTGCCCGCGTCCGGATCGAAGATGTACAGCCGGCGGCGGCGCAGGCGGGTGACTGAATGTCTGTAATGGCCAAATAGTCATGCTGCCCCACCCTTCGCGTCTTTCGAAGGGTGGGGAGAACCTAAGCCGGAGCGCAGCTCCGGAACCGGGAGGCACGACTTTCAAGCCCGCAAAGTAGATTTAAGGCACGGCTGAAAGCCATGCCCTTCCGCAAAGCGGAATCCAGTGAATACTCTTCGCTATCTGCTTCCTCGAGCTGCCTACACCCTGCCGGTCATCTGGCTGGTGGTGTCGGTTGTTTTTCTGCTCATCCATCTGGTTCCAGGCGATCCCATCTTGCAGATGCTGGGCGAAGGCGCTCCGGCAGCCGATGTCGCCGCCACGCGCCACGCTTATGGACTGGACGTCCCGCTCGGGCAACAATACCTGCATTACTGGAGCGGCGTCTTGCACGGTGACCTGGGCCCATCGCTCCGCTTCAATCAGAGCGTCAGCAGCTTGATTGTTAAGCGCTATCCATACACGCTGCAATTGACGATTGCCGCGCTGCTAGTCGCGATCCTGCTTTCGGTTCCGGCTGGGGTTAGGTCCGCCCAGCGTCGCGGCCGATGGGATGACAAATTGTTGAGCGTGGTCAGCCTCTTCGGGCTTTCGTTTCCCAATTTTGCGCTCGGCCCAATTCTGATTCTGCTCTTTTCCATCAAGTTGGGACTGCTGCCGGTATCCGGATCGGGAAGCATCGTTCATCTTGTGCTCCCCGCGATAACAATGGGCGGAGCGCTAGCAGCAATTCTCACGCGAATGGTGCGGACTGCCATGTTGGAAGAGCTTGGCCAGGACTACATTCGTACTGCACGAGCCAAGGGCCTGCCGGAGCGCACCGTGGTCTATCGTCACGCACTTCGCAACGCGATGCTGCCCGTCCTGACTGTGCTCGGGCTTCAGTTTGGAGCGCTGCTGGCAGGCGCGATTGTCACCGAGACGATTTTTTCCTGGCCGGGAATTGGGCGACTGACCATCCAGGCGATCGGTAATCGCGACTACTACTTGGTGCAGGGCTGCATTCTCGCGATCGGACTAACCTACGTGCTGGTCAACTTCCTGACTGACTTCCTCTACTCAGTCGCGAACCCACGAATTCGGCAATAAATCAGAATGTGGTCTAATTCACCGTGAGATTGAAGCTGGTGCTTGCGCTCGGAACCGACGCATCCGTACTGCTGACCGTGAACGCATTCACCGTGACCTGGTAGTTGCCGCTGGGAGTGCCGGTTCTGTTTGGGGGAGTAGTTTTGTTGTTGTATCCCCCGCCGCACGCTGGAAGCATCGCAATCGCCAGAGCCACACCAGCCAACCCGACTCCTCTTCTGATCTCGCGGCCGTTCCGCATCAAGCCCGAGAAAACCAGCGCAAGCACTATTCCCCAAGCAAGGCCGAACCGCGTCATGCCGGAAATCCCCGCAGCGGTGGCGTAGTACGTTGTCGTTACAGTCACAGTTGGGCTCGCAGCGCCCGAATTGGTGAAATCTACGGTGTGTGGATTCAATGGATCGTTCGAGGTGACCACACAACTTGCCTGTGGCGCAGTTGTAGTGCAGGTAAACGTAACCCGCCCACTGCCTATGGTTCCCAGCATGTCAATTGTGGTCGTGTTGCCGCTAGTCGCGCCGGCGCTGATCGTGATATTTCCGTTCGGCGTGAGCTGCGGCGGAGAAACGGCAGACGGAACATAGTGGCGCACATAATCCACCAGCATCGGAGCCTGGCTGCCGGTGGAGGAATCCGTCGGGGCGCCAAGCGTTCCTCCGACCGCGATGTTCATGATGATGAAGAACGGATTCGCCGGACTACTGAAGGGCCAAGTGTCTCCGGCGGGCAGGTCGGATGCGGTAACTACAAACAAAGGCTGCGTGGGATCGTCAATGTAATACTGAATCATGTTCGCCGACCAGATTTGGCCGTAAATGTGGCCTGCGGGATCGTTAATCAGCCCGCCGTTTGGAATGGGAAAGCAACCGCCTTTGCCATTGCCGGCTGTGACTTGGGTGTGGATGGTTGAACAATTAGCGTATGCGTCCGGGCCTTGGATGTTCGAAGTGGCAGGCCAGTTCTCCATGATGTCAGATTCGCCGACCGTCGGCCAGGAAACACCCGGCTGCGACCCGAGCATCCAGAACGCGGACCATAAGCCAGCGTGCGACGGAATCTGGAGCTTGGCCTCAATGCGACCAGAGTTGAAGGTCTGCAATCCCTGAGTCTTCAGGCGTGCCGAAGTCCACGTATTCGTTCCCGGGCTGAGAACCTGAATTGCCCGAGCCGGTTGGCGGGGCGGTTCCGCACGTCGCACTGAAAGCGGACGTGGAGGGGAACAGCAGTAAGAGGGCAAACGTCGCAAGCCATATCGACTTCATGTGCGACGAAAGTATTTCAGAGTTGCTGGTTTGTCAACATCGAATGATTTTCTCGGCGTACTCTTGCCGTTCTCCGGGCCCTCTGCGGTCAAGAGCTTTTCAACGCAGAGGTCGCAAAGAAAATCCGCAAGGGGCGCCGAGAAAAAACAAAGGCGAATCGAAGTCAAGCCAGCAACGAGAGCGCGGTTCCTTGCTGATTTTCACCAATCGGATCGGCGATGTTCTTCAGTTCGGGATAGCGAGCCAGCAACGCCTCAGTGGCAACTACCCGACGGCGGGTCAGCATGTGCTTGAGTTGCAGCGCGTTTACTCCTGCCTTGGCTTCAAAGTGATTGTTCGCGACAACAAATGTCACCTTCGCTTTTTCGGCAATGGTTTCAACCCGGTCTTTCCACCCTGCGAGCTCGCTGGGTTTATAGAGATAGTTGTAACGGTCGGCGGATTTTTCCGCCTCGAACCACTGCTCGTAATTTCTCCCGTGCAGCCGTACGTAACCGACCGCCGAAGTGACGTGCGAGGTTGGTTCCAACGAGCGCCCAATCTGTGGCTGGTCAATGTTGACGAAGCTTACGTTTCGCTCCGAGAAGTACGCAATGGTCTCGGGATTATTCCAAGTTGAATGACGCACCTCAACGGCTCGCGGATATTCAATGAACTGTCGCAGCAACGTTTCCAGATATTCGCGATTGAGCGCCGTGTTCTTGAACGAAACCGGAAACTGAATCAAGAGTGCGCCGAATTTTCCGGTGGCGGCCATCGCTTCCAATCCCTCGCGGGCCAGCCGTTCGTCCTCATCGTTGGGGCGAATAGACACTGCCGATGTCGGCTCCATCGCGGAAAGCGGTGAGTGGGTGAATGAGCGATGCAGCTTGGCGGTGAAAAGAAAATTAGGATTTGCGTCGGAAACGATGCGCGCCCACAGCGCTGCGATCTCCGGCTTGATGTGTCCGTAAAAGGAGGTATTGATCTCGACTAGATCAAAGCAGCGAGCAACCAGCTCAAGCGGATGCTGCTTGCGCCGCGACATCCCCGGAGGATAGAAGACCCCTTCCCAATCCTTGTACGACCAGCCAGCCGTACCTACACGGATCTGATCTGCTGCAACCATCTATTCATTTAAGCAGGTCTGTCCAGCCACCGGCAATCGGATCGGAAGCGGCGGGCCATGTCCCGATCTGGTTGTAAGGCTGGAGAGGAGTGTAACCTGAAGAAATCCGAAATCCCGGGCCATACGCCGGGACTTTAACTTGATACTGAACGCCGTCCGCAACTTCAATCGTAACTCCGCGCCAGTCGCAAAGCGGCGTAATAATGCAGCCCACGGCGTAAGCCGTGGGTTAACGCAAAAAAGTCCAGAGCCCTGGAAGGGCGACAGAAAAACACGGTTGGCGCCAAGCGAAGCGTTTTGTCCGGATGAAACCCGAGGTTGGATTTCATCTGCGGCAGCTTCTTTCGCCCCTTTGGGGCTGACCATCTTTTCTGCGTACCCACGGCTCACGGCGTGGGCTGCATTATTACTGCCGCTTCGCGGCTTCGTCCGACGCGACAGCTTCAGTCGAAAACCAGCACCACCCAATACGCTCCACTAGGATACTTCTGCGTCCGCGCGTAGCAGGTCCCCGCCGAGTAGGTGTGCAATCCGCGCTGGGCGATCACTTTGGAAATATTCGAAGGAAGGTCTTCCGGTTGCATGCTGGTGTAGCGCAGCATATATGCCCCTGCGGGTACCGTTGCCGCGCCGAGTGAATCTGCCTGCGCCATGGCGCACGCGCTCGACTGCATGCTGCCCCTGTCCACGCGTCGCAAGCGCGGCATCTTTGCCTGGGCGCGCAATTGCTCCACGCTCGCGGAAACCAGTTCCTGGGCTTGTCGCACTGAATAGGATGGCAGGCTAAAACCGAAATCCTGGGCCACATAGATCCGGTGACCATCGCGTAGAACACCGAATCCCGCTACATTAAAGTTCGGGCTCAACAGATTGTCACGGTGCCCAGGGGATGCCATCAGCGCATCATGTGCCTCCTCGGCGTTCTCCGCGATGGCGACGTTTTCGCCTGCGCGGTTCAAATGCAACGTCGAATTCGCGGCCAGTCTTTGGCTAAGCGCCGGCTCCCCTGAAAACTGATGGGAAATCTGGTTCTGCGACGCCATTTTGGTGGCGTGGGCGCGGGCGGCGCGCACAAGTCCTGCGTCCATCTTCAGCGGCGCTAATCCGGACTTTGCCCGGTCGGCATTGGCCATCTGCAGTAGTTCGCGCTCGGCCTCACTGTCAAAAGCGGAGCTCTCATAGGGCGAGACCTGCTGCCATGAGCTTTGTGGGGCGGTATTGGGCTTGCCCCCTTTGGACGGAGCTACGCCCGCTGCCAAAAACAGGGAAATGGACGTAATGAGGGCCAGGAACATGCTTTTGCCTACATTCCAGATGCCCCCGGGAGAAACTACTTTGCTTGGGAAAGAATACCTTCTAGAATCCGGCTAAGCACCTTACACCGGAGACATTACTAATTGGCCTCTCTCCCGTTTCTGCTTGGGCTACTTCTCGGCGTTGCACTGGTACTACTTCTAGGTTTCCTGCTGTACCAACGGTCTGCTTCATCGCAAGCTGCTGTAATTAAACGACTTGTTGAGCAGTCGGAGGGCTTGCAGAAGACTCTAACCCAGCAGTTTGCGGCAGCCACGGCGGATATGGCCTCCCGCCTGGAACAGACCAAAGGGGACCTCCGGCAGCAGGTGTCAGACCGCCTAGGAGACGGCTTCTCTGGCGTTCGGGCTACCGTTGAGGAGCAAATGAAGGCTGGACGCCGGGAGCAGGCCGAGAGGCTAGGCGAGACTCGCACCGAACTAACAAGTTCGCTGGCACTGACGACCTCTGCCCTGAAGACCGAGTTTGACCGGCTAAACCAGCAGACTGCTGACAGCCTGGAATCCATCCGTGAGCGGGTAGACGCCAAGCTGCTTGCCATAACCGAGCAGGTGCAGTCGAAGCTGGACCAGAACCTGAAAGAAGGCTTTGCGCAATTCGAGAAAGTGCAGCAGCACCTCCGGGCCGCGGAGGAGCAGCTAAGGGAAGTGGGTACCCTCGGGCATTCCATTAATGACCTGAACAATCTTCTGAAGCTGCCGCACTTGCGGGGGACATTTGGTGAGGCCAGTTTGGAACGCCTGTTATCGGACTTTCTCCCGGCAAACATGTTCGAAATGCAATGCAGTGTGAACGGAGGCGGGCGAGTGGACGCCATGATCAGCTTTCCTGATCGCCGCCTGCCGATTGATGCCAAATTCCCGCGCGAGCAAGTGCTGGCTTTTTTTGAGAACAGCAGCGAGGCGGAACTCGAAGAAGCGCGTCACGAGTTTGTGCGGGTGATGAAGGCTGAAGCGAAGCGCATTAAGGCCTACATCCAGCCGGAGCACGGAACCACCGAAATCGCGTTGATGTATCTTCCCAGCGAAACGCTTTATATGGAAGCGGTGCGCAATCGCGAGTTGGCTGACTGGCTCAACCAGCAACACGTCTTTCCAGTTTCACCAAACACTCTGCTGATGACTCTGCAGACGATCGCCCTAGTTCACAAGTGGTATGAAGTTGCGAGCCGGTTCGAGAAGAGCCGCCAAGAGCTGGCCAAAGCGCAGAAATCGTTCGATCATTTCCAAAGCCAGTTCGAAAATGTCGGAAAGAATTTGGAGAAGGCGCAGGAAGCCTTCGACAAGGCCACCACTCACTTAAAGACTTATCGCGGACGCGTCTCGGTATTGAGCGGTCAGGAACAACTAGAGCTGGATGCGGGTAACGGAGGAACTTTACCGCTCACCGACAAAGCCAGTGCCTGATCGGAAGCCCTCACTCGGACACCACCGAAGAAATGTCATCCTGAGCGGAGTCGAAGGTCCCCGTATCTGCGGGCGTGACCACAGTCATATCAAGGCATTTCGGCCGCGAAGGGCCACGGACGCAATTCATCGTGAGAATGCCTCGAAGGTCCCGGGGTGACGACTGGAGGGAAGGGGTCCTTCGACTGCGTAAATTCATTCGCTAAGCGAATGAACTCACTCCGCTCAGGATGACAGGAGGGAAATTGTCAGGCTTGTTTTACGAGGTTAGTCGCGGCGCGACTGCGCGGGATCCATGTGCAGGGCTTTGGATTCACGGTCTTCCAGATCCATCTGCCGCTGCTCGGTGGCTTCCTGAGGATCCATGCCAGGCTTCAGGCCATTTTCTTCGACCAGGATATATCGCCAGCCGCTCTGACGGTCCTCCGAACTCTGTTCCTCTTCGAAGCGGCGTACCGCAGCCTCTGCACCAGGGCGTCCTTTGACGACTGCGACGACCCCTGCGGATTCATAGGTGCGTATGTTATGTCGGATCAGTGCGTAGCAAGCAGTAAGTTCGTGACGTGTCAGGAAGACTCCGTAGCGTGCAAAAAAATTTAGGTTTGTTCTATTTTTCCTGGATTCAGAACGGCGCGGCTATAAGCCGCGCCATTTCCTTGAACCAAGCTGTTTACGACGCCACTTACAGCGGCTTGACATTCTCAGCTTGCCAGCCCTTTGGCCCCTTGGTGACTTCAAACTCAACCCCTTGGCCCTCTTGCAGGCTCTTGAAGCCGCCCGCTTGGATTGCCGAGAAGTGCACAAAAACATCTTCGCCGCTCTGCCGGCTGATAAAGCCGTAGCCTTTGGCGTCGTTAAACCACTTTACTGTTCCTTGTTCTGCCATGTTGTTACTTTGTTCCTTTTCTTGATTATTTACGCTCGAAGGGAGTCGGAGATGCAGTGCTAGCTGGTTGGCCAAGAAGCTGCTCAAGTACCGATTCTAATCAGACGCATTATTACCATAACAGATATGCCGCGAAATGCCTAGAAAATCAACACATCGGCCCTAATCCTCCGCTCGCCGGTAATCTGCCGCTATTTGCCGAAACCCAGAGGCGCTCGCCCAGCCGCGGAGTTAGTCTCCACTCAAGTTCACTGGAAGGAGAAGTAACATGTCACGCAGCCCCTTTTGGAACCAGGAAGCAGTGATGGCGGCCGGCCTTGCATTCGCAGGGATGGCGATGTTGCAGAGTAAACTGTTCACCATTGTTTCCAAGCTGAACCAGCCGTTTCTGGCCAAGCTTGCAATATGGTGGCCGCTGCTGCTGATTGTGGGCGGGTTGGTTCTTTGGCTGGCAGGCACTAAGACTGCGGGCAGGAGCTCCCTGAAGCAGGACAAGTCTGGCAGCGCGCAATTTGGAGGTGGCAAATGACTCAGGAACTCAGGCCTCGCACCGATCGCGGCCCGGTCATCGGCGGAGTCGTTTTCATCGTTGTCGGGTTGTTCCTGTTGCTGGAGAAGCTGGGCTTTGTGCCCTCCGGCTTTGTGATCCACTTCTGGCCAAGCATCTTCATTGTGATCGGCCTGGTGAAGATCGTTTACGCAGGCGGGCGTCCGACTGGCGCGATCCTGATTGCTCTTGGGGTTCTCCTACAACTAAACGAGATGGGGATCACCCACTTCCACTTCTGGGACCTGTGGCCCGTTTTGATCATCGTGGCTGGGGTGGGGATGCTCTGGCAAGCGCTGGTGAAAGAAAAACCTGCAGTTTCTGCTAACCCGCAATTCGACGCCTTTTACGTTTTTGGGGGCGGAGACCGCCAAGTGAACACGAAGGACTTTAAGGGGGGAAATCTGTTCGCCGTGTTTGGCGGGTACAAAGTTGATTTCGCGCACGCTGACATGGAAGGCGATCAAGCCGTGCTCGAGGCCAATGCGGTCTTCGGCGGGGGTGAAATCCGGGTGCCGGAGAATTGGCTGGTGTCAATGCAGGGTGTTGGGATCTTCGGCGCTTACGAAGACAAAACGCGCCACTTCCAGCCCGACCCTTCGCGACCGACCAAGACCCTGATTATTCGCGGAGTAGCAATTTTCGGAGGAATCGAAGTCAAGAACTAGCGCGACCTATGCATCCGATTCTTGGCCAGCTCCGGCGACTTGCCCTCTACCTCTTCGCGTGGGTCCCACTTGCCTGCATCCTGACCTACCTTCTTGCCTCTCTTGGGGGATTGGGCTGGACTCGGGCTGTGGCACTGGCAATCCCACTGTGCGCAGTCTATGCGTTTATATGCCTGTCAGCGTGGTACTCCTGCCGAGGCACTCCGCTACAGACATCAAGTTTCTCGCGTTTGGCGCTTGCCCATCTTTCGGCTGCTGTGGTGGCGGCATGCATTTGGTTGGTGATTGCCAGGGGCCTCGCCATAGCGTTTGCTTACTTGGGGGCGTTCGAAGGACTCGACCAGCAGGTTGCGAAGGACTACCCGCTGTTGTTTGGCAGCGGTGTGCTCCTGTACTTATTGGCGGTCGCACTACACTACGTTCTGCTTTCCACGGAGGCTTCCCATGAAGCTGAGAAGCGGGAGTCGGAAGCACGCCTCCTGGCCCGCGATTCGGAATTGAAGGCTCTTAAGACCCAGGTAAACCCGCACTTCATTTTTAACTGTCTGAATTCGATCAGCGCTCTGACCGTCAGCGATCCTGCGAAGGCGCGCGAAATGTGCATTCTGCTGGCGGATTTCCTTCGCCGAACGCTCGGTCTGGGGGAAAAGGCGTTGATCCCCTTGCGGGACGAGCTCGCTTTGTCGCATGCATACCTCTCGGTCGAGCAGATTCGTTTCGGGGCAAGACTCAAGCTGGAAGAGAAGACCGAACCCAAAGCGCTCGAATGCCTGCTGCCGCCCCTGCTCTTACAACCTCTGATAGAAAATGCGGTTGCTCACGGTATCGCCAACCTGACAGACGGTGGCTGGATCCGTCTCGACATCAGCCAGGGCGCGCCCGAGAGTCTCTCGATAAAAATCGAAAACAATTTTGATCCCGAAGCCCCACGTCGCCGCGGCGCGGGAATCGGCCTGAAGAACGTTCGTCAGCGCCTGAACACAAGTTATGGCAATCGTGCCAGCTTTGATGTGCAGACCCATGGAAACTTGTTCAGCGTTGCCCTCACTTTCCCCGCGGCGACGCAGTTATGAGCACCGAGACCAATACGAAAATCCGCGCCATCCTCGTGGACGACGAAGATCTCGCCCGGCAGGTAATCCGCGAGATGCTGGCAGCACATCCGGAGGTCGAGGTTATCGCCGAGTGCTCCAACGGTTTTGACGCAGTTCGCCTGGTTGCGGAGTTAAAGCCCGACATCATCTTTCTCGACATCCAGATGCCGAAACTCGATGGCTTCGAGTCCTCGAATTGATTGGCGACGACTTCGCTGTGATTTTTGCGACGGCGTATGACCAGCATGCGCTGCGGGCATTTGAATTTCACGCGATTGATTATTTACTGAAGCCGTTCCGTGCAGAACGCTTTGAGGCGGCGCTTGACCGTGCCCGGCAACGGATCGGCAAGAAGATGGCGCCACGTCCACTCGAACTCTCTGCTTCAAGCCGAGTGCCGGGGCAATACGCAGAGCGCATCGTCGTAAAAGACGGTACTCGTGTGCAGATCATTCCAGTTTCAAAGCTGGATTATGCCGAAGCGCAGGACGACTACGTCGCCCTGGCGGCACAAGGCAAAAAACATCTCAAGCAGCAGACGATTTCAAGTTTAGAAGGCGCACTCGATCCAAAAGATTTTGTACGCATTCATCGTTCTTATGTAGTGAATCTGGAGCGCGTGACCCGCCTGGAGCCTTATGGCAAAGACAGTCATGTGGTGACTTTGACTGACGGCACGCGGTTGCCGGTCAGCCGCGCCGGATATACGCGGCTGAAAGAGTTTCTTGATCGGCAACAGTAAATATCGAGAAGAAATAAACAATCGCAAGAATGAAATCCGGGCGTTCTCCCGGCAACGGTTTGCGCTATTTCGAACCGTCCGTATCATGGAGTTGTGACCTCTCCTTCCCGGCCCGCTTCCCGGAAAATCCTGCTGGCGTTCGCCATCATTTATATCGTCTGGGGTTCGACCTATCTCGCGATTCGCGTGGGAGTGCGCGAGATGCCGCCGTTCCTTATGGCTGGTCTGCGTTTTACGGTGGCAGGCTTGGCGCTCTATCTGTGGATGAGACTCACAGGCGTGCCCCCGCCGAACTGGCGCGAGTGGCGCGGGGCAACCGTCCTAGGCACGCTGATGTTTCTCATCGATTACGCCTGCCTGTTCTGGGCTGAGCAACGGGTCCCGTCTGGCGTAGCGGCTGTAATCTTGGCAGCGATTCCGGTCTGCATCACCTTGCTCGAAATCATTTTTTTGCGCACCCAGCGGCTGACAATTCGGCTCTCATTGGGCCTGGCCGTGGGAATCCTGGGAGTGTCTGTACTGATGAATCCATCGTCGTCGCTTGGCGAGGCGCCACTCGACCGCCGCGGTGCCATCGCGCTTCTAGTTGCTTGTTGCGGATGGTCCGTCGGAACCATCGTCAGCCGCCGACTCGTCCTGCCGGAGTCGAAAGCCATGAGTGCCGCCGCTCAAATGCTCTCCGGAGGGGTGCAACTGCTTCTTCTCGCTGCCGTGGCCGGCGAGTTTGCGCACTTTCATGTGCGAGCTATTTCTGAGATCGCGTGGTTTTCGCTGGTCTATCTGATCATTGCGGGGTCCATCATTTCCTATACCGCCTACGTATGGCTGCTGCACTACGAATCGCCGACCAAAGTTGGGACCTACGCCTATGTTAATCCGGTGGTCGCGGTGATTATTGGCGCTGCGCTTGGCGGCGAAACTTTGGGGCGGCGCACTATGATCGGAACCGCGTTGATACTCGTCAGTGTGGTAGCGATCACGACCATCCGTGGCAGACAGTCGTCGGGCGCTAGCAACAGGAAGGAAAGCGCGGGGGATAGGGCCGGAGCTGCGGCAGACTGAACCCCTCTCAGAACCTTGGGGGTTGTGTTACAATATAGACTAGACAGACTAGTCATATTCACAGGGGGACAATCAATGCCCGCCAAGTCGTCAGCAAAACGTGCACCGCGCTGGCAACTCCAGACTGCCAAGGCACAGTTCAGCGAGGTATTCCGGCGCGCACGCGCCGAGGGGCCGCAGTATGTTACGCGTGGAGGCAAGGAGGCGGTCGTAATTGTTCCTGCTGAAGAATTCGAGAAATTGACCGCCCGCCGCCGGCAGCCCAAGAGTCTGGTTGAATTCTTCCGGCGTTCTCCACTGCGCGGGACAAATTTGGACCTGAAACGTGAGCCTGACTTCGGCAGGGACATCGAACTGTGAGCGGATTTCTACTGGACACCAACGTTGTCTCAGAGATTGTGAAACCCAAGCCGAATCCTAGCGTTGTGCAGTGGATGGAGAGCACGGATGAGTCACTGCTGTGTTTGAGTGTTTTGACGGTTGGCGAACTCCGAAAGGGCATTGCCCTTCTGCCGGTTGGACGGCGGCGAGTGTCTCTCGAAGCTTGGCTAGACTACGATCTCATGCTTCGATTCTCTGATCGCATCTTACCCGTTGATGTGAGTGTGGCAGATCGCTGGGGAGGAATCTGCGGAACCGCGGCCGCCCGCAAATCTCCGTTGCTCGTAATTGACGGACTACTCGCGGCCACTGCACTTCATCACAATCTCACTCTGGTGAGTCGGGACCTTAAACACATCGGCATCACGGGTGTGCAAATCTTTGATCCGTGGGCTGCGTGACGCATCGCAGGCCTTCGCATCGGAAAGTGAAGCGTTTACGAGAGATCAACGGCGCCTTGGCACCTTCGCGACTGCCACTCCGCTCAGTACTGCCGCACTAAAGATCAAAGTTAGAGACGTTAGGCACAGGAAGCACCACGCCCCCAGCACGAACTTCTCGATATAGGTCAGATACAACGCAAAGCCCAGACCTCCGGTGGAAGCAATAAGCAGCATGATAGGTGTTTCCGCTTTGTCACGGTAGATCGTTGCCAGAGCGAAGATCAGCAGATAGCCCAGGATCCCAATCAAGGCAACGGGAACTCCGAGCACAGTGGAGTAAGTGCTGCGGTTGACCAAGTCACAATTAAAAGATTCGCTGAAATTGCAAAAGGAAGTTGTGGACGTGGCGAAGTGGTGATAAAGCGAAATGGACGAAACCGCTGCTCCTGCTAGAGCAACAAGAGAGATGGCCAGCATCAGCCGCGGGTGCGCGACCGTTTTTGCGGTGCTCGACAACGGGCGACTGGGGCCACTTTGAGGCACATCACGCGGAGTCATGGCAACCGGCATCCGGCTTTTTCACCTAACACTGCGAGTGGCTGAGGCCCTTCCATTCTCGATCCATCGGCGAATTGCCAGGTTGGAAAGTTTTTGATTCCAGCCTGTTTGCATGTGTCCTTAATAGTGCGCTGATTTTCGGGGCTGCACTCTGTGTAGTTCACGTACTGGAAGGCATAGCCAAACATTTCCTTCTGATCGGAGCAGTGCGGGCACCACCATGCGCCATACATCTTGGCGTCCTTAGCGTTCAGGCACTTGGCGAATCCATCAAGCGCGCTTACCGGTTTTCGAAAGTAAAGAAAGTAGTAGGCCCCCCACCCGACTACAATCATTATGAGACCGATCTCAAGCCAGAGCCATCTCGGGCCGGATCCTGTGGCTGTAGCCTGTTCTTCGCGCTTCTCGCTAAATTTTGACATGCAACTTGAATTTTTATACCACGACGTTGACAGCGCCTGGGAGCACGTCAAGACTCTGACAATGCAACGTGAGCACCTCGCCATCAATCATTACATCGACTGGCGCATTGAGATGAAAGTCAACGCGGCGGACCTTCCGTACTTCCGCCAGCGGATGCTTGATGTGCGTGCCGTCGTAGAGTCCCGGTAGGTTTCGAATCAATCCGATGCGCCCGATCGGTCCCCAGCGGACAAATTCAATAAGTCCGTCATCAACTTCGGCTGTGGGGGCAATCATCATGGTCCCGCCGGTGAACTTGCTGTTATTGAAGGTCAGGAAGAGACAGGGCCGTCGATCGATAGTTTGCTCTCCGTCCACGGCCAAGGGAAAGGGCATTCGGCGGAATCGGGCGAGGCAGATAAAAATCGACGCCTGATACCCAATTTCTCCCCAGCTGCTAAAACGGCGCAAGCGCAGGGTGGCAACGTCTGCCGAAAAACCAATGCTGAGAATGTTGATATAGTGCAGCACGCCGCCCTGGTGGCGCAGGCGCAGTACATCGCACTTTCGGGAGCGGCCGGCGATCAGCGACTCCATTGCGTACTCCACACCCTTGTCACTGAAATCCCGCAGAAACGAGTTGCCCGTTCCCAGAGGAAGGAATGCGAGGGTTGGCGGCTCGCCGTCGGCTACCGGAAACAGTCCGTTTACGATCTCATATGAGGTCCCATCACCGCCAACCGAAATGAATTTGCGGTAGCCGTCAGCCCAGGCTTTCCGGACAATTTCCGACCCATGGCCGAGTGATGAGGTTTCAACAGAGTCGATCTGCAATCCAGCAGCGCGAAGGCGCGCAAGTGCAGGATCGAGGAGCTTACGCAAGCGCCCTCCTCCCGCGGCGGGATTGATGATCGCCAGGTATTTGTCTTGCAATTAAAGCTCTTTCACCGCTGAACGGTCGCGGGAACTGCGGATCTCCTCCGCCAGCGCGTTGCGTTTGATCTTCATTGAGGCAGTACGAGGGAAGTCTTTTTCCCAGAGCAGGTATCCACTGACCCGCTTGAAATCCGGCAAACTGCGATTTCGGGACGTGACATCGTCTTTCATGGAAGGAGTGAATTCCTGGGTCAAATCGGGATGCAGTACCAACACCAGCTGTTCTCCGCCCAATTCTTTCTTCGGCCAAATGAAATTCGCGGCAAAGATGCAGTATTCCTTCACTGGAACCCCATCGAAAGCGGACTCAATGTCTTCGGGATAAACATTCTTGCCGCCCTCCGTAACCATCATGTTCTTTTTCCGCCCGAAGAGTTGCAGGTGGCCCGATCCGTCGAAGCGTCCTAGGTCGCCGGTGAGCAACCAGCCGTCCACGATGGTTTCAGCGGTGAGCTCAGGGTCGTCGAGATAATGCGACATGATGGTCTTACTGCTAGCGGCGACTTCGCCGATACCCTCGGCATCCGGATTCAGAATGCGTAGTTCGACACCTGGCAGCGGCTTGCCGACCGTATCCGCGCGAAACGGTTTTAGGTCATTGACGGTGAGTACGGTTCCAGCCTCAGTCAGCCCATAACCATTCGCCACCGGAATTCCCAGATCATAGAAAAACTGCAGCGTTGGCGGATCCATGAATGCGCCGCCGGTGAACATCGCAAGTAGCTCGCCCCCGAAAACTTTGTGGACCTGTGGCAGCAACTTGCGGCTGAGTGGCACATTGGCCTGTTTGCGGGTGAGCAGCTTGTTCACAGCAATTAGACGGTCCAACACAAACCGTTTTATTGCCGGCAGCGATTCGAAGTTGGACTTAATCCCACGCTCGAGGTTTTTAAGGACCAGGGGAACGAGGCTAACGTAGGTAATCCGATAGCGGACGAAAGCGTCACGCACGAACTCAGGTCGTAAGGTTCGAAGATGAACCACACAGGCGCCGCATACAAATGGTCCGATAAAGCCAACCATAAAATCAATCGCGTGATTCGTGGGCAAAATACTGAGGTAGCGAACTCCCGGCCAGAATGGATACCAGGCGGTGAGAGCCTTGCACTGCTCCAGATAATTCTCATGAGTGAGGACACAACCCTTCGGCTGGCCGCCCGTGCCCGAGGAATACACAATGCAAGCGGTATCTTCACGATTGCGTGGGATGAAGGTTGGATCACCCTTACGACGAAATTCTTCCCAACGATATCCTCCCCCGAGCTGCGCGCTGGGCGGCGCTTCCGTTACCAGCACAATTCTTAGGTTGTGATTCTTAAAGTCTGGGGTCTGCATAATTGCGCGCCACAGGTGATATTCGACCACCAGGAACTGTGACTTCGAATGGGCTAGCAACTGCAGATGCTCTTCGGCGGTCAGTTTGTAATCGAGCGGGACAAGCACTCCTCCAACTTGAAAGATCGCGTACGCGGAAATCAGCCACTTTGACTGATTGGTCATGATGATCGCGGCACGATCTCCAGGACTGAATTCGGCGTCTTGAAGAGCACGCGCCAGCGGCGTGGCAGTCTGCTTAAAGTCGGAATAAGTGAGACGAGTGCGCTCACGGTCGCGGTCAGACTCGATCAGGCAAGTCTCATTCGGCCAGCGATCGAGGGCATCGCGGAGCGCAGCGCCGAGACATGTGTATTGATCGAGATCGAGCATTCAGTACTTATTTCACCACGGAGACACGGAGGCACGGAGAAGAAAGGCTTAATTCATTCGATTCCTGGGTCGCCGGCAAACGCGCGAAGTAAGAAGTCGGCCCGATTTTAATTCTGCCCCTCTGTGTCTCTATGCCTTTGTCGTGAATTCTACAGCCTGGACTGGATTCGTTCCGCCAACGTTTTGAAATCTGACACACCTTGCAATTCGTAGTCCGGCAGCTCGACATTGAAATGCTGCTCCAAACGCGTGAGCAAGCTGAGCGCCTGCAGGCTGTCAATGCCCAAAGCCTTGAAAAAGTCCTGATCTGGTGACAGCTTCTCCCGTGGAACTTTGAATTGCGCCGCGGCCAAGTTCAGGATCTCTTCTATCGTCTGCTGCTGGGTCGGCATTTTGTTCCCCTTACGGCAAATATGGCTGCGCGTCCGTGCTCTCAACAAATTTCTTCAATGCGGCTTCAACCGCAGGTCGCGCATACTGGCCGCAGACAATCTCAATCTCCTGCCGCAACTCATCATACGGAATTGGCTTGATGAATCGTTTGGCGGCCGCGGCGGTTGAACGATCGACCTTTCCCAACTGTGCGGCGGTTGTGCGTGCTACCCGCAAGGCTTCGCCTTCCGCAACCACCTGGCTCACCAGCCCGATCTGCTGGGCCTTGGTACTGTTGACGCTGCGTCCAGTAAGCAGCAGATCACGCACCACCGCATTCCCCAGATCGCGCTTCAGACGCGGGATGCCGCCAAAGCCGGGAATTAATCCCAACCGCAGTTCGGGGAAGCAGAAGCGCGCGGTTTTGTCGGCAATAATTAGATCGCAAGTTAGCGCCAGCTCTAACCCGCCTCCAAAAACGATTCCGTGAACCGCCGCGATCGTGGTGAGCGGTGAAGCGTCCAAAGTGTTCATCACGTGATGAATGCGCTGATGAAATTCACGGATTCCAGCAAGCGCCGCGTTCTTTTCCAGTTCCCGGATTCCGCGATAAAGTTCCCGCAAATCACCGCCAGCGCAGAAACCGCATTCGCGCTCGCTATAGACGATTAGCGCGTGGGCGCTCTCTTCTAACGCTGGCAGTGCGCTGGCAAGTTGCTCCAGTTCCTCCAGCGATTGCGCGCCGATCTCATTGCACGGAGCGCGGTGCAGAGCCACCTGGATGACGCCGTCCTTCAATTCCCAGGACATCGCTTGTCCGTGAAAGCTTTTCATTCGTAAAACCGATGACCACAAAGGGCACGAAGGCACACGAAGGAAACCCTAGACCGCTTGCCGAACCGCGTACATATCTTCAATCTCCGACCTAAACCGTTGTGTAATCAAATCGCGTTTCAGCTTGCCGTTGGCTGTCAGCAACCCATTTTCAATTGTAAAGGCTTCCGGGACGATCCTGAACGTGCGCACTTGTTTGTAGTGCGGCAAGCCGGCATTAACCGCATCGAGCGCAGCCTGGACCTGATCGGCGACAATGTTCCCAGTAACGATGGCAGAAAGATAGCTGCGCCCGTTTCCCACAAGCACGACCTGCTGCGCCGCAGGAAGGCGCGCGATGATTTCCTCTTCGATTGGCTCAGGGGCGATGTTATGTCCGGAATTGAGGATGATGAGATTTTTGATTCGTCCAACAATCCTCCAGTTTCCGTTGGCGTTCGCCTCGCCCTGGTCGCCAGTGTGGAACCAGCCGTCACGTAAGACTTTGGCACTCTCCGCCGGCTTGTTCCAGTATCCCGGGAAAACGTTGGGACCGCGCACGATGATCTCATCGTTTTCCGCCAGCTTCATTTCAATCCCCTCGATGGCCGGTCCCACGCGCCCGGGCTCAACATGGCGCGGATCGTCCAGTGTACAGATTCCCGTAGTTTCGGTGAGCCCGTAAACCTGCAACACGGGAATTCCGAGCATCATGAAATAAAGTTGGGTTTCTACACTAAGAGGCGCCGAGCCGCAGATGAGCGCTTTGAGATTCGGGCCGATCATCTTTTTTCGGATGGTGGGGAAAATAGCTGCTTTCGCCGCGGCCAGCCAGATCGCGTCGGTGAACTTTGATTGTCCCCCGTGCTTGCGCATCTGGGCGGATTTGGCGCGCGTATAAATGGCCAACGCCACGCCGCCGGTTTTCCAAAGCTGTTCGTCCACGGCGCGGCGAACGCGTTCGAGCAGGGCGGGCACATTCACAAAGTAGTCTGGCGCAACGGCGCGAAGTTCGCCCGCCAGCTTGCTGAGGTCGGTGTTTATGGCGACGTGGCTTCCGCGCAACAGACTGGTCAACAGCGTGATCCAAGCAGCGGCGAAGTTCAACGGCGCCCACTGATATACCCGATGTTGCGATGTACGGACCTGTCCAGAGTGGTGATCCATCAAAATATCTAGTTGCGCGGACGTGCATCGCAGGATATGCGCAACATTGCCGGCCGTGAGCATTACCCCTTTCGGTTCACCCGAAGTTCCAGAGGTGTAAATGATCGCGACGACGTCGGAGTCGTTATGTGGCGCGGACCTGCCCTGAGCGAAGTCGAACGGGGCCCCCGCCCGCGAAATGTTGGAAGTTTCCCGACCCTGCGCCCCGAAGATCTCTTCAAACAAAATCTGCGGCGGAGCTTCCGGCCAGTTCTGAACAATAGCGTCACGCAACCCCGCATCTCCGCAGCAAATCAGCGAGGGCGAACAGTCCTTCATCATGGCGACGAGTTCGCCCGGTGCCTGGCGGGAATAGAGCGGCACCACGATTAAACCCTCGGACATGATGGCCAAATCCATCGCGACCCAGCGTATGCCGTTGCTAGCGAGCAGTGCGCAGCGATCGCCTTTGTGCAGTCCGCGGGATTGAAGAAACGCCCGTGCCTGCGCAATCAAGTCGCGCAGTTCGCGACCGGTGGCTGCGGCGGAGCCGGATTCCCGCAGCTCGGTTAGAAGAGCCTGATCGGCAGCCGCGTCCAGCCGAGCGAGAATTTGTTCCAGGAAGCTCATTGTTGCCAAAGCACACGTAGGGGCGGACGCCTCGTCCGCCCGGCCGAGCAGCGCTCGGCAAAAGGTGCGAGCATAGCTCGCCCGCCCAGACGAGGCGTCCGGGCCGACACGATTCTTAACTGTACATGCCAATCAACCGGTGCAGCCCCGCATCCATCGGTGGCAAATAGTCCTCCCAGCACCATTGACCTTTGCGTGTCGGAAAGTCTGGATATCGGCGCTGCACTTCCTCTTCGAAATACACTCCCATGCGCGCCATGGTTTTCAAGTTTTTGACCACGGTCCGGCCGATGCTGTCAGCGATTCGCTCTCCATCAGTAGCCAGTTTTTCAAGGGCGCTAAGCAGCTTCGGCTCGAGATCAGGATCGTCCACATTCATCAGCAAATCTTCATGCCCACGCTCGCGCATAAGATTACGGATGCGTTCGTCCATGGTGATTCCGGCGGATGGAACCAGCGCCGGCATAGAAGTCACAATGCCATGAAAGCGCGATGACGCCATCAGGTTCCCGGCGCGAAGAATGCTCACCATCTGGTACATGTCGTAAGCTTCGGAAGTGAATACGGGCAGTCCACCGAGCTTCTCAGAAATGCGGTGGCAAGCGCGCGCGTCCAATTGCTCTGTAGCAGCGAGAACAACGAACACGCGATGCTTCTGGCGAAATGCGTTCACAGCATTTGCAATTGCGGTCAGATAACGTTCAAAGGCAGCGTCCACTTCTGCGCCAGACTTGTGAAAGTAAATTGTGCGGTAATGACTATCTTTGTACGCGCCGGCGGTTGCTCGCGCGGCATACTTGATCAGCGAGGGCGTCACCGGCCACCAAAAGGGATTGATCGGACACGCGATGAGTACCGGCAGCCTGCCATCCCATCCGGCATCCTGCAAAACTCTGCGGCCATATTCCGGCGGTAATGGCTCAAATGTCCAGGCGGTATCGGTACCAAGCTCCGTGGGGACGCCTAGCTTGCGAAGCACGGTGCGCGATTCTTCGTTGCGAGTGATGATCAGAGAGTGCTTGCAATAGCGGCCACACATCTTCGCGACCAGCGGATCCATTTGTCCTGCCTCGGACCCATAGCCCACAGCGAGTTTGTTCTGCGCCGTTGCGATTCCGAGCGAGCCAACAATCATGGTGGTCAGCGCATTCGCGAACTTGCTCTTAAACGCTGAGCCTTCGACGACAACCACGCCATGGTGCTTCGGGATTTCGCGCGACAGAAACGGCGGGAAAATATCCGGCAGATGGACCTGCTGACTGCCTTTGAAATATCCATCGGTGAGCTGGAAGTTCTGGCTCATTGCGCTGAATTCGACATGGTCCGCGCCAAGAATATGGCGAAGCTGGCGCAATGTTTCCTCGGGACGCACATCAGAACCGGTGTTGCGCGTGCCGTTGTAACCGGCAAACAACAGCTTCAGCTTTTTGCCCGGCGTCCAGCGTTCGCCGCCGCCCAACACCCACCCGGCTTTGGCGCGCTCAATGTTGGCGCTGACCCAAGCCTCCAGGACAAAATCCATCATGCAGCTGATCCCCCGACCTTCGCAGGCCAGTCCTGGTAGGGGTAGGTGAAGTTCGTCTCGCGGCTGAACTTCAGCAGAGGATAGCTGTATTGCGAGAATGGCACTGGTTTGCGACCAAGTTCCGAAGTCACGGAGGTATTGTCGAAGACGGTATTGAAGGTTAGATATGGCAGGAAAACTTTGATCAACGCCGCGCCGTGGCCGACCGGGCTCTTCCGATTCGAGAGGAAGTTCACGCCCTTGGTAAACGGCCTCTCAAGAAATGGCAGGTAAATGGGGCCGCGCTTGTCCTGGGCAGCGGCTAAGGATTCCGTCAACTGCTTGAAGGTCTGAGAGTCGCGCCCTGACGAAAGATGGTACGTATCGTGTTGGGTACGCTCGTGCGAGTGAAGTGTGGCGATCGCGTCTGCAACAAAATCTACATTGACGATGTCCACGTGATCGCGAGAACGCAATGGAAGCGCCGGCAATCCTGCGAGGAACACAAAGGCGCGTACCATGTCGAACTGCGTAGTCTCGGCGCGGCGACTGTCACCAAGCACGATGCTGGGTCGGAAAATTGTCTTTGGTACGTCGGGCAAAAGCTGACGAATCATGTGCTCGCAGAATTTTTTTGTGCGCGCGTAGGGATCGTAGTCCGAGCGGTTCCAGTCGATGGAATTGTCTTCGGTGACCACTTCATCCTGGCGCTTTCCCGCCACCGCGACCGTGCTCACATGGCTGAAACGCCGCAGGCCGTGGTAGTGGTCCACTTGCATGCCCAACTTGATCACTTCGAGCGTGCCCCGCAGATTGACATTAAGGCAACTCTTTTCCGATTTGCGATTTAGCGACGCCGCACAATGGATGATGGAATCGGTTGTGTGGACCAGGCGGTCATAGTCGTCAGTTGAAAGACCAAAGCGCTCACTTGTGAGATCGCCGCGAAAAACCCGCACGCGGGTCTGCAAGTACTCGTAAAAGGGCTTGAAATCCAGGTGCAACTGCAATGCGTGCCAAAGGCGGTTTTCCGCTTCCTGGGGATCGCGCGCCCGCACCAGCAGGTTCAGCGACGCCCCGTGTTGGCTCAGAAGATTAGCGGCGACGTGCGCGCCAATGTATCCGGTCCCCCCGGTCAGGAATATCGCCACGTTGCTCCGTTCGTTCCCGTCTTTACAGTTTCGTTGTCCACGCCGGTAGCATGCAGGTTGCGCGGCGGGCGCGCTTCAAGCGGGCGGCCTTCAATCAAAGGATAGGTCCATTTACGCAGCGCAGGAATGTGAATGTTAATCCAGTAATCCCACCAGTCGAGCGAAGACGTATCGTAGCCGAACAGCTTTTGTTCTTCAGAGAGCAGCGCGAAAGAGAGCTTCTCCACATTTTCTGCAACGAAGTCGTGCTCGTTCAGCAGAATAAAAGGTTCAAACAGTTCAATCAATTTTTCAACTTTTTCCAGACTACGGTCTGCCCGCGCCAACGGGGCCTTCTTGAGCGGAAAAGGCGCGGCGATCCGCTGAATGGACTTGATGATGGCGCGCTGTGCGGGAGCTGACATCCGCTTATAGCGCTCCTTAGAAACTGGGATGGCGTCAAATCGCAACCGCAACCAATATTCCATCCCCTCCTGGGCGCGATAGTGTTTGCGATGCGCCAGCGAAGTCAGCTCAATCGACCGCCGCATGTCGCAAGGATTAGTCACTGAGGTCGCCAGCTGATAGACGGAATCATTACGGCGTTCCACGACCGCTGCTGCTATCAGCGTCATGCCGCGACAGACGGCGTCCACAGGGATGACATCAAGTCGCTTGCGCTGATTTGTGGGCAACTGCCGGAAGAACGTTCCCAAGAGATAAGAGAGTGATGCCGATGTGTTAATGCCTTCATTCCAGCCGCGGAAAGGCTGCGCCGTCGAGCTCTCAACGATTGCGGGACGAACGACAGCGACGGGAACCCCGGTGCCATGTTTAGCCAGCAGCGACTCGGCCAGGCTCTTAGTCAAAGTGTAAGTATTTGGCCAGCCGAGTTCCTGGGCGCGTCGTTTGCCCACTTCCGTCAGCTCAGTCCGCAACCAGCGCACCCGGTTCTTGCGCACTTGATTTTCCAGGGCAGTGCCATGAAGGTCTCTCGCGGCGTGCTCTTTTCCTATTGCCTGGCGGCGAAGCTGCTCCGTCACTTCCTGGCTTTCAGCACGAAGCTCGATGTGCTCAACCAACTGGTGCAAAGACTTCCATTCCTGCTCCGCATCGAATCCTGCAATTCTCTTTGGCGTGTAGTCGGGACGAACCGCTTCGCTCACGCGTCCATCTCGCGTCCCCGCCGCGTAACAAGTCGAAAGATGAAGAAGGCCCGCGTGATTGGAGCCGCGCACGAAGTCGAGCACGTGCATGACCGCGTCCACATTCGAACTCAAGGCATCGCGCAAGTCAGGATTGAAATCGGTCAAACCTGAACTGTTGATGACAAGGTCAAGTTTTTGTCGCAATACCTGTGAAGTCTCAGGAGGCAGCCCGAGTCCCGGTTGGGTCACATCCCCTTCCACAACCTCCACCCGCTCATTGATAAATTGGAGCAATCGTCGCCCGTAACGCTCGTAAAGCGGATCGAAGACTGGCGACTCTTCCATCAGCTTTTCAAAGCGTCGCTGGGCCGGATTAGATTTTTGCCGGCGAATCAGAAGATAAACTTGGCCTATGTCCGGCAAGTCGATCAGGGTATTCGCCAGCCAGACTTTCCCGATAAACCCTGTAACTCCGATCAGCAGGATGTGTTTGCCACGAAGCGCGGATCGGACTGACAGCGGGCCATCGTGCCGGGCCCCTCCGAAATAGACAATGGGACGTTCGATCCGGCGGAACGGTCTCTCGGCAGGAACAAGCGCTTGCTCCAGAACGCTCGTATCAGAGATGCCTAGATCGTGAACAAGCTGCTGAGGGGAGCGCCCGCCGGTGGGGCCCACGGACAAAATTCTCGCGAAGAGTCCCCGTGGACGGATTATTGGCTCAAGCAGACGCCCGGTTGAAATTCCGTCACGAAAATCGAGCCGGCTGGCGATGATCCATCTCACGCCGAGATGCCGGGCCAGCGGACCCATTACATGGTCCAGGCCCTGGCTGACCAGCACAACTTCCGCTCCCGATTCGACCAGACCTTTGAGGCGCTGAACTCCGTCCGGTTTCAAGCGGGGCTTTAGCTTGTATTGAAAATATTCCTCGCCCAACAGGTCGAGGCGGTCACGGCTGATTCCACGCAGGATGGAATAGACCACTCGCGTCGCAAAACCGCGATGGAGCGCGTAAAGAAAAGGCCTGAGCACCGCCATCAACAGCGCTGTCCCCCGGCGCAGCCAGCGTTCGGTGAAGGTTTGAGAGTTCCAGGTGAAGAAAGCCACGGAGCGTATTGTGGTCAGCTCCAGCAGACTGCCTTCGACGCGCCAGTACAGGTACCGGCCCGGGGATTTTGGCTCAGTTTGACCCAAGGTTTTCTCTAACGTACGAGCCTGCCCGCAAAAGGGCGGCAAAGTTCCTTATTGTAAAGGATTGAACTCCCAAACGAGGCCGAATCCCGACTTTCAAGGCGTTTCCCGAGTGGGAACTGGAGAAGCCTCCCACCTAGATGGTCTATTCAGCTTTCCTGATCCTGACGGCGAGCGCCAAGGATCCGCTCACCGCAAGAATTGCTGCGATCAGGAGCATTCCCCCACGAAAGCCGGCGTCGGCGGTGCGCGCCAAACCGATGATGTAAGGCCCAAAAAATCCACCCAGGTTGCCGACAGAGTTGATAACGGCGATTCCGGCTGCGGCTGCTGTGCCCGTGAGCAGGCTGGCTGGCATTGCCCAGAACGGCCCATCCATCCCATACGCGCCTGCAATGGCGAGACTGGTGCCCAGCAAGACCAGGAGGGTCGAGTGCGAATAGGCCATAGTTACAAGACCAGTGGTCGCGGCAAATGCGGCTATGGCGGTGTGCCACCGCCGCTCGCCGGAGCGGTCGGAATGGAGTGCGATAAGCACCATGGCCACCGCCGCAACCAGATTTGGAAGGGCGGTGAGAACGCCGATGGTGAAATTGCTGAATCCCGAGAGACTCCTGATGACCGATGGCAGCCATAGAGTGATTCCGTAAACGCAACAGGTCAGACCAAAATAAACCGAACAGAGAATCCAGACTCCCGGATGGGTGAAAGCGGTTTTCAAATTCGGAGAAGTGGACGCCGCCTGCCTTTCCGCCGCCAGA
>WNGE01000459.1_pt1 | contig 52661 bp, 48 predicted proteins | sample 5400651 | NCBI WGS metagenome assembly WNGE01 (sample SAMN13153370, study PRJNA577476) | soil metagenome | isolation source: 60 cm soil or saprolite under grassland replicate 2 | place: USA:California | collected 2016-06-15 | reverse complement strand
GCCACCTTGACCCGCCTGGCCGGCCGGCCCGGCGAACTCGCCGGGCTCGGCCCGGTCGACCCCTGGCTGACCCGCGACCTGGCCACCGCCGCGGCGCGCAACCCGAAGACCACCTGGTGCCTGACTGTCACCGACAACGAGGGACACGCCATCGGGCACGGCTGCGCCCGGCCCGAACCCAGGACCCGCCGGCACCGCGCCGGCCCCGGCCCGCCGGGCGGCACCGGGTTCTCCTTCACCCCGGCCAGCCGGGACGGCCCGCCCGGCGGGTACGGTACCTGGCGGCTGCGCACTCCCGGTGACGGGCCGGACCTGATCATCACCCTGGAGTCCCTGACCACCGACCCGTGCGACCACCGGCACGAAACCAGCCGCCACGATCCCGGGGCCAGGCTGCGGCACCTGTCCCAGGTGCGGCACGCCACCTGCACCAGCCCGATCTGCCGGCGGCCCGCCGCCCAGTGCGACCACGAGCACAACACCCCGTACGAGGCAGGCGGCCGCACGTGCTTGTGTAATGGCGGCCCCAAATGCCGGCACGACCACCGCCTCAAGCAGCACCCCAAGTGGACCGTCGACCAGCTCCCCGACGGCACCTTCAGATGGACCACCCCATCGGGGCGGACCTACACCACCGAACCCACGAGGTACCCCATCTGACTGTCCCAACCCCCTAGACGGTGCCCGGCAGGGATGGCTATCCCGTCTCGGTTAGTCGGCCCTGTCTCTAGCGCGGATGCGGCCGGACCGGGGCATCGGCGCCGCCCTGCCCCCCGCCGGGCGGCAAGGTCCGGGTGGCGGCAGCCCGGGAGCTTGGCACACGCGCGCCGCCGGGGCGACAATGCCGGGATGGCTGGTGATGACAGCAGGGCCCCGTCGCCGCTGCGGTGGGCCCTTATGCGCCATCTGGACGGGGCCAGGCCCTCGCGGACGTCCATGTGGGTGCAAGCTGTCGCCCCCGTCGTTACCCAGGCCGCCGCCGGGGCCGGGCACTGGGCCGCCGGGCGCCGGCAGCGGGCCCTGGCCGAGTGGGCAGGCGCTGCTGGCTTCGGGCTGGTGGCGTGGGGCCTTGGCACGGAAGCGCCGACCCCGGCCGAGGTGCAAGAGAACTTCCGGCGGCAACTGGACCTGATGCGCAAGCCTGGCACACCGGCCCCGGTCCCCGCCGGGACGGAAACACCCCCAGTCGGCCGGCTATCGCGGTTCTTCCGGCGGTGGGAGCTTGTTTCCCCTGTCGTGTGGATGGTCATCGACGTGCCGTGGCGCCTGCGCCACCCGCGGCGGCTGACGGCGCTCGCGATCGCCGCGGAAGCCCCGAACGCCGTGTATAGCGTCCTGCGGGCGGCCCGGGCCGTGCAGCGGCGCAGGCCGAGGATGGCCGCCGGCTCAGCCCTGGTCGCAGCCGGATCGGTAGCCCGGCTGCGGGCAGCATCGGCTGAACCCCTCCGGTAACAGCAGGCCCGCAGCGGCCACCGCGATAACAGGACACCGGGAAAACCGTACGTTGCTGCGTCCTTGGCCAGGTCATGACCGCGCTGTTGAACGGGCGGCGAGCTCGGCATTATCGGCAGGTGCCAGGTGCCCGAGTACGCACGCCGCCGGCGGTTCGAGGTCGAGCATTTCGGTTCGGAGGTGCTCGAACCCGGCTTCGGTAAGCAGGCCCGCCAGCTCGTCGGCGGCCGCCGCCGAAGTGGCCGCGGTGGCACCGGGACAGCGGGGCTGGGATACCAGGGCGATGCGCGCGCCAGGCCGCAGCAGCCGGGCGAGTTCGCGTAGCCGGGCGATTGGGTCGGGCCACATGCCGACTGTATTGACGGCAAGCGCGGCGTTGAATGGCCCGTCGCTGATGGACAGGCTCTGGACCGGCGTGTGGATCAGGCGTACCCGTCCGGCCCGTATGGCGGCCCTATTGCGGTGGCGGGCCTGGCGGATCATTACCTGCGAATGGTCGACGCCGACCACCAGTCCCCGGATCGCCCGGGTGGCGAGGGCGGCGATGGCCACGCCCGGACCGCAGCCGAGTTCGATGACGTGGTCCGTCGGCTGGACGTCGAGAAGCTGCACCGCCCAGCGGTTGCGCGCCACGTTCGACGAGCGCCGGCCCATGATCCAGCCGGCGACGTGCCCGACGGCTCCGGTCGGCTGGTGGAACTGTGCCAGCCCTCCGCGAGGAGCCCACCATTGCATGATGCGGCCCAGCACCCTGTGCTTGATGTCCATCAGGTGAGCAAAGCACCTCCAGTACGCTTGAAGTCAAATGCCTGCTACTGAGCGCACCCTGGCTTCGCCGGTCCCGCCTGCGTTGCTGTCAATTGGCGAGTTGTCCGAACGTACCGGCGTGCCAGCGACCACGCTGCGGTACTACGACGAACTTGGATTGATGCGGCCGGCGGCCCGGGTGGCTGGACGACGGCGTTATGCCGCCTCGGCGGTCAGGGACGTCGGTGTGATCCTCTTCTTCCGCGAGATCGGATTCTCGCTTGCGGAGATCGGGCGTTTCATTGCGGGCGAGCGGCAAAGCCAGCGGGAGATGATCGATCACAAGCTGGCCGAGCTGGCCGAGCAGCAGCACCGTATCGAGGTGGCCCGCACCGCACTCGAGCACGGCCGGCAATGTCCAGCCAGCGAGCCAATGAAATGCTCCCGGTTCTGGTCGATCATCGAAGGGCGGCTGCGCGGCCTGTCACTGGAAGAAAGCCACGCGCGAGCGCACTGACAGAGCCTCACCGATGCGGACGCGAACCTACGGCGAGCACCTGCGCAACCACGCGGTCGCCCCGCCGCCTGGCCCTAACCCGCCGCGGCCGCCGCCCCGGAATGCAGCGCGGCCTGCTGGAATGTGGCGGGAATCGGCAAGTCGCCGATCTGGGACGGCGGCCAGATGATCATGAACGCGCGGCCGCACACCTCGTTCTCCGGGATGGTGCCCATGGCCGGGAATCCGCCGGACATATGCCCGCGCGAGTCATCGGAGATGGCCCGGTTGTCGCCCATGACCCACAGCCGTCCGGGCGGGACGATCACGTTGAACGGCTGCATCGACGGCCTCGCGCCGGGGAACAGGTAGGACGTCTCGCCGAGCGGCGCCCCGTTGACCGTGACCTTGCCGTTCACGCAACACACCACGCGATCGCCGGGCAGCCCGATGACCCGCTTGATGTAGTACGTCTGCGTGCTGTACACGCCGATATCGGCGAGCACGTCGTACGCGACCCGCAGCAGCGGGTTGCCCGGCGGGGAGGGATCCGGCGCGCCCGTGGTGGTGCCCCATGAGCCGTCCCCGCTGAACACCACGATGTCGCCGCGGGCGATACCGCGGACGTGGTAGACCAGCTTGTTAACCAGCACCCGGTCGCCGGTGAGCAGGGTGTCCTCCATCGAGGACGAGGGAATCCGGTACACCTGGACAACGAATGCCTTGATGAGCAGCATCAGGACGATCGCCGCCCCCACGACCATCGTCAGCTGGCGCCAGGACCTCTTCCGCCGGCCGGCTGCGGGTCTGACCCGAGCCGGTTAAGCGCCCGGGATCCCTCATACGTGCCCGGACGGCTGCGGATTCAGTGTGCCATATCTTGAGGTGAGAATTCCGCTGGTTGTCGGCTCGCAGGGAGAGGACGATCCCCTTTGGGGCCACCCAGGAACGTCAGCTTTACCCGCGCCGAACTAAAGTCGTTCACCGGGGCTGCCCTGCCGGACCTGATCGCCGAGGGTGTTCGGCTGCTGTTCGTCGGCGTCAACCCCGGCCTGCGCAGCGTCGCCGTGCAGGGTCACTTCGCGCCGCGCGGCAACCGGTTCTATCCGGCCCTGCTGCGGGCCGGCATCACCGACCACCTGATCGACGCATCGGCCGGGCTCGCTCCAGCCGACCGGGACTACCTCCTGCGCCGCGGTGTCGGCATCACGAGCCTGGTCGAAAGGGCGACCGCGAGGGCCGATGAGCTCGGCCCGGCGGAACTAGCCGACGGTGCTCGCGCCCTCGGCGCGAAGATAGCCCGCTTCCGCCCGCGTGCGGTCGCCGTCCTGGGCGTCACCGCGTACCGCATCGCCTTCGCGGCGCCGAGGGCCGTGCTCGGCCGCCAGCCGGAAGACCTGCACGGCTCCCAGCTCTGGGTGGTGCCGAACCCGAGCGGGCGGAACGCGCACGCACCCCTGGACACGCTGGCCGCCGCCTACCGCGAGGTCGCACAGGCAGCCGGGCTCAGCTTGCAGCGCCGGGGCCGGTAGCGTCAGGCGGGTCCCGCGTGCGGCCGGCGCCGCCACTGGTGCCGCCACGGGCGCCACCGCCGGTGCCGGGATCTGGTCAGGGTGGCCACCGCGGACGCCTCGGGTTCTGCCGCCATGGCCTGCGGCGGCCGGAACGGGGGCCGGGGCCGTCTCGGCTCGCGCACGCCCGCCAGTCCGGGCCCGCCGCGGCGGCGGGCGAACGGAACGTGTCGCCAGACCCAGGCCAGCCACCGTCTCAGGCCCATATGTTCAGGTTAGCGTAGACCCGACCGACCAGACCCAGGGGAGCGTGGATGACCAGCACCCAGCACGTGCGCGTCGAGGGAAGCGGCTACCAGCGCGGCCGCCAGTACGGCCGCCAGGCCGCGACCCGGGTACGGCTGTCGGTCCAGGCCTACCAGCAGACCTTCGCCCACTACGCCGGGTGGGACTGGCCCGCCGTCCGGCGCGAGGCCGCCAGGTTCGAGGCGCCGATCGGCTCGGTCATGCCCGCGTACCTGGAGGAACTGCGCGGCATCGCGGACGGCGCCGGCCTCGACCTGGCCGACGTGCTGGCGATCAACGTGCGCACCGAGGTGATGTACGCGGCCAAGGCCCGGCAGGCGCCCAGGACCGGAACACAGCCGCCGCTACCACAGGCACCCGCAGAGTGCAGCGCGTTCGCCTGCGTCCCCGCGCCCGGCCAGAACGACCCCGTGCTCATCGGGCAGAACTGGGACTGGCTCCTGCACTCGGCCCAGACGCTGGTCGTGCTCGAGGTCCGCCAGGACGAGGGCCCGGACTTCGTCACGGTGGTCGAGGCCGGCCTGCTCGCCAAGTCCGGGATGAACGCGGGGGGCCTCGGCCTGGTCACCAACGCCCTGATGACCGACGCGGACGTCGGCGAGCCCGGGCTGCCCTACCATGTGCTGCTGCGCGCCGTGCTCGACTGCACCACGGTCACCGACGCCCTCGAGGTGCTCCAGGCCGGTCCGCGTTCCTCGTCGGCCAACTACCTGATCGCGCAGGCCGGCGGCGCCGCGCTGGACATCGAGGCGGCCCCCGGCGACTTCACCCGGCTGTACCCGGTGTACCCCGAGGACGGCGTGCTGCGGCACACCAATCACTTCCTCGCGCCGCGCACTGCTGCCCCCGACACCGGCCCGGCCGATCTTGCGCTGTGGGCCATGCCCAGCTCCGTCGTCCGGCTGCAGCGCCTGCGGGCCGCAGCGACCGCCAGGACGCTGGACGACTTCGGCGTCCTGCTGGCCGATCACGCCGACTACCCGCACAGCATCTGCGCCCACCCCGACCCGGCCGCTCACCCGTGTGAGCAGGGCGCGACCATCGCCTCGGTGCTGATGGACCTGACCGCCCGCCGCATCTGGCTCGCCGCGGGCAACCCCTGCCAGGTCCCCTTCGAACAGCTGGACATAGCCCTGTGAGACAGAGCCCTCAGAGACAGAGCCCTGTGAGCGAGCCGGTCTCGCTGGCCCGCCCCCGCGCTCTCAAGGAGGGGGACCGGGTCGCGGTGCTCTGCGTCAGCAGCCCGGTCGAACCCGAAGCGCTGAACGCGGGCCTGGACGCGCTGCGGTTCGCCGGCCTGGACCCGGTCACCTACCCGTCCGCGCACGACCCCGGCACCATGCGCCCGTACCTGGCCGGCGACGACGCGATGCGGGCCGGTGACCTGCGGTCCGCGCTCACCGAGCCGGGCATCGCCGGGATCCTGTTCGCCCGCGGCGGCTACGGCGCGCAGCGCACCCTGGAGGCGATGGACTGGGACGGGCTGACGGGCATGCCGCCCAAGGTGCTGGCCGGCTACTCCGACGTGACCGCGGTGCTCGAGGCGGTGGCGGTCAGGCTCGGCTGGGCGTCCGTGTTCGGGCCGATGGTCGCCATCCGGGAGGGCGCATCGCACTACTCGTTCGGCTCCCTGCTGCGCACCCTGATGCGGCCGGAACAGGCCACCCTGGTCCGGTACCCGCGGGCGGTCACCGTGGTCCCCGGCCTGGCCCGCGGGGTCACGACCGGCGGAACCCTGTGCCTGCTCGCCTCCTCGCTGGCCACCGGCACGTCCCGCCCGGCCCGGGGCGGCATCTTGCTGCTGGAGGAGGTCAACGAGGAGGACTACCGCGTCGACCGGATGCTGACCCAGCTGCGGCGGTCGGGGTACCTCGACGGCGTGGCCGGCATCGTGGCCGGCGCCTTCACCGGCTGCGGCCCGCCGGAAACGATCCAGGACATCCTCACCGAACGCCTCGGCGACCTCAATGTCCCCATGATCGCTTGGGCCAACGTGGGCCACGGCGGCCAGGTCCAGGCCTTCCCCTACGGCATCGCGGCCGAACTCGACGCCGGCGCCGCCACCCTGCGGCTCCTCGACCCCCCGCTCAGCTAGCAGCCGCCCGCAACCGCGCGGCCAGGCCGGCGTGCATCCGCCGCGGCCACAGCGGCCCGCCGTAGACGAACGCGGTGTAGGCCTGGACCAGCGTGGCGCCGGCCCGCAGCCGCTCCCAGGCGTCGTCCGGGGTCTCGATCCCGCCGGCCGCGATGAGCACCAGCCGGTCACCGGCCCGCGCGTGCAGGCGGCGCAGGACCGCCAGCGAACGGGCGCGCAGCGGCGGCCCGGACAGGCCGCCCGCCCCGGCCGCCGCTACCTCGGCCGCCGGGCTGGCCAGCCCGTCCCTGGACACGGTGGTGTTGGTCGCGATGATCCCGTCGAGGCCGAGCTCGAGGGCCAGGTCCGCGACCGCGTCCACGTCCGCGTCGGCCAGGTCCGGCGCGATCTTGACCAGCAGCGGCACGCGCCCATTGATCCCTTGAGGCCGCCCGGAAACCGCCGCGTCCAGCGCGGCGCGCACCGCCACCAGCACCGGCCGGAGCCGGTCCGCGGCCTGCAGGTCACGCAGGCCCGGCGTGTTCGGCGAGCTGACGTTGACGACCACGTAGTCCGCCACCGCCGCCACCGCCCGCGCGCTGGCCGCGTAGTCCGCGGCCGCGTCGGCGTCCGGCACGGCGCGGGTCTTGCCGATGTTCACCCCGACGACCGGACCGCCGCGGGCACGACCCAGCCGGGCCGCCGCCGCAGCCGCCCCGGCATTGTTGAAGCCCATCCTGTTGACCAGCGCCCGGTCCGCGGTCAGCCGGAACATCCGCGGCCTGGGGTTCCCCGGCTGTGCCCGCGCGGTCACGGTTCCGACCTCGACGAACCCGAACCCGAGCGCGGCCAGCCCGCGCGTCCCGCGCGCGTCCTTGTCGAACCCGGCCGCCAGGCCGAGCGGCCCGGGGAACTCGAGCCCCAGCGCCCGCACCCGCAGCACCGGGTCCCGCGGCCCCAGCCACCGCCCGAGCAGCCACGCCGCCCCTGGCACCCGCGCGACCCGCCCGAAAACCCGGATCAGCCCGAACGCCGCCAGGTGCGCCGCCTCCGCGGGCACCCGCCGTAGCACCATCCGGTAGAGCAGCCGGTACATCCCTCACCCCGGCAAGCATTATCCCGAACGGGCCGGGTTCCTGCCCCCGCTACGCGACCAGCTCGGACTCGCCGGTGAAGGCGTCCCACAGGGCGGCGTAGGTGCTCATCGCGGCGAGCAGCTCGTCGTGGCTGCCCGCCTCCACGATGCGGCCGGAGTCCAGGACCATGATCCGGTCGGCGCGGGCCGCGGTGGTCAGCCGGTGCGCGACCACGATCGTGGTGCGTGCCGCGGTCAGCTCGCTGATCGCGTGGTTCACCGCGGCCTCGGCGGCCAGGTCGAGGGCGGCGGTGGCCTCGTCGAGCAGCAGGATGGCGGGGTCGGCCAGCTGCGCGCGGGCCAGCGCGATGAGCTGGCGCTGGCCGGCCGACAGGTTGCGGCCGCGTTCGGCCACCTCGTGGGCGTAGCCGCCGGCCAGCCGGAGGATCATGTCGTGCGCGCCGGTCGCCCGGGCCGCCGCCTCGACCTCGGCGTCGCTGGCGTCCGGCCTGGCGTACGCGATGGAGTCCCTGACCGTGCCCGCGAACAGGTAGGACTCCTGCGGGACGATGCCGAGCTGGTGCCGGTAGCTGGCCAGGTCGTACTCCCGGACGTCGGTGCCGTCCACCAGGACCTGCCCGCCGGTCGCGTCGTAGAACCTGGCGATGATCTTGACCAGCGTGGACTTGCCCGCGCCGGTCTGGCCGACCAGGGCGACGGTCTCGCCGGGCTCGACGGTCAGGTTGATCCCGGACAGCGCCTTCGCCTCATCTCCTCGCGGGGGGGTCTGGGGGGGTCGTCCCCCCTGGCTAGCAGCGCCATAGCTGAAGTCCATGTCGCGCAGCTCGATCCGGCCGCGCAGCCGGCCCGCGTCGACCGGCCGGCCCGGTGGCGGCGTGGAGGTGCGCAGCCGGAGCAGGTCGGTGATCCGGCGCAGCCCCACCATGGCCTGCTGGTAGCCATCGAAGACCTGGGACAGCTGCTGGACCGGAGAGAACACCATGTCGATGTAGAGCAGGTAGGCGATCAGCGCGCCCGTGGTCAGCGCCCCGCTGTGCACCTGCCCGGTTGCCAGCACCAGCACGATCGCGCCCGCGGCGGTGGACAGCGTCTGCACGAACGGGAAGTAGATCGCGATGTACCGCTGGGCCTGCAGCCGTGACACTAGGAACGCGTGGCTCAGCCCGCCGAACCGGTCCCGGTTGGCCTGCTCGCGGCGGAACGCCTGGGTCACCCGCAGCCCGGCCACGTTCTCCGCGAAGTTGGCGTTGACCGCGGCGACCCGTTCCCGCGACTCGTTGTACGCCCGGGTCGACTTGGACCGGAACACCAGCGTGGCCACCACCAGCACCGGGAAGATGCACAGCACGGCCAGCCCGAGCCGCAGGTTGATGATGAGCAGCGCGGCGAGCACGCCGAAGAAGGTGAGCACCGAGCTGACCATGGTGACCAGCCCGGTCTGCAGGAACGTGGACAGCGCGTCCACGTCGGTGGTCATCCTGGTCAGGATCCGGCCGGACATCTCGCGCTCGTAAAAGTCCAGGCCGAGCCGCTGGAGCTGGGCGAAGAGCTTGACCCGCAGGGTGTACAGCAGCCGCTCGCCGTTCCGCCCGACCACCATGGTCTCGGCCCGGTTGACCAGCCAGTCGGCCAGCACGATGGCCAGCCCGATGAGCGAGACGAGCACGATCGCATGGAAGGCCTTCGTCTGCACGCCCTGGTCGATGCCGTTCCTGACCAGCGCGGGCAGCGCCAGCCCGGCCACCGCGTCCAGGCCGTCCAGGACCAGCCCGATGATCAGCGCGGCGGCCAGCGGCCGCAGCAGCCTGCGCAGCGAGAAGTGCCGGTCCCCGGCCCGGGCCTGGGCCACCGCCACGTCCGGCGAGTCGGTGGCCGGCGGCAGCGCGTCGACCTGGGCCAGCAGTTCGGGGGAGGGCGGCAGGCTGGCGAACGCCGCGGTAACCGGCCCCGCCGCCGCGGCCACCGTCGCGGCGGCGCGGCGCCGGGTCTGCGGTACCGGGCCGGCGCCGACCCCGCTCCCTGGCCAGCTGGCGCCGGCGGGCATGGCCAGCTCGTCCAGCGCGTCCTCCACCGTGCGGACCGATTCGTCGTCGTACTCCCCGCTGACGATCAGCCGCCGGTACAGCGGGCAGCGCGCCTCGAGTTCGGTGTGGGTGCCGGTGTCGGCGACCCGGCCGGCGTCCAGGACCACGATCCGGTCGGCCAGGTTCAGCGTGGACCGGCGGTGCGCGATGATCAGCGTGGTCCGGCCCCGCATCACCGCGCGCAGGGCGGCGTGGATCTCGGCCTCCAGGCGCGGGTCGATGGCCGAGGTCGCGTCGTCGAGCACCAGCAGCCGGGGGTCGGTGACCAGCGCCCGGGCCAGCGCCACCCGCTGCCGCTGGCCGCCGGACAGGGTCAGGCCCTGCTCGCCCACGACGGTGTCGTAGCCCTGCGGCAACCGGGCGATGAACTCGTGCGCCTGGGCGGCCCGGGCCGCCGCCATGATCTGCTCGTCGGTCGCGTCCGGCCGGCCGTAGGCGAGGTTGGCCCGGACCGTGTCGGAGAACAGGAAGCTCTCCTCCATGACCAGCCCGATCGCGGCGCGCAGGGAGTCACGGGTCACGTCGGCGACGTTGTGCCCGCCGATCCGGACCACGCCGGACTGGGGGTCGTAGAAACGCGGCAGCAGCTGCGCGATGGTGGACTTGCCCGACCCGGACGCGCCGACCACGGCGACCGTCTCGCCCGGTTCGACGTGCAGCGACAGGCCGCGAAGCACCGGCTCGTTCGGTACGTAGCCGAACCGGACGTCATCGAAGCTGAGTCCCGTCGCGTCCGGCGGCAGCTCGACCGCGCCGGGCTTGTCGGCGATCGCGGGCCGCGAGTCGATGATGTCGAACACCCGGATGACGCTGGCCCGGGCCTCCTGCCCGAGCGTGACCATGTAGGTGAGCATGCGCACCGGGCCGGCCATCTGGGCCAGGTAGGCGGAGAACGCCAGGAACGTACCCAGCGTGATCGAGCCGTGGATGGCCAGCCAGCCGCCGAGCGCGAGCACGCCGACCACGCCGAGCGAGGGGATCGCGGTCAGCGCGGGGTTGTACCTGGCCGTCAGCCGGATCATCCGCAGCCGGGACGCGAACAGCCTGCTGCTCGCCGCTTCCAGCCGCTCCTGCTCCTGCTCCTCCTGGCCGAACCCCTTGACCACGCGGACCCCGCCGATGGCCTCGTCGACTACCCCGGCCACCTCGCCGGACTGCTGCTGCGCGTCCCAGCTCGCCGGGAACAGCTTGCGCCGCGAGGCCAGCGCGATCACCCACAGCGCGGGCGCGACCGCGACGGTCACGATCGTCAGCACCGGGGAGAGCACCACCATGATGCCGATGGTCAGCACGAACAGCACGATGTTGCCCAGCGTGACCGGCACCATGGACAGCAGGCCCTGCACCATGTTCAGGTCGGAAATGGCCCGCCCGACCAGCTGCCCGGTGCGCATCTCGTCCTGGCGCGCGCCGTCCAGCCGGGACAGCGAGTCGAACAGTTCGGTGCGCAGCTCGTGCTGGACGTCGAGGGAGAGCCGGCCACCCCGGTAACGGCGCAGGTAGATGCCGTAGAAGTTCACCGCGGCCGCGACGATGAGCAGCCCGGCCAGCGGCCAGATGGACGCCCGGTGGGTCACGATCACGTTGTCGATGATCTGCCGCTGCACCAGCGGGATCGCCGCGGTCGCGACGGTCGCCGCGAGCGCGCCCGCCAGCGCGACCACCACCGTCCGGCGATGATGCCAGCAGTAACCCGCGAGCCGCCGCAACCACCTGTCCTGCGAAGTCCGCGTCCCAGCCGTGTCCACTGTCCTCCCTGACAGCGCGTAGCCCCGCATCCGCGCAGACACGTTAACAGCCGGAACCCCTTTTTCATTTCCTTAGCTAACCATCTGACTCGCCGCGCGGCGGCATCTCAACCGCAACCGATCCGGGCCGGGAGTTTCGGATCGCCGCCGGCGGTTACCTCTGTAGCAAAGGGGTTTTCTCTAGACTAAGCGAGCCGAGTGATGACACTTCCGATGCCAAGGCAGGATCAGGATCCGGAGCCCACGCGTCGCGTCGACGCCAGGCCGCTGTTGTCGGGCGGCGTGGCGACCGCGGTGGTCGCGGCGCTGATCGCGCTGGTCGGGATCCTGGTAGCCCGCTGGCTGTTCAAAGTGCCGATCCTGTCCCCGCGCCGCGAGGGCGCCTGGGGCAACGCCTCCACCGCGGGCTACGTGCTCGCGGCCGCCGCGTGCGCCCTGGCCGCTACCGCGCTGATGTACCTGCTGCTGCTCTCCACCCCGTACCCCCGGGTCTTCTTCGGCTGGATCATCGGGCTCGCCACCGTGGTCGCCGTGGTGTTTCCGTTCAGCACCACCGCCCCGATGTCGCAGAAGATCGCGACCGGCCTGCTCAACCTGGTGCTCGGCGTCGCCATCGGGTCGCTGATCGGCGAGGTCTCCCGGCGCTCGACGAGACGGCGGGTGGTGCGTGGCGGCTACGACCGGCCCACCTACCCGCCCACGCGTACGCCCGGGGACGGCTACACCTAGCGCCCGCCTCTCAGCGGACCGGGACGGAGACCATCGGGTAGCCGCTGGCCCCGTTGGGTTCCGGCGGCGCCAGGGTGCTGGTCTGCGTGTAGCCGGTCTTGTCGGTGGCGCGGGCCTCGAGCACATGCCCCCCGGAGGTGGCGTCCCATTCCCAGACCCACTGCCGCCAGGTGTCCAGGCCGGGCACCGCGGCCAGCCTGGCCTCCTGCCACGGCCCCCGGTCCACCCGCACCTCGACGGCCTCGACGCCCTTGTGCTGGGCCCAGGCCACCCCGGCCACCGCGGTGCGGCCGACCTTGATCTCCTGCAGGCCGTTCGGCACGTCGATGCGGCACTCGGTCTTGATCGGCGCCTGCTGCGACCAGCCGCGCTGCGCCCAGTAGGCAAAGTTGCCGGCGAACGTCGTTACCTCGATGTCCGTCACCCACTTGGTCGCGGACACGTAACCGTAGAGCCCGGGCACTACCATGCGGGCCGGGAAGCCGTGCGCGATCGGCAGCGGCTGCCCGTTCATCGCCACCGCGAGCAGCGCGTCCCGGCCGTCCATCACGGTCTGCACCGGGGTGCCCGAGGTGAACCCGTCCACCGAGGTGCACAGCAGCTGGTCCGCCCCGGCCTTGATGCCCGCCTCGTGGAGCAGCCCGGCCAGGCTGGCACCCAGCCACTTGGCGTTGCCGATGTACGGGCCGTCCACCGGGTTGGACACGCAGCACAAGGTGATGTAGTCCTCGATCAGCGGCCGCTTGATCAGCTGGTCGAAGGTGAGCGTGATCTCGCGGTTCACCATGCCGTGGATCCGCAGCTGCCAGCTCGACGGGTCGACCTGCGGCAGGACGAGCGCGGTGTCCACCCGGTAGAACTTCGCGTTGGGCGTCACGAACGGGGCGAGCCCGGGGATGTTCAGGTCGGCGCCAGGCGGCAGGGCCTGCGTGGTGACCGCGGGCTTGGGGATGCGCAGCGACTTCTGCGCCCTCGCCACGCTGCCCCGCTCGGTCAGCAGCCGGCCCGCCAGCCCGGCCGCGGCCCCGATGCCCGCGGTCGCCGCCCCGGCCGCGAGGAAGCTCCGCCGCGGCGGTCCCCCGGGTTCGTCTGTCGCTGGTTCGGCCCGCGGGGCTGGCGGCCGCGCCAGGGGGATCAGCAGCTGGAGCACTGCCACCGCGGAGGCGGTCGCGGCCAGGGTGGGCAGCAGGCTGGCGACCGTGGCGTCCGGCCGGGTCGCCGCCGCGGTCAGCCCGACCGCCGCGAACACCGCGATGCCGGCCATGCCGTAGGCCATCCGCCGGATGGCCGCCGCGCCGACCAGCGCCGCGAACGCGCCCAGCACGACCACGATCCCGGTGACCAGGACGAGCTTGTCGTCCGCGCCGAACTCGGTGATGGCGAAGTTCTTCAGCCACGGCGGCGTGAAGTCGATCTGCAGCTCGCCGACCACCACCACCGGCGATCCGCTGGCCCCGGTAAGCCCGGCCACGAGCTGCCCCACGCCCAGCGCTGCACCCGCGGCCAGTACCCCCGCGATGGCGCCGAGTCCCGCGCTCCGCGTGTGGCGGCGCCCCACCCCGCTCAAGGTCATGATGTCTATTCGGCGCCGTCGCCGCACAGGTTTGGTCGCCCGGCCAAGATTCCCCGCCAATCCGCGGGCGGTCGCTGCTACGAATACTAGATGTGACCAGTGCCAGCGACCTCCCCGACCCGGAGCGCGCCCAGCCCGGCGCCGCCGCCAACCTCGGCGCGTGGCTGCGGCTGGTGGCGCGCGGCGACGCGGACGCCTTCGACGCCGTCTACGACCAGGTCGCGGCGTCGGTGTTCGGCATCGTCCGGCGGGTGGTCCGCGACCCGGCGCAGTCCGAGGAGGTCACCCAGGACGTGTTGCTCGAGGTGTGGCGGAACGCGGCCAAGTTCGACCCCGGGCGGGGCAGCGCGACCGCCTGGGTGATGACGCTGGCCCATCGGCGGGCGGTGGACCGGGTCCGTTCGGTGCAGAAGGAGTCCGAGCGCGAGCGGCGCACCGCGGCCGCCGACATCCCCTTCGACGAGGTGGCCGAGGCCGTTGAGTCGAGCCTCGAACGCGAGCGGGTGCGGCGCTGCCTGGGCTCGCTCACCGAGCTGCAGCGCGAATCGGTCACCCTGGCCTACTACGGCGGCTACACCTACGCCCAGGTCGCCAGCCTGCTCGGGGTGCCGGGCGGCACGATCAAGACCCGGATGCGGGACGCGCTGATCCGGCTCCGCGATTGCCTGGGGGTGGCGTCATGAGGCACAAGCGCGAAGCTCACACCCTCGCCGGGCCGTACGCGATGGACGCGATCTCCACGCCGGACCGGGCCAGGTTCGAGCGCCACCTGACGCGGTGCGAGGACTGCGCGCGGGAGATCGCCAGCCTGCGCGAGGCCACCGCCCGGCTGGCCACCGCCGCCGCTGTCAGCCCGCCGCCCGCACTCAAGGCGCGGGTGATGGCGGCCGCCGCGGCGACCAGGCAGCGGCCGCCCGTGCCGGTGCCGGAGGTAGCGCCCCGCACCTGGCCGTTCCGTACCCGGCCGCTCCGTACCCGGCCCCTACTAACTTGGCAGGGCCGCCCGGCCTCAAGGAAGCGGCTGGCCATGGCGGCGGGCGCGGTAGCCGCGGCCGCGGCCGTCGTCGCGGCGGTGGTGGTGTTCGGGGTCAGCAACGGCGGCATGCGGGACCAGCTCAGCCGGGCCCAGGCCAGCAGCCAGCAGGTCGCCGCCGTGCTGACCGCGCGGGACGCCACCATGATGACCGGCGCGGTGCGGGGCGGCGGCACGGTCACGATCGTGATGTCCCACTCCATGCGCGAGCTGGTGTTCACCGCCGCGGCCCTGCACGCGCTGCCCGCCTCCCGCGGCTACGAACTCTGGCTGATCGGCCCGGCCGGTGACCGGGCGGTGATCATGCTCCCGCCGGCCCGTCACGGCATGACCGGCCCGGTCGTCGCCTCCGGGCTGCGTCCCGGCGACCACCTGGCCCTCACCGCCGAACCCGCCGCCGGCGCCGCGCACCCCGCTGGGCGCCCCACCACCCCGATGATGCTGGATGTCGTCCTCTAAGCCCCCTGTCCAGTCGTCGTGTCGTCCTCTAAGCCCCCCGTCCGTTCGTCGCTGAGATGATGGACGAAGGAGGCCGTCTCATGAGGTACATGCTGATCCATTGCATCGACGAGTCCGCCTGGAGTGACCCCGCGACCCCGCGCCCGGCCGGGCTGCCTGCGTACGCCGACTGGTTCCGCGAGATGGATGGCCGCGGCGTGCTGCTGCACGGCCACCGGCTGAGGGACGTCAGCGACGCTACCTCCGTGCGGATCCGCGATCAGGAACTGCTGGTCAGCGACGGGCCGTTCGCCGAGACCAAGGAGCAAGTCGGCGGCTACGACGTGATCGACTGCTCCGACCTGGACGAGGCCATCGAGATCGCGTCCAAGCACCCGACCGCCTGGTACGGGACCATCGAGGTCCGCCCGATCGCCGGGGAGCACTGCCAGGACTTCGATTGAGGTGACCCCCGCCCGGCAAGACGGGGGCGGGGGGCCACAACTCCCAGATGGCTACGCCTGCGCAGGTCCCCGGCGGCCCCAGGCGTCACGCCCGTCACGACAGCACCGGCGGGCCGGCGCCGCCGACCACGGCGATGTGGCATTGCCGTGGTCAGGACCACGGCGATGTGGCATTGCCGTGGTTGTTTTCGTGCCGGGCGGGCCGGATCGATGGTGGCTGTGCGTACCGCGATGCCGGTGCGCGGTGTGGTGCGGGAGCAGGATGCCAGCCCGTTCGGCTGAAAGGGACCGGCACCGGGGCCAACCGGGACGTTGTGGCATTGACCCGGTCCTGCCTCCCTATAGGGGTTTTGGGCACTCAATCACGGGCGCCGTGACGTTGTGGCACCTGATGCGGACCCCATTGCCCGAAACGACACAGGTTATTTTCGTACGCACCCCCTGCGACATGAACGCGGCATCAACGCCGAACGGCCTGATACCAGCGATGCCGTGGCGCCCGCCCGCGCGGCCGGGCTACCGCGCCGCCGGGCCGAGCAGGACTGCGCTTGGCAACATGAATACGCCGGCGTCGCGCGGCTAGCACACGCCACGCATACACTAGCCACACGGGGCCGCGCTGACGGCTCATCGTGCCGGGGCCATCCAGCGTCGCCTGGCCGCGGCGGACTTACCTCGGGGAAAGCCCGAGCGCCCGGGCATTGTGAGCGCTAACGGTTTAGGGACGGGCTGACCGTGAAACGGGACGAGCGATCCGACCCGGCCAGTTCTGTGCAGGATGCAGGCCAGGACGCAGGTCAGGCCGCGGATATTCCGGTGGCCGCGGGCAGCGTGCGCTGGGAGCGACCCACCGCGCGGAGTTTCTGGAACGCACTGGCCGACCCCGAGCGGGAGGCGCTGGCGGCCGCCGGGGTAGAGGAGTTCTTCCGGGCCGGGGCGGTGCTGTGCCGCGCGGGCGAGGACACCTCCCAGGTGACGATCATCGACTCGGGCTGGGTCAAGGTCAGCGTCACGGACGCCAGTGGCGGAGAGAAGATCCTCGCCGTCCGGGGTCAGGGGGACGTGGTGGGGGAGCGGGCCGCGCTGACGACCGAGGTCCGTTCGGCCACCGTGACCGCGCTGGACGAGGTCTCGGCGATGGTCGTTCCGACCGAACGGTTCGCAGAGTTCCTGCGCGGCCACCCGCGCGCCGCCGAGGTGCTGGAACGCCAGGTGACCGAGCGCCGGGAGGAAGACCGGGCGCGGCTATTTCCGGCCGAACGGGTCGGCGCCGAGCGGCGGCTGGCCTGGCTGCTGCTCGACCTGGCTCAGCGCCGGGGCGGCTACCAGCACACTTTCGCCGCCATGTTCACCTTGCCGATGTCGCAGCAGGAGCTGGCGGACTGGGCCGGGACGAGCGCGGACGCGGTCGGCCGGTTCTTGCGGTCCTGGCGGGACCGCAGGATCATCGCTCGCGGCGAGCGGTCCCGCCGCCTGACCGTCATCGACCTGGACGCCCTGGCCGCGCTGTGCGACGTCGCGCCGCCGGACACCCCCGCCGCCCGGCCGCCGAACGGGTCGCACCCGGCCGCGGCCGAGGCGGCACGCTGGCAGCAGGACTGGCGCGAGCCGCTGAACTGCTCGATCGTGTTCACCGACGTGGCCGGGTTCTCCGATCCGGTGCGCAACGACGGTGACCGCGACGTGGTGCGCGCGGCGATGTACGAGATCCTGCGGTCCGGTTTCGACGCGGCGGGAGTCCCGTGGGCGGGCTGCTACCGGGAGGACCGCGGCGACGGCGCCGTCATCGTGGTGCCGCCGACGATCTCCACCCAGCGCCTGGTCGACCCGCTGATGGCCGAACTGGCGGGTCGGCTGCGCCAGTACAACCGCAGGGCCAGCGCGGTGGTGCGGATCCAGCTGCGGGTCGCGCTGCATGTCGGGCCGGTCGGGCGGGACGCCGAAGGGCTCACCGGGCAGGCCGTGATCGCCGCCGCGCGCATCGTTGACGCCCCGGCGATCAAGGCCAGGCTGGCCGCCGAGCAGGCGGACCTGATCTTCGCGGCCTCGGACTACGTCTACGACCAGGTGGTGCGGAACTGCGGCGGACAGGTGGATCCGGTCGCCTTCGAGCACATGCAATGCCAGGTCAAGGAGACGCACGTGTCGGCCTGGGCGTATCTGGCCGGACGCGCGGCCCCGACGCCCGGCCTGGGGGCGGTGTCCTCGCCCGCGACGGCCGCCGCCCCGGGTCCGCTGCCGGTGGCGCCGCCGTTGGGCAAGCTGCCGCCCGAGGTACGCGGCCGCGAGGGGCTAGTCGGCGAGCTGCGCCGGGTGCTGCGCCCCTACCCACGCCGGGCCAGCCGCGCGTTCGTGATCGCGGGCATGGGCGGCCTGGGCAAATCCACGGTCGCGCTAACCGCAGCCCGGATGGCTAGGGAACGCGGCTACCGGGTCTGGTGGGTCCGGGCCGCCGATTCGGCTTTGCTGACCAGCGGGATGCTCGAGGTGCTGCGCGAACTCGGCGCGCCTGAATCGGTGACCGCGCCGGTGCGGGAGGGCGCGCGGACCGCGCCGGAACGGGCGTGGGAGTTCCTGAACCGCGACCACGGAGCGGGTCGCCGGTGGCTGCTGGTGTTCGACGGCGCGGACAACCCCGCGGTGCTGGCGGGCGCCGACGCGGGCACCCCGGCCGACGGCACCGGCTGGCTGCGAGCCGACCCGGCCGGGATCGTGATCGTCACCACCCGGGTCAGGGACCCGCAGGTCTGGGGTACCCGGGTCACGCTGCGCGAACTCAAGCCGCTGGATGACGAGGCCGGCGCCGAGGTGCTGCGGGACCTGGCCCCCGAGGTGGCCGATCCCGGCGGCCGTGAGGCACGCGAGCTGTCCGCCCGCCTGGGCGGGCTGCCGCTGGCGCTGCACCTGGCCGGCGCCTATCTTGGCTCGCCGTTCGCCCGCTGGTCCACCTTCGCCGGCTACCGGCAGGCGCTGGACGGCGTCGAGCTGCCCGCGGCGCTGACGGATATCGAGGAGCAGGGTGCGGACATCCACTCCACGGTGCAGCGCACCTGGGACCTGTCGCTGGACGCGCTCGCGGCCGAGGGCCGTCCGCAGGCCCGCCCGCTGCTGCTCGTGCTGTCCTGCTTCGCGCCGGCCACCCCCATCCCGTCCTGGCTGCTGCAGCTGCCGCCGCTCGCCGAGCTGCTCGCCGGTCCCGGCCATGCCGGTCAGGACAATGGCGCCGAACGGCGCGGGCTCCGCGCCGGCCTGCAGGGCCTGTCGCGCACCGGGCTGATCGACATCTCGGCCACCGGCAGCCCAGCCGGCATGCACGCCGTCACCGTGCACCCGGTCGTCGCCGACGCGAACCGCATCCGGCTCGCGGCCAGTGCCGACGCCGAGCGGGCGGCCGTGCAGGAGACCGTGGTGGCGCTATTCGAGGCGGCCACGGCCGGGCTCGACCCGGTCCGGCCGGGGGACTGGCTGACCTGGCGGCGGCTGCGGGCACACATGAACGCCGCCATCGACCTGCTCGCCGACGACCTGGACCCCGCGGTGCTGGCCCGGCTGCTCTCGGTCAGCGCGGTCGGCACCGAGGCACTGCTCGGCGCCGGCCGGCTGGCCGCGGCCGGGAAGCTGGCGCAGGCCAGCGTGGCGGCCGCGGCCTTCCTCCCCCCCGACCATCCGGCCGCGCTGACCGCCCGCGGCTACCTGGCGCGAACCCTGGTCCGCCGCGGTCGCAGCGGCGAGGCCGAGACGATCTTGCGTGAGCTGCTCGCCGACCGGCTCAGGGTCCAGGGCGAGGACCATCTCGGCACCCTGGCCACCCGGCACGACCTGGCCGCCGCGCTGGGCGTACAGGGCCGGTTCGGCGAGGCCGAGGAGCTGTACCGGCGGTTGCTCGCCGACGATTACCGGCTGCGCGGTCCCGACCACAGGGAGACGCTGGCGGCCCGGTCCAACCTGGCCCGGATGATCGGCCTGCGGGGCCGCTACGCTGAGGCGGAGGACCTGAGCCGCCAGGTCCTCGACGCGCAGCGCCAGGTGCTCGGCCCGGATCATCCCGACTGCCTGGCCAGCCGCCAAAACCTGGCCAGGCTGGCCACGAAGGCCGGCCGGTACGCCGAGGCGGAGCAGATGTACCGTCGGCTCCTGACCGACCGGCGCCGTGTCCTGGGGGAGTACCATCCGGACACGCTGGCCACCCGGCACCGGCTGGCCCGGATCATTGGGCTGCAGGGCCGCTATGCGGACGCCGAGGAGCTGTGCTACCAGGTCCTACGGGATCGACGGCGGCTGCTCGGCGAGGACCACCCGGACAACCTGTCCACCCGGCACCGGCTGGCCAGGATGCTCAGCCTGCAGGGCCGCTACGCCGACGCGGAGCCGATGTTCCGGCAGGTGCTGGCCGCCCGGCGCCGGGTCCTCGGCGAGGACCACCCGGACACGCTGTCCACCGAGCACCGGCTCGGCTGGCTCATCGGCCGGCAGGGGCGGTACAGCGAGGCGATCGACATCGTCAACCAGGTCCTCGGCGGCCGCAGGAACGTCCTCGGCGACGACCACCCCGAGACGCTGGCCGCCCGCGAGACCGTAGCCTGGCTGACCGGGCTGCGCGGCAAGCCCGCCGAGGCCGGGGAACTCGCCCGCGAGGTGCTGGCCGCCCGGCGCCGCGTCCTCGGCGATGACCATCCCGACACCCTCACCACCCGCGGCACCCTGGCCTGGACGGCCGAGCTGCAACGCCGCTACGCCGACGCCGAGCAGCAGTACCGGAGCCTGCTCACCGACCGGGAGCGCATCCTGGGTGCCGGCCACCCCGACACCCTCATCGCCCGCCAGGACGTGGCCCGGATGCTCGGCCTGCAACGCCGCTACGCCGAGGCCGAGCAGCTGACCCGCGAGGTGCTGGCCGACCGGCATCGCGTCCTCGGCGACGACCACCCGGACACCCTCACCTCTCGCGCCGTGCTGGCCCGGCTGGCCGCGCGCCAGGGCCGCCGGGCCGAAGCCGAGGCCCTCTACCGCCAGGTGATCGCCGACCGCACCCGTGTCCTGGGCTCCGGCCATCCCGACACCGCGGCCGTCCGCGACGAATTCGCCCAGCTCCTCGCGAGCTGACGCCTCCAGCTGAACCCGGGCCCGCTGCTCCCGCCGCGTCGCAGGCCCGGTCCCTGGTCTCCCAAAGTGCCCGTCGGGAATGTCACCGGGCTAATCCCCGGGCGCGAACGGCGCGCCGGGCGGCTCGCCCCACCAGCTCCGCAGGAACCCTCCGGCCTGTTCGCAGGCCCCGGCGAGCGGGCCGCCGGGATGGCCGAGCGCGGCCCGGATGAGCTCGCCGATCCTGGCCTCGACGTCCGCCAGGACCTGGTCCGGGGTCGCGTCAACAGCGGACCGGTAGCCGATCACCGCGCCCGCGTTGCACACGAAGTCGGGCAGCGCCACGATCCCGCGCTGGCGCAGTACCTCGGCCCCCGCCGCGGTGTACGGGGCGTTGGCGGCGGGTGCGATCACCCGGACGCCCGGCGGCAGCGACCGGGCCGTCTGCGCGTCGATCGCGCCCGGCCGGGTCCCGGGGACCAGCACATCGGCGTTCACCTCGGTGAAGAGCTGGTGCGGTGGCAGGACCGGCCGGCCGTAGCGCAGGACGCACGCGTCGCCGTGCGTTCGGCGTAGCGCGAGCAGCCGGCCGATGTCAAGCCCGGACGGGTCCGCGACGCACCCGGCCATGGTGGAGACCGCGGCCACCCGGCCGCCGCGGCGGCCGACCTCGCGTGCCACCCCGCCGCCGACCTTGCCGAAACCCTCGATGGCCACCGAACGGCCGTCCAGGCCCTCCGTCCCTCCGCCCAGGGCCGTCTCCGCGGCCACCGCGACGCCGTACCCGGTCAGCAGGTCCTCGAACGGCACGCCCGCCACCACGGCGCGGATCGCCGCGGGTGCGGCCCGGCCCCGGCGCAACGGCGCGAAGTCCTCCTCGGCCGTGCCCATGTCCGGCCCGGTCAGGAACCGGCCCGCGTCCGTCAGCGGTCGGACCTCCGCACAGAACCGCGCCATCAGGGCGGCCCTGCCCGCGCGGTCCGCAGGATCCCCGCGCACGCCCGCCTTGGCGCCGCCGACCCGCTCGCCCAGCGCGGCGAACTTGTAGGTCATCGAGCGCGCCAGCACCGCCACCTCGGCCACGCTGACGTCTGGCGCCAGCCGCGTCCCGCCGGCCGACAGCGGCGCCCCGGGCAGGTCGAATACCACGAACCCCGGCACCGAGCCGAGTTCGACGATCTCTGCACTGCCATTGCGTCCCGTCATGTCACGATCATGACAGCTCGGTCCGCAGTCGGCCGGCCACGATATCCCGAACGCCCGGGGCAAGTCTGGAACCGGGGACGAGCAGTTCCAGCATGCGGAACACCTGCAGGGCACGGACCGACGGTGCGGCCAGCGGCATCAGGTAATCGCCTGCATTCCGTCAGCGTTCGGCTTTAATCTGCTCAGGCTAGGGTAGTCCGTATGCGGGTTGCGGGTCGGATTTTTGCCGCCGGGGAGGGCGCAGAGGCATGAGCAGTCGCACGCCTGGCCGAGATATTGATCATCACAGACGGCGCGTCGCGGTAGTCCGCAGACCGCCGGGTCCGGAACGTCGCCATCCAAGCCACGGCACCGGGTATTAGCCGACGTGGCTGTGCAGGCGCCGCAGGACGCGGGCTAACCAGGCTTCCTGCGACACCGGAAAGCGTCACGATGAGCACGTTTCTCAGGATCTCCCTTTACATCTTCGCCGCATGCGCCGCGCTCGGGCTGCTGCCCGCCGCGATCCTCGCCGCGAGGGCACGCCAGCCCGTCATGATCGTCCTGTCGCTCCTCGTCGCCACCTTCGTCATCTTCGTGCTCGTCGCGTCCGCCACCGAGCTACCCAGCCACTGAAGGGCGGCGTCAGCTGGCCCGCCGGTAGGCGCGCACCGCCAGCGGCAGGAACACGATGAAGATCCCGGCCAGCCAGGCGATGCTCTTCCACAGGCTCGCCGCGACCGGGCCGCCGAGAGCCAGCGCGCGCATGGTGTCGACGACGTAGGTCACCGGCTGGTTGTTGGCGAAGGCCTGCAGCCAGCCGGGCATGGTCGCGATCGGCACGAACGCCGAGGACAGGAACGTGAGCGGGAACAGCCAGATCAGCCCGAACGCCTGCACCGATTCCTCGTCCCCGATGGCCAGGCCGGTGAAGGCGGAGATGCAGCAGATGGCCACGCCGAACACGATCGCCAGCAGGATCATGGCCACGGCCGGCAGGAATCCGTTGAGGAAGCGGAAGCCGACCGCGTACCCCACGCCGATGATGATCAGGATCGTGACCGTCATCCGGCCGGTGTCGGCTACCAGCCGCCCGGCTAGCACCGCCGAGCGGGCCATCGGCATCGACCGCAGCCGGTCGATCACGCCTTTCTTCAGCTCCATGGCCAGCGCGATAGCCGTGCCGAACGAGGCGAACGCCGCCGTCTGCGCCACGATCCCCGGTATCAGGAAGTTGACGTAGCCGCCGGGGACGTTCACCGGGATCGCGCCGCCGAAGACGTACCGGAACATCAGCACGAATATCACCGGCTGGATCACGGTGAACACCAGGTACGCGGGCACCCGCATCCAGACCAGCAGGTTGCGCCGGGTGATGGTGAGCGTGTCGGTCACCGCCCAGCGGAACCTGACGCCCAGGCCGGGCCCGGCAGGCAGGCCGGGCGTGCTGGTCCTCTCGGCCACCGCGGTCATGACGCCGTCCTTTCCATGTCCTTGCCTCGCCGGGCGCCGCGGCGCCCGCGACGGCGCCCTCCCGACTCCTCTTCCTCGGCTGCGTGCCCGGTCAGGGCCAGGAACACGTCGTCGAGCGACGGCCGCCGCAACCCGAGGCCGCGGGTTTCCACCCCTGCGGCGTCCAGGGTGCGCACCACCTCGACCAGCGCTTCCGAGCCGCGGCCGCCGACCCGCAGGCTGACCATGCCGGTCTGGAGGTCGGCGGACGGCTCCCCGCCCACCTCCCCTACCCTCTCCATGATCTTGGTGATGGCGGCCGTCGCGGTGTCGATCAGGCCACGGTCGGGCACGGTGAACTCGACGACGTCGCCGCCGACCCGGCCCTTCAGCTCCTCGGAGGTGCCCGCCGCGATGACCAGGCCGTGGTCGATGACCACGATCTCGTTCGCGAGCTCGTCGGCCTCGTCCAGGTACTGGGTGGTCAGCAGCAGCGTGGTCCCGTCGGCGACCAGCGACCGGATGATGTCCCACATTCCCAGCCTCGACCGCGGGTCCAGGCCGGTGGTGGGCTCGTCGAGGAACAGCACCTTCGGCCGGCCGACCAGGCTGGCGGCCAAGTCCAGGCGCCGCTGCATGCCGCCGGAGTAGGTCTTGGCCGCCCGGTCGGCCGCGTCACTCAGGCCGAACTGCTCGAGCAGTTCCGTGGCCCGGCTCCGGGCCCGGGGCCAGCTCAGGTGATACAGCCGCCCGATGATCTCCAGGTTCTCCTGACCGGTCAATTCCTCCTGGATGGCGGCCGACTGGCCGGCCAGCCCGATGGCCCGGCGGACCGCGGCCGCGTCGCGCACCACGTCATAGCCCTCGACCAGCGCCCGACCTTTGTCGGGAAGCAGCAGCGTGGTCAGGATCCGCACCGCCGTGGTCTTCCCCGCCCCGTTGGGACCGAGCACGCCGAGCACCGTCCCGCGCGGCACCGACAGGTCGATACCGCGCAGCGCCTGCACCTCTCCGAACGACTTGGTCAAGCCCTCGACGAGGATCGCTGGCTGCTCGCCGAACCCATTGACCTGTGACATTCATCCTCCCGTAACGCCACGTAAGATCCACTCGCGGCCCCTTACCGCGAACTTACCGGCAACGCGACGAACCCGGCGAACCAAATACCTCGGCGCACCGACGGCGCCGCCGCATGGTAAGACGAGACAACGAGCGCGAATTCATCGCCGAGCCCGAAAAGGAGCAGACGGTGCCTGACGAGACACGCCACGAATCCGCTGATCTCGACGACTACTCGGTCCAGGAGCCTGCCGACTCCCTGACGGGAGAGCCGGGTGAATCCGGGAACGATCCCCTCGACCGGGGCGTCGCGCCGCCGGAGCGCTGGTCGGCCGTTATCAGGTCCGGCTCGGACGGCGGCGAGCGGGAGTCGCTCGACCAGCTGCTCGGCGAGGAGGAGCCCGATACCGCCCTCGACCTGGACGACGAGCTGCCCGAAGACCGCGAGGACGACGACGAAGCCGACGAGTACCTCGACGGCTTGCTGCTCGACGACGGCCCCGACCCGCGGGCGGGCCGGCTGGTGGCCGAAGACGAGGGGGCCCATTCCGACGACGAGGAGGACCTCGTGGCAACCGACGTCGGCATCGACGGCGGGGCCGCCAGCGCGGAGGAAGCCGCGATCCACGTGGTCGAGGACGACGACACCGACATCCGCTCCGGCGACTGACCGCGGGACCGGCCTGGAGAGGGGTCGCATGCTGCCAGTCGCTGAGCTGCACGTTCACATCGAGGGCACGCTGGAGCCCGAGCTGCTGGTCAAGCTCGCGGCGCGCAACGGTACTCCGATGCCGACCCTGGACGCGGCCGAGCTACGGGCCAAGTACCACTTCGGCGACCTGCAGTCCTTCCTCAGCCTGTACTACGCCAACCTGCGGGTGCTGAAGATCGCGGTGGACTTCTACGACCTGGCCAGCGCCTACCTCACCCGGGCCGCCGCGGCCGGGGTGCGGCGGGCGGAGATCTTCTTCGACCCGCAGACGCACCTGGCCAACGGCGTGCCGCTGGAGGAGGTGTTCGGCGGGCTCACGGCGGCGCTCGCCGACGGTGCCCGGGACCACGGGATCTCCGCCGACCTGATCGTGTGCTTCCTGCGCGACCTGGGCGCGGACGCCGCCGACGCGGTGCTCCGCGCCTGCCTGCCGTTCCGGGACAAGTTCATCGGCGTCGGGCTCGACTCCGCCGAGGTGGGCTATCCGCCCGCGCTGTTCACCAAGGTCTACCGGCTGGCGGCGGCCGAAGGGCTGCGGCTGGTGGCCCACGCCGGCGAGGAAGGCGGCCCGGACTACGTGCGCGAGGCGCTCGACGAACTGCACGCGGAGCGGATCGACCACGGGGTCCGGTCGATGGAGGATCCCGAGCTGGTCGCCAGGCTGCGCGCCGAGCAGATCCCGCTGACCGTCTGCCCGCTGTCCAACGTGGCGCTGCGCGTGGTCGGCACGCTCGGCGACCACATGCTGCCCGGCATGCTGGAGGCGGGCCTGCTCGCCACCGTGAACAGCGACGACCCCGCCTACTTCGGCGGCTACGTGGACGACAACCTGGCCGCGCTGCGCGCCGCGCTGGCCCGGAACTCGTTCGATGCGTGCTTCGCGGCCGAGGCCGACAAGCGAAGGTGGAAGGCCGAGGTCGACAGCTGGCTCGTGCGTACCCCGGCGTAATGTCGGTGCCCTGGGCTAGGGTCCGGGCCATGCGACTGCTGCACACCTCGGACTGGCACCTCGGCCGGTCGCTGCACCGCGCGGATCTGCGGGCGGCGCAGTCGGCTTTCCTGGATCACCTGGTGGACGTGGCCCGCGCCGAGAAGGTGGACGCGGTCCTGGTCGCCGGGGACGTCTACGATCGCGCGGTGCCGCCGGTGGACGCCGTCGAGCTGTGCGAGGACGCCCTGCTCCGGCTGCACGACACCGGCGCGCGCATCATGCTGATCAGCGGTAACCACGACTCGGCGCGCAGGCTCGGGTTCGGCGGCGGGCTGCTGGAGAAGGCGGGCGTGCACCTGCGCACCCGGCCCGCCGCGCTGGCCAGGCCGGTCGTCCTCGAAGACGCCCACGGGCCGCTGGCCGTGTACGGGGTGCCGTACCTGGAGCCGGACGCGGTCCGCGGTGAGCTTCCCCCGGGCCAGGACGAGATCCCCCGCGGGCACACCGGGGTGCTCGGGCACGCGGCCGGCTGCATCCGCGCCGACGCCGAGGCCCGCGGGATACGGCGCCGTGTGGTCATGGCGCACGGCTGGGTCAGCGGCGGAGCGGCCAGCGAATCCGAGCGCGACATCAGCGTCGGCGGGGTGGGCCAGGTGCCCGCTGAGCTGTTCGGCGGCTTCGGCTACGTCGCCCTCGGTCACCTGCACGGCCAGCAGACCATCACCCCGCAGATGCGCTACAGCGGCTCGCCGCTGCCGTACTCCTTCTCCGAGGCCTCGCACCGCAAGGGCAGCTGGCTGGTCGACCTCGACGGCGAAGGGACGGCGCGGGTCGAGCAGGTGCCCGCGCCCGTCTACCGGCGGCTGAGCGTGCTCCGCGGCCGGCTCGCTGACCTGCTCGGCTCGGCCGCCTACGGCCAGTACGAGGACGACTTCGTGTCCGTCACGCTCACCGACCCGAGCCGCCCCGAGGGAGCCATGGACGCCCTGCGTGCCCGTTTCCCGCTCGTCCTCGTGCTCACCTTCGAGCCGGAGGGCGTGCTGCCCGACCAGCGCGGCTACCGGGCCAGGACGGCGGGCCGCGACGACCTGTCGATTGCCGCCGAGTTCGTCAGCCACGTCAGCAACGCGACCCCGACCGCAGCCGAGAAACAGCTGCTGGCCAGCGCGTTCGCCGCGGTCCGTACGGAAGAGGCGGTCGGCTGATGCGCCCGCACCGGCTGCGCGTGACCGCGTTCGGCGCGTTCGGCGGCACGGTGGAAATCAGCTTCGAGGACCTCGCCTGCTCAGGGCTGTTCCTGCTGCACGGCGAGACGGGCGCGGGCAAGACCACGCTGCTAGACGCCATCGGGTTCGCCCTGTACGGCCGGGTCCCCGGCGAGCGCGGCAAGTCCAGGCGGCTGCGGTCGGATCACGCCGCCCCCGGCACCCCGACCGAGGTCCAGCTCGAGGCGACGCTCGGCGGCCGGCGGATGCGGATCACCCGCAAGCCGGAACAGGAGCGGGCCAAGCTCCGCGGCGCCGGCACCACCACCGAGCAGGCCAGGGTCCTGCTCGAGGAGCAGGCCGGCGGATCCTGGCGCGCCGTCTCCACCCGGGTGGGCGAGGCGGATGCCGAGATCGCCGACCTGATGGGCATGTCCGCCGACCAGTTCTTCCAGGTCGTGCTGCTACCGCAGGGGGAGTTCGCGCGGTTCCTGCACGCCGACGCGGGGGACCGGGCCAAGCTGCTGCAGCGGCTGTTCGGCACCGACCGGTTCCACGCGGTCGAGGAGTGGCTGGCCCGCCGCCGCAAGGCCACCGCGGACGAGGTGCGGGAGGCCGAGGCGGGGATCTCCGGGCTGCTCGCCCGCGTCGCCCAGGCCTCCGGCGTCCCGGTGCCGTCCGACGACGCGGTGCCGTCCAACGGCCCTGAGCCGTCGCACGACCCCCTGCCGTCCGGCGACGCGAAGTCGGCCCGCGGCGCCCTGCCGCCCGCGGGCTGGGCCGCGCAGCTGGCCGAGGCCGCCGCGGCCGGAGCCGCGGCTGGGCAGGTCCAGGTCGCCGGGCACCGCCGGGAGCTTGACCGCGCGCTCGACCTGCTGCGCGACGCCGAACGGCTAGCCGATCGGCAGCGGCGCCGGCAGGACGCCCTGGACACCCGCGACCGGCTGGCCGCGGCAACGGCGGACCTGCAGGACCGGCGGGCCGAGCTGGCCGCCGCCGCCCGCGCGGCCGAGGTGGCTCCCGCGCTGGCCGAGGCCGACCGGACCAGCCGGGCTCTCGCCCAGGCCCGGGTGCGCGAGGAGCAGGCCCGGCTGCGGGCCGCCGCGGCACCCGCCGCAGCCGCGGCACCCGGCCCAGCTGCGGCACCTGGTGCCAGCGCGGCCGAGCTGAGGGCGGCCGGCCAGGAGCACGTCACGCGGCTCGGCCGGCTGGAGGCGCTGCGGTCGGTGTCCCGGCAGGCGGATGACGAGGACCAGGCCGCCGAGGCCGCCCGGGCCAGCGCTGCCGCGCTGGCCGCCCGGGTCGACGCCGCCACCGCCGAGCTCGCTGACGGCCAACGGCAGCGCCCCGGCCTGAGTCTCGAACGCGATCGGGCGGCCGAGGCAGGCCAGCGGCTCCCCGCCGTCCAGGCCGAAGCCGACCGGTACGCCCGCGCCGCGGACGACGCCAGCGCGCTGGTCAGAGCCCAGGCCGACCGGAGCCGCCAGGAGCGCGCCTACGTCGACGCGAAGCTTGAGGCGGCCGAGCTCGTCTCCGCGGCGACCAGGCTACGCGAGGCGCGTATCGACGGCATGCGCGCCGAGCTCGCAGCGACCCTGGTCGATGGCGCACCATGCCCGGTCTGCGGTTCGCTCGAGCATCCGGAGCTGTGCGAGCTCCGCGGCGAGCGGGTTACTCGCGAGCAGGAAGACGCAGCCGATACCGAGGCGCTGGTGGCCTCGGAGAAGTCCGAGATGATCGGGGCGAGGCTGGGCGCTGCCGACGAGCGCGTCACGGCCCTGTCGGCCCGGCTCGAGCAGGCTGGCTTCACCGCCGCCGTGGACCAGGCCGAAGCGAACCGGCTGGACCGGGCCGCGCGTGATCTGGCGGCTCAGGCCGGGTCGCTGGCTAGCGTCGCGGGAAAGCTCGCCGACCTTCAGGTCGCGCTCGAAGCCCTGGACCAGGCCATCGCCGACACCAGGAAACACCTCGCCGAGCTGACCGAACAGCGCGAAGCCGGCCTGCGCCAGGCCGCAGGGGCCGATCTGCGCGCCGGCCGGCACCGTGAGTCGCTGCTGGCCCAGCTCGGCGGCCAGCCCGACCTGGACACCGCGCTGACCGCGGCGCGCCAGGCCGCCGACGCGCTCACCGCCGCCGCCGACGCGGCCGACGCCACCATGCGCGCGCAGGACGACACAAGGCGCGCCGGGGACCTGGCCGGGCAGGCCGCGGCCGAGGCCGGCTTCGCCGACCTGGAGGCGGCCCGCCGCGCCCAGCGGGACGCTCCCTGGCGGGCAGCAGCCGACCAGGCCATCCGCGAGCACGAGGCCTCGTCCCGTGCCGTCGCCGAGCTGCTCGCCGACCCCGACCTGGATGTAGCGCTCGACCCGCCCGCCGACCTGGACGGCGCCCGGGCGGGGGTTGGCGAGGCGCGCCAGGCCCACGACGACGCGGTGGCCGCCTACGACCGGGCCAAGCACCGGGCCGAACAGCTCGCTGACCTCGCCCCGCGGCTCGCCGCGCGGCTGGACGAGCTGAAGCCGCTGGCCGACCGGGCCACCGAGGCCAGGCGGCTCGCCGACCTGGCGGCCGGCCTGGGCGCGAACACGCTGCGCATGACCCTGTCCTCCTTCGTTCTCGCCGCCCGCCTGGAGGAGGTGGCGGCCGCGGCCAGCGAGCGGCTGCTCAAGATGACGTCGGGCCGCTACTCGCTGGTCCACACCGACGCCCGCCGCGGGGCGGGCCGGTCGGGTCTCGGCCTGCTCGCTTGCGACGGCTGGACCGGCGTGGACCGCGAGACCAGCACGCTGTCCGGCGGCGAGACGTTCCTGGCCAGCCTGGCCCTCGCGCTCGGCCTGGCCGACGTCGTCACCGGCGAGGCGGGCGGCACCAGGATCGAGGCGCTGTTCGTCGACGAGGGCTTCGGCAGCCTGGACGAGGACACCCTGGAAGAGGTGATGACCGTGCTCGACGGCCTGCGCGAGGGCGGCCGCATGGTCGGCATCGTCAGCCACGTCGCCGAGCTCAGGCAGCGCATCCCCGCCCAGGTCCGGGTGCACAAGGGCCAGGCCGGCAGCCACCTGACGGTCCGAACCCAGGTCAGCTAGTTGGACTGGGCCCGCGGGCCCGGCGCACCATGGGGGAGTGCGTCTTTTTTCCTGGTGGGGCGGCCTGAGCCGGCGGCGGCGGATGCTCGTCGCGGTCGTGGCCCTGGTCGTGGTGGCCGGCGCGGTCGCGGGCACGTTGCGCGCGCCGGCCGGCCACCCTGACCAGCCGGCCGTCCCGGCCGCGGACGACGGCCGCCCAGGTGACGTCCTCCTGGTCCCGGGCTACGGCGGCAGCACCACCGCGCTCGACGAACTGGCGGGGCGGATCGCGGCGGCCGGCGGATCAGGGTTCCACGCTACCGTGATCAGGCTGGCCGGCGACGGGACCGGTGACCTGCAAGTCCAGGCGAACGTGCTGAACGGGTACGTGAACCGGGCGCTGGCCAGCGGCTCGGGCCCGGTGACGGTGATCGGCTACTCGGCCGGGGGCGTGGTGGCCTGGCTATGGGACGTCGAGTACAACGGCGTGGCCAAGGCCCGCCGGATCATCACGCTGGGCTCCCCGCTGCACGGGGCCGACCTAGCCGCCGTCGGCGCGGCCGACGCGCCGGACGCCTGCCCGCAGGCGTGCGAGCAACTCGTGCCCGGCAGCTCCATGCTGCACCGGCTGCAGGGCACCGGCTCGGCCACCCGGCCGCCGTGGCTGTCGCTGTGGACCACCGACGATCAGGTGGTCCAGCCGCCCGATTCGGCCCGGCTGCCCGGCGCGGTGAACGTCCCGCTGCAGTCGGTCTGCCCGGGCGTATCCATCGGGCACGGCCAGCTGCCCACCGCCCCGCTCGTCGTCGGAATCGTGCTACGTACCCTGCATAGCGCCGCGCTCAGCCCGCCCCGCGCGTCCGATTGCCGTTCGCTTCAGGCCCTGGGCGGTTAAGGGTCACGCGGATAGCTCACTTGCCTATTCGTTCGGTTGTTCACGCCCGGGCGACTAGAGCGCAGCCTAATTTGGTGGGTAACTTCTGTCACTCCGGCACCGCCCAGCACATGGCCAGCTTGAATTGGCCCTGGGCGCTAGCCTCGGGTTCGACCCCTAATGTTGGTCACGCGGTGATGTCCTTGGTGGAGAAGTTCGCCCACGCGGCGGCCAGGAACACCACGACGTAGAGCGCCTGGATCCCGAACCCGCGCTGGATATCCCGCCAGAAGACGGGCTGCCGGAAGAAGTCGATCCAGGCCAGCCAGTACCGGGTCGGCAGGTAGGGCTGGACGACGGTGGCCGCGTTGAGCGTGACCAGCACCTCGCTGGCCACCAGCGCGGCTAGCGCGCCGAGCGCCGAGCCGAGGGCCGAGTCGGTGATCGTAGACAGGAACAGCGCGATCGCGGCCACGCCGAGCATCGACACGGTGATGAAGGCGATCGCTCCCGCGGTCCGTTCGGTCAGCTGGAGCAGGCTGAGCGGCGCGCCGGACAGCGACGTGACGGCCGCGCCCGCCGCCTGCCCCGCCGTCGGGGCCTGCCCGGCCAGCCCCGGCGCCGACCCGCCGGGAACCCCCGGCGCCTGCCCGACGGCCGCGGCCTCGGACGGGCCGAGCAGGAAGACCCCGGTGGCGTAGGCCGTGAACGTCACCGCCAGCACCACCAGCAGCACGTACACGATGACCGAGACGAGCTTGGCGACCAGCAGCCTGGTCCGGCCGACCGGGCGGACCAGCAGGTAGCGCAGCGTGCCCCCGGTGGCCTCGCCCGCGATCGAGTCACCCGCCACGACCGCCACCGCGACCGGCAGGAACACCGGCAGCACGAGCGCCAGCGCGGCCGCCGGGTAGAGCGCCCCGTCCTGCAGCACGGCGGACAGGAACGCGCTGCCCTGGCCCGGCGGCGGGACCAGGTGGGTGATCGTGATGAAGACCGCCACCATGAACGGCAGCGCGCAGGTCAGCACGACGCTGATCCAGGTGCGCGGCCGGCGCAGCAGCTTGACCAGCTCAACCGTGATCACGAGATCTGGTCCGATCCCGCGCCGGTCACCGAGAGCACGATGTCCTCCAGCGTGCGCTGCTGCGGGCCGATCGAGCTGACCCGCAGCCCGGCGCCGACCAGCCTGGTGTTGAGCGCGGCGGCGTCGGCGTAGCGGACCAGCAGCCGCTGCCCGTCCCGGTGCTCCACCTGCCCGTCGAGCAGCGCGGCCACCTGGTCGGCGTCCGGGGTGTCCAGGACGATCCGCCCCGTCGGCGCGCGCAGCGCCGCCAGGTCCTCCTGCAGGACCAGTCGTCCGGAGTCCAGGACCCCGACCCTGGTGCACACCTGCTCGACCTCGGCCAGCAGGTGACTGGACAGGAATACGGTCACCCCGGCGTCGTTCAGCCCGAGGAGCAGTTCCCGCAGGTCCCTGATCCCGCGGGGATCCAGGCCGTTGCCCGGCTCGTCCAGGATGAGCAGCCGAGGCCGGCGGATCAGCGCGGCGGCCAGGCCGAGGCGCTGCCGCATGCCCAGCGAGTAGGCCTTGACCGGCCGGCGGCCGACTCCGGCCAAGCCGACCTGCTCCAGCGCCTCGCCGACCCGCTGGCGCCGGGTGCGCCGGGCCTTACCCATGAACCCGCCGCCCGGGACCCTGGGACCCGCCGCGTCCAGCAGCGTCAGGTTGGCCCGGCCGGACAGGTGCGGATAGGCGGCGGGCTCCTCGACCAGCGCTCCTATCTGTGGCAGCACCTCGCGGGCGTGGCGGGGCATTCGCCGGCCCAGTACCTCGATCTCGCCGCTGGTCGCGTAGACCAGGCCGAGCAGCATGCGGACCAGCGTGGTCTTGCCCGACCCGTTCGGCCCGAGCAGGCCGTACCGGTCACCCTCGCGCACGTCGAGGTCGACCGAACGTACCGCGGTGACGGCTCCGTAGCGCTTGATCAGCGCCCGGGTAACGATCACGACAGGGTCACCAGTTCGGTCAGCTCGGTCGCGGCCTGCTCGAGCAGTTGCGTGCTCACCGTCCCGGCGAGCAGGAAGGTGACGAAGAAGCCGGGCGGCCTGACGATGACCGCGTTGAGCAGCGGTGCGCTGATCTCAGCGGCGGCGCCGCCGGCAATGACCAGCGGCGTGCCGCCGGCCGTGACCGCGTCCGGGATCAGGTGCCGGCCGGCCGAGTCGCGGACGCCGAGCACGGCGAACGTCGTCAGGCCCCCGCCGTAAGCCCCGATCGTCTCGAACCCGGGCTGCACCGGGAGCCGGATGCGCCCGGCCAGCTCGGCGGGCAGCGCCACCAGCCCCAGGTTGCTCAGAGCCCCGGCCAGATTCCCGGGATTCGCTACGGTGAACCCGGTACCCGGGGCCCGGTCCGGCGTCAGCACCCGCTGATCCGGATGCCACGGGCTGACCTGGAAGAACAGGCTTTGCAGGGCCGGGTGGCCCGAACCGCGGCCGAACACCTCGACCATCAGCGGCAGCCCGCTGGACGGGTCGGCCCAGATGTCCACCCGCCCGACGGTGGACGCCGGATCGGCCGGCGTCATCCGCAGCCCGGCCGCGCTTCGGCCCGCGACCCGCACCGGCGCGATCACGCTGAACCTGGCCCGCCGGCCCCCCTCCGACAGCAGGCGCTGGGCCAGCGCCGGCGGTACCAGGTCGGCCGCGCGCGGCAGCCGGTACACCTGCGGTCCGAGGACCTCGGTGAGCAGCTGGCCGCCGGAATTCCAGATGAAGGAGCGGTAGCCGCCGAGCTGGTACGTGTCCCGCTCGCCGGCGTCGGAGAGCACGTCGACCCGCCACCGGCCCGGCGTCGCCTGCCAGACCCGCATCTTCGTCACGCCGTTGAGCAGTGAGGTCAGCCCGGTCAGGCCGGATACCGGCGGCAGCCCGAACGTCGCGTTGCTCTCCGCGTACCCCGCGTAGGACTCGTCCGCCGAGGCCAGGATGCGCGCCCGGAGCTGGCTAGCGGTCAGCTGCGGCACGCTCACCGGCAGCGCGCTGGCGATCACCGGCAGCCCGCAGAGCAGGGCCACGCCGGCGGCTACCACCGCCCACCGGCGCACGCTCCGGATCGTCACCAAAATCCTCGCAAGTCGGTTACTGGTGGGACAAGACGGTCATATGATCCATTTCACCCAGATATCCAATAACGGTACGATAACCGCGGGCTCCTCCAGGCGCGTCGCTCCGCCACAAAAGCGGTTCCCGCCTCTCGTCAGGAGACCTTCTCCGGTCTAGGATCGGAAACTGTCAGTAACGGCTAGAGAAACCCTGACAAGAAGGCTGTGGCGGGACGGCCCGGTGGGTCAGAGGTGGCGAACTGGTAAGGATCGTCATGACAAGAGAGTCCGGTGTCCGGCGGATCATCGTCGGCGTGGATGGCTCCGCGGAATCCGTGGCGGCGCTCAGGTGGGCGTGCCGGGAAGCGAGCCTGCGCGCCGCGGAGGTCCTCGCCGTACTGGCCCTGGAGTCCGCGTGTCATCAGGTCGCGAGTTATGCCGTCCCAGCGCCGAGACAGGCAGGCGGCAGCTGGGGAGCAGCCCGTGACGTGCTAAGACGCTCGGTTAGCGAGGCGCTCGGCCTGTTCCCTGGGGTGAGCGTGCGCACCGAGATCGCCGAGGGGCTGGCCGCCCGCGTGCTGCTCGACCAGGCGGCGGACGCGGACATGCTCGTCCTCGGCCGCAACTCGAACGGCCCCGATCCGTACCGGGCCGCGGGCCCGGTGATCCGGGTCTGCCTGCGCGCCGCCCGGTGCCCGGTGGTCATCATCGGCGCGGTCGACGCGGTCGCTCCCGATCCCGCGGATCACGTACCCGAGTCGTGGCAGCGGGCCCTGGAAGGCTCCGGCGCGGCCCGGTAATCCGTAACGGAGAGTAACTGCAATCGACCACTGCGGGGGTACCGAGTCGCTGGGTGCTGACCGGCTGATGCCGCGCCAGTGAGACAATCGTTCGCGTGCCGTCCCTGGTAGAGGTGTCCCCGCCGGTCAGCGCCGCGCTGCGGTCCGGCGCACCGGTCGTCGCGCTCGAGTCCACGATCATCTCGCACGGCCTGCCGCGGCCCGGCAACCTGGACGCCGCCCGGGAGTTCGAGGCCATCCTGGTCGGCCAGGGCGTGACCGCGGCCACGATCGCGCTCATCGACGGCGTGCCGAGGGTCGGCCTGACCCCGGACGAGCTCGAGCGCATTGCCACCGACGAGTCCGTGGTCAAGGTCAGCAGCCGCGACATCGCCATCGCGGTGGCCAGGAAGGTGACCGGCGGCACCACCGTGGCGGCCACGTCGGTGCTGGCCGCCCGGGCCGGCATCCGGGTGTTCGCGACCGGCGGCCTCGGCGGCGTGCACCGCGGCGCCAGCGAGACCTTCGACGAGTCGGCCGACCTGACCGTGCTGTCCAGGACGCCGATCACGGTGGTCTCGGCCGGGGTGAAATCCATCCTGGACATCCCGGCCACGCTGGAGCGGCTGGAGACCCTCGGCGTGGCCGTCGTCGGCTACCGCACCTCCCGCTTCCCCGCCTTCTGGCTCTCGGATTCCGGCTGTGACCTGGACTGGCGCGCCGACAGCCCGGCGGAGATCGCCGACATCATGGCGGCCAGGGAAGCGTTCGGCGAGCAGGCCGCGCTGCTCGTGGCCAACCCGCTGCCGCCCGGCAAGCAACTCGACCCCCAGCTGCTCGACGACGCGCTGGCCGGCGCGCTGGCGGCCGCGGCCGCCCAGGGCGTCCGCGGGAAGGCGGTCAGCCCTTTCCTGCTGGAGGAGATCCAGCGGGTCACCGGCGGCGTCAGCGTCGGGGTCAACCTCGACATCGCCCGGGGCAACGTCGATCTCGCCGCGAGGATCTCACGGTCTTGGTCCGAACGGGCCGAGGCGCGTGCCCCCTCGTAGCCCCGCCCGCTCCCGCTCGGGCAGCCCCGCCACCCCCCGCGCCCGCATCCTGGTCTGCGGGGACGTGATCAACGACGTGCTGGTCAAGCCGCTCGACGGCGTTATACCGGACAGCGACACCCGGGCCACGATCTCGGCCCGGCCGGGCGGCGCCGCGGCCAACCAGGCCGCCTGGATGGCTCACCTCGGCGCCGACGTGGCCTTCGCCGGCCGGGTCGGCGCCCGCGACGCGGCCTACCACCGGCGGGAACTGGCCCGCGCGGGCGTCCGCGCGCGCCTGGCCGCCGACCGGGAGGCCGAGACCGGCTCGATCGTGATCATGGTGGAACCGGACGGCGAGCGGACCATGTTCACCGACCGGGGCGCCAACCTGCGGCTTCGCCGCGCCGACGTGCCGGCCCGGTTGCTCGACGGCGCGGCGGCGCTACACCTGACCGGGTACACGTTCTGCGAGCCGCCGCTGCTCGACGTGGCCCTCTGGCTGCTCGGCCAGGCCCGGGCCCGGGGGCTCGCCGTGACCATCGACCCGGGTTCGGCCGCCTTCCTGGCCCGGATGGGGCCGAGCGCGTTCCTGCGCTGGACCGAAGGCGCCGCGGTCTGCTTCCCCAACCGTGACGAGGCCGCCGTGCTCACCGGCGAGGCCGAGCCGGTCGCCATGGCAGCCCGCCTGACCAGGCATTACGGCGTCGTGGTGGTCAAGCTTGGCGGCGCCGGCTGCGTGCTGGCGGTGCCCGGCGAGGCGCCGGTCCCGATCGCCGCCCACCCCGCGCGGGCCACCGACACCACCGGCGCCGGCGACGCCTTCTGCGGCGCCTTCATGAGCCGCTGGCTGGCCGCCCCCGCCGCGGATCTCACCACCGCCGCGGATCTCACCACCGCCGCGGATCTCACCACCGCCGCGGAGTTCGCCGTCCAGGTCGCCGCCACCGTCGTCACCCGCTTCGGCGCGCGTCCTGTGTGACGGTAACTCAACCCAGCAGCCCCATCAGTTTCAGTTCTCGCGCCCTGGGCTCAGCTTTCCGTGCTCGATGTCGTTAGCGGCTTCCCCTCCCGGCCCCGGCGGTGTTATCTAGGCATTACGTCAAGCCACGAGGAAGGAGCGCTGTCGTGACCGGCATACGTCGGGTCATCGTCGGCGCGAGCGGCTCACCGGCCAGCCTCCGGGCACTGCGCTACGCGGAGGACCTGGCCCGCGCCAATGATGCCCTCCTGATTCCCGTACTAGCGTGGATACCGCCCGGCGGTGATCTCGCCGACCGGCGGGCGCCCTGCGGTTACCTTCGTCGCGTCTGGGCCGAGGACGCCGACCACCAACTCCGGGAGACGCTCAGCGTGGTCTTCGGCGAGTTCCCGGCCGATTGCCCTTCGGTCCGGCCGCTCGTGCGGCGGGGCGAGGCCGGCCTGGTCCTGGTCAACACCGCCTGTAATCCCAGTGACCTGCTTGTCGTTGGTGTCGCCCGCCGGAGCGCCCTGACCAGGGTGATCTCCGGGAGGGTGTGCCACTACTGCGTGACTCACGCGCGCTGCCCGGTTCTGACCGTTCCGCCTCCTGACTTCGCCCGGGAGCTAGGACGCGGCCTGCACACGTGGATGTTCTGGCACCGACCTCTCACCCCGGACCAGGTCCTGCAGGACCGGGGCAGCTGACAAACGCCGCGCCCGCAGAGCACGGCCGCCACCAGGCTCCGGCCCACTCCTGACCTGCAGGGCAGCTATGGCGCGCCGTCGGCCTTGGTGGCAAGCTATCAATGTAACAAGGGCACGTGTCGCCGCCTGTCGAGCCTTGCATTTCGTGCCGCGTGAAGGCGGAGCCGGGCCAGGTTGAGCACACCCCCAGCGGGTGTTCATGGGAGGTGTTCCATGGCCGCAGACATGACCGGCGACCAGGCCACGATCTCCGAACGGGACATGATCTCCGAGAAGGTGGCTCCCACCCTGGTCGCCAGGGTGCTGAACTCCTTCGACCTCGTGGTCATCTTCGTAGCCATCATCCTGTTCATACCGAACGCATCAACTGTGCAGTTTGCCGGGTCCGCGGCATTCGTGTTCTGGGGCCTCGGGTTCCTGACGTTCCTCATCCCGGGGGCCTTTGTCACCGCGCAGCTCGGGCGCATGTTCCCTAACGAGGGCTCGCTGTACGTGTGGACCCAAAAGGCTCTGGGCTCGTTCTGGGGATTCTTCGCCGGGTTCGTCGCGTGGTGGCCGGGTGTCCTGGTCATGATCCTGTCAGGCACACTTGTCGTCTCGCTCGCCCAGTCGATTAATTCCAGCTTGTTCACCAAGCCATGGCAGCAGGGGCTCATCGTGCTAGCCGTGCTGTGGTTCTCATGCCTTCTCGGGACGCTGCGCTTCCGGCTGACTCAGAACTATGTGAATGTACAATTCGGGTTGTACTCCTTCTGCCTTATCCTGATCGGCATCTCCGGCTTCGTCTGGCTGGCCAATGGACACCACGCTGCCAACTCCTTTGCCTTCCATGCTTCTTCCTTGTCCGGATGGGGCCAATGGACTTTCTTCTCGACCGTGGTTCTCGCTCTCCTGGGCATCGAGGTGCCGATGAACATGGGCGTCGAGATCAAAAGCGAGCGGTCCATCAAAAAATACTTGTTCTGGGGCTGCCTGGTCGTGATGGTCGCCTACCTGTGGGCCACCTGGTCCAACATGGTGGTCGTCCCGGTCGCTCAGAACAACGCCACCTACGGCATAGTCCAGACCGTGCAAATCGCGATCAGTCACACGCTGGGCTCGGTGGTGGGCTTCATTCTCGTGCTCATCTTCATATCCGACACGGTCGTGTATAACTACTCGTTCGCGCGCCTGATGTTCGTGTCGGGCCTGGAGCGGCGCCTTCCTCACCAGTTCGGCCGGGTGAACCGGAACAAGGTTCCCGCCAACGCCGTTATCGCCCAGACCGTGATCGCCTCGATCGCGACCGCGGTCATCTATTTCCCGAACCAGGCAGCCACCTCGAACTACGCCACCAAGGTCTACCTGGTCCTGCTCGCCGCAATAACGGTGGTGTGGTGCACGTCCATGGTGCTGCTCTTCGCCGACGTGTTCTTGGTCAGGCGTTCGTTCCCCGAGAAATTCAGGGAAGTCCAGCGCACTCCGTGGGCCGTACTGGCCCTGTGCGGGGTCCTGGGTGTTGCCGCTGACGCGGCAGCCGTCGTGCTGCTGTTCTGGGCACCCTGGGCACCTATCTTCACCAGGTCCGGATGGGACCTGGCCGTCGGGACGATCACGGTGGTGTCGATTGCCATCGGGCTGGGCATCTACCTCGTCTCGGAACGAGGCCGCGGGGCGCGCCTGCGCCGGGTGGCATCCCCGGCGGGGACCGGGCTGTCATAAGCCGGTCGCCTCGCTGAGAGGAAACTCCGAGGGTGCTCAGCCCCGGCGCCGCGCAGCCGCGCAGGGATTTGCTCGGGTAAATCTGATCTGCCCTCTTGACGGGGCCGTCTCGGCCGCCTTACGTTTCGTGAAACGTCGTTCGACGATGCCGAACACGTTTCGAGTAAGTCCCCATCTCGCCGAGGGAGGTGAGACGCCCCGGCCGCGGCCGAGGGCGAACCGCATGGCAGCTCCACCCACCACTACGCAAAAGCTCCTGGCCGAGGCGCTCGGCACCGCGTTCCTCGTGTTCGTGGGCGCCGGCTCGGCCGCCGCCACCGGCGTGATCGCGGCCGGGACCAAGGTCGCCTTCTCGATGGCCCAGCTCGGGATGATCTCGTTCGCGTTCATGCTGGTCATCGTCGGCGCCGTGTACGCGATCGGGCACATCTCGGGCGGTCACATCAACCCGGCGGTCACGCTGGCCCTGGCCGTCTCGGGCAAGTTCCCGTGGCGCGAGGTGCCCGGCTACGTCGCGGCCCAGCTGGCCGGCGCGATCGTCGGCGCGGCCGCCATCTTCCTCACCCTGGGCCGGGCCGCCACGGTCGCCGCGGGCGGCGGGGTGACCAGCTACAACGCCGCGTCGATGGGATTTGGCCGGGCGTCGCTGATCGAGGCCATCGGCACGTTCATGCTGGTCTTCGTGATCTTCGGGGTGATCGACCACCGGGCCGTGCCGGGCTGGGCGCCGATGGCCATCGGCTCGGTCGTGTTCGCGATCATCATCATCCTGGGCCCGGCCACCGGCGCGGCCATCAACCCCGCGCGTTACCTGGGCACCGTGTTCATGCAGGGCGGATTCGGCGGCACCGTCTCCTGGGCGCAGGTGCCCGCGTACGTCATCGGCGAGATCGTCGGCGGCGTGCTCGGCGGCCTCGCCTACGTCTTCATCGGCCGGGTGCGCGCCGACGCCGCCATGACCAGCCTCGCGCCCGATGCCGATCCCGTACCCGAGAAGGCCCGGACCTGAAAGCCATGGGAGCAACGTCATGAAGAAGCTCATCAACAGCCCCGAGACGGTCGTCACCGAGGCCCTCGAAGGCGTCGCCGCAGCCCACCCGGCGCTGTTTGTGGACGTGGAGAACAAGGTGATCACCCGGGCCGGAGGGCCCACGCCGGGCAAGGTCGGCCTGGTCTCTGGCGGCGGTTCCGGCCACGAGCCGCTGCACGGCGGCTTCGTCGGCTACGGGATGCTGGACGCCGCCTGCCCGGGCGAGGTCTTCACCTCGCCGGTGCCCGACCAGATGCTCGTCGCGACCCAGGCCGTGAACGGGGGCGCGGGCGTCCTGCACGTTGTGAAGAACTACACGGGCGACGTGCTGAACTTCCAGATGGCCGCCGAGATGGCCGGGGACGAGGGCATCGAGGTCGTCCCGGTCGTGATCAACGACGACGTCGCGGTGGAGGACTCCCTGTACACCGCGGGCCGCCGCGGCACCGGGGCCACCGTGTTCGTGGAGAAGATCGCCGGGGCCCTGGCCGAACAGGGCGCCGACCTGGGCGCCGTGGCCGCGGTGGCGCGCGAGGTGAACGAGCGGAGCCGGTCCTTCGGCGTGGCGCTCAGCTCGTGCGCGGTGCCCGCGGCGGGCAAGCCGACCTTCGAGCTCGGCGAGGCCGAGGCGGAACTGGGCATCGGCATCCACGGCGAGCCCGGCCGGACCCGGGCCGCCCTCACCCCGGCGCGGGAGCTGGCCGCGGTGGCGCTCGACGCCATCCGCGCCGACCTGCCCGTCGGCGGCAACCTGCTGGTCATGGTCAACGGGATGGGCGGCACCCCGCTGATCGAGCTCTACCTGATGTTCAACGAGGTGCGGAAGTACCTCGAGGGGCACGGCGGCCACGTGGTGCGGAACCTGGTCGGCAACTACATCACCAGCCTGGAGATGCAGGGCTTCTCGGTCACGGTGTGCCAGCTCTCCGACACGCTCACCGCGCTATGGGACGCCCCGGTGGACACGCCTGCCCTGCGATGGGGACGCTAGGCGCAGTGATTTCCGCTGTCAGTCAGGGAGCCATCATGGACGCTGAAGTCTTCCGGGCCTGGATCGTGTCGGCCGCCGGGGTCATCGAGGCCAACCGCGACCACCTCACGCAGCTGGACGCGGCGATCGGAGACGCCGACCACGGCATCAACCTGGCCCGCGGCTTCACCGCCGTGCTCGGCGCCCTGGAAGCCCAGGGCGCGAAGACGGCCACGCCCGGGGCGATCCTGACCGTGACGGGCAACACCCTGATCTCCAAGGTCGGCGGCGCGTCCGGGCCGCTGTACGGCATGGCGTTCCGCCGGGCCGGCAAGTCGCTCGGGGACGTCGCCGACGTGGACCTGCCAGCCCTGGCCGCCGCGCTGGAGGCGGCCCTGGCGGGCGTCCAGCAGCTCGGCGCCGCCCGCGAGGGCGACAAGACCATGGTGGACGCGCTGGCCGCGGCGACCAGGGCGTTCAGCAAGGCGATCGCGGCGGGGGCGTCGCCGGACGACGCCCTGTCCGTGCTGGCCGAAGCCGCCTCGGCCGGAGCCGTCGCGACCGTGTCCATGCAGGCGCTGAAGGGCCGGGCGAGTTACCTGGGCCCGCGCAGCGTCGGCCACGAGGACCCCGGCGCGGTCTCGACCGCGCTCATCCTCGGCGCCCTGCGGGACGCCGCCCGGGCCGGGCGATGACCGCACCCAGCCGCTACCGGGGCCAGCCGGTCTCGGAGGGCACCAGCACCGGGAAGATCTACCTCGGTGACGCGCCCGGCCAGGTCGGAGGGCCCGGCCGGGAGCACGGGAGCCGGGGCGAGAACGAGGTGCGGTCGGCGTTCGCCGCGGTCGCGCGGGAGCGGGCCGCGCTGGCGGCCCGGCTCCGCGAGCGCGGTGAGGACCTCCAGGCCGGCATCGTGGACATCGGCGCGCTGATCGCGGCGGACCCCGCTCTGACCGGGCCGGCCATCGATGCGGTGCGGGCCGGGGCCGACGGCGTCGCGGCCGTCAGCCAGGCCGCCGAGGCCCAGGCCGCCGTGCTCGCCGCGCTGCCCGACCCCGACCTGGCCCAGCGTGCCGGCGATGTCCGCCAGGTGGCGGCGGCCGTGATCGATCAGCTGCGCGGGACCAGCGCGCCTCCGCCGCCTGCGGGCCGGTTCATCCTGGTCCGCCGCGAGGTCGACCCGGCCGACCTCATCCGCCTGGCCGACGCGGGACTCGCCGGCGAGGACCCGGGCGGCTGCGGGCTGGCCGGTGCCGTGTCGGTGGCGGGCGGGGCCAGCTCGCACGCGGCGATCGTCGCGCGCGGCCTCGGGCTGCCCATGCTGGCCGGGGCCGATCCGGCGGTGCTGGCCGCCTCGGCCGGTCACGACGCGATCCTCGACGCCGCCGCGGGTGAGCTGATCGTCGACCCGGACCCGCCCGCGGAGGCCGACCGGATCGAGCCGGGCCAGCAAGCCGGCCGGATCGCGCCGGGCCGGCGGGCCGCGGCCCGGGCCCCGCGGGAGGTCAGGACGGCCGACGGCGAGCCGGTCACGCTGCTGTGCAATGTCGCCTCGGTTGCGGAGACCCGGCTGGGGCTGTCCGGCGGCGCGGCCGGCGTCGGCCTGCTGCGCACCGAGATCCCGTTCACCAGCACACCGGGCTGGCCGTCCGAGGCTGACCATCTGGCGCAGCTGGGCCCGGTGCTGGCCCTGCTCGAAGGGCGGCCCGCGGTCGTCCGGCTGCTCGACTTCTCCGGCGACAAGGTCCCGCCCTTCCTGCGCGACCGCGGCCCGCAGGGCCTGGCCGCTCTGCTCGGTGCCCCGGAGGCGCTCGCGGACCAGCTCCGGGCGATCCTGCGGGCGGGCGTTGGTGCGAGCGCCCGGCTGGCCGTCCTGGTGCCGATGGTCACCTCGGTAGACGAGATCAGCCAGGTCCGCGCCGCGCTGGCCAAGGCCGCCGCGGAGACCGGCGCCGAACCGCCCGAGCTCGGCATCATGATCGAGGTGGCCGCCACCGCCGCCGCGGCCGCCGCGTTCGCGGACGCGGCGGACTTCTTCTCCGTCGGCACCAACGACCTGGCCAGCGAGGTGCTTGGCGTGGACCGGGCCGACCCGGGCAGCCGGCCCGCGCTGGCCGCGGACCCCCGGGTGCTCACGCTGATCGCGAACGTGGTGCGTGCGGCCGGGGCCTCGGGCGTGAAGGTATCGGTCTGCGGCGACGCGGCCGCCGACCCGCTGGTCCTGCCGCTGCTGCTCGGCCTGGGCGTGCGGACGCTGAGCATTGGCGCAGCGCGGGTGCCGCGGGTGGCGGGCTGGATCGCCGCCGCCGACACCGCGGCGGCCGCCCGCGACGCGGCGGAGATCCTCGCCGCGGGGGAGAAGGTGATCAGGTGATGAACGGACACCCGCGGGCCGGCTCAGCTCAGCGCGGATGGCGCTCAGCTCAGCGCGGACAACACGGGGCCGCCGCGCCCCGCGCCCAGGTCGCGGGAGACGGCGCGGGCCACCTCGCCGACCGCGCGGACCAGCTCGTCCCTGGTGCCCGACACCAGCAGCCGGTCGGCCGCGCCGACCACCCCGATCGCGCCGGCCACCACGCCGTCCCGGGCCAGGATCGGCGCCGCGATCCCGGCGTCGCCCACGGTCGCCTCCTGGTCCTCCACCGCGTAGCCGCGCTGCCGGACCTGGGCCAGCGCCCGGCTCAGCGCGTTCCTGGTGGTCTTGGTCCGGCCGGTCAGCGGGACCAGCTCGCCGGCCAGCGCCCGGGTCCGCTGGGCCTCGGGCAGGAACGCCACGATCGCATGGCCGAGCGCGCAGGCGTGCCACGGGACGGCCGCGCCGACCTCGAGGATCTGCACGGTGTTGTCGGGCCGGAACACGTGGTGCAGCACGATGACCCGGGATCCGGACAGGGTGGCCACCCAGACCGCCTCACCGGCCCGCTGCGCCAGCGACTCGGCCCAGCGCAGCGACCTGACCCGCAGGTCGGAGCCGTCCAGGTAGGCGTTGCCCAGCTGGAGCACGCCGGGCCCCAGGCTGTACTTGCCGGTGTCGGGGTCCTGCGCCACCAGTTCGTGCGCCTCCAGGGTGCGCAGCAGGCCGTGCACCGTGGGCTTGGCCAGGCCGACCCGGTCCGCGATCTCGGTCACGCCGAGGCGCGGCGTACCCGAGCCGAGCACGGCGAGGATCTGCGCTGCGCGCTGCACCGACTGGATCATGACACCCTTTCAGCAATGCCGAACAACATTCAGGATAGGCCATGATCGCGCAGCCCATGAGCACCGGCACCGTCGGAATCGTCCTTGTCTCGCACAGCGCCGAACTCGCCGCCGGAGCCGCGCACCTGGCCGCGCAGGTCAGCGGCGGCACGGTGACGATCGTCGCGGCAGGCGGCACCGACGACGACGACCTGGGCACGAGCGCGGCCAAGGTGGCCCGGGGCATCGCCGAGGCCGGGCACGGCGCCGGCGTGGTCGTGCTGCCCGACCTGGGCAGCGCGGTGCTGACGGTGCGGGCGGTGCTGGAGGACTACGGCGAGGCCGGGAGCGTGCTGCTCGCGGACGCGCCGTTCGTCGAGGGCGCGGTGGCCGCCACGGTCACCGCCGCGGCCGGCGGAGACCTCAAAGCGGTCGCCGCCGCTGCTGAGGAGGCGCGTCATGTCCGCAAGCTATGAGCCCGCCAATTGTGAGCCTGCTAATTGTGAGCCCGCAAGCTGTGAGCAGGCCATCGTCCTGGTCGGCGACCTGCACGCCCGCCCGGCCGGGGCGTTCGCGGTGGCGGCCGGGCGGTTCGCCTCGGCGGTTTCTGTCACCGCGGGCGGTCACACCGCCGACGCCAAGAGCGTCCTGGGCGTGATGGGCCTGGGCGCCATCAGTGGCCAGCACGTCACAGTCGCCGCGGCCGGCCCGGACGCCCGTGAGGCCGTGGCCGCCCTCATCGCCATCCTCAGCGAGGCCACCAAGGTCGGCGGCTTAGCAGAAGTAGTATGGGTGTATGGGTGTCGATTGGTGGGCCGATGGGTCGACTGTTAAACTGCACATATGAAGACCACCGTGGAGCTGCCGGACGAACTGTTGCGTGCCGCTCGGCGGACGGCAAGGCGCGAGGGGACGACGGTGAAGTCGCTGCTCGAGGAGGGCCTGCGGCTGGCGCTGGCCCGGCACCTGGACACCGGCGTGCCCAGCCTGCGCGACGCGAGCGTGGACGGAAACGGCCTGCGGCCCGAGTTCCGCGACGCGAGCTGGGCCGAGATCCGCAACGCGGCCTACGGCGATCGCCTGTGATCGCCGTCGATACGAACGTCTTGGTCTACGCCCACCGCCGTGACTCGGAGTTCCACCGCGCCGCGGCGGCCAAGGTCCGTGAGCTGGCCGAGGCGCGGGCGTCGTGGGCGCTGCCCTGGCCGTGCCTGCACGAATTCTTCTCCGTCGTCACCCATCCCCGCATCTACGACCCGCCCAGCCGCGTCGATCAGGCGCTCAGCCAGATCGACGCCTGGCTGGAGACGCCATCGGCCGTCCTCCTGAGCGAAGGGGAGACGTACTGGCCGCAGCTGCGGGACCTGCTCGCCGACGGGAAGATCAGCGGGCCTGCCGTGCACGATGCCAGGATCGCCGCGCTGTGCCTGACCCACGGCGTGCAGGCGCTGTGGACGGCGGACCGGGACTTCAGCCGCTTCCCCCGGCTGCGCACCGTCAACCCGCTGATCTGACCGGCCGCGGTCAGCGCTTCACCCGGTAGTGGATGAACGTAGCGAACGGGGACTGCCTGACCCAGAGATGCTCGAGGTCGAGCGACTGGGTGAACCCGTCGAACAGCCGCGTCCATTCCGGGCGGCCGGCGAACCGTGAAATTGCACGCGCACCGCCATTTGCTAGGGAAAATCATATTTTTATCCCGAACGTGCTGGGCTGGGAGTCCTGGTAACGCTGTAACGCAATGGTGCTGTCCATTTTCACGGCGGCGTAAATGAGGCAAAGCGGGCACTGTTCCAGTAAGTTATATTTCATCGCACGGGTAGCTCGGATGGGGACGCATGCGCCTACTACTGCGGCGTGCGACGAGGGCCATGGGGCAGCAGCCTGTCTGGATGGTGATCGCTCTCGTGCTGGACGCCGTCATCGCCGTTACGGGGATCCTGATAGGAGGTAGTTTCAACCTGACCGGCCTGCTCGCGGTGGGCCCGCTGCTGGCCTGCGCGCGGTGCAACGGCCGGATGACCGCGCTGGTGGCCGGCTGGGCGCTCGCCCTGTACGCCGTGGTGGCGGTGGTCACCGGTACCACCCGCACCACGCTGGAGGGATACCGCTTCGGCACGGTGGCCGTGGCCGGCGCCCTGGCCACCTTCGCCGCCACGGTCCGCAGCCGCCGGGAGGGCGCGCTCATCACGATCAGCGAGAGAGTCCAGCACGCGATCCTGCGCCCGCTGCCCGCCGAGCTCGGCGGCATGGCCTTCGCCTCGCACTACCAGTCGGCCACCACCCAGGCTCTCGTCGGCGGTGACCTTTATGACATCACGATGACGCAGTTCGGTCCCCGTTTCATCATCGGCGACGTCAAGGGCAAAGGGCTGGACGCGGTCGGCCGGTGCGCCGCCGTCCTGGCCGTCTTCCGCGAGGTGGCGTTCGGCGAGGCCGACCTGGTCGACCTGGCCGCGAGCATGGATGCCAGGCTGGCGCGGGAAATGGAAATAGAGGACTTCGTCACGGTCATCCTGGCCGAATTCGCGCCGGGAGAAGTGCGCATCGTCAACTGCGGGCACCACCCGCCGGTCAAGCTGGCGGCCGGGGCCGGGGGCCTGCAGGTCATGGCCCCGGACGGGTACTCGCCGCCGCTCGGCCTGCATCCGCGCCCGGCCCGGCAGGACATCGAGCTCAAGCCCGGTGACCGGCTGCTGTTCTACACCGACGGCCTGGTCGAGACCAGGGACCGCGCCGGGCGCTTCTTCGACCTGGACCACCAGGTAGCCGCCGCGCTGGCCCTGCCCGACCTGGGCGCCGCGGTCAAGCGGGTGGTCAGGCTCCTGCTCGAGCACTCCGGCGACGGGCTCACCGACGACGTGGCGCTCGTCCTGGCCAGCTCGCGTGACAATGTGACCTAGCCGACATTGCCGCGCGGGCATTTCCCTATCGCGAATGGTGTTGCATCGACCGGTGGTCAGGAAAGCAGAAATGGCCACCCGACGAGCCGCTAAGACCCGCCGATAGGACGGTAGGTGCTGCGCAAAACGCAGCGCAATGGAGGTTCTCAACATTATGAGGCTCAGCTCACGGTTCATTCTCGACAACCTTTTCCTGCTCGCGGCCGCATTCCTCGTCGTCGCCTCGATGACGTGGAGTGCCGGGGTGGCCGGCTGGACGGCGTTCGGCGTGTCGGCCGCCATCACCGTCATCGCCGGCACCAGCGCGGTGCTGACCGCCCGGGGCGCCCGCAAGCTCGGCCACGGCCTGGTCGGCCTGGCCGCCCTGTGGTCGCTCGTCGCGGCCCTGGCTTTCTCCGGCACGCTGCTGACCTGGCTGATCTTCGCGGACGCGCTGGCCGTGGGCGTGCTCGCCCTGGCCGACCTGACCGCGCACGAGGCGACGACCGAGAAGGTCGTCCACCAGCTGGTCGTGCACGACGGGACCACCGCCGAGCAGCGCGCCGCCGCCTGACCCCGCAAAACCTTTCCCGAACCGGACCGCGTGCCTACCCCCGGGGCGCGCGGTCCTTTCCTATACCGTGACCCATCGAAGCTAACGTGGACACGTGACAGCAGCTCGGGTGCCCTGGCCGGTCCGCAGGCTGTTCCCGCTGCTCGCCACCGTGATCATGGCCGCCGCCGGGATGGCGGGCACGATCTGGGGCCCGCGTTTCTACGGCAAGACCGCCTGGGCGCTGCCCGACGACCTGTGGGGCACGCTGATCGCGGCCCAGCGGCTCGCGCACCTGGACCTGGCGGGCCTGTACACCTACCCCACTCAGCTGGTCTCGCTGCCCGGCGCGGCCATCATCCTGGTCCCGGCCATCGCCGTCATCGATCCGGCCGGGCTCCCGCTGACGGTCCCGCATGCCCATGGCGCGTATCCCAGCGTGTGGTTGTTCGCCGGGCCTTATCAGGTAGCCATCTCGGCCGTGGCGCTGTTCGCCGCCGACGCGATCGCCGAACGCCTCGGCGCGACCAGGCCCAAGCGCTTCTGGCTGGCCGCCGCGAGCGCCACCGCGCTGTGGAGCGTCACCGTGCGGTGGGGGCACCCCGAAGACGCCGTGGCTGTGGGGCTGTTCCTGTACGCGATCCTGGCGCTGGCCGATGCCAGGCCCGCCCGGTCGGCGTGGCTGGCGGGAGCGGCCGTGGCCGTGCAGCCGCTCGTGCTGCTCGCGTTCCCGCTTCTCGCCGCGGTCGTCGAGCCCCGGCGGCTACCCGGCTATGTCGCCCGCGCCGCCGCCCCGGGGGCCCTGTTGCTGGCCGCCGCGGCCGCGGCCAACTGGACCGCGACCGTTCACGCCGTCACCAGCCAGCCGAACTACCCGGCGATCGACCATCCCACCCCGTGGATCTACCTCGAGCCTTTGTCCCCGCGCCTATCCGACGGGCAGGTGGCGGCCGGGCCCGGCCGCATCCTGGCCATCGCGGCGGCCCTTGGCTGCGCGCTGGTGGTGGCGCGCCGCTGGCGGGCCGCCCGGGTCCCCGCGGCCGGGCGATGGGGACCGGGGGCCCTGACCGAGCTGCTCTGGTGGACCGCGGTCGCGCTGGCGCTCCGGTCGGCGTTCGAGCCGGTGATGGTGTCCTACTACCTGTGGCCGCCGCTGGCGGTGGCGCTCGCCGCCGCCGCGAGCGACTGGTCACGTCTGCTCCCGGTCGGGTGCACCGCCGTGGGGCTCACGTTCTTCTCGCAGGTCCAGTGGCATAACCCGTGGAGCTGGTGGACGCCGATGATCGCCGGGCTGGCCCTGGCCCTGTTTTTCGCCCGGCCCCGGCCCGGCAGACCCTGGTCCCGCGGAACCTGGCCCGCTCCGCAGGTGCTCCCAGAGCCGGGGGAGCAGCTCGCCGCCGACGGCGCGCCATGACGCGATCTCGCCGTCCGACAGCGTGGTGACCGGGGTGGCTCCGGACGCGGCCCCGGATGCGGACAGCGCCGCCAGGTAGACGTCGCAGGCGGCCGCGAGCAGCCACATCCTGGCCACCGCCAGACCGGGAGCGGCGCCCAGGGTGAGGGCCCCGTTGCCGCGCAGCAGCAGCGCCTCGCCGGCCGGGAGGCAGGATGCCGCCCGTTCGGCCCGATCGGCGGACCTGAGCAGCGCGGCGTCGCCATACACCGGCACCGATTCGCCCAGCCACGCGGCCTGCCCGTGCACCGGGACCATCACCGTGGCCACGGCCGCGACCGCGAACGCGGCGGCCGGCTGGGCCCGGGCGATCGCCGCCGCGTCCGGCCGGGCCCGGTACAGGGCCAGGTGCGCCCAGGCCTCGGCCGGTGCCCCGGCAGGCAGGGCCCCGTCCCGGGCCGCGAGCGGCACCTCGATCACGCTCGCCGCGGTCACGCCGGCCAGGTCGGCGGCGGGCGTGATCAGCATCGAATCGCCGGCCCGGGCGGACACGTGCCCGAAGGCGGTGACCAGCCCCAGCCGCGCCAGCACGCGGGCCGCCTCGGCGACCTCACCGCGCAGTACCCCGTCCCGAATCACCCCGGGGTTCCCCCTTCCCAGACGGCCGGCCGCGTGTCTAAACTGTATGCAGTTTTTACTGTATGCAGTTTGCCGGCGAAGGGGAAGGCCGTGATCTCAGGACTGCACCACTACGCGCTCGAAGTGCCCGACCTGTCGGTGGCCGAGGGCTTCCTGCAGGACTTCGGCCTGGAGACGGGGGAGAAGGACGGGTCGCTGGTGGCCATGTGCCCCGGCCGCCAGCAAGAGCAGGTCAGGCTGGTGGAAGCCCCGGCCAAGCGGCTGCACCACGTCACCTTCACGCTCAGGCCCGGCACGAACGACGCGGTCCGCGAGGCGCTGGAACGGTCCGGCACACCCGTGATCGAGCCGCCGCCCGGCGCCACCGAGGACGGCCTGTGGCTGCGCGACCCGGACGGTACCGCCGTGCAACTGCTCGACGAACCCCAGGCGCCGGCCCGGCCGGCCGCCGAGGTGCTGGTCAACATGGGCGGCACCCGCCAGCGGTTCGACGTCGCCCAGTGGCGGACGGCCACCGAGGACGTGCTGCCGCGCCGGCTCGGGCACTCTCTGCTGTTCACCGCGCAGCCCGCGCGGATGACGGACTTCTACACCCAGGTGCTCGGGCTGCGGGTCAGCGACACGATCCACCACGACCTGGTGACGTTCCTCAACGCCGGGCCCGGCGACCACCACATCTTCGGTTTCATCTCCAGCACCCACCGCGGCTTCCACCACGCCAGCTTCGAGGTCCCGTCCATCGACGCGATCGCGGTCGGCGCCGACCGGATGCGGGCCAAGGGCCACCAGACGGGCTGGGGCCTGGGCCGCCACACCATCGGATCGAACTTCTTCCACTACAACCCCGACCCGTGGGGCTCGTGGATCGAGTGGTTCTCCGACATCGACCAGATCGACGACTGCTGGGTGGCCGGCGACTGGGACGTGCCCCCGCACCTGTGGGGCACGCCGCCACCCGAGACCTTTCTCGCCAACTCAGAGCCCACCCCAACGAAGGAGTGAACCGTGAGCCGTGACGTAGCCCCCATCTTCGCCGACATCGACGGCATGAACGCCGGCAAGTTCATCTCGCACCTCACGCCCGACGTGCGGTTCCGCTTCGCCAACATGGACCCGGCCATCGGGCACGCCGCCGTGAAGGAGGGGGTGGAGGGATTCTGGACCACGATCGACGGCCTGACCCACCACATCCTGAAGGTCCACGAGGTCGGCGACACCGTCATCGTGCAGATCGACGTCGAGTACCGCCGCAAGGACGGCAAGTCGGTCACCGTGCCGAACTGCGACGTGCTGGTCTTCGACGGCGACCTGGTGCGCGACTGGCAGATCTACATCGACCTGGCCCCGGTCTTCGCCTGATTCAGCCTGATTCATGATTGCGCTGACGGATATCGCCTACGTCAGGTCCGGTGTCGCGGACCTGGACGCCGCGACCCGGTTCGCCACCGAGATCGTCGGCCTGGAGCTGGTGACGCCCACCGAGACAGGCGTCGCGCACCTGCGCGCGGACGGTCGGCACCACTGCCTGGCCCTGGTCGAAGGCCCCTCCGGGGTCATCTCGTCGGGCTTCGCCGTGGCGAACCCGGACGCGCTCGACGCCGCCGAGACCGAGCTCGAGCGGTCCGGCATCAGCGTCCACCGCGGCTCGGCCGCCGAAGCCAGGTCGCGGCGCGTGCGTGAGTTCATCGGCTTCGACGACCCGTTCGGCAATCGTGTCGAGCTGGTCAGCCAGCAGGAAACGGTGGCCAGGCCGGTGGCGTTCAGCCGCGGCGCCGGCATCGCCGAGTTCGGCCACCTCTGCCTGGACGCGCCCGACGTGCACGAGGCCTACCGGTTCTGGAGCACGCGCTTCAATGCCCGGGTCTCCGACTGGCTCGGCGACGCGGCCTGCCTGATGCGGATCGATCCGGTACACCACAAGCTCGCCGTCTTCCGCGGCGACGAGCCGGGCCTGTGCCACATGAACTTCCAGGTGGAGACCATCGACGACGTGTTCAGGAACTGGCACTTCCTGGTCTCCCGCGACGTCGAGATCGAGATGGGCCCGGGACGCCACCCGCAGTCGGGCGCGATCTTCCTGTACTTCCTCGGCCCGGAGGGGTTCACCTACGAGTACTCCTTCGGCGTGCGGCGGATCGAGGACGACGCGGTCTGGGTGCCCCGCACCTTCGACCCGGCCGAACCCGGTTCCATCGATATGTGGCTCGGCCCCACCGCCCGCCCCATCACCCAGCCCCAGCTCCGCTCCGCCACCCCAGCCGAGGCTGCCCGCCACGCTTCCTAAGTGGGTGACCCCGTAAGTTCGTGATGGGTGTCAGGCGGCCTCTGCGAGGTCGGTTTGCCGCCTGGCGTCTTGTTCTTCGTGTTCTTTGATGCGGCGGAGCAGGTCCTTGAGGTCGTCAGCGGTGTATTTCCAGC